>JAABUJ010000697.1_pt1 | contig 61044 bp, 53 predicted proteins | sample 5559131 | NCBI WGS metagenome assembly JAABUJ01 (sample SAMN10711875, study PRJNA513366) | rock metagenome | isolation source: Antarctica rocks | place: Antarctica: Victoria Land, Mt New Zealand nord | collected 2016-01-07 | reverse complement strand
TCGCCAGGCGAGAGCGGGTTGCATGAGAGCGAAGACCAGCGCATTCCCTGCGCCGGCATGACCCGGATCAGGTTCAAAGGGTCTGTGGCTACTGCCACACTCTCAGCGCTCCCGCGCTCCCCTAGCTTTTTCAGCGTAGCATGTTACCTGGGTGAGAGAGCGAGAAGTAGCAACCGGCTTTCCGCGTGCAGTACACTGACGGGCGATGCTGAGCCGACTGTTTCCCGCGTTTCTGGTCATGTTCATTCTCTCCTCCACGGCGCTGGCTCGGTCTGCGTTTTCCGAGCCACACCTGGCTCGCGCCTTTCCGCCCCCGCCCATTCTGGCCCGCGCCGGGCTGGCCATGAATGCCGACAATGGCGTCGTGCTGGCGGCCAAGAATCCCCATCTTCGCCTCCCCATGGCCAGTACCACCAAGATCATGACCGCGGTGGTGGCCCTGCAGTCCGGCCATCTAAGTGATCGCATTCGGGTTCCCAGCTCAGCGTTCGACTTCGAGAGCGATGCGACCGTGATGGGGCTGCACACCGGCCAGACCGCGACGCTACGCGATCTGCTGTACGGGCTCATGCTGCCCTCCGGCGCCGATGCCGCCAATGTTATCGCTATTCACTACGGCGGGAGTGAACTGGGCTTCGTCGCCATGATGAACCGGGAAGCTCAGCAATTGGGCATGCACGACACGCACTACGCCAACGCTCATGGGCTGACCGCGCGCGACCACTATACCTCGGCCTACGATTTGGCACTGCTGGCCAGGTATGCCTCCACCATCCCCGATCTGATGAAAGTCGCCTCGACCCGGACCTACTACTGGGATGGACATATACTGACCAATGTGAATCGCGTGCTGTTCTGGTACCCCGGAGCCGACGGCCTCAAACCCGGCTTCACCGACGACGCGGGACTGTGCCAGGTGCTGGATGCGCGCCGAGACGGGCGCCATGTGGTGGTGGTGCTGCTGAACACGCCGAATCTGGATACCGATGCACGAAACCTGCTGGATTTCGCCCTCCGCGACTTCTCCTGGGTGCTGTCGCGCCTGCCGGGCGATCAACCGAACCTGGTTCAGAGCGGCATCGACAGCGCCGGTCCCTTCTCTTACTTTCCGGCATCCGGCCACTATGTGCGCGGCAAATTCTGGCCCGCCTTCAGTGTCGATGGCGGGCTCAGCGCCTTAGGGTTTCCGCGGACTGAGCCGCTCCTGGAGCATGGCTCCCAGATACAGTACTTTCAGAACGGTGCGCTTTCGCTCGACGCCTATAGCGGGCGGGTGAGCCGAGTGGCTGTCGGCCTGACGCCACTCCCGGTGGCCACCGTAACGCCACTTCCCACCGTCCCGGCTCCCCCTCTGCCGACCGCCACGCCGTCCCCTCCGCCCTCGGAGTCTACGATTGTGGTGCCGACCGAGACCGTGACGCCGGTGGCCAGGACACGGAAGGCGCATGCCACCCCCACACCCCAACCGCTGCCGCTACCAACTACGATTCCCACTCCCACTCCCTCTGTTGTGGCCCCTCTGGTCACGGCCAAAGTGTTCGTGGCCTACCAGCATTCCCACCGGGCCACGCTCGGCGCGGTTGCTGGTCAGCTGCGCTACATCCAGGGATATCGCGTGCAGGTCTTTACCTACGGCGCACTGGCGTATCATGACAAGACCCGAACGCTCTTCCTACTGCCCATTGGCGACCGGCTCCTCGTCGCTCGGCATTTTCTGCCCAAACATCCGGGCAATTCATATCCCGCCGGGTTTGCTCCGCTCTGGCTGCAGCGGAACATTGGCTGGATCAGCCAGTAATCAGGTCGGGACCACGAACCGAATTCCAGTCCTCCTGATGGCCCGCACCTGCGATCGACCTACGACGCCGATTCGGCCTCCGCGATTGCCCATGCCAGCGCGCCGGCAGCCGTTGCGAAGTCCGGGTGATGTGCCTCGCCTGTCAGATTATCGACCCACTCGTAGATCGTTGCCGGCTGATTGCGAAAGACGGACGCGATAACCTCCCGCGCCCTCCCCGGGTCGCCGATCCGTGCCCAGGCAACCGCCAGAAACGACGTTATCCACGGCCAGATACCTTCGTTTTGGTAGTGACCGGGAGGATATTTTGATGGGCCGATTGCCTCCTGAGAAAACCCCGGTTCGATCACCGCGTGGCCGAATGGTCCTTCCAGAGTCCCGAGTAACTCGAGCACCTGGCGCGAGCGATCCTTGTCGCACGCCCCGAACGCGACGAGCAGGGCGGTGTCCAGAGCTCGCCGATACGAGACACGATCCGATGCCACGAAATTGGCGTAATAGCCGTACCGGGTCATCAAGATACGGTCTACCGCTGTGCGGACCTCGTCCCACTCGCGCCGACAGAAATCGGCTCTCGCTCGATCTCCGGTTGCCTCGAACATCTCCGCTGCCCCAGCCAGACAGCCGAGCCATACCGCCTGCGAATACGCTACCTTCCCTTGCCTGAGCAAAATATCCGCCCAATCCTGGTTCGGCCCTTGTTCCAGCAAGTGGTCCCCGTCCTCGTCACGGCTATGGAGATAGGTGATGGCGCTCGCCACACCGCTGGCGAATCGGTGCATGAGCGTGTCATCTCCGCTGCACATCCAATGGTCGTGAAGGGCGATCACCAGCCAGGCAACGCCGTCCAGATCGGCCCGCGTAGTATAGATCTCTCGCGTCCCTGCAGGGAAGTCGGGTGTCTGGATGTAGACGCAGGTCGGAAACGCCCCAATCTCCCCGTCTAGCTGTTCTTTGCTCGGCCGGAAACTGTCCGCATCCGTCCAGCCGGCATGTGTCTTGTTCCGAAACACAAAGGTGCCGGGATCGGATTGCGCTGTAATCTGATATCCCCAAAATCGTGCTAACAACTCTCCCGCCAGCTCGGTCTTGCCCAACCGACTGAGTCCCAGCGTCGAGATCGCCGTGTCGCGCGCCCAGATCCCCAGGTAGGTCGGCCCAGGCATCAGTATTCGGCCGATCTCGGTATCGGCTGTCTGTTGCTCGAGGACGGCCGACACCGTGTCGAGCAAGCGTCGCATGTCGATGGCTGAATCGGTTTCTTCCTGCATGGTTGACCGCGCCCTCGCCGGCGGAACACCGGCGGACGCTGCCTTTCTCCTCGTGATAGCTGGTACATGGAGAGCATAGGCCATTTCGCCGGCCGGTCGCGGGCGATTTGCCGCGTGGCCCCTTCACCCGTCTCGCGTGCCACTCTGCCTGGCCCCGTTCCGGCGCCTGCTGAACAGGTCCGATCGGGCTTGCTCCACGTAGAATACGTGGAGGTAGGCGCAGATGACAGAGAAACGCAAGTCGCCGCGGCCCGGCAGGCAGGGGCGGAGCGGGTTCTCTCGGAAGATCTCCAGACTGGCCAAATCATCGAAAGTGTGCTCATCGAGAACCCCCTGGTGGAGTAGCTCTGTGTCGAGCGTGATCAGTGTCCTTTTAGGTGCTCACGGTTCCGGCGCTCATGCATATACGCTTCGCTCTCACTGGCCTGGAAGGACTCATCCTCCACCAACCCAACCGTACGTGGCAACCGACGGGCCGGTTTTGGATTGGCGCCTCTACCCTCGTGGGTAGCACCTCTGATTCTCCTCATGCCGTGGCCGAGTGGATAAAGACCTCTCAGTTCCACCGGCAGCCGGCCCGACGCCTGTGCCTCGCCGAAGACCACGGCGAGGGCTGCGTCGAGTTGGTGAGGCGTATCTCCGTAGACCGCGAGATAGCACGGAGCCTTCGGGAAGGAGAACAGATCAAAGGGATCGCTGAGTGCGAGCACGACGACTCGCTTTCCCGAGTCGAGGAGCGCTTCGAGCACGTCGCGTTGTAGTGGGTGGCCGGTCGTGAAGGAGGTTCCCACAATGACGGTATCTGTGTCGCGAAGGGCACCGAGGATGGCATTCGGCTCCGCAGCTTCTACAGGCACGTCGATCACGGGCGCATGGCGATTTCTTACCATCGCGCTTAGGCACGACTGCAGGGGCCGCTCATTTTCGACACCGGTGGGCCGCTGAGGGGAGAACGTGACGATGCCGAGGGCTTCGTTGTTAGCTAACCGCAGTGGAATGAAGCCTTTCTCGTCACGGATCAGGGTGATCGATCGTTGCGCGATGCTCTGCGCGAGCTCTTCCCCTCCCTTCGGTTGTTCGGTCTCATCCGATCGCACTCGCATCCGAAGGGAATCAAGCCGGCGGGTTGCTTCCATCAGCCGTGATAGAGGAAGAGCCCCATCCTGGACTGCTGATACCAGCGCCTCAAGCGCTCCCTGCTGCAACTCGACCTGGTGGGAGACGAGCGCGAGATCTGCGCCCGCTCCTATGGCGCGTACCACGGCCTCGCCGGTTGTCATCTGGTTCTGAATAGCCCCCATCTCCATGCAGTCCGTCACAATTACGCCATCGTAGCCCAGTCCGTTCCGCGCCAGATCCATGACGCGCTTCGACACGGTTGCGGGCGTCGACGCATCATCCAGCGAGGAATACCAGATGTGGCTGATCATGAGACAGTCCACACCCGCGGCAATCGCTGCCCTGAAAGGGACCAGATCGTTGCGTTCAAGCTCGTCGACGCTGCGGTCGACCGTGGGCATATCGACGTGGGAATCGACGGACGTGCCGCCGTGTCCAGGAAAGTGTTTGGCGGTGGCGGCGACCTTGGAACAGCGATATCCCTCGATGAAAGCCGACGAGTAGGCGGCGACGGTCTGGGGGTCATCGGAGAAGCAGCGCACACCGAGCACCGCGTTGTGATAATTGTCGAGGATATCGGCCACGGGTGCGAAGTTCAGATTGATGCCCAGCAAGGCTAGCTCCTGCGCCGCGACGGCGGCAGCCCGGCGTGTCAGGTCGATGTCCCCCGTTGCCGCCCATGCCATGGGGCTAGGCCAGGGAGTTGCCGCGGCTCCCAGCCGGTTCACTCGTCCCCCCTCATGGTCAATAGCAATCAGGACATCGTCGGCGGCCAGGGCGCGAAGTTGAGCGGTCAAAGATTTGACCTGCTCGGCTTCCCCGATGTTGCGAGCAAAGAGGATGACGCCGCGCACTCCACGGCTGATCAGGTTGACTGTGCCGGCTGGGACAGATCGGCCAGGAAAGCCGACCATCAGTAATCCAGCGGCGATGCGTTCCAGTGCTTCACGGTTTCCCAAAGAGTCGTTTAACCCGACGGTTTCATGTACCATGTCGCAACCTCCTCCTTCAGATGCCCAGCCACTACTGCGGAAGCCCTAAAGCGGACGGCCCTGGTCCGCGCCGCCCGATACTATCCGTGACCGGCGGGTCGTAGCGAGTGCGGTTGATTATGAGCGTTGCACACGCATATCAACTTTCGTTATAACTAATGCGCTCGGTGGGCATGTCGTTCATCGAGAAATTGTGAGGATGGAGGAAGCACGTGAATCGTTTCAGGTATGTGATCACCGTTCTGATGGCCGTGGTCGTGGGTACATCGTATGCCGCGGGGGCGCCGCGAGTCGACGCGAAGTCGTCGACGGCGTCGCAGCGCACCTACTACGGCATTGCCAACATCCAGCAGGGCGCTCCGCTCAACTTCTTCAGCACGTCCGGCATGGCAGGACAATGGGGACCCGATGTCACGATGGCGCAACTGGGGGACTGGCGGTTCGGCAGCAACATGTTCAACTTTGTGCCGGTCATTGCCAAGACCTGGAAGGTATCGAAGGGCGGGAAACAGGTCACCGTCTTCATTAACCCGAAGGCAAAGTGGTCAAACGGCAAGCCGATCACCGCGCGCGATCTGTATGTGACGGCGCAGATCGAGCAGATTCGCGGGACGATCGCGCCGTATGGCCTCGCCAACCCGATCAAGATCGTCAATACCCACGAGGTAGTGTACAACCAGCTATCGACTAGCAATTACAATCTCTTCCTGCGACAGATACTCTTTCAGCCCATTGCGCCCGCCGTGCAGTATGCATCCCTGCTCCCCGCTGACATCAACACCATTATCCAAGATTCGCAGTACACGGGCAGCGACGCGACGCTACAGGCGAAGGCCAAATCCGCTCTCACGGCACTGTCCGGGCTGACCAAGAAAATCGAGGCCTATAACCCGCCGCAGAATCTCTCCGATGGGCCGTACCAGATTCAGGATGTGAGCCCGAGCGAAATCGTCCTGGTGAAAAATAAGAACTACGCTCTGGCGAACAAGATCAGCATTACCAAGCTCGTTCTTCGTAACGACAATGACGATAATCAGACCATTTGGAACATGACGCTTGCGGGGCAAACCTACCAGATGAGTTCCGGAGGCATGACTCCGCAGTTGATCAATCAGATGAAGCGCGTCAGGGGAAACGCCTTCTATAAGGTGTCCTCGACATCATCTCTGCAGTTGATCTTCAACGAGAATATCGCGCCGTATAACAACGTGAAGGTTCGCCAGGCTCTCGCCTATGTCATCGACCGGAAACCGGTTTGGAAGGTGGCGGCGCTGGTTGCCGGCTCACAGTCAAAGACCATTACCGGGGGCGTGGATGCCAACGCCAGGGCGTACCTCACGCCGGCACAGTTGAAACATCTCAATCCCTATAAGACGAATCTCAAGACAGCCACCAAGCTGCTGCAACAGGCCGGGATGACCAAGAAGTCCGGCAAATGGTACCTGTCCGACGGCTCCCAGTGGACCATGACGCTCTATACCGTTGCAGGGTTCAATGATGTCATCGAGGCCTTTCAGAACATCGCCAACCAGCTTTCCAGCTTCGGCATCGACGCACAGCCCCAACTGATTCCCTCCTACGCTCAGTACCTGGCAGATTTGCCCCTCCAGAAGTACGCAGTGGGCTTTTGGATCGGCACCTCTCCCATCCCATACAACTTCATGTCGCGGCTCTATGGCGTCCCGGATGGCTACCAGGTAGAGAACGGCCAGCTCGTTCACTACACCGCCGCTGACAAGGGCAAAGGCAATTGGCTGAACCTCCCCACGAGCGTGAAGGTGAAGGGATACGGGAACGTCAAGGTCGGTCCGTTGACCTATCAGCTGAGCCAGACCCACGATCCCGCCAAGATCCGCAAGATTACCCAGGAACTGATGATAACCACCAACCAGTACGTCCCGGAGATCACGATGTGGGACGTGATCCAGACCGGGTTCGTCAACCAGAGTTACTTCGCCAACTACCCACTGAAGAACGTGTCGGTGTTGCGATCGTGCTACGGCGACTACCCGCCAATCGGCTGTTGGCAGAACTTCGGGTACCTCAAGCCCAAATAGGATTGCAACCAATTCCAGCTAGCTACCATACAAGAGGGACCACAGCGGGGGAATCCCCGCTGTGGTTATGCTCCTTTGGAGGGTCGCCATGAAAGGGTTCCCGTTGCGGCTGCTGCGCAAGCTGCTGGCCGGGATTGTCATGATTTGGGTGGTTGCCACCTTCACGTTCTTTCTGGTCAGGTTGATACCGGGGGACCCGGCCAAGGCGCAGGTCGAGACCCTGATCCAGCAAGGGTACTCGCAAGAGCAAGCCCAGGCCGCCGCGGGCAACATGTACGGGTTTATCCCCAGCGATCCGTTGCCGATTCAATACAAGGACTATATCCTGCGCCTGGCCCACTTCGATCTTGGGCAGTCCACCTTCTATGCGACGGGGGAGTCGGTGTCCCATCTCATCATGGCGGCGCTGCCATGGACCATCTTCCTGGTCAGTATGGGCATCCTGGTTACCTTCGCCATTGGGGTGGTCGGCGGAGTCATTGCCGCCATGAAACGTAACTCCTGGATTGGCGGCGGCATTACACTGCTGGGGTCCATTTTGCATGGCATCCCGCAGTTCATGCTTGCCCTGGTGCTGGTGTTCGTCTTTTACGTTCGCACCCACGTCGTCGGGACTCTTGGCCCCTATGATGTGGAGCAGGTGAGCCCGGGAGCCAATCTCGGCTACATCGGCAACCTCGCCGAGCATGCCGCGCTGCCCGTAGCCGCGCTTGCCATCTCCGGCTTCGGCTTCTGGGCGCTGGCCATGAAGTCGAGCGTCGTCACCACTCTGGGCGACGACTTCATTCTGGCCTCCGAGTTGCGCGGTATCAAGCCCTCGATCCGCTTCCGCTACATCGCGCGGAACGCGTTCCTCCCCCTGTTCACCGTCCTCGCGCTATCCCTTGGGTTCGCCTTTGGCGGCGTAATTTTCATTGAACTGATCTTCGTCTACCCCGGCATCGGGAAGATGCTGAACGATAGCGTCGGGCAGCACGACTTCCCGCTGATGCAAGCGTGCTTCCTGATCATTACCGCCGCCGTCATCGTATCCAACATCCTGGCAGACCTGTTATACGCCGTAATCGATCCCCGGATTCGAACGGAGAAGTAAGCGATATGGAAGCCATACTTTCCGAGGAACCACAGGCACTAACCAGTAAGAAACTGGTCCCGGCGCCCACCGGACGCGGGCAGCGCGGGCAGTCCTTTTGGGCCATCGCCTGGAGCGTCCTCAGGCGGAGGCCGAGCGGCCTCCTTGGCCTCTTGATAATCCTGGTCTTCACCGTACTGGCCATAATCGGCCCCTACCTCTACCCCTCCCCTCTGCCCGTTGACACAAACAGCATTCTAGCCCCTCCCTCCGGGGCGCATGTGCTGGGGACTGACTTTGAAGGGACCGACGTGCTCGCCCTGATTATCGTCGGCACCCGGTATGTCATTCTATCCGCGGCCATCGCGGGCTTTTTCATCGCCTTTTTCGGGACAGTCCTCGGGCTTATCTCCGGCTACTTCCTCGGATGGACCGATAGCGTCATCATGCGCGTTACGGACTTCGTCCTCACCATTCCGGGCTTCCCGCTGCTCATCGTCCTGGCCACCGTCTGGAAATTCGGGGATCCCCTGTCGATGGGCTTCGTCCTCGGCATCGTCGGCTGGGGCGCCCTGGCTCGTGCCGTTCGGTCGCAGGTTCTGTCGCTACGGGAACGAACCTTTATCGAGGCTGCGCGAGGGTTGGGGTTCTCGTCGTTCCACATCATCACGCGGGAAGTCTTGCCCAATATTGCGCCCTACATCGGTATGAAGTTCTTGCTCGGCGTCACCGGCGCCATTTATGCCGAAGTCGGTCTCTTCTTCCTTGGCGTCGTGCCCTTTTCGGTCTCAAACTGGGGCGTTATGCTCAACTTCGCCTATCGCCAGGCCGGTGCAATGTACTCATCCAACGCGCTCACGTATTTGCTGGCTCCTCTGGCTTGCATCCTTCTGGTCACCCTGGGAGTCGTCCTGTTCTTGGACGCAGCTGATGAGATCCTCAATCCCCGTCTTAGGCGGGGCTAGTCAGTGGCTTCCAGTTCGGCACATGCTGTGTCGATCAGCGGCGTCTCCTGTGCCATCCGCGACCTGACTGTTTCATACCGTGTAGGAGGCGGGGAGTATCCAGCGGTGCGGGATGTCCAGCTCGACATCCCGGCCGGCGAGGTTACCGCGGTCATCGGCGAATCGGGCTCCGGCAAAACCACCCTGGCAATGGCTATGCTCAACGCCGTCCAACCCCCTGGGCGCATCGTCAGCGGAACCGTGACCTATGAGAGTGCCGGCGACATTCTGGCCATGGATACCCGCCGGCTGCGGAAGGTCCGTGGGGACCAGGTCAGCATGGTGTTCCAGACGGCCCAGAACTCCCTCAATCCGCTGAAGCGCGTCGGATCACAGGTGCTCGACCTGGCTCGTTCCCACGGGCACAAAGACACCAAGGGAGTGCTGCGCGAGGCCGCCGAACTCTGTGCCAGGATGTCCCTCAACGCGGATCGAGTACTGACCTCCTATCAGCACGAGCTCTCTGGAGGTATGCGCCAGCGAGTCGGCATCATGCTGGCGCTCGTCCTGCAACCGGCGGTCGTGCTGCTCGATGAGCCGACGACTGCGCTGGATGTTCTATCGCAATCCGAAGTGCTTCAGATCCTGCGTGGCCTACAGCGCGAGCGTCGTTTTAGCGCGGTGCTGATTACGCACGACATGGGGGTAGTGGCAGAGTTGGCCGACCGTGTGGCCGTGATGTACGCGGGACGGGTAGTCGAGCGCGGGCGTACGCAGCAGGTCCTCATCAACCCCATGCATCCCTATACTCGTGCCCTGATCGCCTCCATTCCACGTCTCACCGGCGATCCCTCCGATGCCCGTGCCCTACCCGGTCTGCCACCTGCACTGACCACCATCCCCCGGCAGGGCTGCGTCTTCCGGTCTCGTTGCCCCTACCATCCTCCCATCGCCGATACCGAAGTACCGGTACTGCAGAAGATGGATGGCGATCACTGGGTGGCATGTCATCTTGCAGGACAACTCGATGATCGAAGCGGTTAACATTACCAAGACCTTCCCTGCTCGCGGGGGAGGTCTGCTGCCCGGTGAAGTCGTCCGGGCGTTGCGCGGAGTGAGCGTCAACGTACCAGATTCCAGCGCGCTCGCGCTCATCGGTGAATCCGGTTGCGGCAAGACAACTCTCGGGCGTATCCTCTGTGGGCTGGAACCGTACGACGGAGGAGATTTGATCTTCGACGGCGTTTCAATGAACAGCCTGGCGCCCAAGGAGCGAAACAGCCGGTTCCGAAAGGCGCAGCTCATCCATCAGGATCCGTACGCGGCCCTCAATCCGGTCCGGACGGTGGGTAAAACACTCACCGATCCCTTACGCCTGCGGTCCAAGCAGATCGGCAAGGATGCGCGGTGGGTCAACGAGCGCGCTCATGAACTGCTGAGTCTGGTAGGGCTGGACCCAGAGGAAGTCCTCTCCAAGTATCCCCACAATCTGTCCGGCGGACAGCGCCAGCGCGTGGTCATAGCGCGAGCGCTGACCGTTGACCCCGATACCCTGGTAGCCGACGAGGCGGTCTCGATGATTGATGTCTCCTTGCGTCTCGGAATCCTCAAGCTCCTTAGCGACCTGCGCGAGCGACTCGGGATCGCCATTGTTTTCATCACACACGATGTGGCAGCCGGCCGCTACGCAGCTCGGGACGGCACTATGGCCGTCATCTACCGTGGAGAAATTTTCGAGTACGGACCCATCGATGAGGTCATTCAGTTCCCCGTCAATCCATATACCCAGTCGCTCCTGAGTGCTGTACCCGTGCTAACAGGACTGGAACAGCCGGGGCCGGACCGATTTACGCCCAAGCAGGCGATGGATACTGACAGAACCGAGTCGGGCTGTCTCTTTCACGGGCGTTGCCCCTTTGCCACGGATAGGTGCCGTATTGAGCACCCAGAGCTTCTGGCGCTGGAGGGGAAGGAGCGCCTGAGTCGCTGCCATTACTCGACTACACGTCGAGTGGTTGCCATACCCACCCAAGCGGGCGGCGCGGCGGTGAGCCGGTGACCGACGACGCCGTCGTCCGTCGTCACCGAGCATCGGCCCTCGATCGTGCAGTCTCACGCCGGGGGTTCCTGGAAAGCTCCGTGCGGGGCGCGGGAGCGTTACTGGGGGCTAGCAGCGCCCTTGTCGCCACGAGAGATGCGCTGGGGGCATCGCCTGTTCCACAAACCCTCCGTGAAAAAGTAGCGCAACTCTTCATCATCAGTTTTCGCGGCCTATCCGCGGGTCACGAGACCCTCTCCTTGTTCAACCGCTATGCGTTTGGCGGCGTAATCCTGTACGCCGACAACTGTCAGTCGGCGGCACAGATTCGTACCATGCTGGCCGAGTTGCAGACGGTGGCTCGATACCCGCTCCTGGTCTGTACCGATCAAGAGGGTGGAGGCGTAGTTCGGATCCACGACGGAGCACCGAGCTTTCCCTGGGAGGCGACCTACGGCCGCATTGGTTCCACCGCCCGCGTATACCGGGATGCCTCAATCACCGCGCGAGACCTGCGCAACCTGGGTCTCACCATGAACCTCGCCCCTGTGGTCGATGTACTCAGCAATCACAGGAGCCCAATTGGCCGGCGTTCCTATGGGTTCGATCCGCACCTGACTGCCCGGCTCAGCACGGCTGCCATTCGTGGCTATCAGCAGCACGGTCTGGCTTCGACCGCCAAACACTTCGTCGGCCTCGGCCACACGTCGATTGACTCGCATCACTCTCTGCCCACGGTGACGCTCTCGCTGTCGCAACTGGAAGCAAGGGACTTTATCCCCTTCCGTTCGGCTATTGCCGCAGGCGTCTCCTCTGTCCTGGTCGCCCACGTGGCCTTGCCGGCCGTCGATCCCATCTACCGCCCTGCTTCACTCTCGCCCATTGTGATAGAGGGGGTATTGCGCAAACGGCTTGGCTTTAAAGGTGTTGTCATGACCGATAGCCTGGTCATGGGCGCGCTTCCGAGGGGACGCGAAGCGGAAGCAGCCGAAAGCGCCTTCGCGGCAGGCGCCGATATCCTCCTGATCGCCGCAAATGCCCATATTTCATCCGCAGTGATCGAAGAATCGGTGGAGCGCGTGGTGGCAGCGCTGTCGGCCGGGCGCATCCCGCGGAGCCGGCTAGACACCGCCCTGGGACGGGTCCTCGCGCTCAAGCAGCGCTACCCTCCGCCCTTGCTACCCGTGCCGTAGCCACAGCGCTGCTCAGCCCTCATGCCGGGTTGCACGAGAGCACGATGTGAAGCACCCATACTCGCTCTCGTGCCCGGCGACATAGATCAGTAGATCAAGACTGTCTCGCGTGCCACACGAAAATCCGCCTCATCAGCCTCCCATTCCTTGGCGACCTCGGCTGGAGGTATCCCGCGTATCAGGCGCTCGCGCCACGAGGCAGTGCCTGCCAGTGCATCGAACTGGCCAGCCAGGAAGTCAAACTCCGGATGACTCGCCAGAGCAGCGACGAGCGCCAGCCCCGCACGGACCGGGCGGAACTCGCTTCGGTCGTTCATCGTGAGCCGCACTCCCCGGCAAGGGCGACCGGCCCATTTACTCGATTGAGGCGTGAAGTTGACCGGCTCGACCGATGCGCCCGCCCATGCTTCGTCCTTTGAGAGTACGGTCGCGAGCAACTCTCCATCCAGAAACGGCGCGCCCACCATTGTGAACGGCGCTTCCGTTCCACGTCCTTCCGACACATTTGTTCCCTCGATCAAACAGGTGCCGGGATACAACCATGCCGCCTCTGCCCTCCGCATGGCGGGAGAGGGTGGCGTCCAGAGTAGTCCCGTCTCGTCCCAGCTCATTGGGCGTTGCCAGCCCTCGGCGGTGATGATAGATATGTCAAGGCCGAGGTCCAGATCGAATCGATTCCACAAAGCGAGCTCCCCCAACGTCAAACCATGCCTCACCGGGACCATAGAGGCGCAGACGGCGGAATCGTAGCCAAGGTCCGGTTTGTTCCCCTCGATCGCCATACCGTCAAGCGGATTGGGGCGATCCAGGCAGTAGACCGGCTTTCCATGGCGAGCAGCAAGTTTCAGGACTTCGCGCAGGGTCCAGCCGTAGGTATAGTACCGGCAACCGACATCCGGAAGGTCGACGACTAGGACGTCGACCGTTTCCAGGGCTCCCTCAACCGGCGAGGTATCAGCGCCGTAAAGGCTCAGAACCGGAATGCTACCCAACTGTGAATGACCAACCGGTGCTCCCGCAGCCGCATTCACCGCAAGGCCGTGCTCCGGAGTCAGGAGCAGCGCAAGGCGGTATCCACAGTCCATCAGTACCGACCCGGTCCATCGATCGTCCGAAGTTCGCGCCGCTCGATTCGTCAGCAGTCCCAATCGAGCCGATCGCGGCAGCTCCGCCGCGCCAACCGCAAGACGATCGATCCCGATATGAACTGACTGCTTCATCCGTCCTTCATTCCCCGGAACGCGAGGGACCGGTTTCCGGCAAGTATTGGACGTTCGTCTTCACCCTCACCTTCTATCATGACTGAGACCGAGGGATGGCGCTATTCAGCAAGGAGGTGGCGACTATGCGCTACGTATTGGGCGTCGACGGCGGCAATTCGAAGACGCTCGCGGTAGTCGTCGATGAACACGGCTCTGTTCACGGTGTTGGGCGGTCGGGCAACAGCAACCATCAGGGAATTGGGCTGGAGGCGGCCATGCACGAGGTCCGCCGGGCCGCCGAGGGAGCGCTCCAGAACGCCGGTGTCGATCCGTCGTCAATTTCCTCTGCCTTCTGTGCGCTGGCCGGCGCCGACCTGGACGAAGACTTTGACGCCTTGAACCCGGCGCTGGCGCGGCTCCACCTGGCGCCGGTCGTGGAACTGGATAATGACAGCATCGCGGCATTGCGGGCCGGCACCGATTCTCCGGATGCCGTTGTTGTGGTTTGGGGAGCGGGCACGAACGGGGCTGGGAGAAACAGCGCCGGCGCGAAGATTCGTCTGCCTGCCCTCGGCTCGATCTCCGGAGACTGGGGAGGTGGCGGGGATTTCGGCCGCGACGCGATTTGGTTTGTTGCGCGAGCACACGACGGTCGAGGACATCCTACCGTTTTGCAGGACCTCGTCCTGCATGCGCTGGAGTTGGACGATGTTGACGAGATGATCCGGCGCCTCTACTTCAGACAGATACCTTCCCTCCAGGTGATCGAGTTGGCGCCCCTCGTCTTCCGAGCCGCGGACGCCGGCGACCCCGTCGCAAATGAGATGGTGGTGCGTGGCGGCACGGAGGTAGCAACGACTGCGCGAGCGCTCCTCCGGAGGCTGGACTTGTTGGAAACCGCGGCGCACGTCGTTCTGGCCGGTAGTATGTTCCGAGCCGAAGCGCCGCTCTTTATGCGCACCATACTGCGCTCAATGACGGAGATGGCGCCCTATGCGCGTGTTGTCAGCCCGGACGTTGAGCCGGTGGTGGGAGCCGCCTTCCTGGCGCTGGACCTTCTCGGTCTTCCAGTTGACGCCACCGTCCGAGAGCGAGCCCGGCGGAGCTACGAGCAGTTGTCTTTGTGACGGGCGGGCGATGCGGCCGCTCCTTGATCAAGGCGATCACGGAAGAAACACGTCGGTGTACTTGGCAGCGACTGCGGTAAGCCAACTGGGATCGTCCGACAGCCCCCTCAAACGGCGAGCCAGGAGAAGTGCCCCCACGATGGGTGGATAGGACGCTGGACGGACGTTCGCGTCGGGTATCGAGTCCTGCACGGTTTGTCGAAAGGGGCCGCTCACGATCTCTCCCGCGCCGAAGACGCCTCCCGCTGTATACACAGTTGGGTCCACCAATCCCAGCCCGCTCGCGACGGCCACCGCGGCCCGTCCCAGTTCCCGGCCCGCGCTCACCATGATCTCACCTGCCACTACGTCTCCATCGACGGCTAGCGCCGCCACCGCAGGCGCTAGGTTGGCGATGCTGGCGCGGGAGAAGCCCTTGGCGTAGACAACGCGGGTGATGTCTCGCACCTCATTCAGCTTGAATGTTTCGCGTATGAGTTCCTCCAGCGCCGTTTGTCGATCTCGACCATCGCTCGACCTGGCGGCAGCAGCAACCGCTCGCCGCCCGATGTCGTAGGCGCTCCCTTCGTCCCCCAACATGTAGCCCAGGCCGCCGACAACCGCCTCGCGGCCGTCCGGCGCCAGGCCGTAGGCGATGGAACCACCGCCCGAGATCGCCACAATGCCCGCCGCCCCACCCGATGCTCCCGCCAGGCTGACAACATAATCGGGTAGCACGATGAGACGGGCCGCAGGAAGAAGACTCGCGAAGATTCTCTCGACCGTCACTACCTCCGAGCTGCGAGGACGTAGAGCGGTCCAGCCAACCGCAACGACGGTAATCAGGTCACGCTCGATCCTTGCCGCGCCGCACAGCTCTCCGACAAGGTCCCTGATAACCTCCTCATTGCGCCGCCGGGCGCCGTGTTGCCTGAAGTGGTCCACCGCGCCGCTGCGCCGATGCAGTACGACGTTGCCCTGGGGACAGGCCAGGATCGATTTCGTGGAGGTCTGCCCCGCGTCCACCGCGAGGAGATACCCTTGGTGTGTCTCCACAGGGTTCAAGCTGGAGCGCGAGGCGCCGAGTCTCGTAGCGCCGTCGCTACCGCGTCATGAAAGCGGCTCCTGAGTCTGGTAACAGCGGCACTGTCATCTACAGTTGGGTGGACGCGATTGGTCAGCAAGACGGCAACCAGGTTCAGAGCCGGATCGACCCAGATTGAGGTGCCGGTGAATCCAGTGTGCCCGAAGGCATGAGCACTGAGTTGCGCTCCGGCAGAACGCGGCCCAGATGCTTCCATCCCGGTATGGTCTTGAGCAGGCTGGTTGATTTGCCATCCCAGTCCCCGAGCTTCATTCAGGCCCGGCGTGCAATCCTGGACTGCTGCTGTCGCTGTCTGTTCTTCCAGCACGTTGGTGCGCCCCGCGCGCCCGCGGTCAAGCCACATTTGACCGAGTGTCGCGACGTCATGTGCTGTTGCAAACAATCCGGCGTTGCCGCTGATGCCACCCATTGCGTACCAGGCGTTTCCATCATGAACGGTACCCACGATGTAATCCTCACGCCACCCATGAAAGCTCAGGCCTGCTGCTACAACGTTCGCCTGCTCGTACACGTTGCCGCGTTCAGTCCAGGCACATCGTTCTCGATCGATCCTCGATCCGTACGCCGTGTCGCCCAGGCCGAGCGGTTCGAACAGCGACTCGCAAGCCAGGTCATCAAGTGCCCGCCCGGTCACCTCCTCGAGGAGCATACCGAGAACAATGTATCCGAGACAACTGTAGATCACTCGAGAGCCGGGCTCATAGGCCGGATCCATTCCCGCGATGGTCCCGAGCACGTCTGCCCGTGTCCGAGCCCGCACGTACAGAGGACTCCATGCCGGCAAGCCACTCGTATGCGTGAGTAAATGTCGTACCGTCACCCCTCCACTTGCAAATCGTGCCAGGGGCGAAAGGTACCGGCACGCCGGGTCGTCCAGTGAGACCGTTCCCTGATCCGCAAGTTGTAGCACGAGCGGGGCCGTTACGAGGGGCTTGGTCAATGAAGCCAGATCGAAGATCGTGTCGGCCTTCATGGCGCGCTGCTCCGGCACGAGCGCAGCCCGGCCGGCCGCCTCGTGCAACACGGTCCTTCCGTGCCACCGAACGAGGGCCACTGCGCCCGGTATCTCCTCCTCGTGTACCGCTCTTTGCACGACGTCCCACGCGGCGCTCAACTTCGGGCCGTGGCTACCGATATTCATTAGGCGCCCCCCTCTGGAGCGCGATTCCCATGGATGGCATGCTGAACAACACCCTTACTTCTCGCCAGGCGGATCCGCGCATCGTCCGCGTCGACCCCAGCCAGAGCGGCCACGATCGCGACCTTGAGCTCTCCATCGCATGCGGCCAGGAGCGCCCGCGCTTCTCGGTCCCCGAGCATCGCGGCAGTTCTTAGAATCTGAACCGATCGATCGCGGAGCTTGACATTGCTTGCACGCATATCCACCATCAGGTTACCGAAAACTTTGCCCAGCAGAACCATGACTCCCGTGCTCAGCATATTCAGGACCATCTTCTGCGCTGTGCCCGCCTTCAGCCGCGTCGAGCCGCCGATCACCTCAGGTCCGACCACCGGGTGGATCATGATATCCACCAGCCCCGCGAGCTGCGTCTCAGGATTGCAGGCAAGCCCAATAGTCAACCCTCCTCGCTTCGTCGCGAACTCGATAGCGCCCAGCACGTACGGCGTCCGTCCGCTTGCCGTAATCCCAACTACGCTATCCACTTCGTTCAGCCCTAGCGCTTCGAGATCTGCTCGCCCCTGGTGCGAGTTGTCCTCAACCGCCTCAATCGATCGAGTCAGGGCCGGCGTGCCACCAGCGATGACGCCGACCACGAGTTCCGGAGGGGTGTTGAACGTGGGCGGGCATTCCGCGGCATCGAGCACGCCCAGCCGTCCCGATGTGCCGGCGCCTACATACACCAGCCGGCCGCCTCGCCGTAGACGGGCGGCGATCTCCGTTATGGCGAGGGCAATGTGTTCCGCCTCCGCCGCGACGGCCGCCGCCACCGTCGAGTCCTCTGCGTTCATCGTCTGCACGATGCTAAGCGCAGCCATTCTGCCGAGGCCGGCGCTGGCCGGGTTGATGCTTTCAGTTGTCAGGCCGGCAAGGGACCGGTCGGAATCGGGAACCATGGCTCGGGCTCTCCTTGGTCTTGTGACATTGGCGCCAATGATAGATTCGTGTCCTTCACAGAATACCTGGGACGCAGGCCTGGCATGCACGGCCACGACGCAGCTTCGAAGGCCCGATGCACTGGAGAGTGATCCCGACGTCGTCCTGAGCGGACGCGTCTTTCGTGGAACCGGTACACTGCTGTTGGTTACCATTCGACAGCATGTACATCCCATCCCACTCACACCGGGGATAGCGCCGCCAAACATCGAGCCGGTGCTTGGCTCGCTGCTTTAGGCCGTGGACGTTGTGAGTTTGCAGGCGGCCAGAGGACACCTGCGTGGGCAAAGCGGAGTTGCGTGCGACTCGCAGGCGGGGAGATGGAGGAGAGAGCGCTATGTCAGACGGTCCGTGGAAGGTCTGTGTAATCGGAGCCGGCAGCACCTATACTCCCGAATTGGTGGAGGGTATCATCGACCGGGCAGGCGTGCTCCCCGTTGGTGAGCTTGCCTTCGTGGACATAGACCAGGAGCGGTTGGACATATTAGGCAACATGGCCCGACGCATGTTCACTGCCGCAGGGCAGAATGTGCCGGTAACGACCACGATCGACCGGCGTCGTGGCATCGAGGGCGCTGACTTTGTGCTCAACCAGATTCGAGTCGGTGGACAGGCGGCGCGCATTCGGGATGAGCACACGGGACGGCGGCACGATGTGGTGGGCCAGGAAACTACCGGTCCGGGCGGGTTCGCGAAGGCGCTGCGCACCATCCCGGTGGTTCTCAACATTGCATCCGACATCCGGGAACTCTCCCCAGACGCCTGGATGGTGAACTTCACCAACCCGGCGGGTATGGTAACCGAGTCCCTTCTTCGGTTCGGGGGCGTAAAGGTTATGGGGCTCTGCAATTCGCCGTTCGGGATGCAAGTCGCGATCGCCCATAGCATGGGGGTCGAACCGGACCGAGTCCGCATCGACGTGGTGGGGCTGAACCATTTGTCGTGGGTACGCACCGTCTACCTGGATGGGAAGGATGTGACGGATGACGTGATCGAGCGGGTGGTGGCGGAAGCCGAAGGAGACTCCAGGTGGTTCGATCCGGTGCTCATCGGCGCGCTGCGCATGGTGCCGTCGTCGTACCTGCATTACTTCTATCACCAACAGTCGGTATTAAAACGGCAACGGGAGGGCGGTCAGAGCCGAGGCGAGCAGGTATGGGAGATCGAGCGCAACCTGCTTGAGATGTACCGCGACCAGAACCTTTGCTGCAAGCCGCCGCTCCTGCAGCGACGCGGCGGCGCACACTATTCAACGCTTGCGGTCTCCCTGGTCACAGCTATCGCGAACGACACGCGGGAGGTTCACATCGTGGACTGCCAAAACAACGGAGCACTACCCGATCTTCCTGACGACGTGGCAGTGGAAATCGCGGCCACAATTGACCGTCAGGGAGCGCATTCGATTGCCGCGGGACATCTACCATTTAGCATTCGTGGCCTGGTGCAGCACGTAAAAGCGTACGAGGAACTGACCATCGAAGCAGCCATAGGTGGAGACGAACGCGTCGCCCTCCTTGCCCTGACGGTGAATCCGCTTGTTCCCTCTTTCGAGAAAGCGCATGATCTCTGGAAAGAGATCCGGGAGGCGAACGCGGAGTACCTGCCACAATTTGGCGCCGAGGCCGCGTCGCGGCTCATGACTGCGTGAGCGACAGCGGCTGGAAGCTACCGTCGGAAAGTACGCTCGCTGCCTGGGTCTTCCTGTGTTGGTGCTTCTATATCTGCTCTATATCTGCTCCGCGCTCTTTTATGTGTATTGAAGCCACCCAGCGCCGGCGGTAGTGGGCACGCCTCCTCTTCGAAGCAGCGGGCACACGTCTTGCTACATCATCGGTAGTTCGACGCGCTGGGAACAGCGCAGAAAGAGGGACAGTATGTCTGTTGCACGGGTTACCGAGATTAGCTCGACATCGACCAAAAGTTTCGAGGACGCGATTCAGCAGGGTATCGATCGCGCCATGGCTACGCTGCGCAACGTGCAGAGTGCGTGGATCAAGGAACAGCAGGTGAACGTTGACAATGGGAAAATTTCGAGCTACCAGGTCCATATGAACATCACGTTCGTTTTGGAGGATACAACCGGGTCCAGCTAAGTCAGGCAGGCGTGTTTTTGGCGTGAGAGAGTTGAGTGGAGTGCACGCTCTCTGCCGCCAAGTCTTCGCTTGGCATGGTCACCGTCGCTGCTTAGCCAATCAGCCGATGAGCATCCGGGATGAACTTGATCCAGTTCGGATCGTATGCCCCGTAGAGGTGTTGATGCACCCAGTAATAACGACTGACGTGGGGCTGGGCCGGAGTTGTCATGGGCAGCATTCTAGCCTCTTCCGGCATGCGTCCCCCTTTCCGATGATTGCACGATTTGCAGGCGCTGACCAGGTTGTCCCACCGATGTGGGCCGCCATGGTGACGAGGTATCACATGGTCGATCGTCAACTCTTTGGGCTGCTTGCCGCAGTACTGACACGTGTAATTGTCACGCAGGAATAGCTCCTTGCGCGTCAGTTTGGCAATCGGGTGAACCCGCTTGATGAGATAGAGGAGGCGGATGACTGACGGGCAATCGAAGGTTCGCGTCGAGGTATGCAGTACAGTCGCACCCAGTTCGACCACCTCGGCCTTGCCATCGCCGACCAACACAAAGGCGCGACGTATTGGGCACACGTTGAGTGGCTCGAAGTTCTGATTGAGAACGAGGACTCGCCCGTTCACGGCCGGCAGCTCCATCTAATACAAAAACCGATGCCTCATGCGATGGGAGGGCATCGGCGGACCACAGGAGTATTCTATCATCGTCCCCAAATCGCTTCAATGCGGTCTTCTACCCGCGTTGGCGGGGTACGCGCTTTCGGGGCCATGCGTGTTCAGCCACCCGTCCCCGTGGCCGTGTTCCCACGGTCGCCGCACGGTTGAAAGCTGATGCTGCACTCGTTGTAGTGTAGGATTACCAAGCGCTGTCACACTTGCCTGGCCAGCCACGTTCTATACACGGATTGACTCAGACGCATGGAGACACCTGGTAAGCATTGACGCGATGATAGCTGCTCTCGTGGAGGTCCGGCGCGTGCCGGAGGCGCAGGCCCAACCTGATGATCTGCTCGTGCAGTTGATTGAGCAATATGAACGACCTCTCTATAATTTCTTGCTTACGCTGCTGCGGGATAGCGACCTTGCCCTGGACTGTGCACAGGATACGTTCCTCCGGGCGTACGAGAACTTACGGAAACACCGGCCCGTCAACTCGTCATGGCTCTACACCGTCGCGCGGAATCGCGCAATGGATCACTTTCGCCAGCAGCGGCGGATAGAACCGAACGACGATAAACTGGAAAACGTTCCTGTTACGTTTGCCGCCGACAGTAGGCTGGGCGTTCAGCAGGTTATGGAACAGCTCTCGCCAACCGACCGAGAAGTACTGTATCTCTATGATTTGGCCGGGTTCAAGACCGATGAGATCGCTGTAATGCTTGGTGTGCGCAGCACGGCCGTTCGCCAGCGACTCTCTCGGGCTCGCGAGCGGTTCCGGGTGCTCTATGGAGCCGAGACGTGAATCAGCACCAGCGATTTCGAGAGCGGCTCGCGTATCGCTCGGAACTGTCGCCCAAACAGGAGCGGCAGTTGGAGGAGCACCTGTCCGGGTGCGTGGAGTGCCGGGCCATCGCTGCGGATTACGCGCGACAGGCGCAACTCTTGCGTGCGCTGCCGGAACTCACGCCACCGCGAGCACTTCGGCTCGGCACCCTTCATCAAGTGCATCAGCTACCCAGCACATCACGCTGGTCCCCCCGCTGGCCAGCCTGGGGAGCCTTGACCGTCGCCGTCGGGATGCTGGTGGTCCTGGTCGCGGCCGGCTTGCTAAACCGTCCACATGGCAACTCGCGATCTGCCACGCGGCACCGTGCGACGATCATCTCCTCCAGCCCTGTTGCGAATAACCCCGTTTCTCCGTCGCGGACGCCTGTAGGCAAGCCGGCAGTATCTGCCCGGCCAGGCGCCCATCGGCCGCTTCAGTCCGCTGCGGGGCAGAAAACGTCTCCCCCTCCGGTACCGTCACCAGGTCAGCTGCAGGCGCCAGTGCCCGCCTCCGGGCAGCCCTACACCATCCCGACTCTCAATGGATCAGCGCCGGTTCTGGGTCAAGCCCTCCCTGCCACGGCAACTCTGCGCCCCGTAGTAAACACTCCAGTGCCATCTCGTCGCCCCCTCCTATCGCCTTCGCCACCTCCCTCCCCGTCGGTGCATCGACGCAGGCCGGTGAGCAGGATTCCGGTTCTGACGTCCGCTCCACCATCCCCGACCCCACCAACCCCCGTTCCGCTGTTCTCAGTTCAGCCGGGCGGTCCGACTCCGTCGGCCACATCACTGGCCTCTCCGGTTCCGCAACAGACAGCCAGCCCTCCCGTCGTCCGTCGCACCATTGCGGCCATCTTACGGCCGACCGCGGCAGTGCCAATTGGCGCAGCCGCGCAAGCCACCGCGACACCAACGACATCACCGATCCAGGTTCCGGCGGTATCCGCGATTCCTAGCCCTACGAAGACCTTGCCGTCAGCGTCAATAATCGCGCCGATACCGTCCCCCAGCCCCGCGACGACATCAACACCCTGACGCCGGAACGCCCTCCACCTTTGCGCCTTCCATGCTGATCGTCCGATAATGCGGAAAGAGGGATAGCTTCCTCCAGAACTCTCCACCTCGTTTCGACCTTTCTTCGTGAGTTGCCATGATTCCGCATGTGGAGCGTTCGCGTCCCCCCGGCCGAAATGACCAGTGTCCGTGTGGCAGTGGCAAAAAGTACAAGCGCTGCTGTCTTCTACACGAGACGACTATCGCACCAGGAATGATTTTGGGCGATGTGATGGCGCATCTCCAGCTGGCCGACGAGAGTGGCGACCGCCACACGGGCATCGAAATTCTGGAGCAAGCGCGGATCACGATTCGTATGCCGGAAATCGAAACGCTGCTGGTGGAGCGCTACCTCGAGTTGCCGGTCGAGCAGGCCGAAGTTCAACTGCGGCAATGGTGGGAGCAGGAGCACGACCGATTTAGCGGCGCTGGATTGGCGCAGGTACTGGCGGGTCAGGAGCGCAAAGACGAGGCCCTGGCCATTCTCAACGAGAGCCAGGGCGCGGAGGCGTGGCCGGAATACTGGCATCTGCTTGGCACCCTACGCGAGGAGCAGGGAGACACTGAAGCCGCGGTGGCAGCTATGGAGTTGTATACCCGGCTGTGTCCGGAGGATAGTGCCGCGTGGATGCTGCTGGCCGACATGCAGCAGCGCGCCAATCTGAACGACCGTGCCCTGGTGTCGCTGCGTCGGGCAGGGGAACTGGCGCCGGGACGCATGCTGCCCCGGATGCTGCGCGCGCAGATTCTTTCAGAGGAAGGGCGCTGGCGCGAGGTACGGGACCTCTGCGAGTCTCTGCTGGAACAAGAGCCCGACGACGCCATTCCAGCGATGCTGTATGCACTGCGTGACCTTCTCGCCCAATCGTATTTTGTCTTGGGCGATTTTGATGCTGCGCGCGGTCTGCGGGAAAGCCAACTCAAAGTCGAGCCAGACGATTGTGAAGCCTGCTACCGCCTGGCACACCTGGAAGCGACGGTTGGCCGCTATCGGCGTGCACTCCTGGTGTTGGAACGGTATCCGAGTGACGATCTCGAGATGCGCGTGCTCGATATCCGGCTGCGATCCCTGTTGGCTCTCCATGAGTACGAGGAAGCAATGAGCGTGGCGGCCGATCTTGAGACGCTGGATCCAACGATCCAGGTCGTACCTCTGGTGCAGGCCGCCCAGGCGGCTGTGCGCAAGGAATACACCTGGGCGTTGGAACAACTTGAGGGGAAACCGGCTGATCGATACAAAGACCTATGGTATAATCTGCGCCTGGAGTGCATGGCGCATGCCAACTCCTGGAGCGACATCTTGCCCGTGCTGAAGGCAATCGACCAGCCGGACGATGCGCTCCTGCTGCGCGCCGCGCTGGCCGCCATGGCCTGCGAGAAGCTGGACGTAGCAGAACGCTTGGCCGAGAAGATTGACGATCAGCAGTCCATGGAAGCACGATCATTGAGCGCGCTACTGGGGCCGCTGCGCCAATACCGCCGAGCGTCGGAGGTACGACGCCAGCAACAGGTGGACCAGGTCGAGAAGCAACGGCGAGCCTCCGAAAACCGAGATTTGCGCCGGCAAGTCCACGAGATGGAGCGTCAGAATAGCTTCTTGGCTCGCGCCCTGGCCGACTCGGAAGCAACTGTGAAACGACTCTTCACATTGATCGGACCTTCCAGCGTGGGCGTCGGCGCCGCCAACTGGGAAGTACAACTGCGCGACATCGCTGCTCGCGCCCACCGCGACGTGGTGACCCAGGAACGCCAGCAGGCGGAGTCCCAACTGCGTGCCATGCTCGGGCAGGGCGGTTGGTCACGCCTCTCGGAGAGCGTCCGCACCTCGTTGCGTGAGGGAGAGCGGCTCTTCGTCTCCACCGACGAAGAACGCGACTATGGATCTGCCCTAATGGGCTACGCCCGCGGCTTGGAAAGCGCATTCAAAGAAGCGATCTTCGGCCCGGCAAGAGATCAATGGCAGCGCGAACCGGGTCTGGTGGCTCGTTTACAGGACGAGGGACACGATCCCTCACTCGGTCCGTTTGTCCGCTACCTCCTCCAGGGCGGTCACCTGACGCTGGGCAGTATGGCGGCGGCGCTCGACCGCATGGGCGATGCGCGCCGCAACGGTGTGGCAATCGGTCTGCTACGCCAGATAACGCGGGTGCGCCCCTACGACGAACGGGCGCTGGCTGATTGGCAGCGGACTGCCGAGCGGTTGAACAGTGCCGCCTACGCTCGAAACCGTCCGGCTCATGCCGCGGCGGTCAGTTGCGAAGAGGTGCGCGAGTTTCGCGAACTGGTACTCGGTACCGATGGCCTGCTGCGTGAGTTAAGCGACATGTAGCGCTCGGTATCCCGGGCGACGACGCCTGCAGTCCTTACAGGTGCTGCGCGGGATAAAAGAAGGCGTGCGGCTCAAGTAGGTGGCCCGGGGTGGCTACCGTCGGTGGCTCGAACGGGAGCGGGATGGGGTGGAAGGGCGTGCGCGGGATAGGGATGGTGCGCTGCCAGTCCCGCGACGGATGGTCGATGCTCCACGTCGTGTTGCCGGCGCCGGTCTGGACGGCGATATCGAGTTGCTCCGGCTGGCTCCCTGCTTGGTGCTGGACCACGAGACGGTAACGGGCGCCATTCGACCAGGAAAAGACGTTTGGCGGCACCACATATTCCAGCGTGATCACGCGGGTCTGGCCGTTCGGCACGATCAGGTAGCCGCAGAACATAGTCTTACCATATGCCGGCCCCCCGAGCCATGGCTGGGTCCACCCCGATTGACTGATGAGTTGTGCGCCTGCCGGCACATAGACGCGCAGAAACTCGGCGTAATCGACCGGACTCCCAAACGCTCCAGCTCCTGGACCAATGCCGTGGGTGAGCAACGACTGGGGCACCGGTCCGTCCCTATACGTGACTGTTACCTTTGCCTGCAGCCAGCGGTCGGGCCGCACTCGCACTCGATATGACTGGTGGATCCGCACATAGGGGTTGATCTTGTTGTACGACATGTTGGAATCGACCATATACAGGTAATCGGACGTGGTGGGACGCACCGTCCCATCAGCCCCGATCTGGTGGACCAGTTGCTGCTCGTTCGGGGAGGTCAAGCTAAGCTGTACGTCACGGGTGGCAACGGCTGAACTGAGGCTCTGGAAAAGCTGTACCCACTGCGATGGGGAGAGGGTGTTGAGGCGTTGGATCATATGATGCGCCATGATCTGGATAAACTGCTTAGCCTGGTTCCCCACATTGTGATACCGATATGGCCCCGGGACCGGCGACCAGTGCGTGTAGTAGTCCGCAAGCTGAGCGATGTTGGCGCTGGTGATCCAGCGCTGGTACTCGGGTGAAAAGATCGGACCGGTGGCGGCGAGCACATCTGCCGTGGCAGCAGGCGTGATATTGATCACGCCCTGCGGGCTTACATGGCGATCGATCCGCAGCAGATAGCGTTCTACCCCGGCCGTAGTGGGAAAGTTGGGCGACCAGTTGGCGTCACGCAAGTACCAGGCAGGCTCGTCGTTATAGATCAGCATGGGCTGTGGCGTGGGAACGGTCTCATTCTCCTGGTCGAAGCCGGTTGAGCCGAACTGCTGTCTGGTGATGCCGTTGTGGACGCTGACCAGCCCCACGCTCCCGATAAAGCCACCTGTTGCCCGGAGTTCGGCTGGGTCCTGGTAGGCTAGAAAGTAGATGCGAGGATGAGGATAGCCGAGCAGGGTGGGCGCCAGCGAGAGCCCGTGACACACGCGCAGCAGATTCGGCAACTGGTGATCGATAGTGTGGAGCGCGGACGACAAGCGAGGCGAGCGATAGGAACGCAGCTCCTGGCGTGTCCGCTTCGCATCGTTCAACAACTGACAGGAACGGGTGAAGCTGGCATGGGATACGGCCAGCCGTCTGACCAGTACGCTAATCGAAGGGTGCGATTTCGTGCCGTGGTGGAATCCGGTCAGGATCGGCTGCAGCCCCTGGAGCAGTGGCAGCATACCGGCGGTGAGTTGGTCGGCGGTGCGCGCAGCCATTGGCGCCGCGGCCACATCCTGTCCCAGACGCGGTAGCCAGAAGAGACGCTGGAGCACGAACGATAGCGGGGATAATTTGGTGCTGGCCGAGTCGAAGTCGAGGTGCGCTTGGGCAACATGCTGCTGCGTGCGTGCCAGCGCCAACTCAGGAGAAGCTTCTACGTTTTTTATGTGCAGCAGCGCCTGCGCCTGGTGCATCTCGTCGATCCCGCTCGAGATCGAATTCCGCGCCGACCAGAGCAACAACGCCATCACGACCCCGATTGCCAGCAGCACCAGAGCAACCGCGGGAAGAACAATTCGAAAACGCAACAACGGTCCTGTGTACACGCGGGACAGCGCTCAGGTCGCCTCGGTCCCCGCGTCAAGTGAATACGGCATAATGTAGCGCGACGCCCCAGACATCCTCACTCCAGAGCATGGCACGTCCCATGATAGTTGGTCTCGATTCAATTGATTCCGACTCACTTCCCCGCATGCTTGTTCGCGCGCCACGCCCGTATGAAAAACGGCAACAGGCTCAACAACGCAATCTTCTCGCCAATGATGAGCGGCACGTGGCGCAGATACTCCGCTGGGTCGCGGCGAAAGTATGCGTAGTGCCAGCGCCAGTAGCGGCGTATCGGCAAGAGGACCCAGCGCGAGAGAACATGATCGGCGCGCTGCACAGAGAGTGTCTGCGAACGCGCCGGAGCGTATCGTGCGTACGTTCGCCGGAAATGCAATTCGCTCTCCAGCAATGTTCGCCAGGCACGGCGGTCGGCCCATTCTTTGGGACGTGGGGGATGGACCACGATCGCCTCTGGCGCAAAGATGATCGGACCGCGCTCCAACACCCGCATCGCCATGACCACGTCTTCACCTCGAATGAGCTTGGTATCGAAGCCACCCAACGTGCGCAGAACGTCCGTCCGGTAGGCCACATTGCAGGTGCGATATGGCTGGCCTCCCTCCAATTGTTCTATCTGCCGGGTAAAGGGTGTCATCGCTGAGTGGATGGTGACTGTCTTTCCCTGCACGCCGAACGCTTCAGGATGAGCGTGGAAGGTCTCCGCGAGGGCGTCGAGCCACGCTGGATCGACCAAGCAGTCATCATCAGTGAAGGCCACGATGTCCCCGCACGCTGCCGCGATGCCCAGATTGCGAGCCGCTCCCATCCTTTGCCAGGGCTGATACCGATAGTGCAACGGCAAGCCGGATGCCTGAAAACGTTCGACCACGGCCGCTGTACCATCGGCCGATCCATCGTCCACCACGATCGCTTCCCATTGCGGATACTCCAGCTGCTGGAGTGATTCCAGTAACCGCATCAGCATCGCGGACCGGTTGCGGGTTGGAATAACGATGGTTACCAGCGGTTGCATAGAGGGTGCGGCCACCGTTCCTACTGCTCCAGGCTGAACCAGAGGAAGCCATGCGGCGCGAGAGTCAGCAGGTACGGCAAATCCCCGATGCGGGGAAACCGCACGCCGCCTACCATCTCGACCGGAGTGCGGCCCTTCCAGCGACTCAGATCAAGCTCGACGGGCTGCGCGCAGCGCGACAGACTATTGACGCACAGCAGTGCATCGCTATTGAGCACGCGCAGGAACGCGAACACCGAGGTGTTGGCTGGATGAAGTTCCTCGAACTCCCCTTCGCTGAATGCGGGCCACGCCTTGCGCACCGCGATGTACTGCCGCAGCCAATGGAGCAGAGACGATTCGTCGCGCTGCTCCGCCTCCACATTGACGGCCTGATATCCATAGACCGGATCCATGAGCGGGGGCAGGTAGAGCTGGGCAAAGTCCGCCCGGCTAAAGCCGCCGTTTCGGTCGCTGGTCCACTGCATGGGAGTACGGACGCCATCCCTGTCCGACAAAAAGATGTTGTCCCCCATCCCAATCTCGTCGCCATAGTAGATGATCGGCGCGCCGGGGAGCGATAGCAGCAAAGCGCAAAACAACTCCGTCTCGCGGCGGCCATTCTTCAGTAACGGCGCCAACCGGCGTCGGATGCCCAAATTGAGTTTCATCCGCGGATCGGGCGCAAACTCGTCCCACATGTAGTCGCGCTCGTCCTCCGTCACCATTTCCAGGGTCAATTCATCGTGATTGCGCAAAAAGATGCCCCACTGAGCGCCGGCGGGAATAGGAGGCGTGCGCGCCAGTATCTCCGTGATGGGCGCTCTCTGCTCGCGTCGCAGCGCCATAAACAGGCGCGGCATGAGCGGAAAGTGGAAGTTCATGTGACACTCGGGCCGCTCCGGCGTACCGAAATAGTCGATGACATCTTCAGGCCACTGATTCGCCTCGCACAGCAGCACTCGGTTCGGGTACTCTCGGTCGATGGTGCCGCGGAGGTCGGCCAGAAAGGCGTGAGTTTCCGGCAAGTTCTCCCCGTTCGTGCCCTCGCGCTCATAGAGGTACGGGACCGCGTCCAGCCGAAAGCCGTCCATTCCCATATCGAGCCAGTAGCGAAACACGTCCAGCATGGCCTGATGCACCTTGGGGTTGTCGTAGTTGAGGTCGGGTTGGTGGCTGAAGAAGCGGTGCCAGAAGAACGCTCCCGCCTGCTCGTCCCAGGTCCAGTTGGACGTTTCAGTGTCGAGGAAAATGATGCGGGCGTTCTGATAGCGCTCCGTGGTCTCTGACCAGACATACCAGTCGCGATGTGCGCTCTTCGCCGAGGAGCGCGCATCTTGAAACCACGGATGCTGGTCGCTGGTGTGGTTCATCACCAGGTCCATGATGACCCGCATCCCACGGTGGTGGGCCTCATCCAGAAAGCGGCGGACATCGTCGACCGTGCCGTACTGCGGGAGCACGTCGAAGTAATTGGACACGTCATACCCGCCGTCGCGCAGAGGGCTCTGGTTAAAGGGAAGAAGCCAGATACACGTCACGCCCAGCCACTGCAAGTAATCCAGACGCGAAATCAGCCCAGGGAAGTCACCGATACCATCATCATTCCCGTCCTGGAAGGCACGGACCAGGAGTTCATAGAATACCGCCCGCTTGAACCAGTTGGGCCTGTGGTCAAGCGGCTGCATAGATGGACCGGTAGGGGCCGGCAGGGTAGTCGCGGTCACGATGCCAGGGAGAGCATCGCCCTGCTCTATGGCCTGCACCGCGCGGCGCGGGTCGACCGGCATCTCTGCTCCCTGGTCGGGCGTCATGCGCTTCCTGGCGTCTCCATCTGGCTGCTCGTGGTGCGGCATCATCCCTCCTCGCATCGCGATGTGCTTCGTTCCATCCCAGTACAGTATGGGACACGACCCACACCACGGTATTCTCAGCCCAGCAATCCCAGACGAACAGAGCGATGTGAGGGCAGCGGCACGGTGAACAGCCGTTTCGCTTGCCCACCGTGCCAGCGGCGACCGGGACGACCTACCGAATCATGAACAGGAGGAGGCCGGCTTGGGCAACATTGTCACTTGAGCGACCTGTTTGTCAACAACCAGGTTTGGTACCATTTCTATGGCATCGAGCTGGACGGCCAGGGCTACGTCTCTAGCTTCCATGGGAGAACAGGTGCAGCTCAGCATGAAGGTGGGCCCACTCATCAACATTCGATTCGCCGCGTTCCTCGGTGGAAGATTTCTTTCCGGGGTCGGCGACGTCACGTTCGACACGAGCGTTGTCCTGTGGGTAGCGACAGTGCTTACGCATGGGGCGCAACGCTCTCCCCTTGCGGTAAGCGGGGTCCTCCTTGCCAGCTCCGTCCCCGCGGTAGTACTTGCGCCGGTGGCCGGCGTCTTCGTCGATCGCTGGAATAAGCGACGCGTGATGCTGTGCATGGACGCCTTGCGGGCACTCCTGATCCCCCTGGTAGCCCTTGCTGCCGTCATGCGACTCTCCGATACGATGACGCTCAGCGTCATGTATGGGATAGTTCTCCTCTCCAGCGCGGCATCGCAGTTTTTCAATCCTGCATCGGTTGCCGCCCTACAAAGCCTCGTTGACGCCGAGGACCTCCCGCGCGCTAGCGGGTTGTTGCAGACAGCGGCGAGTACCGCGGGCATTCTTGGCGCGGCCCTTGGGTCTGTTCTCTTCTTTGCGGTCGGCATTAACTGGGCGATACTCCTCGATGCATTGTCCTTCGTCGCCTCATTTGGCACACTCCTGGTGGTAGGGGACCTGGGCGGAGCGGTGGCAACCGAGATCGCGGAGGGTATGACCGGTTTCTGGCGGGAGTTCAGGTCTGGCGCGATGTTTGTGGTTCGGAGCCGAGCAATGACCGCCATCATCATCGCGGCTGCCCTTGTCGCCCTAGGAGGAGGCGCCCTCGCAGCTCTGGACGTCTTCTTTGTGACCCAGAATCTAGGCGCTCCGGCGTCCTTTTATGGCTTTCTGGGCGCAATCTGGGGCATCGGTGCCATCCTGGGTAGCTTGACTGCAACGCTGTCGGTTAGCCGGGTGGGCGTGACGACCATGTTCTACGGCTCGCTCCTGGGAACTGGCGTGTTGGTTATTGTCTATGCAAGACAGACAACCCTGGTAGGAGGTGCGGTGGTACTTCTTCTTATCGGGCTATCAATGTCGGGCGTGCAGGTGGCGGTTACCCCGCTTGTGTTGCGCCTGGTACCGGTCGCTCTCATCGGTCGGGTCATCTCGATTATGACGCCAGTCGCGATGGTAGCCCTGAGCATCTCAACCGCCGCCGCCGGACTGGTGGATACCGCCATGTCCCCGCGCTTCCATGTCAGCGTGCTGGGGATTCCATTCGGGCCAGTAGACACTATTTTCTCTGCCGCCGGCCTTTTGATCACGGCAGGTGGCATCTTTGCCATGCGGAGCCTTCGATCAGAGCGCTATGTCGTTCCACAGAACGCGGCGGCCGACACAGTGTGAGTCTGTTTCCCGATCCGGCACCCTTAGGAACCGACGTGCTCAGGGTGTGCTGGTCGGAGTTGGCGAGGGCGAAGGGACGGGCTTCGCGGCGGGATTGGTCGTTGCCTTGTCTTCCTTGCGCTGGTTGTTTAGGCTCTGCGCCAATCCCTTGAACTGGACGATTACGGCGGTAATGCGGCTTTCTGCCTGAGCCGCCGTGAGATTGTGCTCCTGCCGCAAGTCTTTCAATTGGTCGTTCATGTCCTTGACCAGCGAGGCGACATTGTTGGGTAGCTTGGTGGGGTCGTCCACCTGGTAGGTGGACTGCAGAGCCTGAGCAACGGTGTCGCAGCGGGTGCATTGATAGTTCAGCGCGATGGCCGTGTTCTGCGGGCGGATGGACGTGGCTGTTTTGCTGATCAGATTGATCTGCAGGGCAACCGCGAAGGTCTGGCAGTCGGTACAGGAGCTATAGCCGTAGGCATAATTGACCGGCGCAACGTTGTCACCAGGAATATGGTTCACCTGGATGCTGCCGTCGACCTTTAATTCGTTGTCCTGCTGATTGATCACCTTGACCACGTTTTTTCCGCCGGCTCCGCCCTGGTTCTCCGTGTAATCCCCGTCCGAGAGGAGTGGCGACGTCACGCGCCGTACCGCGCCGACCTTGCGCTTCTTGGCAGACGTGGCGGCGAACGGCGACATCTGTGCCGTCTTGATAGTCATGCTAGCGACGGACGCCGGTTTGGAGCCAGGGGCCGATTGGAAGCGAAAGCCCCCTCCGGCCGCCCTAGCTGCGGGAGTGGTACTGAGCAAAAGGCCGGCTGCGAGGGCAGCTGCGAGCCACCTCCTGGCCGTGAGCAAAGCGCGAAGAGCTTTCATGATTCTCCCCCTTCTATGGTGCGGTGGTTGGTTGGGGCAGTGGCGGCACGGTTGCCGGCTGCTGAACCGGCGGCGCCACAGTTGGTTGTTGCACTGCCGGGGCGGTCGGCGCCGGAGGTACGCCCTGCGGCACAAGCGTCGGTCCAAGAGTAACCGCCGCGGTAGGCCGTGCAGCGGCCGGCTGAGTCGGAGCGGCCACGGGCGTGACGGTCGAGGCGAGCGCCGGGGCCACGGTCGGCGCTACCGCTGGGGCCACGGTCGGCGCTACCCCTGGGACCACAGTCGGCGCTGCGGTTGAGGCGATGGCCGTGGGCGGCGCGACAGCGGGTCGAACGGCCGGCGTGGGACTGGCTTTGGGATGGGGGCCGGCGGTGGGCTTCACTATCGCACGGGGTCGGGCGGGCGTCGCCACCAGCCGCACCGGCGCGACGGGCGCCACTGGCACGAATACCCGCGCCGGTATGATGCGCCTGAAAACCGGCACGCTGCGCACGGCATCACCCAGCGTGCCACGTTCGCCTAGCCGAATTGGAGTATACGTTTGCTTATCGTACAGCGGGCTTCGTGTGTGCGGGTGCGGCAGCGGTATCTGTGGGACCCACAGCAGGGCCAGAAATGCAACGACACCCACCGTCACCGCTGAACCGGTGATGCGGCGGCCAACGGTTGGCTTGCTCCATCGCCACAGCGCGCCAAACCCTCTGCGAGTGAGGTTGAACAGCACATAGAGCAGACCAAAGGTCGGTAAGGCCAGCACTAGAATCTGAACGGCCGAGGTGATCGTCCCCAGCACATCCCCGTGGGCATGAGCGGTGGAGAGAGCAGCCGCTTGTTTCGACCCTGAGTCCCAGGCGGTAGCCAGCACCCGCGGAACGCCTTTGATCATGAGAAAGGCCAGAAACGTCAGCAACGGGACCGTGATGATGATATAGATGGCAAAGAGCACCTTCACCCAGCGCTTGAGGTTCGCGATACCTGGCCCCTTCTCAGAAAGGAAGGGCAGCACGGAGCGCAGAAACGGCATGATCTGAGAAAAAAAATCGGGCATGCCGGTCAGATCGGCCAGTGCCCAATACCCGTCGAGCCGGGCAATCGGCAGCGTCTGATGAAGGAGTTCTATGTCGATCAGCATGATCACCAGCAAGAGAAAGTCCTGCCGGGTCAATGCGTATAGTCCGGCCATAATGATCGCGAAGATCATATTGAAATAAAAGCCGCCCAGATCGGTACGTACTTTTCCCCATCGAGCCAGCCGATAGTTGTCCGTCACGTCTGTGTAAAACGCTGGATACACGAGATACAGTCCGACCCCGATACCGCGGACTTCTCCCCCTCCATAGCGCAAGGCAGATGCGTGGCCAAGCTCGTGAAACACGGTTCCAACTACGATGATGCCTAACAGTGCCAGCATCAAGCCGGGGTGGTACAGCACCTGGTGGATACTGTTGGCCACGCCATGCACGGCAAAAAGCCAGACCTGGACAGCGGCAGCCACCAGGAGCACGGCGATCAGTACCGGGGGCCAGAAGAGCCACCGTAGTACCACAGTAAAGGGAGCAATCAAGCGGGGGCTCATCATCCGCACCCGCATGTTAATTTTCAGGGGAGACCGCATGCCCGGCTGTTCTGCGGAGCCAGGGGCAGCAGCGGCAACCGAGCCGTCGGCGGTTGTCACCAAACCAAGCGGGATCAGTTTCCCACTGAGCAACTGCCGGATATTATCGGCACTGACAACTCGATCAGTCCCGTCCGAGACACCGGCCGCCATTTCCTCCAGCGTGTGCTCGCCGTCCGCCTGCTCAGCTACCCGATACAACAGTTCGGTAAGCTGCACGAAGGTTCCACTGCGCTCGGCCAACCACTGCTGCTGCTCGTAGGCGCTGTCCTTCATTTCACCGCGGAGTGCGACATCCGGAGCTAACCGAGGGCGTTCTGCGACGCTGAAAGCGTCGCTATCAGCTGTGCCTGCGGCATCTTGCGTGCCTGCCGCGCTTTCGGTCCGATCCTCCACCTGAGACATAGAGACGCTCCCCCTGCCCGGCTCAGAAATGGCGGGCCAGGTGACCCTGGCCCGCCATACTTTGTTGTGTCGCTGGTTACGTGGTGCAGTTACCCGTTGGTTTGGGTGATCGGCGCGTTCTGCGTGGCGTTAGCCGTGGCGGTTGACTGATCGGAGAGCACGTTGGCCGCAACGGCGGCGTTCACGGGAGCAGCCACGTTCGCGTTGATCAGAGACATCTCCTCGCGATCAGGAAGCTCGGAAGCGTCCTGCGACTCGATCTCGTCCGTGGTCAGCTCGGTCTTGTCAGTTGTCATGATTCAGTTCCTTTCGTTGAATGAAGGTATGTGTGGGGTGCGTCGACCATGCCGACGGACACTGTAAGGGCCGCTGTGTTACGGGTTGGACTGCGTGATGGGAGCGGTCTGCGTCGCGTTGGCGTTGGCGGTCGAGTTGTCGGACAGCACGTTCAAGCCGGCGGCGAGATTCACCGGCGCCGCGACGTTGGCGTTAACCAGCGACATCTCTTCCCGATCGGGAAGTTCGGCCGCGTCCTGCGACTCCAGTTCCTCGGTCGTCAACTCTGTCTTCTCGGTGGACATGTTTCTTTCTCCTTTCTCTCATGTTCTGATTGGAGCGGTGTACTTATCACGGATACTGCCCGGAAGGCAGCGTCAGGATTAGCCGTTGTTCTGCGTAATCGGGGCGTTCTGGACAGCATTGGCGGTAGCCGTCGAGCCGTCCGAAAGGACATTGGCTGCGACCGCTGCGTTGGCGGGAATTGCCACATTGGCATTGACCAGGGACATCTCCTCGCGGTCCGGCAACTCCGCCGCTTCCTGCGAATTGATCTCCTCGGCACTGAGCGTGCGATCTGTCGTGTCTGTCATTTCAATCTCCTGCTCTGTATGTGTTGGTACTTTCCGCGGCTCCCGCTACCGGGAGCCGTTTTTAGGCATCGGTCGGCGGGTTCGGGTCGATAGGGAGAATGACCGGCGGACCACCGCCATAGGAGGAGATGACGGACATCTCCTCGCGCACCGGTAACTCAGACGCCTGTTCCGCGCCTAACTCTTCGCTACTCAGCGCTGGACCGCTGGTCTCGGTCGCCTTCTCAGGTGAAGTCATTCCTGTCTCCGTGGGGACGAAGCGTCGTGGCCGCCCTGCTGAATGGTGGTGGTTTGGTTCGACGAAGCGACCTCCGCCGAACTGTCCGATCCGACGTTCTTTGCAACCACCACGTTGGAAGCGTTCTGAACATCGAGGTCGGTTCTGTCCGCTGTTTTCACAGCGCGCCGAACACTCTTCCGCACGTCTTGCATCGCTCTGCTTACCGTGTCGTCTTTACTCACGCTCACCTCCCTTGCTGTCTCGCATTGCATGCTCCATGCCAGGCCGCGGTGGGCTACGACTTGAAGAGGCACTTGACCTCGCCGGACCGTCGAACCGCCTCCTCCGTGTCTTCGCCCTTCAAACTGTTCTACGGCAGTGCATCCTATTCCTTTCGCCCTTTGCCAAAAATTGCCGCCTACGGGCGCAATTGTCGCCAGAGCAGCTACAGTCGAAATGTATCGCCTGAATCTCCGGGCGGGGTGAAAGCTCTGCGCTGTTGTGGCGTAGAAGAAGGATGAACGGATCGTATAGCGTCGATGCCACTCACCGACGAGCAACTCGCCATGAGCGCGATGAACGGCAACCAGGAGGCGTTTACGGACCTGGTTACCGCTCATCAGAGAAAGGTGTATGGGCTGGCGCTGCACCTGTTGCGAAACCAACAGGACGCTGCCGATGCCGCACAGGAAGCCTTTATGCGCTGCTATACGTCTCTACAAAGTTTTGATCCCTCGCGCAACTTCGGCGCGTGGCTCTATCGCATTGCCTACAATCACTGCCTGGACGTGCTCCGCCAGCGCAAACGGACCCCGCTGGTTGCCTCGCCGCGTCACGACGACGGCCAGGTGGCGCCCGAAGCGCCAGACCCCGGTCCCGGGGTTGAAGAGCTGGTGGAACGGGTGGAGTCGGTCGAAACGGTGAAACAGGCTATGAACCGGCTCTCGGCGGAACACAGCCATATTCTTGCGCTCCGCTACACGCTCGATCTGTCGTATGCCGAGATTGCCGAGGTCGTGGGAGCACCGGAATCGACGGTCACCATGCGGCTGTATCATGCCAAACGCGCGTTACGGACCGTGCTACGCCACCAGGGGGAGGGCAATCGTGGCTCATCCTGAGTTGTGGCCATTGATCGACGCGTACGCGGATGGTCAGCTGCCCGACGCGGACTTACCCCGCCTGGATCGCCATTTGCAGGATTGTGAGGACTGCCGAATCCGCCTGGCCGGAGCGCGTCGGGAAGTCGCGTTGTTTCGCTCCGCCCTGATCTCCGGCCCTGCTCCCGCCGACCTCCTGGGGGCCATACAAGCGCAGATCAATGCCAAGCCAGGTCGAGCCCGTCACCCATTGGTAAGCGGCATCCTGGCCGGCATGACCGCCAATCTTATTACCGCCGCGCTGTTAGTCGCACTCTCGGTCGGTTCTCGTCCATCGCTGGCATTGATGTCCACCATTGCTCTGGTGGTCGCTCTTCTCTGGGGGGCGATCAAAGGGTTAGCGTTTGCCGCGGTGCGAGAATGGCTGCCGGGCAACGTATTGATACGAGGGCTGGTGTTCGGGCTTGGCGCCTGGGCTGTCTGGAACGCAGTGGTTGGGGCGGTCTCCACCGCCAACAGCGGAATGCCGTTCTCCACGCCTGTGGTCCTGAGCGTCAGCTTGATCCACTATGTGATGTACGGGCTTCTGGTCGGTTGGTTCTACGATCTCTTTGGTGGTCGTACCGAGAGCTCGAGCCGTCCGCCAGGCTCCCCGCGCGGCAGTCCTCTGCCGGCCATGCTGCTGCTCCTCGCCACCCTGCTGGCCGGATCTCAAGGGATTCTCGCGTCACCAACCCCAGCAAGCACGACGACCACACTCGGCAGTCAGACGGCGGCAGGAAGCCCGACCGTCGATTTGAATGCCACAGCGACTGATACCCCGACTGATATCCCGACTGATTCCGCGACTGGCAGTCCGACGGTAGGAACGACAGCGAGTTCCTCATTAACGGTAACTGCCACGCCGTCTGTGACCGGGACCACTCCAGCTAGCCCCACGACGTCCAGCACAACGGCGACGACGCCCTCGGTAACTCCCGCGCCCTCCACAACCACGGTGACGCCGTCGTCGCAACCCACTGCGACCGTCAAGCGGAGGTCGCGGCAGAGGCGGATACCCGAGTCCCGGCGACCGGTTCGCGACCAGGTGCGCGATGTCCTGCCAACGGTTATCGTTGCTCCCTCCCATCGGACCGCGTATCAACGGGTTCGCGATGTGGCCGTGCTTCTCGATTTCTTGTAGTTGACACCTTTTGCAGTCGATGCCTATAATCGAGCGCATATCAGCCTATAAGTAACCGCCAGACCCTCAGCACGAGCCCGAGTAGCTGTGCTGGGGTTTTTCGTCACACGGGCGGTTTCATGCGTATTTTTTTGATTACGGGGTCCTGGAGACTCAGCGATGAAGCGAACCTATCAGCCGAAGCGAATCCCGCGAAAACGCGAGCACGGTTTTATGGCACGGATGGCGACCAAGGGGGGCCGGCGGGTGCTCAAGGCTCGTAGATTGAAAGGGCGCCACCGGCTAACGGTGTAGGTGGCATGTGATGCTGCCAAAACAGTACCGGCTCACGCGCTCGAAAGATTTCGCCCGCATTCGCCGCCTTGGGCGATCATCCGGCAACCGGCTGGTGGTGGTTTATGTATTGCCACAGCCTTCCGACGAGACTCGTGTCGGTTTCTCGGTGAGCAAACGCGTGGGCAAAGCGGTTATTCGCAATCGAGTCAAGCGACGCATGCGGGAAGCGGTCCGCCATCAGGTATCTGCCCTGCGCGCCGGCCAGGATCTGGTGTTCATCGCCCGCCCGGCATCGTCCGGGGCGACGTACCAGCAAATCGAGCAGGGCATCGCTTCCGTACTCGACAAAACCGGCGCCGTTCTGCAACTCATGGCAAGTGTGTGAAATGCGTAGACTGGTAGGGGCCCTTATCCTGATGTATCAGCGCGCGATTTCGCCGCTGTTGGGTCCTGCCTGCCGGTATGAGCCGTCATGTTCCGAGTACACGCGAATAGCTATCGAAAAGCATGGCGTGTCGCGGGGAGCATGGATGGGCTTGAGGCGTATTTCTCGTTGTCACCCATTTCACGCCGGCGGCTACGACCCCGTTCCCTGAGACTGGAGTCTTTTGTTGCAAAGCCTTTTTGGATTCATTACCTATCCCATGGAACTCGGGCTGGTCTGGCTCGCGGTGGCCGTGGGCCACGCCGGCATCGGCATAATTCTTTTCACGATCTTTGTCCGGCTACTGCTGTCGCCGCTGCAAATAACGCAGCTGCGCAATGCCAAAGCGATGCAGCGAGTGCAGCCGATGCTGGCCGAGCTGAAGCAAAAGCACGGCAAGGACCGGCAAAAAATGACCGAGGCGACCATGTCGCTCTACAAAGAGCACAAGGTCAATCCGGCCATGGGTTGCTTGCCCACCTTAGTGCAGTTCCCAATTCTGATCGGCCTTTTCTATGCGTTGATCCACCTGGGCGCATCGCCCTTTGGCTACCCGCATCCTGACTGGGCAAAGTCAGCCTGCAATGGCCACAGTGTCAGCGGCTGGAACTCCTGGTACCAGGCATGTTATGCCATCAAGAACGGCGCTGGTAACGCGAAGGAGATATTCACGCTCTTCCACGCGAATTTCCTCTGGCTGAGCAATGGCCTGGGACGTCCCGATCCTCTCTACATTCTGCCGGTCCTGGCGGGCGTAACGCAGTGGATCCAGTCGCGCATGATGCTCACGCGCAGCACGGACCCGCAGCAGCAGATGATGAACAATCTGATGAACTTCATGCCACTCATGATCGTGTTCTTTGCTACCCGCTACGCTTCCGGCCTTTCCCTCTACTGGGTCACATCGACGGTCATTGGCATTCTCATTCAGTACCGCGTCACAGGGTTGGGACTGCTGCCCGAAACGCTCCGCGGTGGATTCTTCCAACGAGGTGCGGGAGGTTTGGGTGGTAGTCGGGGCGGCGGTGGTTCGCGAGTTCCGCGTCCAGATAACAAGCCGAAACTGCCTGGCGGGGGCATGGCAGCCATCCCCGGTGGCACCGCTCGGCCGCTGGTGTCTTCCGACGGGGAACTAACCGGGCAAAACGGCATCGCGGACAATGGAAGCGGAGAAGGGGCACCGCGGACTGCATCGGCATCAGCACGTCCGCGCAAGAGGGCGAATCGCGCCAGAGGAGGTACCAGGAGTGGTAGACGGGGATGAGTTTTCAGGGAAAACAGTTGAGGATGCAATAGCCCAGGCTGAAAGACAGCTGGGCGCTCCACGCGATACATTGGCCATCAAGGTCTTGACCCAAGGAAGCCGCGGCGTTTTCGGCATCGGCGCCGAGGCCGCGCGCATCGCCGCGCGCCGGGCGCAACCATTAGAGACCCCGCAAGTGGCGCAGCCGGTTGAATCGCCCCTGGCCCCGCCCGACGAAGTACCACTTCCCGCCATAGAGCGCATTGGGGCGAACGATGCGCAGACGACGCATGAAACAGATGAGCTGTTCGCGGAGACTTCGACGAAAAGCGACGTCAATCTTCCCATCCAAGCCAGACAGGTCTTGGCCGACTTACTCAACAGTATGGGATTCGACGTCGAGGTAGTGGTGCGCAGCGATGAAAATCCAGTCATCCTGGCGGTAAATGGGGAGAATCTAGGCGTGCTCATCGGTAGGCGTGGGGACAATCTTGCGTCCCTCCAGTTCATGCTGAATCTCATTCTCTCGAAGGGCCGTCGCGAGTGGCCGAGGGTGGTGATCGACGTGGAAAACTATCGCGCGCGGCGCGAGGAGTCGTTGCACTCGCTGGCAGACCGTATTGCGTATCGCGTGGGTCGAGGCGGTCGTCCTTTTACGCTTGAGGCCATGCCGGCCAGCGATCGCCGTATCATCCACATGTCCCTCCGGGACCGGGCTGATGTCGAGACGTACAGCATAGGGGAAGGCGCCTCCCGCCGCGTGGTGATCGCGCCTCTTCAGCAGGAAGTCGCCAGCAGCGCAGCGCCGGATGCGTATCGCCCCTAACGCCAGCCGCTCATAGTGGAATCGGACACCATAGTAGCCGTGACAACGCCACCGGGCGAGGGCGGCGTCGGGATTGTCAGAGCCAGTGGTCCAGCAAGCGCGCTGTTGCCCGAACGTCTTTTTCCGTCCACGCCTCCTCCCTGGCCATCGCGTCGCATGCGCCAGGGCATAGTGATCGATCCGGAGACAGGTCAAGCTCTGGATCGGGCCGTGGGATGCCTGATGCGCTCCCCTCGCAGCTATACCGGCGAGGATGTGTTCGAGATTCACTGTCACGGCAGTCCACTGGTGCTGAACCAGGTCGTGCATGCGTGCCTGCGGCTCGGCTGCCGCCCGGCGCGTCCCGGCGAGTTTACGCTCCGAGCGTTTCTCAATGGGCGTTTGGACCTGAGCCAGGCTGAGGCCGTCGTTGATGTGGTCCGAGCCCGCACGAACGCTGGATTAGAACTCGCTATGCAGCAGCTCGCCGGCTGGCTTTCGCAGCGCAGCGAACCGCTTCGTCAGGATTTGCTCGGCACACTGGCTCACATCGAGGCCATGGTGGATTTTGTCGAGGACGACATCCCGCCCGAACTAGACGCGTCGACGCAGCACCAACTTTACGCCGCGCAGCAGGCCATCGATACCCTGCTCGATGGGGCGGAACAGGGAATCATCCTCCGTGAGGGGGCAACTCTGGCAATCGTCGGTAGTCCGAATGTCGGCAAGTCGAGCATCATGAACGGCCTGTTGGGGATCGATCGCTCGATCGTCACGCCCATAGCCGGGACGACTCGCGACACCATAGAAGAAACGCTCGAGGTACGCGGCGTACCGTTCCGCGCCATAGATACTGCGGGCATCACAGATACCCTCGACGACGTGGAACAGGTCGGTGTCGAACGCAGCCGGCAGACCTTGAATGCGGCGGACCTGGCTCTTCTGGTATTTGACCGATCTCGTCCGCTGTCAGCGCCGGATCGTCTCGCCATAGACGCGGTGGCAGCGGCCGGCGAACAACGCCGCGCATCCGGTCACCGACAGCGTCTCGTGGTGGCCCTGAATAAAGCCGACCTTCCGAGCGCCCTGGAGCTCGATGGAGCGCTGCAAGGTCTCTCTGCCGAAGCAGTGGTTTCCAGCAGTACGTCCGCTCCAAACGGGCTAGATGCACTGCGCGACGCCCTTGAACACGCCGCCCTGGGGAGCACGCGCCATGAGTTCGTGGTCGGCAATGTCCGCCACCAGGATGCACTACGCCGAGCATCGGCCGCTCTCCGGGAAACACTGCGCAGTCTGCACTCCGGGACCCCGCTCGACCTGGTCTCCCTTGACGTGCGCTCGGCGGTCGCTGCCCTGGGCGAAATCAGCGGCGCCCAGGTAGATGACGAGCTTCTGGACCGGATCTTCCGAGACTTCTGCATCGGCAAGTAACGCTCACGAGTGGAACCAATCTCGATCACCCACGCGATGCGACTCCAGGCCGCGACCGGCAACCCCACTCTGGGATCAAGACGTCGCAAACCCATGGGCGGTCTCCGCAAAAACTCTTTAGTGGCCGCATCCGCAACTGCCTCCACAGCAGCCGCCGCTCGAGCTTTGGGCCGGGGTGACTGAATCGTCCACACCGCCAATCATGGCGAAACTCGACACCAAGCGCCGAACGTTGTGCCCCGAGCAATGGCGGCACTGGGCGCAATCAGTCACCGTTAGACTTCGAACCAGGGCGTCGAACTTTCGATTGCAATCTTTGCAGATGTATTCGTAAATGGGCATCAGTACTCCATCCTCAGGCAACAATGTAGCTTCCCGATTCTGCCGGATTGATGCGGGCAGTGCCAAAGAACGCAGCGAACAAGGGAGGAGTATGCTGATATACTGGCCGTGATGGTAAATGAGGAACTTGGCCACAACATACGGTCGAGACTCGCACGTTTTTTGCCGCAGATGGACCAGCCGGCGCCGGCCCCTTCGTTGACATCCAGGAATCAGACCCAACTGCCGCCGGCGAGCCCGCTCCCATTGAGGAACGGCATCGGCGGTAAGTCCCTGCGGAATCAGGAACGAGTCGACTCGCTACAACGGGATCTGGACGTACAGTTTGGCAACCCATCTTTGTTGCGCGAAGCCCTCACACACCGCTCGTACTTAAACGAAATCAACCAGGCGTGGCCCTCCAACGAGCGTCTGGAATTTCTGGGTGACACGGTCCTTGGATTGATCACTACGGACTATCTCTTCGGCCGGTTCCCAGGCATGAGTGAGGGGGAACTGACCAACCTACGCTCCGCCCTGGTGCGAACCGAAACGCTGGCGCGCTTTGCCCAGGACATACATTTGGGGCAATATCTCTTTTTAGGCCGGGGCGAGGAGATGAGCCAGGGGCGGCACCGGCCGGCCGGCATGGCTTGCGCCTTTGAAGCCTTGCTCGGCGCCATCTATCTCGATCAGGGCTATCCGGCGGTCCAGGACTTTGCAATGCGGTTCATCGACCCCGAACTGACGCAGGTCATTGAGGGCCGGCTCCACAAAAATGCCAAATCTACGCTTCAGGAATTGGTGCAGGCACGGATGCAGCAAACCCCGAGCTATCATTTGATCGATGAGAATGGCCCCGATCACGCCAAATCATTCACCGCCGAGGTGCGGGTAGGCACTCACGTATTGGGGCGTGGGCATGATCGCAGCAAACGGGGGGCCGAGCAGTCCGCAGCCGAAGCCGCACTCGAGCAGTTGAAGTCCGACCCTCCGGCCGTCTCCACCAGCGCCCTCTAGATGTATCCGGCCATGAGGATGGTGTCGGCGATATCGTAGTCCAGGATAGTGATCGACACCATTGGATGATTCTAGAATTCCGGGTTGTCGGCTTCGCCTCTGAGAATTAGGAGTATAGGGATGGCTGAGGTACTGCTCTTCCACCACTCGCAGGGTCTGACCCCCGGCGTTGTGGCGGTCGCCGACGAGTTGCGCGGCGCGGGGCACACTGTGCACACGCCCGATTACTACGACGGCCACACGTTCGACAGCATCGAGGCGGGCGTGGCCTACGCCGAAGAGCTCGGTTCCGGTGAGCTCAGGGAGCGGGCCAGGCGGATCGCCGACGGACTCGGAAACGCGCTGATCTACGCCGGGTTCTCACTCGGCGTCGAGCTAGCGCAGATGTTGGCCCAGACCCGAGCGGGAGCGCGCGGAATGCTGATGTTCGACGGGTGTGTGCAGCCAGCGGAGTTCGGAACGCCCTGGCCCTCCGGTGTACCGGTGCAGATCCACGGAATGGACCACGACCCGTACTTCGTCGGCGACGAGCTCGACGCGGCCCGAGAGCTCGTCGCTTCGACCGATAATGCCGAGCTGTTCCTCTACCCCGGCAACCAGCACCTCTTCGCCGACAGCTCGCGTTCCTCAGCGCGCGATAGGCGAGCAGCCGCCCGTGTTGACCAAGCTCGAGCTGACGCTCGATTGCACCAACGCGGCTGCCCTGGCCGAGTTCTGGAAGCTCGCCGTCGGATACGTGGAGGCGCCGGAACCGGCGCCGAACGGCGTAGCCTGGCTGTACGACCCGCGCGGGATCGTGCCGTCGCTGTGCCTGCTCGAGGTTCCGGAGCCGAAGAGCGTGAAGAACCGTCTGCACCTCGATCTTGTCGTGTCCGGCAAGGGTCCGCACGCGGAGCAGTGGCAGCAGGTCACCACCGAGGTCGCCAGGTTGCGCGCCGCCGGCGCCTCCCTGCTCGCCGAGTTCCCGGGACATCACATTGTGATGGCCGATCCCGAGGGCAACGAGTTCTGCGTGACATGACGAACGAGACGATCCCGACATGAGGATCACCGCACGGGAACTCAACCGCTCCACGCTCGGCCGGCAACTGCTGCTGGAGCGGGAGTCCCTCGGCGTCGCAGATGCGGTCCGTCGCGTGGTCGCGCTGCAAGCGCAGCAGGCGGCCTCGCCGTACCTCGCGCTGTGGAGCCGGCTCACCAACTTCGACCCGGCCGACCTCGACGCTGCCTTCGACGACCGCGAGGTGGGCAAGGCAACGCTGATGCGGATCACGCTGCACGCGGTCCACGCCGGGGACTACCAGGTCTTCCGCGAGGCTATGGAGCCGACACTGCGTGCCGCCAGACTCAACGACAACCGCTTCCGGGTGTCCGGACTCACCATTGCCGATGTCCATGCGCTGATCCCGGACCTGCTCGCGTACGCAGACCAGCCTCGGACCACCGCAGACTCCGAGGCCTGGCTCGAGCAGCGACTGGGTGCGACGAAGCCCGGCGCGTGGTGGGGCCTGCGGCAGTATGCTCCACTGCTGCACGCCCCCACCCGGCCGCCGTGGTCGTTCGGATCCCGCCCGGCGTACATCGCGGCGAGGTCGCGGCCGGTGCTCGCGGAGCTCGACGCGTCCGCCGCAGGCCTACAGATACTCCTCAAGCGCTACCTGGAGGGGTTCGGCCCGGCGTCGATGGCGGACGTGGCACAGTTCGCAATGGTCTACCGGCCCCTCGTCAAAGAGGCGTTGCAGGCGCTCTCTGGCGAGCTGGAGCGGCTTGAAGGACCCGACGGCAAGGAGCTATACGATATCCCCGGCGCTCCGCAGCCACCCGAGGACAGGCCGGCGCCGCCACGGCTGATGGCCATGTGGGACAGCATCCTACTGGCCTACGCCGACCGGAGCCGGGTCATTCCACCCGACTACCGCAGGCTGGTCATCCGGTCCAACGGCGACGTGCTGCCGACCCTGCTGGTCGACGGCTACGTGGCCGGCGTGTGGCGCCCGGTCGAGGGAAGAATCGAGGCAACCGCCTTCCACCCCGTACCGGACGAAGCGTGGGAGGGACTCGCTGCCGAGGCCCGGTCGCTAGTGGCGTTCCTCGCCGACCGCGAACCGAAGGTCTACCGCCGTTACGACCACTGGTGGAGCAAGCTGCCAAGCGCCGAGGCTCGGCTGCTCCCCGGTAACTGAGGTAGCGCGCCCAGAGCGGCTCCGAGAACGCCCGGATATGCCGACGGCCGCATACATCGAGAGGCGGATCGCCTTCTTCGGTCAGATCTGCCGCCATTGCTGATCGCGGCGGGTTCATGGGCGCGTGCGAAACCGCATCGCGCTCGTTCGCACTATGGCGACGGTGTGAACTCGGTCGGCTCCGAGGCTGTTGCCAGGATATGTCGTACCTTTCCGACGTCGCGATGCATCTCGGCGATCAAGGCGGACACGCTGGCGAAGTCGCGCTCCGGTCGGATACGATCAACGAAGTCCAGACGCACCTCGGTGTCGCCGAGATCATCGGTGAAATCGAGTACGTACGCTTCCACCACGATTACTGTCCCGCCAAAAACGACGTTATAGCCCACACTGATGGCCGCGCCCAAACGGCGTCCCTTGAATCCCAGATAGCCGGCGTAAATCCCCGTGGCTGGCAGTTGTTGGTAACTGGGCGGTCGCACGTTTGCCGTGGGAAAGCCGAGTTCTTTGCCGCGCCCAAAGCCGGCAACAACAAAGCCGTCGAAACCAAAATAGTGTCCTAGTATCTTTGCCGCACGGGCGACGTCCCCCACCGACACCAGTTTCCGCACGGCCGAGCTACTGATCGCCTCTGGCCCGAACTGCTGCCGCCCCACCACGTGAACTTGAAAGCCCGCACCCAGCCCCGCCCGCTCAAGGAACTGAACGTTACCCTCTCGTTTATGGCCGAATGCAAAATCTGCTCCGGTCCATAGTTCGACAAGATGTACGTGCTGCAGGATTGAAGCCAAAAACTCGCCGGCAGAAAGGGACGCTAGGTCGGACGTGAAGGGCAACACCACCAACACATCGATTCCCAATGTCGTAATCATGCGCGCCTTCACCAGACCATTCGTCAACTGTGACTGCCCCGATTGCAACACTACCGACGGTCGCGGATCGAAGGTGATGACCATGGATTCACAGTGCAGTTCCCTGGCTCGGTCAACTACCTGCTGGATGAGAAACTGGTGGCCGCGATGGACGCCGTCAAAGGCGCCGATCGTCAGGACGGTTGGCGCTCCGCGTTTCAACGCAGCCAGCTCATGCACCAGCCGCACGGACTACTGCCTCGTCCCGGTAAACACTCGCACTGGCCTGATCTGCCTGCCCCTTGCCTCCCCCAGGGCCAGTAACGTCCCCTCAGTCCCGTAGAGGCGTACCAGACCATCCGTCTCCCGCTCCGCCAGAATGGGCAGCCCATGTTGCACCCGCTGCACATCGATAGGATGCAGCATGGCCGCCGGCAATTCCAGCACCGCGCGATCAAGGGGCTCCAGACATCCCTCGATCGACGCCGCCGACTCTAACTCGGCCAGTGTGTAACACGCTTCGGCGTGAAATGCGCCGCTCGCAACGCGTCGTAGACCGTGGAGGTAGCCGCCCACCTCCAGTGCGGCGCCGAGATCACGTGCCAGGGATCGAATATACGTGCCAGATCCACACTCGATACGAAGCATGAGTCGCGGAGGCGACCATGCCTGGACATGGATTCGATGAATTTCCACCTGCCGCGCTACCGGCTCCACTGGCACCCCTTTGCGCGCGAGCTTGTATAGTTTTTCGCCGCCTTGACGTACCGCTGCATACACTGGCGGCGTTTGACAAATCGGCCCCAAGAAGCTCAGCAGACAGCGGTCGATATCGGTTCGGGCCACCTGCGTAACGGGCCTTACGTCCTGCGCGGGTGCTTCTGCGTCGTCGGTCGCTGTCGATGCGCCCAATACCACCTCGGCACAATAGACTTTCGGCGCCGACATCAAGTATGACGACAACCGCGTTGCCTGCCCTAGCATCACCAGCAGCACGCCCGTGGCCAACGGATCCAGCGTTCCGGCGTGCCCCACCTGCCGCTGTCCTGTCAGCTTACGTACCCGCGCAACAACATCGTGTGAGGTCCACCCAAGAGGCTTATCGACCGGGAGAAGACCTGTAATCAAGTCACGGTCAAGCTCTGGTCGAAAACCTCGACCAGGGTGGCGCGAGCACGCGAATATGGACCGGGAATAGTGCACCCGGCGGCCTGTCGATGGCCACCGCCATCAAGGACGGAAGCAATCGCAGACACATCAACACTCGGGCGAGAACGCATGCTCACTCGCATCGCACCATCCTCAGTTTCTTTGAGCAGCATGACAACCTCAGCCTCTTGCACTCCCCGAAGATACTCCGCGATGCCTTCCGTTTCGTCCACGGTTGCACCACATTCGCGCAACATTTGCTGGCTCAGATGGGCGAAGACGATGCCACGCACGCTATCCAGCTCGGCGGCGCTCACTACCCGCCCCCAGATCTGGGCGGCGACAAATCGTTTGCTTTCGAAGAGTTGAAAGGCGATGCGCTGAATGTCTGCTCCCTGCTCAACAAGCTGGGCGGCGGCAACCAGTGAGCCTGGGGTAGTGGCTCCATTGCGAAAGGATCCGGTGTCGCCTACCACGCCAAACAGCAGCGCATTCGCTGCCTCCGGGCCAATGCTTGCCCCTAATTCACAGAGCAGCCGGACGATAAGTTCTGAGGTCGATGAGGCGGCCGCGTCCACATAGTTCACGCGCCCGTACAAGGGGTTGGTGCGGTGGTGATCGACATTGACGACATTGGTAGCAACGAAGCGGGGGATGTTTGAGGTGTAGAGGTCACCGATTCGCTCGATACTGGCCGAATCGGCGCAGATGATCAGGTCCAGTGGCGCAGAAGGTAGTTGAGCGCCTATTGAATCCGCCCCAGGCAGAAAGCGCGCATACTCCGGCACCGCGTCGCTCAGGGCAGCCGTCACGTCTTTGCCCAGCGCTTGTAAGCCGTGCGCCAAACCCAAAACCGAGCCAATGGCGTCGGCGTCGGGATTAACGTGCGCTACCACCGCGATACGCTGCGCCGCTGCAATGGAGGCGCCCGTCTCGGCAATCGATTGGCTCCCCGGCAAGAGTGAGAGAGTCACGCCTCTTCCCCTGCTTCGAGTTCCTGTATGATCTCCAAAATACGCGTACCGCGAGCGATCGAGGTATCCAGCTTGAAGGCAATGTCGGGCACCGTTCGAATTTGCAGCCAGTCTCCGATATCGCGCTTGATCAGCCCCTTTGCACGGCGCAACGCGTCCATCGTTTGCTTTTGTTCAGATTCGTCACCGAGCACGCTAATAAACACGGTAGCATGCGTCAGATCCGCGTTTACGTCTACATCGGTAATGGTGACGAAGCCGATCCTTGGGTCCTTTAGCTCCTCGCGAATGAACTGGCTGGCGCGACGCTGGATTTCCTCGGCGACGCGTTCCCGGCGGCGCTGGCTCATCTGTCTCTCCTCAGGGCACCCTTCGGGATGCGGATCGAGCGGCAGCGGGTCTCAACGAACCCGCTGCTGCCCAAACGCCTCGATGATATCGCCCTCTTCAACCTCGTTGAAGCCTTCGATGACGATGCCGCACTCGTATCCAGACTGGACCTCACGCACATCTTCTTTGAAGCGCTTGAGGGAGGTGATGCGTCCGGTTGTTACCACCTGCCCCTTCCGCACCACACGCGCCTCATCGTTGCGAGTAATGGTTCCGTCGGTCACGTAGCAGCCCGCGATGTTCACTCTGCCGGACTTAAAGACGGCTCGGACCTCGACATGACCCAGCACAACCTCTGCATAGACCGGATCAAGCATACCGCTCAAGGCGGTCTCGATGTCCTCGGTCAGCTTGTAGATGATGTCGTAGTATCGAATCTCAACGCCTTGCTCCTCGGCGGCTCGCCGTGCGCCGGCATCAGGCCGCGTGTGGAAACCGACGATGAGAGCATTTGAGGCCGTTGCCAGGAGCACGTCCGATTCAGAGACAGCCCCGGTCGCCGTGTGGAGTACGCTCACGCGCGCCACATCGGTGTTGAGTTCGTTCAGTGCGTGCTGCAGAGCTTCGATCGATCCCTGCGTGTCCGCCTTAATGATCAGATTAAGCTGCTTTACATCACCCGCCGCGATCTGCGACATGATGTCGCCGACGGAACGCGTGGAGGAGAGGCCTTCGGCGCGCTTCTGGCGTCCCCGTTGGAGCGAGACCGCGCGGGCCATCTTTTCGTCTGCCAACACCTGGACCTTATCGCCTGCCTCAGGCACCGCATTCAATCCCAACAGCATGACTGGTGATCCCGGCCGGGCGGTGCGGACCGTCTTGCCGCGATCGTCGAACAGGGCGCGCACCTTCCCGAAGGCGCTTCCCGCCACCACGATGTCGCCGGGACGAAGCGTTCCGCCCTGGACGATAACCGTCGCCATCGGACCGCGGCTGCGGTCCATATTGGCCTCGATCACCACCCCGGCCGCCGCCTTGTCCGGATTCGCACGGAAGTTACCGATTTCGGAGGTGAGCAGGATAGTGGTAAGCAGATCCTCGAGCCCCTCACCAGTTTTGGCGGAGACCGGAACCAGTTCGATATCGCCGCCCCACTCGACCAGATTTAAGCCTTCCTCATTCAGGCCAACCTTCACACGGTCGATATTAGAATCCGGCTTGTCGATCTTGTTCAGGGCGACAATGATTGGCACATGTGCCGCTCGTGCATGCGCGATGGCCTCACGGGTCTGCGGCATGACGCCGTCGTCCGCCGCCACCACAATGATTGCCACGTCGGTCACTTGCGCTCCACGGGCCCGCATAGAGGTGAAAGCGGCGTGCCCCGGCGTATCAAGAAAGGTAATCTTCTGCCCGTTTTTCTCCACCTGGTACGCGCCGATGTGCTGGGTGATGCCCCCTGCCTCCTTGGCCGCCACATTAGAGGAGCGGATCGCGTCCAGCAGCAGAGTCTTGCCATGATCGACGTGGCCCATGATGGTGACGACCGGAGGTCGATCCTCAAGCACGGACTCGTCTTCGGCGGCCTCGACCTCTCGCTGCTCGACCTCTTGCAGGATCGGCGGCGCCTCGGTGACCTCAACCCCGAGATCACCGGCAACGATGGCCGCCGTCTCGAAGTCCAGCTCCTGGTTGATCGTCGCCATGATGCCGTTTTTCATGAGCGCCTTGATAATGTCCACCGGCGTGAGATGCATTCGCTCCGCCAGCTCTTTCACTGTTAATGCCGCCGGTAGCTCAACCGTGGTGGGTACAGCCGGCGCCGCTTGCCTTGGCGAAGTCTGATTCGGGGAGCGGTGATGAGTCGTCTGTCCGCGACGGCCACTGCCGCCTCGTCCTCCGCGGTTTCCACCGCCTCTATACGTCGTTGCCATTCTTACCTCTCTTCGTGGCCTCTCGACCTCGTACCTGCGGCATTTCTGGTGCCGCTGGAATCTCCGCCTGGTGGAGATCCCTATAGACGTTTGGTTGGCCCGACCACCTGGCCGGCCATCGCGGGTATCCGCGTAGGCACTTTGTGCACGGGAAGTGTTTCCCGCGCATAGGTGAACAATTCATCCCAGTTAGCCGGAGAAACCGTTAGGTCCAGCGCGTGATTGAGCGCTCGGCGTTTTTGGCCGCTCTCGAAACACTCTTGCGCCGGGCAGAAATAGGCGCCCCGCCCGTTCTTTTTACCGGAGCGGTCGATCTCGATGCGATCGTCCGCCACGCGAACGACCCGAATCAGCTCGCGCTTCGGCTTGGTCTCCCGGCACGCCACGCATGAGCGAAGGGGAACATGCTTCGGCATGGTCAATCCTCCTCCTTTGCTTCCACGGGCGCCTGTGCGAGCAACTCTTCCATGGTTGCTCCATCGTCTTCCGCAACGGCATGGGACGATACCAGCTCAGGTGGAATCTCCACGATCGGCGCCGCCACCGCCTCCGCGCCCTTCTGCTGAGCCACCGCGTCGGATTGTTTCTTAATGTCTACCCTCCAGCCGGTCAGCTTGGCGGCTAGTCGAGCGTTCTGCCCTTCCTTACCGATGGCCAACGAGAGTTGAGCGTCAGGAACGGTTACCACGGCTCGTCGCTCACTCTCGGTGACGTCGACCCCCAGCACCTGTGCGGGACTCAATGCGTTCGCTACAAAGCGGCCGGGATCCTCACTCCACTGCACAACGTCGATCTTCTCACCGTTCAACTCGTTGACCACATTTTGAATGCGTACGCCGCGCATGCCTACACAGGCGCCTACCGGGTCGATCCCCTCTTGACGCGCGGCGACGGCGACTTTCGTGCGCGAGCCCGGCTCACGAGCAATCGCCTTCAGCTCGACGGTGCCGTTAAAGATCTCGGGAACCTCAACCTCGAAGAGCCGGCGCACCAGCCCTCGATGACTGCGAGACACGACCAGTTGGGGGGTTCGCAGGCCCCGATCGACCTTCACCAAATAGACCTTTAACCGTTGGCCAATGCGAGGGCGCTCGCGCGGCACCTGCTCTTGCTCCGGCAGCACAGCTTCCGCCTTTCCCAGGTTGACGATCATGCGATGCTGTTCCACGCGCTCAATGGTTCCATTGAGCACCTCGCCTTCGCGGTTGGCGAACTCTTCGTAAATGAGGTCCCGCTCCGCTTCCTGAATCCGCTGCAGAATAGTCTGCTTGGCGGTTTGGGCCGCGATCCGGCCAAAGTTGGGAGGCGTTACCTCGACTTCGATGATTTCGTTGAGTCCGGGGTGGTCTGGGTACACTTGCGCGTCCTTCAACGAAATCTGAACCGAGTCGTTCTGCACCTCGATCACCACCGTTTTTTCGGCGTATACATGGAATTCACCGGTCTCGGTGTCCAGATGCACCCGCACATCCGGCACCTGGCCGTGCTCGCGCTTATAGGTTGCGCCTAGAGCACTCTCGACCGCCTCGATAATGACATCCATGGGGAGGTCCCGCTCCGCCGTGAGCGCGCGTATCGCCGTTACCAATTCCGTTTTCATGCCGCTCCCTCCCATGGCGATTGGGCTTCGAGCGTGGAAAAGGCTAGTCCTCAAAAAGAACTAGCCGTTGGACACACTCCGTAAAGAAAAGAGAAGTGGGCCTAGCCGCACTTCTCACCTGCCGGGTACAAACCCTCTATCGAGTACTTGATTATAGCAGATTGCCGCGTATTCCCTTCTTGGTTCAGTCCCAATCCGCGATAGTTTCAGCACCTGCGGAGCGCGTTGATCATGATCAAAGCGGCCAGAGCTATCGCTGCTCCAGCCGCTTCTCACGGTGGGGAGATGAGGCGTGCTGAGCCAACTTCCCCTATTCAATTTTTGGGGCTCTAACCCTCTCTACTATGCGGCCCAGCATTTTCTTTCACATCAGTGGAAACACTGATCTCTGCGCCGCCAGAGAGCGCCGAGGACGACCGATATCTCTTCGTTATGTCACGTGATATAGTGAAAGATAGTCGCCTATCTCAGAGTCTCTTTCACGCCGCATGATTGACGCCAGCCGTCTTAAATCCGTACCGACCCGCCCCGGTTGCTATCTCTTTAAGAATGCCGACGGAGAAACACTCTACGTCGGTAAAGCAGCCTCGCTGCGCACCCGTCTGCGCTCGTACTTCAACTCGCCCAACCAGCAATCCGTGAAGAACCAGGTTATGCTCGCCCAGGCCGCGGACTTCGAGACCATCGTCACCGACTCTGAGTTGGAAGCGCTGATCCTCGAGAACAACCTGATCAAGGATCGTCACCCCAAATACAACGTGATGCTACGCGACGACAAGCAGTATCCCTATCTATGTGTCACGTTGCAGGAACCGTATCCGCGCGTCATCAAAGTTCGGCGCACGCGTAAAGACGGCTCCGCGTATTTTGGCCCCTACGCCGATACTCGGGCACTGAGTGAAACGGTCGGCGTCCTCAAGAAGCTGTTTCCCTATCGCTCCTGCGATCTGACGATTCCCGACGCAGCGCAGCATCCGGACCCCGTCCTCGAACGTCCCTGTCTGGAATACTTCATCAAGCGCTGTGTAGCCCCGTGCGTGCGGTATGCTGATCGCGCGGCATACATGGCCATCATTCAGCAGGTGCTGCTCTTCTTGCAGGGCAGACACGACGAGGTGCTGGGACAGCTGCGCGCACAAATGGGACGCGCCGCCGACGACATGAACTTTGAACGGGCTGCCCAGCTACGGGATCAGATTGCAGCGGTGGAACGGAGCGCCGAGCGGCAGAAGATCACCTCGGCCCGAGGTGCGGACCAGGACATCATCGCTGTGGTGCAAGAGGGCGCCGATGCCTGCGTCGAAATCTTTAACGTGCGCGACGGTAAAGTGATCTCGCAGGACCATTACCTGCTGGAGGCGGCGGAGAGCGAGCCGGGTGAGGTGCTTTCCTCCTTCGCCAAGCAATTCTATGGGCGCGCCGCTCATGTCCCTCGCGAGGTCCTCCTGCATCATCCAGTAGAGGACTCCACCCTCCTGGAGGAATGGATGACATCGCTGCGCGGCGGCAAGGTATCCATCACCGTCCCGGTCATCGGCGAGAAACGCCGGTTGGTGGAAATGGTCGCCGACAACGCGCGCCAGGCGCTTGAACAACATAAGCTGCGCTGGATGAGCGACGAACAAAAAACGACCGGCGCACTCCTGGAATTGCAGCAAGTGCTGGGACTCGCTACCCTCCCCAGCCGTATCGAGTGCTATGACATCTCAAATATCCAGGGCGCTTCCGCGGTCGGTTCGATGGTGGTTTTCGAGCGCGGCAAAGCAAAGAACAACGAGTATCGCCGCTTTAAAATCAAAACCGTGGAGGGCGCCAACGACTTCGCCATGATGGCAGAGATGCTACAGCGCCGCTTTAAGCGCGCCGAAACCGACTCGACGGACGAGAGTTTTGGCGTACTACCAGACCTGATCATCATCGACGGTGGAAAGGGACAACTGCATGCGGCGGTGGACGCGCTCCGCACGTCCGGCAGGGACGATCTCACCGTGGTGAGCCTGGCCAAGCGACTTGAGGAGATTTTCATTCCCGATCGTTCCGACTCAGTCCTGCTGCCGCGCACGTCTCAGGCGCTGTACTTGGTGCAGCGCATCCGCGACGAGGCGCACCGCTTTGCCGTCACCTATCACCGTAACGTGCGCCAGAAGCAGGCCGTCACCTCGCAGATCGACTCGGTCCCAGGCGTCGGACCGGCAAAACGCAAAGCATTGATCAAGACCTTCGGATCGGTGCGGGGGATAAAGGCCGCCTCCACGGACGAAATCGCCACGGTGCCTGGGATTACCGTCGTCCTCGCCGAAACCATCAAAGAGCACCTGGGCAGCGCCAGCTAGACGCCCTCCATGTCGGAAGACGCGGACGCCTCGGAGGCAAAGGTGCTGCGGGCCATGGCTCGGGAGGCTGTACAGCTCTGGGATATACCGCAGCCCCGTGTCTCCCTCCTCACACACCATTGGAACGCGACCTACATAGTTCGGGCTGGCGATGGCGAACGGTACGTGCTTCGCATCGGTAAACCTGGAGTACGGAGCGAAATCGAAGTGCGCTCGGAACTATTCTGGCTTCGATCCCTGAACGACGAGACGGACATGCTACTTCCGAAGCCACTGCCCGCGGTCGACGGGCGACCATTTGTCACCCTGCGAGCAGGTGATTCTTCCGCAGTGCGCTACTGCGCCCTCTTCACCTGGCTTCCGGGACGAACGCTGCGTGGCCAAGCCACTCCCAACAATGTCGAGAAGCTAGGAGGAGGCATGGCAGCGCTGCACCATCACGCGGATCGCTTTGTCGCGCCGCTGTGGTTCACCAACAGCCGGCTGGACCGTGTCTGGACCCACAGTCCGCTCGATCCCGCGACGAGCGGCGAAACCCACTCTCTGCTCACCCCTCGACTTCGCGACCTACTGCGACGAGCCGCGGAACGGACGCAGGCGGAACTGGACCGCCTGTATGAAAACCCGTATGGTCCCCGGTTCTTGCACGCGGACTTGCACCTGGGAAACACCAAGCTTCACCAGCGCAAGCTTGGCATCCTCGACTTCGACGACAGCCTCTGGGGTTACCCGATCCAGGATATCGGCATTACCCTCTTTCACCTGGCACGCTACCCCAAGCCGGACCGGCTTCGAGAGTCGTTTCGCGCGGGCTACGAGCGTATCCGTGCCTGGCCGGAAACGTACCAGGACGAGGTGGAACACCACATCGATGCCCGCCTCCTCGACATGATCAGCCTCTTCGCCTCGCCGGAAAGCGACCGCGATGCGGAATGGCTCGCACAGATGCTAGCAATGGCGGAAAGGAGATTCGCCGATTGACCGCCAGACATCAACATAGCTAGACTTTACTGCGGGGGCGGCTAGCTCAATTGGCAGAGCAACGGACTCTTAATCCGTGTGTTGGGGGTTCGATTCCCCCGCCGCTCACCACGTCCCTCTCGTCGTTTTCCTTGATCTGGCGCCATTTCTGAACGTTCCCCGCGATTGTCTCGGTGATCGCCTAACGGCGGTTTTGATCGTTTGACGGCAGAACTGACGGCAATTCGTCCCGATACCTGTCGTGGGAACCCTTATCCGCCGTCTCTGAGTGCGGTTGCCCATCGATGCTGTCAGCCTGGCTCTTCGCGTGCTGAGCCTCATCTACCGGCTTCCCCTCATCGGCATCGTCCTTTGCCTCGAAGAGCTTGTCCATCTGGGCAGCGATCTCCTGATGCATCGATGGCAGCACGTGACTGTACGTGTCGAGCGTGAGGAGGATGGAACTGTGCCCCAGGAGCTCCTGGACCTTTTTGGGGTGGGTGCCGAGACTCAACAGGTAGGTTGCAGCCGTATGTCGAAGATCGTGAACTCGCACCAGCGGGAGTCCTGTTTTCTCCAGGTCGCGATGGAGCGATCGCCAAATGTTGTTGGGCGCGAGCGACCGCCCGCTCCGGGTGCAGAACACCATGACGTTGTCGTTCCACGATCGTCCAGCTGCTCCCCATGCAAGCTTTTGCTGGTCCCGATGCTGCCGCAGGACCTCGACGGTGCGCGATGCCAGGTAAACAGACCGGCGACTACGTCCGGTCTTTGGCTCGACCAGAACTAACCCCTTACCCAACTGCCACTGGAGCGTCTGCTGTACTGTTAGCACACCGGCCGTCAGATCTACATGTCGCCACTCGAGTCCGGTTGCCTCACCGATCCGCAGACCTGTGGTGCAGAGGAGCACCCAGAGGGCATGCAGGTCGCTGCCTTCCGTACTTGTGAAGAGCTTCTGCACTTGCGTTGGCGTGAGCGGCTGCATCTCTCGGCGCGGAGATCGAGGCGGCGTGGCGGCTGCCGTCGGAGCCTGAGCCAGAAGACCCCATTTCACCGCCTGACGCAGTGCCGCCCGAAGCACGCGGTGGGCCTGGTCAACGCTGCGAGGCGACAGGCCATCCTTCAGGAGCTCCCCATAGCAGTGCTGAACGTGACCCGGGCGCAGTTTGTCGAGCCGGATGTAGCCGATGTACTTGCCCACGCGGCGGACATTGAGTGCGTACGACTCGTAGGTGCGCGGCCGAACAGACATGCGGACCTGGTCCTCGAGCCAGTGGTTCAGGTAGTCGTTCACGCGTTGACTCGGCTCGGCCAGGAGCTGGCCTTGCTGTTGCGCATGAAGAGCCTCCGAAAGCTTACTCTGCACCTCGCGCCGCGTCTTGCCGTAGATCCGTTTACGATGACCTCCTTCTAGGGTTATGGCTGCTTCCCAGCGACCGTCTTTTCGTTGGTAGATGGTACCTTCACCGTGTCCGCGCACGGGTATCCTCCTTTCGGTCCTCGAGTTGCTGCGCGATCCACCTCTCGAGCGCGGACTCCGGGATGCGTGTTGCACGACCTATTTTGATGACTACGAGCTCTCGCTTTGCAATGAGCTCGTAGACGGTCGTTCGGCCGACAGCGAGTCGCCGAGCGACCTCCTTGACGGTCAGGAATGTTTCAGCCATGGTGCCCTCCTACACCTATCCAGATCGACTCACGTTGTCCAGAGGCTGCATCCGGTCCATGAGGATCCGGCCCGCTAGCGGACAGCCAGCGGCGACGGTCATCGAAGTCCGCATCTGGCGGCCGCCAGATGCGTCCGAGCAGGCCCTGCTGGTTGCTCGGGTCGTCGATGTGCCAGCGGCAAGTGAGGAGCAGTGGGAGAGGCTGCGGCTGGCCCACGGCAGCCACCTGCGCGGCTCGGGCGACCCGCCGCTCGGTCGTGTTATCAGCGGCCACGACCAGGATCGTTGGATAGCCGGGGTAATCCCGCTCGAAGCGCCGGTTCAGCCCATAGGCGTAGTAGGCCGCGAACTTCTTGGCGTAATCACGCGCGTTGAGCGTGCCACGATCGAACTCCAGGAAGAAGCCATGCAACCAACCACGGCGACGGTAGAGGCCGTAGCCATCGGGCCGCAGATGGGAGCGGCTGCAGGCGGCCGCGTTCTGCCACTCCACCACGGCGTCGTCGCTCCCTCGAGCGGCAAGCTGCCGTGCCATACCGTAGAGACGAACGAAGAGCGCGTCGACACCCCGGGTATGGGCCAGGTGCTGCAGGAGCTTGCGCCGGGCGCCGAGGGGATGATCGGGGCCACCTCCTGCCAGACCGAGCTCCCGGATCGCCACCGCCAGAGAGAGCCCCCGACGGGTGGCGACGAGTTCCAACCCGTCCCCGGTCAGCTCAGCCAGTTCCGGGGCCCCATCGCCAGTCTCGTCGGTCCCGACCAGCCATATCCAGCCCTGCCGGATTAGCCGGTTGCGCCGCGATCGGACCCGCTCCGCCTCCCACCCCAGCACGACCGCCAGCTGCTCCCGATCCAAAAACGGGTGATGTCCGAGCAGATCCAGGAGCGCATGATCGCTCGGGGTGAGCTGAAGCACTCGCGCCCCCAGGTCATGAGCGCTCGTTCCTCGCCTGGGTAGGATCAGCGTATTGCCAACGGGGCGGGGAAGTGGTCGGTGCGTCGCCGGAGGACTGAGCGGACGCCACGGGATCCATTGGATGAGCTGATCGGGCGAGAGCGCCTGATCCAGTGCCTCGAGCCCGGTGAAGCCGGCATCGAGCTCACCCCAGATGGTAATCCGCGCATGGAGCGGCACATCGCGCCGGGATCGTCCCACCTCCCCCAGGAGCGCCTCCCATGCCTCGGCCCGTCTCCATCCCGTCGTGGTCACGAGCAGGAGAGGGAAGGTCCGGTACTGTCCGTGGCGGAGGCCGACCATGTGGCCAAGAACGGGGCGGTAGAGCCGCAGGGGGAAGCTCCCCTGGTCGGGGAGCAGGAGATACGCGCCGTGGCCGTTATCCCAGGAGAGCGCGGCATAGGCGGGCAGCGTGACGGAGACCGGAGCCTTGGCGGTCGGACGCCGGTAGCGACGCCGCCAGGGGCGTTCCCAGGCGAGCAGGCAAGGTCTGCCCGGCCGGGAGGCGGCAAGCGTCCCCAGGAGGTCATAGGTCGCAACGAGCTGGACCAGTCTCGGCAGGAGGGCGACAAGATTGTTCGCGCGAAGATGGAGCCGCACGACCAGCTGATCGAGCTCGATGTGGCGGTCGAGGGCGATGGTGGCAAGTCCCAGGTCGGTCAGGTAGAAGAGCTCGGGTGATCGGCCGGCATGGAGCGGGAGCTTGATGGCGGCAACGAGGCCATCGTGCCTGAGGCGCGCGAGTAAGCGGTAGACAGTCATCCGGCTTCCTGCCGTGAACTGCTCCAGGACTTGTTCGGAGGCCAACGGCAGACGGGCCAGGAAGAGGAGAATGCCGCGTTCGTCCTCTCTGCTCTGCAGCCACCGGGCAGCTTCCTCCGCGTCCCGCCAGCGCGGTCGCTCCATCACGACGCCTGCTCCTCGCCGATTGGTTTCGGCTGTTCCAACACCGTGTAGATTTGCGTATCCTCCGCCAGTACCCGGCCCGTGGCGGCATCGAAGAGCGGGTGCTGCCGCATGGGAGGTTCTGCCGGCTGGTTCCGGTGCTCACTTCGTTTCCGCTTGCCTGCTACCTGTCCGGTCCCCTTGTCGGCCCTTCCCTTCCCGTCCTTCGGCTGCTCCGCTTGCTGCACGTCCTTTAGCCACGGTTTACCACTGGCGACGATGCGATCGAGGGTGGCCTGGAGATCATGGTCCACGGCGGCTCGGTCCCGACCAAAGCGGGTGGCAGAGGCGAGGGCCAGACGTCGGCAGAGAGCCGGATCGCCCGGCGGCGGCGGATCGAGCTGCACCCAGAAGGTGGGGAGGCGCTCACCGCTGGCCGAGAGCTTGACGTAGCACTGGTGCTCGCCCAATCCCACCAGGTCTTGCTCGTCCACCTCCCCGCCGAGCTCCGGTACCAGGTAGCGGGCATCCTCGGCACTGGTATGGAAGGCGAAGAGGCCGTCGAGGTTGCTGAACACCTTGGAGCGAAGAGCACGATCCTGCTCCCGGCCCAAGGCCTCGAGCGTGGCCAGGCTCTGCGTCGCCAGGACGAGATTTGCCCCGTACTTGGCAAGCTCAGAGAGGATGGCATCGTAATCCGCCCCCGGCATACTGTGGAACTCGTCGACCACGAGCACCATCGGTCGGCGCTGACGAGCCTCGAGGGCAGCCTGCTCGGCAATGCCGAGAGCGACCAGGTTGAGGAGGGTGGCACCGAGAAGGGCAGCGGTATCCTCGCCCACCACTCCCTTGGCCGTGTTGATAATGACGATAGAACCGGAACGGATCCAGCCGAGGGGATCGACCGTGGAGCGGGGCTGACCGACGATAGCTCGGGCGGCGTAGCTCCCGGCGTACTTCTGCACCTTGGTCTGAACCGGATTGACGATCTCGGTGGCAAGCCGGCGGTCGAGGGGGTCGAAGTACTGCTCCCACCAGGCCTTGATGACGGGATCGGTCACCAACTCCAGGAGACCCTTCCGGAACGGGTAATCGACGAACAGCGCCGGGACCTGCAAAACGGTGTACTGCTCGCCGCGACCGCCGGGACCCTTGGCGCAGATCGCCGCGTTGGCTTCGTACAGCGTGAGCAGGGCGTAACGGAAGGCATCCTCCATCCGCGGTCCCCAGTAGCCCTCAAATTCGTGGCGGAAGACGGCCAGGCAGTTACTCACCGCCTTGTCACGATCCCAGCCGAGGCCCACGTCGAGGAGATTGAGTCCGAAGGGACGCTCGCGCTGGGAGACGTCGAGGTAGACGACGGCATCCTGCCTCCCTGGTGGGACGAGACCGAGCGCGGCCTGGGCTAGGTCGCGGTGGGGGTCAATCAGCACGAGCCCGGCCGGCATCCCTCCCGACCGGTGCGCCTCCATCGCATACTGCGCCAGCCGCAAGAGGAGTGAAGATTTCCCTCGTCTGGTCTTCGCCACGAGCAGCAGGTGCCGGCGGAGGACGTCATCTGGAAGCGAGACTGAGACGGTTTGGCCCTGGCGCGTCGAGACGCCGATGCGACAACCGCGGGCGACGCTATAGGGCAACGGGAGCAGCCGCCGGGCGGTCGTGCGCTCGAGCAACGGCACGTCGGACGGCGCCTGTGGCAGGTGCCAGAGGCCGGCCAGCTCACGCGTGTTCAAGGTGATGGCGGCGCGGGCAGATGGCACGGGGTTGAGTTCACGCAAGTCGTGCTGCCCGGGATCGAGACGGCGCGGCAGGAAGCCGTTACCGGAGGCCAGATTGAACTGGCGGTAGGCGGCGGTGAGGCGATGGAGGCGCTCCTCGACCGCATCCCTGGGTACGGAGGCTGGGGCAATGATCGCCAACCGAATCTGGGCGAGATAGGCGATGCGGCTGACCTTCTCCTGGACCAGAC
>JAABUJ010000694.1_pt1 | contig 61183 bp, 64 predicted proteins | sample 5559131 | NCBI WGS metagenome assembly JAABUJ01 (sample SAMN10711875, study PRJNA513366) | rock metagenome | isolation source: Antarctica rocks | place: Antarctica: Victoria Land, Mt New Zealand nord | collected 2016-01-07 | reverse complement strand
TAGTCACTGGGTTGGGTGCTGTCACACCCCTTGGAGTCGGTAAGTCTTGAGTTTACTTGATATCTTGTTGTTGTCCTGAGTTAAGCAAGACAGGTATCCGCCGCTCATGGAGCCGTCTTTTGGACGGCGAATGCGGGATCGTCTCGGTCAAAGATCGTGACTCACGATATGCGGCGATGCCATGTCGAGTCGCTGCCACCGTTCCAGAAGGAAGCAAACACGATGGTGGGTGGACTGCTATTGACTGGCTGAGTCGAGATGTAAGCTCCCTGCGCACAAAATTGATGCAATGTCAGTCCGAACGTCTTTAATACTAGTGAAAGGATGAACGAAAGATGGCCAGGTTTACGCAATATGCCATGGCCGCATCTCACGAGGCGTTGGAAGATGCGGAATGGACCCCTCAGAGCGATGAGGACAAGCAGGCTACGGTAAGTACTGTGACCTGTGAGAAGGGGCAACGATAATGTTGAAGTACATAGGGTGTTTGTCTGGGTTCTGGTATAGGCAACTTTGATGATGTCTATGACACTTCTGTGGCATATGAGAAAGGTGTGAGTCGGCCTCCCGTGTATGCTCAAGTTTATATGCTTAGACCTGAACAGGGCTATAGGAAGGTGTCACCGCTCTTTGTACCAAGGCTACTGATCAACATGGCCGCTGGTCATCTATCTATGAGATACGGATTCAAAGTTCGCATGGTCTACTCTCCCGTTCAAGCCTTATGCTCACCCCTTTCAGGGCCCTAATCACGCAGTCACCACAGCATGCACTACCGGTGCTCACGCAATCGGGGACGCATCAAGATTCATCGCTTTTGGAGATGCCGATGTCATGGTAGCCGGTGGCTCAGAATCATGCATTCACCCCCTCGCAATAGCGGGCTTCGCGCGGGCGAAAAGCCTAGCCTGCAATTTCAACCACGCCCCACATCTAGCGTCAAGGCCATTCGATGCAGATCGATGCGGATTCGTCATGGGAGAAGGCGCTGGTGTTCTCGTGCTTGAAGTAAGCAAATCATCAATCTACCTCCCGAGAGACGAGCAGCACTGAGATACGACCCTAAGGAGCGCGAGCACGCCAAAGCCCGCGGCGCCAGAATCTACGCTGAGCTGAAAGGCTACGGCACCTCGGCCGACTCCTACCACATGACTGCCCCTTTGGAGAGCGGTGACGGTGCCCTTCGAGCCATGAAGTTAGCGCTTAAAAATGCGGGCATTCGACCCTCGATGGTGGACTACATCAACGCGCACGCAACCTCTACAATCCTAGGTGATATCGCCGAAAACACGGCGATCAAGTCGTTGATGCTAGGCGAGCACGGTAAAGCGACACCGGGGGAGGTCAACGTGAGCAGTACGAAAGGAGCGATTGGGCACTTGTTGGGCGCCGCAGGGGCGGTCGAGGCAATTTTCTCGGTCTTGGCTATCAGCAACGTAAGGTCCCGTCTTACTTCTAACGCCGATATGGATGGAGTTCAATATGGCTAAGACGGATGACTGATATAATGCGCAGAACGTCATGCCACCTACTTTAAACCTCGAAAACCCAGGGGGAGCGGCGTTCGATTGTAATTATATACCCCGCACTCCCCAGGACAGGGAGGTAAGAGTGGCGATGTCGAACAGTTTCGGCTTTGGCGGAACGAATGCCAGTCTTTGCTTTGCGAAGGGTGTTTAACCATCAGCAGTTTGGGGGTGGATGGTTTGTGTTGTGCAGGATATAGGTAAACGCAGTAGGCTCGCATCCTACCAGGCAATGTTAGGGTAGCTACCTGGGCGAAGTGACTAGGAGCATGTTGCCCTCTCACCACAACTTGCAACACGTCCAATTTTGCCGTAACGATATCTCTCTCATTGAGGAGAGGAGATCTACTCCACGATGATACATAAGCCAATAGAACTAACATTTGGAACAAAGGGCGTCCAGCCCGGTTAGGGTTGGAGTGTAACCCCAGGTATAAGTTGATGTTGTCCAAAGCTGTAGCTCACTGACGCAACTCCAAGCAACTCTTACGGAATAACAAGATACCACAACATCAGGAATAACTTATAGGTCCTCAAGGTATTACCGCGAGTAGCGAAGCTTCTGTATTATTCAGCGAAATTAGCCTGTTAGGAATGGCTTCTGGATTGTCCAGAGTCTGCTAAACACCTCCGTTATGTCGTTTGCACCAGGGCTGGTAGCACTGCCTAGTAACAATTTAGATTGATCAAGAGTTTGAAATGCGTTTGCTATCCTATAAGCTAAAAGCTGATAATGCCGTGTATTATGGCAATGATATTTGGGTGTTGACGGCGAATCATTTTTGATATCGGAATAGGATGCGGCTCCCTCCCGATCTAAGACAAACTAGGCTTAGTGCCTGATCGGGTCGTACCGAGAAGCATCGCTGACGCTCATGACCCTACTACCTTAGATGTGGTACTGCTTGTTCTGCTGAGGGAGAGCTAGAGCTGCTCTCAGTGGGCTGACCATGGCGTCAAATGGGACAAATCAGAGGGGTAATGGCCCGACGTGCTGCTCTGCTAGTTGGGCAGATTTCATAGCTACCTTAACTAACACTCACCATAGCTTCCTCTGTCGCATCAAGCTCGAACACCAGCTTGACAGATACAGCGGCAATTGCGAGGAAGTTCAGCAAGAAGGAAAGAACGGGAGGCACAATCAAGCTGAAGAAGCCCGCCGTCAAGCAGACCATGCCCGGGAATTGGAAGGACTCCGAGATCATTGGTACAATATCATTGAGTCTACGTGTATATTCTAGGCTGACGGGGCTCCGGGTATCCAGAGACGAAGAAGGCGACTTCTCCATCGAGTAACTCGGTAATCTCACCCGGGCCTCTTGTCAATGAACTGGACGAGAAGACCGCTGCATCATTCCATAGGGGCAGACCTATGGAGGATCTTTCCAAAGAATACATAACATGCAAGCACTGCAAAAGGCCGGTTCTAAAGACACACCTCCCCTCCCATATGAAACTCTGCATCAAGCAAAAGCAAGAAAAAGCCAAAGAGAAGAAAGAGGCAAAGGAAGCAGCCCAACGGGCAAAGGATGCAAAGGAAAAAGTCGGAGACAAGGAAGGGGACACGAAGACTGAGGAGGGCGTGACTGTCAAGACGAACGGAGAGGATGGTGAGGGATCCGGCGAGAAATTGATCTCCGCAAAGAAAGGGGTCACGAAAGCTGCGCCAGAAGATGGGACAAAGAAAGGGAAAAAGCGGAAACTGGATGGGGAAGGCGATAAAGAGCCTAAGAAGAAGAAGGTGAAGAAGGATGAGCCAAAGGTGAAGGTTCCCAAGCCGAAAGGCCCCGTTGATGTCGAAAAGCAGTGTGGTGTACCGCTACCGAACGGAGCTCAATGTGCGAGATCCCTCACCTGCAAGAGTCATTCTATGGGTGCCAAGCGTGCTGTGCCAGGAAGGTCTCTACCCTATGATATGCTACTTCAAGCGTATCAAAAGAAGAACCAAGCGAAACAGCAGAGTATGCTTCGATTTTATTCGATTGTTTGTCTCAGACTAATCCACTTAACAGAAGCTGCAATCGATGCCAATGCTCCGCTACAAGACGATTTCGATAAGGATGCAGGACCTGTGGACTCTGACGAGGAGAAAGATGCCATCATGGCCGCCATCGCACGATCACGTGCCCAACCGGTTGAGCAACATATCTTTATTGACATGCGACGAAAGTATCAATACGTGAGGATGAAAGAGATGCTCTCAAATGCACTCGGAGGAAGTAGAGGTGGAGGCCTTTTCTCGACCGGCGACCAAGTGAACAAAGCGCGGTTTCCTGTTGGAGACACGGGACAAGAAAGCTCGTTTGGATCGCCTATGAACATCAACGGCGCTGAATCGACAGGGCAATTCGGGGAGCCTTCCAGGAAACCTTCCCTGATCCAACAAGCGATAGGTGGCCAGCAACGAGCCGCCTTGGCAGGACAGGGCCCGCCGTCGAGAAAGCCATCGGTTCCTACAACTTCTGCATAGTACCAGATACTTGTACTTCGTGGTCTGGATTGCTTGGGATGTACTGGTATCATTTACTGGGGGTTTGGCGTCTCTGACGGATTTGAACATGGCAACTGGGGAGGGTTCGGCGGCTAAAGTGTACACCATTGACGGCTTGAGCAGTCTCAGTAGCTTTCTAGAAGACGTGACATGTTTCACACATCATATGAATTATCTTGAGATACGAGTACATGTTAAAGGGAGCTTTGTAAAATGCAGCTCCGGTATGATCTCAGACCTTAGCGTGGGTCGCTGACTAAGCCAGGATGCTTGACCACATTCCAACATTCACACCAAGTGACTCGGTCTAAGCGCCTCAAGTTGTGCCCGAGTCCCATTGTGACCGTTTTCATCCATGAGCTGGAGTATGATTTGTCTGATTTCGCGCCGGATATGGCCCCCACGTTGTTTTACTAAAGCTATGATTGATGAGGAAGCAGCGATCTATTATCACTGACCACCTAAGTCGACATCAGATTTTAGCTCGCTTTATCAGGAAAATCTGTTGTGCGATCAAACACTGTCGTCCCTACGCCATTATCTGAAACTGAGCTACTGTGAGGTAGCTACCCTCTTGTCGCGCAGGATGGGTGGATCCGTTCCTGAGATTCCTGGTATCAAGGCCAATCGGGACCTCGCCGAACAATTTCGACGAGAGGTAGCAGACCTGCTGGGCCGGCATAGTCCGAGCTTTCCCGGGGCCCAGCCTGTCAGCTTTGCGGCCCGACATATCTTCGAGTTACAGAAGCAGGACTACTATGTCTGCGAGAAGTCCGACGGTATTCGCTGCCTGATGTATTTCACAGAGGGCGAAGATGGTAGCGAGATTCACTATCTCATCGATCGCAAGAACGACTACTATTTCGTCAGTGGCCTTCACTTCCCTGTGCCCAACGACCCCTCGAATCAGAATTTCCACAGGGCCACCCTTATCGACGGCGAGCTTGTGTTGGACACGTTGCCGAACGGTTCGAAAGAGCTCAAGTACCTTGTCTTCGACTGCTTGATGCTTGATGGCAACAGCTTGATGCATCGTACCTTGGACAAGCGGTTGGCGTACTTTCGGGACAAAGTCTACAACCCATACCGGGCTCTATACAAGGCATATCCGGAGGAAATACAGTATCTACCGTTCATCGTCCAGTTCAAGAAGATGGAATTCAGCTATGGCATCGAAATGATGTTCCGAGATATCCTACCCAATTTACCGCATGGCAACGACGGGTTGATCTTTACATGCCGAAACACACCGTACAAGTTCGGTACGGACGAACACATCCTCAAGTGGAAGCCGGCGAACGAAAACTCGATAGATTTCCGATTGAACCTAAAATTTCCTTTGAAGGATCCGGATTCAGAAGATGAGGAGGAGGGCGTGACAAGTCCATATCCGGACTGGGATGCTATGCCGACTTTCAAATTATTCGTTGCATATAGCAACAATGAGTACAAGCAATATGGGACGATGTATATGGAGCCGGAAGAGTGGGAAGAGATGAAAGCGCTCCGTAAACCACTGGACGACAAAATCGTGGAGTGCTATCAGGACATGCAAAATCGGTGGCGGTTTCTACGTTTCAGGGAGGACAAGAAGGAAGCTAATCATATATCTACCGTAGAGAGTGTGCTGGAGAGTATTCATGACAAAGTGTCAGAATCCGATATGATCAGGAGCGCGAAGAAGATTAGGGATGAGTGGAAGAAGAGGCAGGCCGCAGAGGAGGCGAGATTAAGGGAGGATGCTGAAAAGAGGAAGAAGGCAGCTGCTATGAGCTCAGCGAATGGATCATCTAAGCCGACCGTGAATGGGCAAGCCGGGGTGAAAAGAAAGCTTGAGGATACATAGTCAGTTACGCTTAGTGGAATCCGAAGCGACAACCGTTATAAGGTCCATGGTTCAGGGATTAAAGGAGCATGCATCTTCACCTGGTGTTCATCATGTATCTGCAGTCCTGGACCGCTATATCAAGTATCAACCACAATTCGAAGGCTGCCATCACTATCGACTTACGCCGCAGAGTTGTCTTCCTTGGTCGTGAGCAAGACACGTGACAATAGCAGCACTTGCATCCCAAAGGAGCGAGTCCAACCCAAGGTACCAACCTCTACATGGAAACTATGTTACCGGATCGTCCACCCCTGAATCATTTAACGATAGGCACTTGGGGGAACTCGGGAACTTTATTCACCCTTGGTCAGTCAACAAGCGTAAAGTCAGACTCGTCTCAATTAGCTATCAAGCGCCGAACGATTCTCGACCTCATCCAAGCAGAGCTTACGAACTCCTCCGATATCATGGTAGACGCTGCCGAACGGTTGAAGATGCCGAGCGACGAGGGTGTCAGGCCAACACCAACATAGGTCACCGAGAGCGAGGCGAGTTTTCATGTATCAACAACGGCCCAGGTGGATTCTGGTTCCGCCACAGACGGACCAAGGGAGAAGGTGGCAGATCCCTCACCCTATCTCACAACATCTTAAGCGCACCGATTAGGCTCCCTCCTCACATGGCGAGTTTGGATGTGGGCTCTGCCAAATTGTATTCACCCCACGGGTTAGCCATCACTTGTCCTGATATCCCTACCTCGACCATCATGATTATGAACTCACCATACACGAGCCCGCCCATCCGCCCGTCCGTACTCCACGCCCCATCCAGCACCCTACCCGCCCCACGCCTCCCTCCAATCGACGCGCACCTCCAATTGTAATCCGATCAAACCAGACCACACGACCACCAATGCGCTACCAGCCCCACCTCCCCACCTCCTCGTCTGCTCTCCACCCATCAATGCATCCATCCACGCACCCACCCAACCATGAACCTCCGTGCCCCCCAACGCAACGCAATGCAACCCAACCCTTCACCCACTTCCGCCCGCCCTGCTCACCAAACTGACAGCTCTTGATCAAGCAGCCATGTTTGTATGTATATTTCTGTAACACGCCGTACCGTCCGAGTTAGACGTAGAGCGAGCCCCGTTGCTTTGTGGCCCGTGCGGAAGACGTGTAAGGTAGCTATAGGTACCTTGTTTTGCTGCGTGTGAAGCGCGCTGCACGGGTAGGTACGGCGGGTATGGGGTTCGTTCTTTCTGGCAGCGGAGAAGGGGGAAGTGAGGGAGGGAGGGAGGGAGATGGATCCGGACGGGGCTGGGCTGGGCTCGGGGGGGCAATCAGATGGGCGTCATGTGCGCGAGCCGTCTCGGGTCCCACGACTCCGACGTCCACCGACAGTCGGGGTTACGCGCGGTTTCATGAATGGTAATTCCGCCTGCGTGCCAAGGTGGAGAACAGAGAAGCAAAAGTAAACCGCGTTTCGTGTAAGTTGTGTATGTATCTATCTACCTAATCTAAGCCCGCCCTTCACATCGGATCAGCTCCTGTTCCTCTCCGATGCGGGCAGACAGACTCTCGTCATCACTCCAGTTCAGTCCACAGAAAGCCAAGCCCCACTCGATCCGGTTTCCGATCCAATCCAAACAAGATAAAACAAATCCCCAGAAAAATGTCCTAGCCAGATCGCAAAAGCCTCCGTGCCCTTCCGTGCCTCGCCCAACCTATCCTGTGTGTTTTGCAAAAGGGTGTAGAAAGGGGCATCGTACATAAAGCGAAGAACTTTTAGGGAGGAAAATCGGAGCGTACGGCGATGTGATGGCCAGGTGGAAGTAAGGAAAAGACCCATCTAGCGCTCCAGTCGGGAGGTTTGGATCCATTGTACAGTACATGGTCATAAGAGCAAGATGTTTCCAGAGAAGGTAGGGTGAAGACTCCAGGTCGACAGTGAGCCGTCCAAACTCCGAGAATTTCTCTGGTACAGTGAGTAGCCGTCACGGCAGAGGGTGGTGTTCAGCGCTATGATTACGTCAGTCTCGGTCGCTAATGAAAGATTGCCTTTCCGCATCAACTTACACGTCCCCGCCGCCCTCCACCGATGTGTTGATGGTGCGGCTGTTGCGACTGTGGTTGTTGCGGAAAATATTGCTGCGGATACTGATAACCGCCCATGATCTGGCCTCCCATGAGTGGACTGAAGGGCGGCGGTGCGAACCCGGATTGCTGCAGCATCGGGCTGGGACTCATCTGTGGCGGCACGACAGATATCGGAGAGCCATGGCTCTGCAAGCTTCGGAGATTGTCCATAGACGGCGATGGGGTGGCGTAACCGCCGAGTCCGTTGGCGGCCATGCCGGGGTAGAAGTTGCCTGGCGAAGCCCCGCGAGAGGAGGCGGCGAGGAGGGCTTGCTGGTATTGTAATTGCTGTGGGTTGATTGCGGAGATTGGATTTGGAATAAACATTGGGCTGTTTAGACCGTTCAGCCCGAACTGCTCGAATGCCGACATGGTGTTAGAATCTACCGCACGGGGGAAACCTGACTGGGGATCGAATTGTTGATGGCCTATGGTAGACATGTACTGGCCGCTGTACTGTCTTTCCATCTTCGGCTGAGACATGTGTCCAGGGCCAGAACTATGCTGAGAGACCGGACGTTGTCTCTCATGGCTCATGTTCCGTCCCTGCAGGCCTTGGCCATCCCTATCTGCTCTTCCGTTTCGAGCGGACAACCCCACCTCGTCCATCAGGCGTTTGTAGCCTTGAGATGGTGCTGCATTCAAGCGGCACAAGACGTTTCGGATGTTTTGCACGACGTCAGATCGCATGGCTTCGTCGAAGAAGGGCGTTGTCAGGACTTTGAAGATCAGGGTGGCACCACAGGCTTGATCGCTGAGTATATCTTCTAGAGTCTTGTCTCCCGGAGAGAAGAACAAGGCTTTAAGCACCGCCTCACGTGCTTCGGGCTCATTCCTCTGGTTGATGACCTTGAGGACGGTGAGGTAGGCCACCTTGTGGGTGCAGAGATGTACTAAATGAGGTACCAATCGAGGCGCAAGGACTGTCCGCCGACGTGGGAAAGTACATGTATCGAGGAACCAGGTGAGTAGGAGAGCTCCATTGGCGTTGGTCGCAAGTTGCACACTATGCAGTGCAATAGCTGATGCCAACATTCTTTGTTGGTCTTTCGTCGCATTGTGGCTCTCAAGGCAAGCTCTCATCGCCCTGGCTCCGAACCTTCCTTGAGCAACTTCCCACATACGGCTAAGCATCGTCTCAAAGATGAAGTTGTTCCAGGGATATCCGAACCGAAGGCAACATTGCAACACGTAGTTACCGTACTGATCGAGAAACAACGCTACCGTATAGGGCCGCAGACTGTCAATAATCATAGAAATTTGGTTCGGTGTCTTCGCAACGTCAATAATCTTCTGCGCTGCCCAAGTACCATTCTTGTGGACGCCGATTTCAGCCAGATGAGGGACGATACGGGTTAACATCGATTCCTTGATAGACTCCGAACAGTATTCGAACAGCTTCTGCACAACCGTATTCCCAAGATAATCAGAGGCTAGTTCCGCAATCTCAGGAAGCATGCCAACGGCAATCTCCTCAATCTCTGTCTGAGAGCATAGATTGTTGTCAATCCTCTTTCGGATGTCTCGCAATTTCGGGGCGTCATGCATCCTGGCATGGCTTGGTTCTGAGATGGTTGGAATCTCAACTTCAAAGTGGTCAAAAGCAATGGCCGCTTCAATACTGGCACCAATGCGTTCCTGATCTTCTTCACTTGCACCGAAGTCTCGAACGATTTGAAGCATCTCGACACGCAGGTCTGGTAGATCAGGCACCAAAAGGGCTGCACCAGTACTCCCTGGATGAGAACCGCTGAGCCCATGATGATCATCAGCCTCAGACTGCTCCAGAACATTCCCATTGTCGACTTGACGTTTTGCATGTGGGTCAGGGCTTGATGACGTGAAAGTACCATTCTGCCCAGACAATTCATTTCCGGAGGCATTGGGCGCCTTTGCGTACCCAATTCTGACAGGTCCAGCACCGGGGAAGATTTCTTTCCCGTTGAGTAATGACTTGGCCTGTATGGCGCTCTCAACATGCTCGAAGTTTACGAATCCACAATTCTTGTATACTAGTACGCGGGTAGACTCGATTGGTCCGTAGATGCTGAATATGGCTTGGAGAGAAGAAATTGTGGTTGAGTTCGGGATACTGCCTAACCACAACGCTCGGGTAGGGCCTTCCAGATTGTTCTCGTCCATGACATCCACTCTCACGCGGCCATCCGGATGGGAGAGCTGCAGCGCTTGCACCGCTTCGGGCAGACCATCGTACTCTCTCACCTCAGCCATTCGGAGGTCCGCTGCACTGATGCTGTTGTCCAGTCGTGACGGTGTGGCGAGATAATTGCGTAATGACCGCTGAGGTGGAGAATCAAGGACACCGGCTGTTCGTGCCCTCGGCCGGCTCGCAGAAGCTTGGTTGGCAAAGGCTTGCACTGCAAGATTATGCTGATGGATTTGCGCCTGCGTCGCAGCCAAAGCCGCGGCCGCTGTCGCAGCTGAAGGTGTCAGGGAGCCACTGTGATGCGCCGAATACCGATCTCCCAGCTGAAGCTCTTCCTCTTCATCCTCGGCGTACTTCTCTTTCGCATTTACCGAATATGACCGAAACCGGTTGAGGCTTTTGTTCAGGCCGTCCAAGTCCGTCAGGAAGGGTTGCATAGCGCTAAGGCTGTCCATGGTCGGAGCCGCAAGTGTTGCTCGAGTTTGTTGCGGCGTTTCTGCCAGGCCTAGATAGTCTAGGGTTCTGACATCTGCGTCTGCGAGACCGTCCTTGGCGAACGAATACTGGGCAGGCGAAGAAGGTCCATCCGAAGAGCGAATGCTGGTCGAGGTATTCGCGCGTTCTCTCCCTTGGCCCCAATTGGTGGAAAACAGGGAAGGACCGAATGGATTCGACTGACCCAGATAACTAGTGTGTTGAGGCATCGAGCCAGCTCGAAGACGAGACAACAAGGCCGAGTTCGCTGCACTGTTGCCGGGGTCGATGGCAGATAGAGAAGGTGGCTTGAACGGGCTTGTCGATGGTGTTGGCCGTGAGGTCTTCGGAAGGAGCGACTGCAGTAGGTTGCTCCCGCTAAGCACACCTACCGGGGAGAATCGGGACGGAACTGTCCCAGCGCGCGCCCTCCGAGCGGGACTCTGAATATCATTATCTGTTGATGGCACAAAATCGGGAAAGCCGTCCTGGCTTGGCGACTCCGGTATGTTTTCGCGCAAAGGAGTGGAGCCACCGCTTGTCGGAGGTCCCCATGGGTTCGGCGTCAAGCCTTCCTGCGCTTGGATTTCTCTCGCTCTACGACAAGCAAGCGTTAGACCCCACGAAGCGCAGTACCATTCAGGATCAACATGGATCACTTACCGCTTCGAGTACAAGCGTCCACCTAATTCATGTGAAGGAGAGCCAGCTCCCAATCGTGCGTTGTTCGGCGAGAGCCCTGAATTTACCAATCCGTTCGCATTTCCAAATGGTGATTTCATTGAGTTTCCCGGTGGAGGTTCGACCGGGGAGCTTGCTCCGGTCGAGGGACCAGACTGGGGGTTATGATGAGAGAATTGCGGAAGGTAGTTGATGTTCAGATGATGATCTGGCCTCGTTGCTGGAGCCATTATAGATTATTTAAGTTCAGTCACTCTCTCTGAGAGCATGCCGGACTTGACAACGGATTGGGTGGTAGGCGGTAGATTGAAGGCTGGACAACGTCGAATAATAGTAAGTGACGAGTTTTACCAAATGCCGAGCCGTAGATGATCCCGATCCACAGGATATTGTATTTATGAAGTCCTCGCCCAACCGGAAATTTACTGATATTTTCAAAAGGTGTCTCTGAAAGTTCGAAAGCGCCGTCTTGATTTATGAAATTGAGCACTGATAGACTCGATGGACCTTAAAGGGAGTTGACTGGTGAGCGGAGCTATGTCCAACCCTTCGTCTTAGGCGCAATATGTGTTGTGATAGTTTCTCAAACAAATTAGAACAGCTGTGTTCTTCTTATTTCTGTCGAGAGTGTATAGCCACGCTTGGTTTGTAAGACGCTCGATCAGGATCGTAATCAAGCCTGCGGCTGTTCTGGCCAGCCTCCAAAGCTCGAAATCCTGGCACCGGTTGCGAAGGCGCACTCTCTAGATATCCAGCCGAGCTCTTGGCTGCTCGCAGTATTGAACACAAATATTTATTGTGGCGATAAAGGTTTCTCGTGCGCGGTGTGGCTGAGTCTGTGGGGAATCTGTACGATTGAATATCCACGGACCCCTTAACGGGATGAGGCTGTGACGGAACCGAGTTCGGCGACTTGAATCGGTAAAAGGCCTGGGAGGTCTCGAGAAAGGCGATCAGGTAGCTCTCGAGTGCTGTGCCGAAGTTGAAGATCGAAAGAAAGAATGAAGGGTTTACTCCGTGAAAATGGTTGAGTGTTGGGGGTTGTGGTTGTGGTTGTGGTTGTGGTTGTGGTTGTTGAACCGAAGCTGAAAAGCGACAGCGGAATCAGCTCTGCGGAAAGGCGTCAATGCGTGTGCGGTCTGCGATCCGGTCGATGGCAGGGTAAAAGAAAGATTAAAAGCGTATGTCTTCAGGAAGTTGGAAGGCCAATGAGGCGGTAATAGGGCGTAATAATGTACATGTAGGAGCAGCAGTAGCAGTAGCAGTAGCAGTCGTGTCGCCGGGTTCTGGGGTCGAAGGATGGATAGGAGTCAAGTTATGTATGTACGAAGTAGGTACCTTAGGTAATACCGTAAGTTCAGGTAACGTTAACTTGCTCCAAGACGAGACGAGAGACGAGAGACGAGACGAGACGAGGAGTGAGCCAGACCAGATTCCAACACACTGTGAATCACTTACTCTGAGACCGGTCAGGATCAGGACCGTTGCTTAATAAGAGCACCGGCCAATCAACCGAAAGCTTGACAATCTCCCGGCTACCTTACCTTACCTTAGGTACTAGCACCTACCTAACCTAACTACTATAGGTACCTAAGGTATCCCACAGCCAAAGCATACCTTACAGGCTCTGTACAGAAGCCACTTACCTACCAAGGTAGGTATTGCTGTCCGTAAGTTAAGGGCAATCACTGTACAATAATCTCTTTAGGCGCTTCTCTCACGCCGAATCGCATCCAGGAGAAGGTGATATGAAGCTACCTTATGGTATCGGCTACGATATGGAGTCCTGGAGCTGGAGACGCATGGCAATAGTTACGAGTTACCCAAGGTATGCAGCATAATTCGTATGTTGACCAAAATCCTCTTTTGCAACCGAGTGGATTTCCCTCTTGCTTGACAGTATAAGGTAGTACTCCGTAGAGTGGTTGTGGCTGTGGCTGTGGCTGTGGCAGTGTCTAAGTCAAGCAGTAAGGTAAGGTAAGTTAAATGCGAGACGATGATGACCCGATGATACTAGGTAGGTAGAAAGCAACTGGTGGTAGGGTAAGGTACTGTAAGGAGGTACCTTGGTGGAATTCTGAAACATGGCTGACTAATATTGGCAGAAGAAAAGCATTCGGGTACGGGTAATGTGGAGCCACATCCCGACACTCGCTTGACTCACCAACCATATCACACAGCCAGAGTAAGGTACAAAACGTTCGAAGTGCGTGGTCTTATGCACATCTTCGTCGCGTATTAGTCATAGAATCATCGGCGTGCGGCGTTGTTGGTGCGTTTCTCTCGTAAAATATCATTAGACTTCTGCTGCGGCATCCGAAAAAGACTGTTGCCGGTTGTCGAGGCTGTTCCACTGTGTTCTCTGTCACCAGCCTCTTCTCCTGACGTACGACACAACCGTGACCGTCTGAGATGTGCTTGCTCCTTTCAACAAAACATGGAGAATGAAGAGGCCGGCTCCGAGGCTCCCATGGAGGATGATCAAGCGTCCACGGTGGCATCCGAAAGTGATGAGGAACCACCCGCGCCAGTCGAGTCGCTGGTGGCCGGGCGAGCGAAGCGGGCAACTGCAGGAAATCGACTGTCCTCACTGATCGACAAGGAAGCCGATGACGACCTCGAACTGCTCTTCGCCGAGGACGAAGAAGACGTCGAGTTCGAGGGTGCTGACGGGGAGGACGCGTCCGATGTTCAGCTCGATTCTTCTTCCGACGATGACGAAGATCAAGGTCCCACCAAAGGGGTTGACGATCTCGAGGGGGAGAAGGAGCTCCAGAAGCAGGACAAGGCCGAACGGCAAGCCAAGAAGCGGAAGGCGCAGGATGCATTCGCGAGACCACCAGGCTTACGAAAGAAGGTCAAGGTCGATCCGACGACGACAGCAGCTGGACCGACAACGCCTGCCTCTCGACCGAAGAAGAAGTCGGAGAGGGTGTCCTGGATCCCAACGGTCGAGGAAGGCCCGACTCGCTTCTCGTCGCGGAAGCAGACGGTTCAGAACAAGGAGGTCATTCACGCACGGATGAAAGAGAGCGAGAAGCGGAGGCTACACCAGATCGCCGTCATGGAAGCGGCCGCGCGGAGGAAGGAGAAGCTGCAGCCGAAGGTCATGACGCAGGCGGACCGGCTGGCGGAGGCGGAGAGGACGGAGAGGAAGAATAGCAAAAGCCTCAACAGATGGGAAGAGACGGAGAAGAAGCGATCGGAGGAACAAAAGGCCCGGTTGGCAGCATTGCACAACCGCCAACTCGAGGGACCGGTCATTACGTGGTGGAGTGGACTGGCCAAATGGGTCAATGGGAAGCTAGCACAAGTACGTGGATTGGATATGACCGACGAAGGGGAAGGCAAGGGAGACAAGGGAACGAAAGGGAAGAAGAGTTCAGTCACGGTCGCCTCTTCTAAGAAGACGTCCACTACCCGCAAAGATGAGGACGCCGCCATGACCGACTCGCCTTCAGTGAAATTGGCGCAAGGGGATGTAGCGTCATCCTCAGCTGCCCCAAGCAATGTCATCCCTCAGCAATTTATCTTTACAGCTCCACAAGGCCCCTCGAGTTTCCTCGATGGCATACATTATTATGCCGCATTGCCTCAACAGGCGCAACCGCCGCCACACGCTATTCCCCCGTTTCAACCTCCACGGACTACGGTGGAGTATTCGACCCGCAACCTCATCATCCTAGAAAACTTTGATCCGGCATCGGTCAGGAATCCCGAAGAACAACGTCTGATACTCTTCAAGAGGCGCATGGGTAAAGTGCAGAGTATGTTTTGCATCCATACCGACACCGACAGGGTCCGCTAACTAAAACCTCACAGAACCTCTGCACGAGCTCTGCGCGATCACCTCCCTGCCGGCCAAATTCCGTGATCCTTCAAGCGGCCTTCCCTATGTCAATTCATACGCGTACAAAGAGATCCAGAGGCTTCGGGCCGGCTGGTACTCCTGGAGCGATCTGACTGGATGCTACGTGGGACCTGCAGGAGCGGCTGCAAGAGGCGTTCCAGAGAGATTCTACCAGAGGCCGATCGGTCATCCCGCAGCGGCCATCGTTGAGGCACATGCTGTATCATCCTCGACCCCGTCATAGAGATCCAGCCGAGTCCTTCCCCGCAGCGCCCCTGCCGTCGTCAAACCCGACGGGTGTGCGATGTAACGATATTGATGAAGGGTCGTCGCCCTGTTTTGGCGAGAGCAAACCGAAGCAAGATCCTCAGGTGCTTTCCGGCGCAGGCGAAGAAAAAGCGCGCAGCCTGAGAAGCGGGATCGCGACCGGATCGATGTATTGTTTCTCACTCGACAAGCGACAGCTCATCAAACTCTGATTTTCTCCTTCCCCCTCGGCGTGGTGGCGGGTGGCAGCAACGATTGCGCTCAGCTAATCGTTTCCGGGGTGCATGCTCATGCAATGCAGTTTCGCGAAACGCCCGCGCGTGCAAACGTGCCGCTGCCGCTACGTGCGCGCAAAAGCACTCCGACACCTTTGTGCTCGTCATCATTATTCGGTCATGTGGGGAAGCTACCCGAGGGCTCGATAGCTCCTCTCGGTCTTCTTGTGTTCGATATATCAGATATATCGAGTAACGTTATATCGAACAACCTTTTCCATCGGGATGCAGACGAGTCTGAAGACGGCTGGAGACTGGCAGGGCTGCTTCTTGCTTGCAAATACCTTATGCATGGAGATCGAGCAATGGCCTCGTACAAAGCTCGAGACGCAATCTAGAGTATCTGGCTGTGGGCCGCAGAACACGACATCAGTGTCTTCGAGAAATTTGATCTAACGTGTCGACGAGCTTCTGGCAAGTCTGGATCGACGCTTTCTTGCAGATGCACCTCAATACCCCAGAGGTGGTTGTGCTTGTGGTCGTGGTTGTGGCTGTCGTTGGCACTGCCGGTCCCGGAGCACGTACCCGTACACGGTCCATCTGCGCGCACTCGATTGATCTCCAGCTTCTTCGTCACGCTATTCCATCTATGGTAATTGAGGTACCTTATCTTTCGCATCCACACAAAGGGTCTTTACCTTAGCGAACAGCTTAACGTTTAACATTAAGGTACCTTAACGTTATCTGTAACTTACCCTTACTCTAGCTTGATCTGATCTAGTCAGCGTAAGGTACATGAAAGAGCATCTCACCACGACACGTATCTTACTGTAGGTACCTTGCCGGTACCTTAATTATTAAAGGACAATAGGTATCTTACAGTACTGAAGTACGGTACCTGGTAGGTACCTTCCTTGCTTACCTTATCGGTGGTACCATCAGATCTCCACCATCATCGAGTGTTGATTATTTGTGACTGAACTGAAAGAGACTTTAGGTAGAAAGGCAGATACCTTAGATAACAACCCGTATCGACCAACGTTTTATAATATGTTCGGTTCTTTCATGCTCGCTCTCTCAGTCATCTGTCAACCCGTTATTCTCCGCAGGCTGACGCTCGAGCGTTGCAGTTGCAGTTGCAGTTGCAGTTGCATTTGCATCATCAGAGAAGGAGCAAAGTGAAAGAAGACAAGAGTCATATCGCTTCACTTCACTTCATATCACATCACATCTCATCATAAAACACACCTTTTCCTCTGCAGTGTTCCTTCAAATTCTCCACCACCTTCTTCCTCTGCGCGACAACACGCACAATTGATTGACCTCGGTCTGCTGCAGGCTGCGCGGCGCTGCGCTGCGCAAGAACCGGGCGAATCCACGGTAAGAGGATCTACCTCCTGCCTTGGGGAACAATACAATCCACGCACGAGTAGAACGACGGACAGGGGCAGAGAGCTGGTAAAACCTTCCGAACGTTCTTTTCAAAACCTGAGAGCCGTCCAAGAGATCGACTCCCTTTGTTTGGGACCCCTACCACCCCCTACATTGAACATCTTGGCGTGGAGTCGAGGGGAGAATCAACAAAACAGAAATTGGCGGTATATGCGTCGTACCGTGCTGGTCCTTCCTCCCTCTTAAGGCGCCTTGATCCTCCGTCCAGATGACAACCATATTTCACCCTCATGACCGTACCTCCCCTCCTCATGTCAGGAAGGCAGCAACAAGAGCCCAACGTCCTCCTCTGTTGACCAGGAGAGTGACCCAAGGTAGCCCTAAGCTTGGTGCTAAGCGGGCTAAGAGCAGCACGGACGTTGAGGGGGAAGAAGACATGGCAACGAGCTTCTTGCAATTCTGGTGAGTCAATCTCACCGCTGCCAGGAAATGCCACATGGCGCCATTGGCTGACATGGATTGTGGCACAGTGCAACGTGCGAGAAGCAAATCATCGTGCCGAACAATGCTATCCTCTATTGCTCCGAAAGGTAGACTGGCCCTCGGCTACTGTGTCTCACATCCTGTTCGGATCCGACTCAGGGCTGACTCGATCTCGCCGTGAAGCTGCCGTCGAAAAGACGCTGCAAAGTCGCCTCCCTACAACCCCTACACCTTGACGCCATCACCCCCCACGTCGCCCTTCTCCCTCTTCGCAGCGGACGAGACACTCTCCGCCCCGCGAGACATAGTCCCACCGCGTCTACCTACAGCCCGCATCCTGAGCTCCTTTCGGATACCCTTGACCGTTCACGACGCCAAGACGGATGTCGACCCGACCGAATGGAAGCCCAAATTAGAGCAATCGTCCGAAGCCTTCGATTACCTATCTCAATTCCACCGCTCCCCGACCCAGCGACCGGCTCTGCAGCATCGCAGTACCACCAGCACCGGCACCGACACACCATCGCTATCTTATACCCCAACGACGACCGCGTCGTCCATGAGCACCGATGCTCCCTACAGTTTCTTTTCCAGACCTCTACCCCCGCGTCAGATGTCCTTTACCTCCAGCCCCAAGTCCATCGATCTTGTCACCCCGCACCCATCCTTCACCCAAGCCCTCGGTGCTTCCAGCGTCCCTGGCTCCGCCGACGCAGGCGTTGAATCGGTGGCGGCCTTGACGTACGAGAAGAAGTGGAACCTGCCCGCTGCCTGGAGCCCTAGTACGAGCAGTCTCAAGAACCTGCTGTACTTTGAGCACATGCAGGGAAAGCGAGAATAGGCAATGACGAACAGCCAACGGCTGAAGTCGGGCTAATCCTGTCTGTTGATGCGAGCGTGATTTTGTTGTTTGGTTGGGTAGACTGCCAAAAATTGCATAAAACAAGCGGGGATCGAAAAAGCTCGGCATCGGTTTGGTTGTGCAGTCGGTGGCTTCAATGTTACCGAGGACAAGGTCCCTGGTCATAGCGTTGCTTCTCTGCTTTTAATGTCTACTGTTGGTCAGCGTTGGTGCTGCTGTGGGCACGGTGCTCTGTTTTTGTACCCTACCGAGCTCAGAGGTTGAGTCGAGATTGCCTGACTTTGCCCTCTCGTCAGAGATTCGTAGACTGCAAGGATGACGAGGTCTAAGCGTATCAGTATCGACGGGGTATCTCTATTCGACCCTGCCCCAAGTCAACCCTGGCTCTGAAGGTAAGAAGGTTGTCTGTAAAGCGATATAGTGTGACGTCTGTCCCCAGGGTATGGGATGTACTCTGATGTCTACAGCCGGTTGAATTGACGTCTGGAAATATCAACCGCCTCTTCCATTAGAAAGCAGTCATTCAGCTTCACCCACCGATCGACTTCCAAGGACCTTCTCTCCAAACAAGCAACAGCCTACCATACCAAAACAGCACTGATCAAAAAGCTCCCTCTACCCGCCGTCGGCATCATCCTCACCGTAGCTTCTGCCAACGCCGTCATAGGGCTGCTATCGGCATCCTCCCCGTAAGATGAGCCAGTATGAAAACCTAACCTCCCGAGGCCAGTACCTATGACCCGAGCTTACCCATGCATCCAGCATCATCATGGGTAAGTCTCTTACAGTAATCTAATCCTCGGCCACGATACATACATACCCTAACCCAGTAACCTCCGGTGTTCACCAACCCACGCCGAGGGGCGACATCGGCAGGGCTACTCATCTCCCACCGCCGTATTGGCGTACACGCTGGTGGCTCCGGCATGCTCTGCTCTGGATGCGGTCCGTGGCTCGGTATATCGGGCCTAGTTACCGTCCGACGCCAGGACTGAGAAGAAGAAGATGAGCCGTGAGACAGGCTATCTATCGATCTCATAACCTCGTAGTCTCATCGCCGCGGGGCCAGCGGCCCCGTGAGCGTCGTCGGGCTGTTTTTCCTTATGGGATCTAGGGGCGTTTGACGGGAATGGATCCGCTCAGCTTCTACGAATATATCTCGTCGAATTACTCCGGAAGGGGTTTCTGACGACTATGATAGCATCGTGATCATCAAGTCCATCACCGTCGCCGCAACGGCGTCAGCCATCAGCGACCGATTCGGTTACTTCCAGCAAGGGTCGGCGGCAATCATCGGCTCCTTCTGTGTCCGCCGCCTTCCTGATCATCCTCAGCCTTGGGAACATGTACATCCTTTCTTTTCCTTTCCTTTCGTCCAACCCTTCCCATTTCTCCTCAACCCCCTTCTCTTCAGCTAGCTTCTACTCCCTTGTAAGTACTTGGAACATAAAAAGGCAACCAAGTCTAATGCTCTATTGTTCATGCTTTGGTTCTGAATAATGCGCTTACACAGTGGCAAGTGGCATTGTCATGCTGCAGCACGTTAGGGCAGGCTGCAATATCATACCTTATGTCCATACTATTCGGGTAAGGAAATAAGAAAGAGGTTCTGAGTCAATATTGAGTTGGTAACATTCTTTCAATGGCCATTTCTCCAACATCATACACACTTTCATCGCCAAGGGGCCCACACCACAAGATCTGTAAGGCTGTCCGCTTTTGCAAGCATGACTACGATGTTGAGAGTAGGGATTTTCTTTGTCTGTAGCAGCGTTGTGGGGTATCGTGGTCTGATCTGGAAGGAATATTGTTCAATATAAACAACAGGGGGCGAAGTAGGGTGGGCAAAAGCCTCACTGGAATAAAAGTCTCTGGAAGGGGGGGTCCTGAAATTATGTGCGATCATACAGGCAAATGATGCTGGGGAAGGGCTTCTTCCTCTCTAAAGACAAGTTGCAATGATGCACAATTATTGTAATTCTTTGCATTTCTCTGTGGATGACGGAAAGTGGACGTTATCTGGTGCCCTAAACGTTGCAACAATGGAAAGGACAGTGCTCATACAACAGTTGGCACCTGTTAATACAGGCACAAGCAACAAAAGAACCAGGAAGGCCAAAATGGCCAAAGACCTATCCGAGACATGTTGTATCTACGCCCCATGTGAATCGCTATCATCATCACTAGGTCCTTCGTAGCTCTTTTCACACAGGACGCTCCAGAGGACCTCAGTGGCATACCAAGCATACCTATCCGAGTTCAGCAAAAACTCGTATCGATTCATCTTACAAATGGAAAAGGTTGGTGGAAGGAATACGTACGAATCCGCGTTTAAAGCCGCATATTTTTTGTCCAGATCGTGGTAGACATTGTTGAGTCCATAACCATCGGCTTCCTCGAGGCCATGCACATCGTCAACCTCACCGCCGGTGATATCCTTCAGGAGCCAATCCCAGTGCCTGCACAAAAGTTGATTAAACCTCGTCCGACAAAAGATTGGAACAAATTCAATTTACGTGTACTCATGCAGGACAACGTGGGCCAGAATTGGAAACTCCTCCGTTAATTTGTCCCCGAGGTCTTTGCACTTTTGATCGTCCCTATTGGGAAAGACTCTACGATCCGTCAGTCAATTCCGCTTCAACGGAGTTCCTTATGTTTCATAAAGTTCCGCCGTACCAGGCATCCTCGCAGACGACCGTCACTGGACCATTCCTCCTAAAATACTCAGTATACATCCTTGTGCCCGCTTTGGCACAACCAGGATCCGTCCCCCTGTTGGGCGTGTCCTTGCCTTGGAAGGTGATCTGGCCTAGTTCCTTTGCGCCACCGACGGTGACATCCTCTGCTTTTCCAGGATTGCCAGCGAGCTTGGCAATGACTTTCTTGACCTTGGCGCGGTCGCCTTCGCCTTCTTCAAAATAATGCCCGAAAATCGGACTGTGGCTATCAATGCCGGCCCCTGAATAATTATGGTCTTAGCGGCTCCTGTAGTAGATTCGTGGCAAGGTCAACCTACCCGGAGTAAATAAGATGTAGGCCAACATTTCCTGGACCTCAGCGAAAGCTCCGCTTGTCTTGAGGTCTGGGCGGGGCACCAGCTTGCCCCCTCTGGACTTGTCATTGATGTCGATATCCTCGCCAATGATAGGAGGGGTTCTCTTTCCAAGCCTGTTCGCAACAGAAATCGCCCGTGTGGCAGGCGATCCTAGGTGTAGAATGGCAGTAGTGAATGCGAAACAAATGCAGGAAGCGAGAGCTAAATTACGGAGGGCATGCATCTTCAAAAAGGTATGTGCTTATGGGAAGAATGAAGAAGGTTGGAGCAGGAGATGCAATCGTGTGATCGATCCTTCAGCGAGGACCAGGTATGCCGAATGTATATTGACATAGAGAACACCCATATTAATAGCTGGAAACGCCGCAGCTGTGCTCCTGAACCCCAATGACCAACATTTGCATCGATATGACGATTCGGGACAGCACCACCCCACTATAACGCGTGGGTATGGACAAGTCCGCCACGGAAGAAGGTGCGATGCACTATCATAACAAAGTGTTCTTTAAGCAGACCTTGGTCCACGTAGGCTCAGCCGAGATGTAGCACCAGATTCTCCCATAATAGTAATGATAGGAGGTAACTTGGCGAAATATTTCCAAAGAACCACATGCGAATGCCTATATACCTCTGGTGGTAATGATTGCGAGTAGATTGCTGCTTTGCAGGCACCAATAGACACAGATGGGTATCTAGCCCCAGTGGCTCTGAGAGGGAATCTTCGAAACTGGACTTGTTGCGTACAGAAATTATGAAGATGCAGCAACGAGGCAAAGGCCAATGAGCAGACTGATTAGCAGACTAACATGCAGACCAGAATTATTCAATCACGAAGATTGTTCCAAATGGAAGGTGATGTAAAATTCGACGGAGGCAATGTGCAGAGTCACCCGAAATAGGGCGTCTCACACCATCTTTCCAAAAGCTGAAACTCATCATCGGGTTGCTTTGATGGGGAATCAATCTGTGCGGGTCAATAGTAATAAATGAAATCGTAAGGTAGGTGGGGTTTGATGGAGATGGAAACGTGTGGGTAGGCGGCTATGTATACTTTTGGGCAGAAAGATGACTAGGAGTCAATACTGTATTAATGACATAAGGTGAACAGGAGGAGCACATGGTACCGAATCCGACAGGATCTTACTCACAACACAACTACTCTTACTTCCGCCAGGTCTGGAGGAGAACCAGCAGCTGTGCCATGTGTGGAGTCTTACAAAGTGGAGGACAGTACAGGGTTCCATGTGACGATGGGGGCCCGAGGCACAAGGCTACAATGTGGCCGTTCCCAATTGACCCAAGAGAATTTGGCTCATTCCTCCAAGACTTGTTCAACGGTTATTTGTTTGATAAGAAATCAAGTCTAGTTGATGAGATTGTGACACCGAGAGCCGCCATGGAGACTCATCACATCCATCAACCCAGTGAGCAGTCATCCAACAATCAGAACCTCACTGCCGCGAAACAACAACTCATCGAGACAAACGGAGGACATCAGATCAGAGCCGGAAACGACGATGGGGGAGAGCCTCTACCCGAAATCTCTGTAGCCTGGTCTTTAGATCCAACTACTCACTCCTTCAGTGGCTCCTCAGCGCCCACACTCCGACTCTTTCTCACCAACCACGCTGACCGGCCCATCACAATCTACAATGAACACCTACATCTCCCAACCCTTCTTGCGGAAGGTAATAAATTCTCCATCTACGACTATACCACCGGCTCCGAAGTCCCCCAGGTCGAAACCCGCTTCTGCGACTTCGAGCCGCCCTCCAAAATCCACGTGCCACTACGGGAAACGTTGTTCCACACCCTTCCCCCTGGAGTTCCTGTCCCTTTCCCCGCAACATTTGGGAGAGGCAGTTTGACGCCCAAACCCAACGACCCGGACGACCCTGAGCGTGAGCAGAATAGGAACAAGGTCAGCGGTGTGCATAACCTGGAGGTGGGACATCATTACAGCTTGAGGTCGGAGCGCGGTTGGACATATGTGCGGTGGTGGGAGTATGGGGAGAAGGACGAGGTGATCAATCCGCCCGGGGGCAAGCTTGATGGAAGGAAGGTGGCGTATCGGCGGAGGAAGAATCCACATCCGAGGCTCCAGGTGATGATGGACGGGTTGACGGAGATTGACTTCTGGTGCGTTGAGTAAGTTCGTGGAGAGGCGTTCTACGCAGAAACAAATCTACGTACCCAAAAGGAAAGCATTCGATCTGGCTGCACTCAGCACGACAAATGGGCCAGGAATCCGCACGGGTTTTAGACTTGTCTCTGTTGCGCTGTTGGGCGATTTGCATACGGATGCCATAAATCTTCTGGCAAGATGCGATTTGAAGTCAGGCAATGACAGTTGAAGACGTTGGCGTGCTCCGCAATGCTTTGTAACTAACCTCGCTGTCGAGGCTACCTCGTCACGTAACTGTCTCCCTCCATCACCATTCAATCACTCCCCCTCCTCCGGCCTTTGCTGCGCTAGCAAAGGCTCCCTCTCCCTGTCCACTCCCTCCTGTCCTCCAGACACCACTCCCAGCCCGGCAGCAGCCCCACCGCTACCACCGCGATACACCCAGATCGCGTGCCCAAAGCCGGCGAGGAAAATAAGCCTACCTTCAGTCAGCAGCGCTCTTCCCTTCCCTTCCCAAACAAACCCAAGAACCCCAAACAAACCATCCACCATCCAAACTCCCCACCCGCGAACGAAAAAAGAGAAAACACCAAAAAAACTCACCACACAACCCCCAACGCCGCGACCCAACCCCCCACAAACCGCTCATGCAACCTCGGCCTGGTCGCTACCAGCCCCACGATCCCGACCAGCATCACCAGCGCCCACATCCCCGTCTTGACTCCCTGAAACTTGACAGATTCCCACGGCCGCAGATCATACGCGAAAGCAAAAATGGACTCGATGAACAACACCACCAGGATCGCGAGGGACAGGAGCTCGGCGATGATCCAGCTGGTGAAGAGAGGGCCGTGGAACTTCATCTTGAGGGCAACGACCACGGCCAGGAGGGCGGAGGCGAGCATCAGGAGGAGGACGGCGAGGGTTTGGAGGAAACGGAGGGAGACGGCTAGCGGATCGATGGGCATTTTGGTGGTGTGAATATTAGGTAATTGTTGGAGGAGTCAACGTTGATCGACTTTTGTCGGTCTTGTATGTCGGACTTGGAGCATCGGTGTAGGTATAGGTGTCGATTGGGGGTGGTTATGGTTGGGTTATAGTCATTGTAAGATTGATGAAACGGCGTCGGGCGGACGACAGACAACAGAAAAAAGGACTGTTCATGGGTTGTGAGGGGAAAGATGACAGATGGCCAAGGGCTGGGCTGGGGGTCGAAAGTCGAAGGGCCATTACCTGACAGGGTTTTGTACGAGCCACACCACGACATATCCTTTTTCTACCTTGTGTGGTTAGCGGAGCGAGGGACCAGGGCTGAGGAGGATTGGGCTGACGCTGAGTACCTTGGTAAGCCATCCTGAGCCATCCTACCGCCCCCAACGTCGCCTCGAACGTTTCAGCCCTGTCACAGCAGCAGCGGGCACGAAAGATCCATCTACCGTCCTAGTTATATTTCTCTTATATATCAAGCCCAACAAAACTCCGTCATGTCAGATCAGATCCATGATCTCGAAATCATCTCACTGTTGGACCCCAAAGGTTTCCCCTTCAGGAACCGACCCTCGGACATCAAGCCCCTGAAATGCGCCCTGCGAAGAGCGAGCACCGAACTTCCCAGAATAGCACCTGTTACTGCAGTTACTCTGTCATCTTTTCGGCCTGCGCCCTGAATTTTGTTGTTGGCGTTGTTATCAACAATCATTTCCAGTCCAAATGAAGCTCAATCATTCCTTCTCGTTCGGCAGCACTGTGTGCCCGTTACAGTTCTGCTGACAACCATCTCAGCGAAACCCCCTCATCCCTTTGCACCGCCGACCAACTTTGCTCCATGATCTGCCGTTTCTTGCCCTACCCATGGCTGCACCACCCTTGGAATCCTTTCGGAGCCAAAAGACCAACATGTTCACCAACATCTCCAACTCTCCTCCCGGACCGTCTCAGTCCCTGCCAGTCAGGAGTTCTCTTGCTCAGCTTCTTATGCTCAGCTCGGCAGAAGACTTGATGTGTATATATAACCCGGGTTGCTCCATCGGTTTCTTTTCGTCCCCATTGCATTTACCTCGTTCGTCATGGCCGCATACTATCTTTGCGTCAATCAGCTCCGTCTCCTTGCGCTGCTGTTCTCATGCCTTTGCGGCCTGGCGACTGTCCACGCTGCTGGGGCGCCGTTGAAAATGCCTCCCCCTGTCGGGAAGCCTGGGCTTCCAGTCCTATCCGGTATCAGCCCGGATATTGTAGCTTATGCGGATAATCACTGGGATGGCATCAAGCAGTGGACGTCCCTCGGCGATTCCTATGCGACAGGAGTCGGCGTTGGCAAGTCTCTTGCTTGGAACAGATGCGTGCACTTCTCGGATGCCTATCCCCTTCTCATGAACAAAGATAGTCGCATGCCGGGAGGATGGGGCGATCGACGCAAACTGTGGGACTGCTCCTGCTCGGGGGCTACAACCGCGTACGTTCTGATCGTGAACTTCTCTACAGAGTCATGCTAACTTCCGAAATCACCTGTAGGGACATTATAGAGCACCAATTTCTCAACAAACCTGAGACTGATCCAATATATGGTCACCGGAGCGAGTTCGGATCTCCGCAGATAGCCACACTGACCGCTGGCGGAGATGACATTGAATTTCTGTGGCTTATCCTGTATTGCATCGTGCAGTTCTTCAAGAACAATCCTTGCGGCGAACAGATCACGCGATCGCGCGGATTCCTGGAAAGCGACAAATTCTACAACTATCTGGACTATGCCGTCAAAGTAGCCCTAATCAGAGGGATCAACGCGGCTGGACCAGGCTTCAAACTGTTCGTCACCGGCTACGCTCAATTCTTCAACGAGGATACGGATCAGTGCGATCACACCTGTTTCAGCTACTGGGATCCGGAATGCAAAAACTCGCGCAAGCTCGACAAGCCTCTGCGGAAGCAACTCAACCAACTCGCCAAGGACCTCAACCAGCGCATCCAAGCCGTGGTCAAGAACAACAAACAATGGGGGGTCGAATACGTCGACTACGACGCCGACTTCGCCGGCCACCGCTTCTGCGAAAAAGGCAACATCGAGCCGGACAACAACAACCCGGACATCTGGTTCTTCCACCTCGACACCAAAGGCAACGGCCGCACGCCCGCCATCGACGACCGGTACGCCGCGCTGCTCGACGAGCACGGCAGGAAGGACGACTTCTACGCCGCCGTCAAGAAACGCTCCGCCACGCTCTGGGCCACGGGCCTCCAGGGCCGGCCCGACGCCGCCGCCTATGACCTGCTCTTCCGCGTCGGCGACGCCACCAAGGACGTCCAGCTCCAGAGCGCCCTGAGCGGCTACATCCGCATGTGCCACCCCACCCGCCCGGGCCTCGACGCCATCGCCGCCAGCATCTTCAAGCACTTCCCCACCTGGCCGAAACCCGATCCGCCACCGAAACCGTACACGCCCGATGCGTCCAGCCCGATTGCGGCGCCGCAGCTGCTCGGCCGTTTCATGTGCAAGGACTCGTAAGTGTCTCTCTCTCCCCCCCCTTCCCCCCGGGCGGCGCTTTCCCCAACCAACACGCCCAATTTCTCCCCCCATTCCTGTCTGTCTTTTCACCGTCTACCACACTCTTTCTAGTAGCCCTCTTACCCCCCCCCCTCTCTCTTCACTCATAATAACAAACGTACCACTGCACAGCGGCATCCACTACATGGGCATCCCTTCCTTTCTGGACGACACCTGCATCTGTTGGTACGAGCACCAGCCCACGGTAACCGGCCTCTACACCCGACCGCTCGCGCTCGACCGGTGCGCCGATATCACCAAGCCGCCCGGTAAGCCGTTGGATGCGTCCAAGTCGCAGCACAGGAGAGGTGAGATTGGTGGTGGAGGAGAAGAAGAAGAAGGAGGAGGGAGAGATGAGATCGGGGGTGGAGGCGGGGTGCAGGAAAGGGATGTAGAGGAGGGAGGTAAAGGGGAAGTAAGGATGGAGGATGAGGAGAAGGATGTGGGGAAGCTGGAGGAGCTCGTGAGGCGACATCCGGCTAGGAGGTATATGGGGCGGCGGGGGGTTGGTGGATGAGACAATCCGGACTGGAGTTTGGGAAGGCGGTGAGAGGGGTGGGGTTGACTGGGAGGGGAGGATAGAGGCGGGGAAATGGTGGACGTGGGAGGTAAAGTAAAATGATGGCGTTTGCCTGAGACTTCTCGCCCATGGCTCGTTCTTACGATGGGAGCAAGCGTTTCGGGATCTGGTGCTTCGAATTGCTACCTACTCATCTGATCGTATCATACCCATGGCTATCTGGGATAGTACAGTGGGGCTCAACGAGTACCTAGACTCAACACCGGGCCAATGTTCCCCTCTTGGAGACATTGGTGTAAACTTCCTTAGAACCGACTCGCAGACTCAAGCGCAGTCTTTCTCTCGCCTGAACTGAGAGGGAGGGAGGAGACCCTTTTAAGGGATACACAAGACGCCTTTTCGAAGAACCGTTCCACACCGCCCCAAGCCAGTACACGTACACGTACATGTACACCTCCTGCGCCCAGTCATGATACGTGATGAGCCCATTCGCGCGGCCGAGAACATACCTCCGGTAAAGTCGCCAAGTCAAGCCAGGCCGACCGAGCCGATCCAATTAGAAATTGTACCTAATCCCCTGCCTCGTCAGCGGCTTCCCCTGCCGATTCGTCGCTCGCGTCTGTCTCGCCCCTCCCCCGCCTCCATCTTCTTCCTCGGGTTTCTTCGTGAACTTGATGGTTTGTTTCCGATCGCTCGCCTTCACCGGCTCCGAGTGCAGATGGCCCAATTCGAGAATCGCAATCGTGTTCCGCCACACCTGGCACCTGCTCGTCGCGCCAGGCTCGACGTACGTCTTGGTACGAGTCGAGATCCGCGTCACCGGCTCCCGCTCACCACCGGCTTCGGACTTCTTCTCGTCGCTAGCGGACAGGTATTCCTTGCGCTTCAGCATGTGCGTCGTGATAAGCTCGCGCTGGGCCTGAAGTTCCTTGCGCAGCTTGTTCTCACGGACGCCACGGCTGTCGAGCCAGCCGATGAGGTGGTCGAGGGAGTCGGGGTCGTCGTAGTAGCCCCACTGGCGGGCGGTAAAGACGTGGGTGGTGCCTTCCTCGTGAATCTTGCGCTCGGGGACCGTCATGTGGAAGGCGCGCCGATACTGTTTATTTTCGTCCTCTTTCAGCTCGATAAAACCTTCGCGCTCCATGTCGTCCGGCCCCTGCACCCAGATTCGGGCGTTGGCGTAGCCCGCGTCGGCGGTCGAGCTGTCCGGCATGCCGGCGTAGGGCATCGCGTTGCGTTCCATCCAGTAGTAGCGGTTCCAGAACCGGTCTTTGCCGAGGACGCGTGTCCGCGGACAGTCCGCTTCTCGGAGGTCGTTGTCTAGGGTGACGATTTCCTCTTCGCAATCGCGGATGATCCGCTTCTGCTCTTCGATCTTTTTGAGAATCTTGGCTAGCTGTTTGGATTGCTTCGGCAGCTTGGCAGAAGCCTTGCCCTTCTCCTTCTTCTCTCTCCCTTCTTCTTGCTTCCGTCTCCTCTCCGCGGCTCGATCATTACCCCGCCGAAGGGAACGTCCCTGATTAGGTCCCTCGTCTTCGGTATCAGCCACCTCTTCGTCGTCGCCGTCGTGACCGGTCATCCTTGAATCTTCCAGTGCTTCTAGTTCAGGAATTGGAGATGGTGATCTCTCGTCTGGCTGCAACCGTTTACGTTCCTCATGGAGCATTCGTAAGTCTTCCGTGCTAAGATACCATCAGTAGGACTCTACACGTAAGATGGGCTGTACTCACGCGACTTTGCGATTACGCTGTTGCTCAATCTTGTCTTTGCGGATCTCCGTCATGTGGTTACCGCAATCTTCCATGTAGGCTCGGATGGCTCTGGTGCTTAATGCTTGCAGACAAAGGATCTCTATGATCTTGACTCGAAAGTTGACATCGGCGCGTTCGTAACGATGTCCGGCCGTCCATTTGTAAGTACCATCGTCCAATGGGGCGAGCTTGGCGAGTATCTCGTCGCACTTCACTTTGTGGCGTCGATCATGTGAAAGTTGATAGAGTAGACCAATCGTGATCATGATCCAGCCGCTGTTCGCCAGCTCTCGATTCCGTAAGGCTCGCACCCAATCGAAATCAGTCAGCAACTCTTTGGCCCGGTGCTTTTTGCCATCAACAGTTGGGGACGAGCTTCGTGCGGATGTATCTTTGAGAATGGCTACTTCAGACTTTGCGAGGCTACTCCGAGTTGTACGTCCAGCAGGAACGTCCGCGTCCGGCTCTGGACTTGGCATAGTACTGACCTCCTCGGCCGACTCTTCCGCATCACTTACTTCTTGCAACCAAGCAGGCAGTGGTATCTGTATCGATCCGTTCTGATCGTCCCAAGAATTGACCAGCCTCTTCAGCAATGCGCAATGAATCTCGACCAACAATTCGCATGGGACTGTAGTATCGTACACTTGCAACGCCTCAACATAATCATCGAAGGTGAAGGAGTCGAGTTGGAAGACTTCGCAAAACACGTTGAGAGTATTCCATGTCTCGAGCAAAGGACCGGCAGATTCCATCCAGATGGTGTTGCTGTGGTTGTCTTCCCCTTGACCCTTAGGCGGGTTATGGTCTGACAAAAACTGAAGGTCCGGCCGATGTGAGGCATCACGGATCGGGGCAATTTCAAGGTCCTCGATTGGGTATTTGATTGGTGGAGGCGGGGGCGGTCTTGGAGAACCCTTGGAAGCGATTGCGTGGAAATGGGGGTGACTATGGACGAACTGGACAAGTTGTGGCTCGCCGACTCCCGCACTGCTCTTCAAAATACCGAGTCCAGGATTACCGGACAGAGCGCGTTGATACTCTAGAAACTGCTCCTGTCTTGTTTTGGCAAAGTCCTGCTGCGCCATCCGACTCTTATGACTCTTCGGTTTGAGCTCAGGTAGTCGGCTCTGGGACGAGAAGAAGCTGAGGATAGTGCCATCATACTCGCCCTTCTTCGAGCCTAGGTTGGCCTTCCTCTCTGCGAATTTATTCTCTTTGTGTAGGTGCGTCGGGATCCCGGTCGAGATGCGATACTCATGCGCTATCTTTTCTTTGACAAGCCACGGAGCTCCGTTCCAAGCTTCTCGCGTTACGGTGTTCTTGATAAAAGATCTCAGCATCTGTTTTGTGAAAGATCTGCGATCCCGAACAATGTGTTCGTCGTCGACCAAAGCTTCCTCGAACGGACGGTTGGTGAGGCTGACGAAGTACCGAGCAAAAGCTTTGCGTTCCAACGTGCCGTCGGTTCTGATTAGCTCTGGAAACTTTGTCTTTTCCCGTACGACGCCGTTGAGTCGTTCGCCATTATCTAGTATGACAGTGACGTTCTCACCAGGGTAGAAGTCTTGTTTGAATTCCTTCGGCACAGTTAGCGTGTCCTCAGACAAGTGAAAGCTTACAGAACGTAGCATACATCGAATATGTGGTCCACTAAAACAACGCTGATTAGTAGGTGCTTGTGCTGATAGGTTGCTTGGGCAATAGTACTGACCAAGATTGTCGATCCTTGAAATGGTCGAGAACTGCACCTTTCGCAGGATCGGTTCGCGTAGGGCGTCTGGAAATACTCCGTCAACCTCTTTGGAACCTTCCATCTGTGTCACATTAGCTTCCATAGAGGTTGACAATGCGTAGTGAGTAAGACGGAGATGAATGAGCACGGCAACATTACCTCGCTTCTAAGTGCGTCGAAAAAGCTCAAGCCGGAGTGACCGGTGATTTCGCAGATGAAACGTCTCTGTGGGCCGTGTTAGTTGATGGAGGTTAAGTCAAATCTGAGGTAAGGTAAGGTAGCGAGATTGTGTTGTGGGTGGGTGGGCGAACTTGTTTGTAGAAATCCGTCCTAGACGAGTTAGCCCTATCCGGAGCACGTGCTTAGTCCGTGGATCAGCCAACTCACCTCTGTAAATAATCCTCGTAGTTGACGAAAATCTCCCCCGTCTCTGGAATCTCCCACACCTAGAGAAGTAAGTGATTCAGTCAAATAATAATAAGTGTAGATTCTTGGAGGTAATGGTAACAACTGACTTCTTCGTCCTCATTCGAAATGCTCGGGCGAGTCAAGTGCTGAACGGGTTTTCGTTTGAACAGCACCTTGTATCTATCAACAAAGCACTTATTGAGGCGCGCAGCAGATCAATCCCTCACCATAGCTACCCAAAAAAAAGGGACGTAGGAGCTGGATCAAAGCCCGGATGTCAAATGCCAGTCACCAGGGTGCGGCTCTGCGAGCTTGATTAGGTCAGATTAGGGTCAAGAAAACAATGGTAGTCAACACTGTAAGTGGTTTGCAGTAACGATTGAGGTTCAGAGGCTTTGTGTTGTTGATAGGAATGACATTTTGAAAAGTGAATGGTAAGGGTTTGGCTCAGCACGGAGGGGAGAGATGCACGGTCCACAGCGGCGGAGTAGGCGCATATCAAACTGGCTGCAACTTACCTGAGAGGGCTTCTGACGCGTCTCGCTGCTCCGGGCCGTGTTGCAAGGTGAATCCGCGATGGAAGGGCAGATGTGGAGTGAGGTCGGTGATGGAAGAGAAAGAGAGTTAGAGGAGCAAAGGAGGAGAATGGATTAAGAGGCAAGTAAGTAAGCACCTTTTCCCAATCTTTGAGACCCGAAATGGAGCCAGGGCTCGTTAAAGTTAGCGTCTTGGCAGGACCTCGCATCCCGCTAGCCGCTCTCGATATCTTCCTCCCCGAACATCAGTCTTGCTTGTCGTCACTTTGCACCACGACAACACAACACAACGCCAGCGTTCTACCACTCATTCTGTTCGTAATTTCGAGCCTGAGCTGCCGCATACATGTAGTTGGACGTATCTTGTGACTGCCTAATAGCACACTGCGGAGAAGCAAATTGCCCGCCCAGCTGTATAACCTTTTGAAATCGATCCGACACATAAGAGTCCCTATCCACCCGCGGATGCCCTCAGATATTGAGTATTTAACGCACCGAATATTCAGTACCACCTTTCTTCGTGGATCTGAGCAACACGCATGCAACGCTCCTGCCGGTGTGATCATGCTATCCTTGTCCACATTTGCACTCTAAACAGCCCAGGGTCACAAAGTCTACTGTACATCATTGATCCTATTTACACCCAGTGCTTCAACCACATCCGGTGTCTGCAACGCTTGAAAGCGTCGGTATGTCTTGCGCACAGGTGCAGGGTTCTAGCTAGTGACCTTGACCCAGCGGTGTTGTTTCGGTCTCTTCGGATTCCACAATCATGTGGATCCCAAATGCGAGAGTATTTGGCTCACGGAAACACGAAACGTATGGAACGATAGAGTAGATCTACTGGCTTAGCCATTTCTGGGAGATGTTTCTGTAGGACTCTCGAGGTACAGGCGGACAACGCGCCGCCATACCATCGAACAGGCTGCTGTCGCGTCCACATCGTAAATAAAACTCCCGATCCATCCCAGAGGCTTCTTGCACAGCGGACGGTAATCGAGATCAAAGTGAATGCTTGTTGTGCAATCGTTGAGGAGGTGCTATGGACATCATCGTGACCTGTGCTACGAGGTAAAATATACAACCAAAAACCCCAGCCAACTGGCTACCACACCAACCGCGGAGTAGGAGCTCGTGAACATGAGCGGTAAGAACTCATACCGCTTGCCGAAAACCAGTGGGTGGAGCAAAGAGCAGTACAGGATAAGGGGTATCGCAACCGTGATATAAAGTAAAGAGAAACGATCCAACAAGAAGACTCTCGGCCTGGACGAGGCAGGTGCCAGGCGGTCAAATACTAGAAGGAATAAGACCAGCCAGAAAATTGTATATATGGCCTTGATGGGGAACTCTGCAGCGTTGAATAGAAGCGGAAATAGCGAGACGTGACCTGCGACCGCCAAGGGTCGGAAAGCCCCGAGGTGGCGCCGGTCTTTGAGCGCCAGGAGGCTGAATGGGATGATGACGAGCAAGATGGCCTTTTCATGCACGTGCCAGCCGAAGAGAAACGAGGCATAGCCGCAAAGCGTCACGGCCGCAACAAAGGTCTCCCAAGTGGGCTGGAGGAAAAGTTTGATGAGGCAGATCTAGGCAAGATAAGAATCCTGAGATGTACGGGGGTTGGATTACTTACGAGCTGGAAGAATAGTGTTAATCCAAACGTTACTCTTGGAGTCACGTCAGGTAACACTGCGAATGACGTGGTACCGACGAGTCCTCGAGTGACGCTGTTGATCGCGGCGGAATCGACGGTCATGCCAAATCTAGGGGCCACTGCTCCAGTTAGCCGATGTATCCCGTTATCATCGAGATTACACTGTACCGTAAATTAGTAGCCTATCAGTAAAGGCATACATTGCCCAGAAGTTCGGTGCCCAGTAAGCATGACATAGGCCTCTGGAGAAGGGAAACAGTCGGCTAAGAAGCTGCTCCGTTTGGCCCATATAGATGAAAGGGCCAAATGCTGCCCCGAGAATCGTCAAGAGACCGGTCCCAAGCTTTATGATGTTCGATACCTGGAGACGTAGGACAGACTTCGGGTTGAGGCAGTAGACTCGAAGTAGGTATACGCAATACGCGGGCGCCAGGTAGAGGTATATATGCTTCAAACAAAGCAGCGTTGCGAACAAAAGAGAGCTAAGTAGGAGCGTTTGCTGTTTCCGCGCGAGGACGAGGGAAATGATCAGGATGCCGTACAGAAAGCCATTGTACTGAAAGTGGATATGATCAATGATCAAAAGTCCAGGCGAGAGGAGGATAGACAGGGCTGTTGCGTGAGCAAGTTGCTTGTTCGCCGAAGAAGACGTCTTGACAAAGCTAGAGGACAATGTCAACCTTGGCTCCAGGTGTGTCGCGCAAAGAGTGTCGTACAGGTACAGCGCGTACACTAGCACACCTTCCGTGATAACGACTGTTGCCCGTTGGAAGTACACCGTCTGCCAGCTATCGTACCCCAGATTTCGTATATCGAGCATCGCAGGGTTTGCGTACCGCGCCGCCTGCGAGAGGAGCCATTCGAAGTAGGCGAAAAACGGGGGGTAGTCGAGCGTCCATTCTGACGTCCGCTGGGGACAACTCCACTCAGTAAAAGCTCTTGTACTAACATCAGGTCCAGTACGCTACCTACCTCGAGGTACCATTCCCTCAAGGGTAGAGAGTGTGTAATAGCGAGCCAGTTTCGATGCACTTCGAAATCGGTAGATTTACTGCGAATGAAGATGAGCCCTGAATGACAAGCAAGGCGGATACAGTCTGTGCCTTACGTACTATGCCGGGAACAGGAGAACTTTCAAAGCAGTCGCAACGACTGCACATTGTGCTATGGAAGGATAAAGCTCTGCCATTGTATCGTAGCCATTTGCTCCACCCGTAAGGTATGCAAGATCTGGCTGTGTGTTGGTATGGTACTTCGTACTACTGTACCTTACTCCATACAAATCTCGCTTGATGCTTCAGTCGCGCTATCAGAGAGATCTGGGGAAACTGGAAACCTTAAATCTCGAAAGCACGTGCAAAAAGAAGCCCCTACCCCTGTTCTGGCCAGCTTGCATTTCTCAGCCTCATACGGAATTTATGAACGTAAATCCGCCCCAGCTCTACCTTTATGGATTTCTCTGATGTGGGAGTTAGGCATGCCGTTGCGTTCACAGAATTGAAGATCAAACACTCTGTCGACATATCTCCGTCTACCCTTTCGTTTGCTAAGGAATTGCGTTATTGTGTCATCGTTGTCGTGGTTGGATTGACGACCGCTAGCATTGTTAGAAGTGTCCTCGACTACAAGAGAAGACAGGCTTAGACAGGTCGCGTTGTCACCCTCACAGCCCACCCCCAAGAATAAATAGATCCAACTTGAAAAGTCCTCCTCTCGCCATCTTGGACCCATATTTCAGCGTCTCCGTGTGCCTGTCGCTCAATCGACAATCAGCCCTACTGTGAAACCTGGCCGCCGCATTCCAGCTTGGCTTCAACCATTGCGATGCACACAATGCCTTCAAGAACGTGGCTTGTATGCGTACTGACGGCACTTGCTGCTACTGTTCAAGCCTCATACGTGGTCGAAAGCCTGAGTTTTGGCCATCGCGCAAGGTACGGTGTTGTTAACCACCTGAAGAATGAGGCTGACATTAGATTTAGTATATCACCGAACAGCTTTGGGATTCCAGGGTGGCATATAATAGGAGAGGGCCATACACCACAGCTGGTAGGTATGACGAGCTATGGTGCTCGAATTGGAGATTAGCGCTGACGCTTTCGCAGCTGTCAGATAAACTTATCTTAACACCGCCGTATCCCGGAAACAAACGAGGAGCGATATGGGGAGATAACAAGTGAAGCCACCCGCTTCTATCTGAGGAAACTCTTCTGATAAATGGGCCAGAGTCACACAAGCCGAGTGGACAGCGGACATTGGGTTTCGAGCTACGGGTCCGGAACGAGGCGGAGGGAATTTGCAGATATGGTATACGACAGAGGGTCAGGCGCATGTGGGAACATCGAGCATATATACGGTGGGGAAGTTTGATGGGCTAGTGCTCGTAGTAGATACTTATGGCGGAAAAGTACGTCGATCGACCCAGGCGACAGTCGTCCATGGCTGACATCCAGGCGCAGGGTGGCAGCATCCGAGGCTTCCTTAACGATGGCACCACCGAGTACAAGAATCACCACAGTGTCGACTCACTGGCGTTTGGGCACTGCGACTACGCCTACCGCAACCTCGGGCGCCCATCACGCCTACAAATCCAGCAACAGCCCGACTTCTTCGAAGTGGTCGTGGATGGAAAGTCGTGCTTCAAGAGTGACAAGGTCAGACCTTCTTCCTCGCTCGTCTCACACACTTCTAACAGGGCGTCTATGTAGATCAAGCTACCTCCGAACTACATCTTCGGCATCTCCGCCGCCTCGGCCGAAACTCCCGACTCATTCGAAGTCTATAGCTTCATCCTATCCACCACCGCCTCCACCACGCGCGAAGAACCCCATCCCAACCCTCCACCCAACCCTCCACCAGTCCCAGTCCCAGACGACAAAACAGACGACACGCCCGCAACATCCTTCAAGACGCACGACTCCCAATTCGCCGACCTGCACGGCCGTCTCGTGGAAATGAGCCACGGCATCAACCACCTCTACCGCCTCCTAACCACCCAAGCCGCCAGCGCCGAAGAGCGCCATCAAGACCTGACGCGGAAGATGACCGCGACCGAACAGCTGCACGCCATGGACGCCAGGCTGCAGGCCATCGAGCGGATCGTCCAGGCCATTCAGAAAGACGTCGAGGGCAAGGACTATCAGGGTCAGATCGCGAAGTTGCACGATACCCTGCGCGATTCGCATAGTAGTCTGGCGGAGAGTCTGCCGCTTGCGATGGGTCAGAGTGAGTAAACCCTTCAATGTCAACCTGTTTTCCACATATACACAGATACATATACCGCGGACCCGACTTTTGAGGACAGATGCTAAGAGACCGAAAAACAGTCATCTCGACCAGCAGGCCGCGAATGGGCTTCCTCATCACCATCGTCATCGTCTTCCAGCTCCTGCTCGCCGCCTCGTACATCGCCTACAAGCGGCGTCGGGCCAACGCGCCGAAGAAGTATCTCTAGCTCGGTTCGGTTCGGTTTGGGTTTAGACAGTACATCGCATTGTTTTCCTTTTCACCAGATACATTCGTCTTGGCATTAGACACCCTGTTGATAGATCGACGACGACGATAACAAGCCATTCAGCCCTTCTTTCGCTCGCTGCGTTCCTCTATCCTGCCCCGCCGTTGCCATATGCAAAAACGATAGATAGCGATACCCGACCCACCCTACACATCGATAGTAACAACAGCCCCTTATTCAGCTCGGAAACCAACCAAACCCCTCGCCCCGCTAGCAGCAACAGAGACCCACCCCACTCTCCCTCCATTCTCCGTCTGCCCCGTAAAAGCACCCACCACGAACGCCCAACACCAAGCAAATATCCCACCCACCCACCGTCTCAAACCCCTCCATCCTCTCAATCGCCCTCCACACCTCCAGCACTCAAAACCCCCTCCTCACCCTCTCCTCCACCTTCGCTCGATGTACGCGATTCTTCAAATGCACCTCGAAATTCTCCACGCTCATGCCCGGGCCGGGCGTATACAGCTTGCCCGGACAATCGTGGCAGCGGAGGCGCGGCAGGTACTGGAACTTGATGTTGGGGGGCGGCGGCCCGGTCGGGTCGACGGGGTCGCGGGCGGGCGCGTCGGTGAAGATGTCGACGGCGGTGTGCTTCATTGTCGGCTCGAAGGAGTCGCGCGGGTAGCGCGCCTGCAGCGCGCCCAGCGAGGTGGTGAGCCAGTAGGGTGGCGGGGGCTGCGTCGTGGGGGGGGGAGGGGGCGTTAGTGGGAGTTTGCAGGAGGGGGTTCGGGCTGAGTGAGCACGGTGGAGGGGTAGGGAGGGTTCTCTTACCGGGGGGTTTCCGGGCCCCGGTGGGTATAGTGCGTCGACGCGCCCGTACTGCAGCGCGCGGTTGTTGACGGGCGTCGTGCCGGGTAGCGGCTGGAAGGCGCCATTCGGTGCCGGTGGATGTTGCTGAGCGCCGGGCGTGGATGGTGGCGGGCCCATCAGACCAGGAGCCGGGGTGCCCTGGCCGGACGTCGTGCTTTGGGATCGTTGTAAGGTGTTGTAGGGGTTAGACATGTATGAGCCGTGCTGCTCTGGCGGTCTGGGTCGCGCCTTTCGCTCGCGCATGTACTGTCGGAACCTGTCTCTCGGTAGTCGGAGTTTGACGATCAAGGTGCCGGAGTCGTCGGTGCTCTCTTCCCTGTAGTCGCGGCCGCCGATCCGCCGGGCCGAGGTTCTCGTCTCGTGGTGGTGCAGGAGGGAGGCCTCGGGCGTGGCGGACCGGCCGAAGTTGGCTCGCATCGCGGCCTGTGCTGCCGTCGCGGCTCCTCGCATCCCTCTCGTTCGGGCGGTGCCGGATAGGAGGTGGGCTGGTATGGCCGGGGAGTCGGGTGACGAATCCTCGCTTTCGGAATCGTCCGAGTTGTCCGCTCCGTCTCGTTGACTGGTCGTTGCTCGCCGACCCCGTCCCGACGTGCCGCCGGACCGCTTGAATATCCTACTGTCCTCGAGCGTCTCTGCTGCGCCGGGTAACACGGATGAGACCACCAGCGTCCGAACAGTACGTTGTCGATCCTTGAGATCTGGTAACGCGGGCCCGCCACGGCGATTGACGGACCGCTTCTGCCGCCGTTGCTCTCTAGACAGGGACACTTCGTTTCTGTCTAATTCGGCCTCGTTAAGCTCATACAGGTAGGGCGTGAAGTCCTTGGCCGCCTGGTACGGTCGAAAAGGTGAGGGCAAGGGTGAGGGCAGAAAGCCGGCTTTTAGATCAGCGTCCTCGACAGGCCGACCGTCAAAGGGGTGTCCGATGATGTAAAGACTCTTCGTAAACAGCTGGCTCTGCTCACGGATACAATGTGCAATTGCTGTGGTAAACTCGCCTGACAGGGAGAGATCTCTTGCCGTCTGTTTCGCAAACTCCTCGGGCGAATTGAGCGGGTTGTTGATTTCCCATTCGAATTGGTCCACCAGCGTATGCGGGCCTATGGCGATGTTCAGTCTGATGAGGATCCGCATCTCATCGTCTTTGTAGGCATAGTACGGTAGGTGGGGATCAAGAGCTTCTTCGTCGATGAATACCTGGGGGTAAAAATCCTGGATTTGCTCCGACAGACTTTGAGAGACTTGATGAACAAGCTGGCCACATGATTCCGGGGGCAGCTTGAAATCTTCAACGAGCTGCTCGGCGAAATGTTCTGGCATCACAACTCGGTCATGGAGATTCCAGGTGAAGGTATCCCGGAGCTTGATCTTTTCCCACTCGATGTCTAATCGAACCGGGACCAATTCCTCTATCTGGTCCGCCTGTATAGACCGTTCTTTCCTCGGAATGCGAAGTTCCGGTGTCTTCCGTCCCCCAGGTCTTTTCCGCTGCGTCGGATAAAGCACCTGAAGCCCGCGTCCCTTGGTCTCTGTGTATCCGTTACCATACCCTGCGTAGCCGGCGCCGAAGAACGCCGCAGGATTCATCATTCGTTCCTGACGATGCTCCGTGTAATAGTCCAGCTCCTCCCGCTTCCGACGAATCCAGACCTCTTGGGCTACGGATTGTTGCTTCAGAGCTGCTGCATGGAAGCCGTCACTGTAGACGTACTTCTCGAGCTTGACTTGATCTGCAATCTGACGTGTCCGACTGGGGAGTTCGCTCGACTCGTGTCTTGGGGGAATGCGAGAGCCAGACCGGGAGCGCTTTCGGCTCTTGGGCGCGCCATTTGTGGTTCTATTCGGCGGAGATGGTGACTTTGGTCGCACCTGCGCTGAATCCGCCAGAGATGGCGAGTCAAGTGTGACTCCTGATGCTGCTAAGACTGCTCTGGCCTTCTGCTTTCCCTCTCCGATTACATCTCTTGTACGACTTTTCGGTACGGGGTCCGACAATCCCAAAGCTCCAGCCTCAACGGAGCCAGCGTGCGCCCCAGGCACGTCGCCATTGGGGCCTCCGTTCCTCGATTCCAAATGAAGGGCGCCTTGGAGTTGCGACGGGGCATTCTGTTGGGGTTGCGACTCGGCGGGAGATGGCATGGTCACCGAGTGCTGTAATGAGTGCTCTGGTAGCCGAGGCGCAAGGGCAACGGGCAGCAGAAACGGCTCATCAGGTCATCATTAATCTATCCCTACTATCGTCAGCTAAATGACAATGCTTGCAGTGCGGCTTATTCCAGCCTCGTGCAATTGACGATGGACACAGCGAGGCTATCGGTGCAACTGGGCGCGACATTGTCACCGAATAGTGATGCACGACGGCAGTGAGGCAATCCATCAAATTCATCGTCGAATCCATCATTAACAAGGAGATGAGAAGGAAATAGCAAGAGAGAAAACATACCAGGCTACCAGATTGGCCGCGATAATCGCGTCACGGCGTGAATTGGCTCCAGCTCTGGGCTCTGTTGGCTGTGGGTCGAAAAAGGCGCAAGAACTGCCGAAGGACCGGGACAGGAATGGAAAGGAATGGAACGCACATGCAATAATAATTAGTTACAGGACCTTACCTACAGTATTAATTCGAACCACTCCACTTCCCTTTCCCTTTGCCTCGATCGACCCGGTACGCCGGTGCAGCAGCTTTGTTTATTCCTTGTCTCCTGCTTTGTCTCTCGTCGTTGGTCTCGTTGCTTGTCTCTCGTCGTCGTTGGTCTCGCTGCTAGTACGAAGTACGTAGGGCGGGATCTAAACGTCGTACGAAGTACAGTACGCTTCGATCATCAATAATACCTCCGTTGTTCACCACTCTCCACTCTCCACTCTCCATTCTCCACTCATTGGACATTTCGAACACAGGCTACCAAGGCATGTACATTACTACTGCGCAATTTGAGCACGATTACAACGAAGATCGTGGGTTTGCGGCAGCATGTGGCTCCTCCTTGCTGCACCCGGACCCTGAAGGCTATGTGGGGTGGTAAGATACGACGATCGCAAGAGTCAATGCACATGGCCAAATTCAGGCTTGTCCTTGGTGCTGTCTTGGTTCCACATCATGGTCAGGTCTTGGTGACTAAACTCTCGTCAATCGCAGACACATGCTGCCATCAATCCCGCCTGGGCTACACTATAAATCCGTCGCCGACTACAGCACGGTGATCGGAAAGATACACACCGTCGTCGAAGAGGTTCTCCAGCACGGAGTAATTCAATCCTGTCCAGTGTGCCTCTAATCTCTCATGGTCACTTGCGGTTGATGATGGCATCGTCTTTCCACCAAGGAAGACAAAGTCAATCCGCTTCGGCCTCTCACTCTCATGTCCAAACCCAGTGAAGGTATCGTTATGCCCGTAGCGATCCTCTGGAAGGACCAAGTTCCTCAGATCTCTCACATACGACCCGGTGCCGTCCAGAAGCTTGTACGCTTCTTGATCGGGCTCACTGTTCAGATCTCCAGTGAGAAACACTGACAGAGGGCGTTCGCCTGAGCCTCGCTCCATCTGCATCTCCATCTCACGGAGGATAATCTTCGCCGATTCATATCTCGACTCTGACCCCTGGTCGTCCAGATGCGTGTTCATAGCGAGCAAGCACTTCTTAGTCTGGCGGTGCCGGAATGAGCCCACGGTGAGGATACGGATCGAAGCAGCATCCCAGCTCTTCGATGGTTGTTCGGGTGTCTTCGAGAGCCAGACAGTCTTCGAGAAGTCCAGTTCCCACACTGCCGGCTGGTAGAAGATTGGTGAATACTCTCCAGCTTCGTGGCCGTCATCCCGACCGACACCTATAAAATCCCATTTCGATTCTACTGACCATAACGGAGTTTTGCTCGTATTCAAGCCATCATTAATGTCGGTGAGCTGATTGTGGAGCACCTCTTGAAGGCAGATGAATGCATTCGGACTGCCAAGTGTATTGTAACGGAGCTCATTGATGACTCGGCTTCCTCGGATAGTCCATGGCTTCTCTCCCTCGAAAGGAGATTGTGTGGCGTAGCGGATGTTGTGCGTAAGAATGCGAATTGGCAATGGTTCTACGTCTGCCATGCTGTCCTGGAATAATGCCTTGATAGGGGGTCAAGTGGAGGACTGTAACTTAGTCATTGGTACCGCTTCGTCTATCTTTTATTTTATGGCTGTGGGTAATATCGTCTTCTCAAGGGCATACCAAACCAGCGCACTGATATATCTCGATGTATATTGTACAGGTAGCAATGCACACCTTGGGTGCCCTGATATTATATGTTGGCGGATTCTGCGCAGTCAGGGCTCGGCGGGGAGATGCAGCTAAACGAGCCGAGCCAAGCCAGTCAGTGCGGAAGCTGAGAGGGATTTGACTTCCACAAAGACCCCACCCCACCACACAACACCCCCCGGTCGCTGCCCCTCCAAAGCTCACACGACAGCCCTCTTCCTTCCACACTCAGCTCTCCTCTCCTGTGAACAGTTGCCAATATTTTTGCGCAGCTCATTGCGAAAACATTCGCCCTCCAAAAGTCATGGCTGAGAATGGAGACATAGGTAAGTCCACCTTGTGGGAAAGTTGCCAACCGCTCCTGGTCCACGAAGCTTATCATCGTGCGCCGTTCAGACTATTCGCTCAACAACCCTGACACACTTACAAAGTACAAGACCGCAGCGCAGATTTCTCACAGAGTTTTGGAAGCTGTCACAGGTACCCTTCTGCCCGTACCTTCCGGCTGTTGGCTGGTCAAGTTAATCTGTAATGCTTGCAGGATGGTGCATTGAAGGGGAGAAGATCCTGGAGATCTGCCTGAAAGGTGACAAATTACTGGAAGAAGAAGTAGCAAAGGTCTACAAGGGCAAGAAGATCTCCAAAGGTCCGATCTGAAGAGCTTCCTGACCAACATCCTCCGCTAATGGAACGGTCAATCAGGGATATCCCATCCGACAACGGTCTCACCAAGCTCGTTTGTCACGCCATATACTCCGCTTTCTACGGATGTCGAGGAAGCTTCCGTAACTCTCAAGCCTGCGGAAGTTATCAAAATACAATTGGGCGCACAGATTGACGGTTTTGGCGCGATAGTCTGCGATACCATTGTCATCCCTTCAGAGAAGAACAAAGATGACACGCATCCGGGTCGAGAGGCGGATTTGTTATTGGCAACCCATTACGCGAATGAAGTACTCTTAAGACTGATGATCCCTCCCGGTCTGTTGGCATCTGGAACCGACGAAGAGAAGAAGAAGGCAGCAGCGGAAAAGCCCCTTACTCAATCGAAGATTACAGCCCTACTCGATAGGGTGGTGAAGAGCTACGGTTGTAGCTTGGTGGAGAGTACTACTTGCTGGCTGTTTGAACGGAATGAGATTGAGGGAAAAAAGAAGATAGTCCTCGCACCTAGCGAGGGTTCCAAGGGTGAAGGCGTCCCAGAAGTTGGGGAGGTATGGGGTGTAGAGATGGGAGTCAGTTTGGGCTCCGGCAGGGTCAAGACGCTACCAAATCGTCCAACCTTACACCGGCGGACAACGATAACGTACGGACTGAAGAGGCCGAGCTCGAGACAAATACTGTCCGAGATCGTCAAAAAGTTCGGGACCTTCCCCTTCAGCTTACGGCAGCTTGACGATGAGCGGGCTGCCAAGGTGGGTGTCGTGGAGTGCGTGCGGTCCAACGTCCTGCGACAGTATGAAGTCGTCGGTGACAAGGACGGTGAACCTGTCGGTAGGCTACTCAGCACAGTTGGTAAGTCGGCGGGGGTCCAGAGATCTTGCAAGAACAAGCATTGCTGACGACTCCGCAGCAATTACGAAGAACGGCCTAGTGCGCTTGAGTGCGCCTCCCTCACCCGACGTGTCCAAATACAAGACGGACAAGAAGATCACCGATGAAGAGATTCTCAAGATCCTCGAGCAACCGGTAGCACGGTCGACGGGTGCAAAGAGCAAGAACCGCAAGAAGAAGAAGAAGCCAGCGAAGAAGGCCTCTGAGGAGGAAGACGGAGATACGAGCGAGGAGGAGTAGACGCTTGTGATGCCATCATACTTGGTCAAGACGTGTTACACACCCAAAGAGCGTACTTAGAGGTTTGGGCAGATACAAAGTTTCGCAATCTACATCTTTGGCTGGCTATGATCTCAATTGATGCGACTCTACTACATCGCAAGACTTATGTTAGAGTTAGGATGGGACCTAACCAGCCTTGAGAGACCCTCACGTTCTCAGAAGAGCAGGCACTACATACCTGAGCAATCCAAACGTCTGCTGATAACACTTTCTTTCCGTAGCTCATGCCTCCCTCGGCAGGTGTGACTCCGGGCCAAACCCCCTTTTGTGTTAATGTAAATAGAACCAATTCATTGTTGCCTACGTGAGGTGATGTGTTGTCTTATTCACTACAGGTGTCGGTCATGTCAAGATTCTGTTACCAACACTGTAAAGCATTGTGTTGTGAGAAATTATCGGAACGCAGATAAAAGCCCTCAGCACCCCGTAACCTTCACACACAACCTTTACACAGACTTTCTTGAGTGTCTGACGCCGTTACCTGAATAACCTGAAACCTTCAATTTTACTACACTTGGGGGTTGTTCTTGTTTATTGTGGCAGTGAACTCAACCCGTGACTGGCTTCTATTGACTCTGAAATCTTTCGGACTGGTGAGCCCCTAGTCGGCATTCTCACTCGCTTCGGAGTTGCACCGTTCAACCTAACTTCATACCACGCGATATCGGTCGCGATTTCGTGCTATTCTTCTCTGTGGAACAGGCCGAGAATAGTACTGAGAATCGAGGTAAGTGTGCTAGGCATAATGATATGATTGTTGCGTGCGTTAACGCTTGGTTAGCCGCGAATCTCGCTCTCGGCGTTGGGGGGCCATCAGGATGGCCTCGACGAGACCGATGCGCAAATCTTCCCGTATGTCGAGCCCTCTGGACGTTTCAATGAAGGAAGTCATACCGGCGCCCATCGAGCAAGCCAAGATAGACAGGAAGACCTGGTTGGACACCTGGATTGAGCCGCCGTTGCGGACCCCTGCACCAAGTTTCGAAGATCACAAAGGCCTGGAGCGGCACGGCGTACTGGAGCACATGGCACCCTTAGGGTCATTTCCAACGCAGAAAGTGAAGCTGAGAGTGAAGCCGGAGCCTCCAAAGCGGGTGTTGCAAGTGAAGAATGGCCATTCTACGGCGGCAAAGGAAAGAGCTAGGACACCTGATTCAATACCCATCGCTACCACGCAGCTACCTCAGTCGCGTAAGGTGGAAGAAAAACCACCCAAGCCTCTTCCATCTCGTGAGACAGAGGTAGACGACGACTATACACCTAAAGGATCAACAAAGATTCCTACTACACGTTCCGTAACCCCCAAAGACACTCAAGCTCAAAATTCACTTCACGGCACACCAAATTCACGTACACCGGGCGGGCGAGCAAGGTTAGAGACGGTCGTGAACTCAGCAGTTGCACGTTCTTACGAACTAGGCAATCCGGTTCTTGGGCTTGCCGTTAAGAAACTGTTTGATGAGAGCCTCGGAAATCGTACTCTGGCGGATCTCTTAGACGCTGTCTTATCTCAAAAGCCAACACCGCGGCAAGCGACGGACTTCCAAGCTTACATCAAAGTGGCACGCAAGCAAATCAAAGCTCAGAAAGTGAGCGGACACTCTACAACTACTGTTCCATCATCTGGAGTTGACACCAACATGTCATCAAAATCAACTTCCAAATCACCTTCGAAGAGCATCCGGCTTGGTGCGGCAGGCGAAAATCGCATCAGCAAAGAAGCGACGCCCAGCCACCCACAAAAACCAAATCCTAATCCAGACTCAGTTTCGAGGAACAAAACACCAAACAGCAAAATTCCGAAAGTCAACGGTATGGAAACACGAGCAGCGAAACGGTCGCGAAGTTCTTCGGACACATCGTCGCTGTCCTCGCTTTCCTCCATCGACCAGACATTCGCCCCTTCAATGGAAACAGACCACGCCAACACTGCCGAGACCCATGCAACTCCTCAACCAATGACCGCTTCAAAAGTCCAACCATCGCTCGGGCCGAAGTTACATACTTTCTCGACAACCACTCTCACAAATAATAACACCTCTCTCAAGCGCACTTCTGCCGCCGCAGGTTTAGGCGATAAAGAGGGCGAAGAATCGCTAGCTACCAAAAAAGCAAAACTTTCTCAAAAGACGTTTGAAGACTACACGGTCCAAGAGAGTAGCATACGTGTCGGTCCCGCCGTAAGGGAGCCAGATACAGCACTCGTGGCCTCCAAGCCTTCGCCATCATCGTCCGCACACACGCATCAGACACGCCTGCGCAACGGCGCTGGCAAAAGGCCGAGAGATGACAACGACGATTTCGATTCACTCTCCTCATCCGCACACGGAGACCTACTGGTGCCTCCGCCGCCTGGTGCGCAGCTTCGCTCGCGATCAGGGACGCCACGAGATCTGGGTCGTCCGTCGAAAATCAGAAAGACCGCTCGCGTCAAGATGTCGTAAGTTCTACACCCTTTCATTATCTTCATTCGAAATTTCTACGAGTTTCTGTACGAGTGAATGCGTCACACATTGTCAAACCCAGTTCGCTATTGTCGATCTTTGCAAGGCTAGTCACAAGGCTGTTGTGTGCCGTTGCCTGCCACTTCACTTCTTCAAATCTCCACCTTTCCTTCGCAGCAAGTCTGAAAGAAGCCAGATGGTTGCAGGCAAGAGACTGACTACAAACAAAATTTACAGACCTATCAAGAAGAAGTCCGGTGTAATTGCAGGTATTGCTCGTGCTGGTGGGGGGAGAGACAGCTCGGTCGGCTATGGAGCCATGGATAGCAACGAAGAAGTAAGAAAACCCGCCCCCCGCGTAATGTCCGGACAACTTCCTTCTCTCTTTTGGCGAAACTAACCCATCTGCATCTCTTAACTTACGTCTTCTTATGCGTACCTGCTGTAATGACTGAATCGCTGATAACCGGACACAGCACGAAAACATCGACTACTGCTCAGCTTGTGGAGGCAATGGCCAGCTGCTCTGCTGCGATGGATGTACTCGCTCCTTTCATATGACGTGTTTAGATCCACCGATATCTCCAAATCAGCCACCAGAAGGAGAGTGGTACTGTTACATTTGCGCATCAAAGAGAGATCCTAAACCTAAGCCGGCTCGAGGACTCTTCTCCGGTCTGCTGGCCAACCTGGAGAAGAAGAATCCGGTAGCTTACAACCTGCCTCTTGAGGTCCGAGACTACTTTGAAGGTGTCAAGACCGGTGAAGAGGGCGAATACGAAGAAGCTGTGACACAGAAAACCAGGTAGGACAAATAGAACCGATCGAACCATACGCGCTAGATGCACAAAGACTTACATGTGCTTAGAACACGTGCCGGTTATGATGAAACGCCAGATCTGATGAAGCTACGAGATTCGAAAGGAAACTTCGTCCTCTGCTTCCGTTGCGGCAAGTCATCTCTCAATCGTCGAGAGATTATCTCATGCGACTTTTGCACTCTGCAATGGCACTTGGACTGTCTGGACCCTCCTCTCGCCAATCCGCCACGGAAAGGCTCCGGTGGAAAGCCAAGGCACAGTTGGATGTGTCCGAACCATGTTGATCACGAATTGGCCGCTCTCGATGCTTCAGCCACATCGTCAGCCAGGTTGCAATTTCACAATGGCAATGGACGGACCCACAAGGTCAGAAGACCGAAGAACGCGAAGATTGTTGATACAGGTTTACGCCGCGGCTTTATCAACAACGGCCTTATCGAGATTGAAAATGAGCCCAGTGATGATGAGGAATTTCATGAGAGGGAGCAGCTTGGGGTCGTTTACCGTCTGCCCGAGAGGGGGATCAAGCTAGACTTTATCGATCGAGTTAAGAGGTATCTACTAAGTCGCGTCTACTCGAATCGGTCTCTGTACTGACAGCATGAAACAGGTCCTGGCTGGAAAACCAACCCACGACACAGCATGTGTGCCCTGCGGTAACATCCCGCGCAGTTGAGCAGAAGCTCCGCGCTGCAGCCCAAGCTCAAGCGGAAACCAAAGACTTTCGAAAGCGTCCATTTGCTGAACGCAAAGCCGCGCTGAACCTCGCCCAGTTTGCCCGACAAAACCAAGACCTGAACATCAGTGCCGATCAGGTCGAAAATCTTGTCAGCACTCTTATCGTAAGCCCCATGCCACCTCAGAAATCAATGACGTCAGCACTAACGCTCTACCCACAGGCTGAAGCTCCGCCCGAAGTCGTCGCCATGTGCACCGAGACCGCTACATCGAAACTTTCCAAAGACCCTTCGATCCCTCCGTCGCCGCCGGAATCCGATCAGCCTGAGAACGGCGTCTCGCAGAAGGAGAGGGAAGCCTTGACTATGATTCAAGAGCTCATCCGCCGCCGCCTTGAGGGCACTATCAGCGCACCATAAACCCGCGCATCACATAATCTTCTTTCAAAAACACCATCTCTAAGACACTTCGAAGAGATCAATATTCGCACAGCAGGATGCCCTCGCCGCTTTCAGCCTGGCACTGAGCAATCCGGTCTAGCTTGGCTTTTGAGGCGAGAGGGGCATATCGAGTTCCTCGCTTACTCGTCAGAGTACTCGATTACAGTACATGCTAGACCATCTTCTGGGCGCGGCTTCATTGGTTAGAACATGACCAGCAAGCCCGGCCTACCTTTTCTTTCCTCTCATTCGCGGTGTTTCAGCGTGCATACATATTCCAAGTTTCCCCAATTTCTGTCCGGCATTTTCCAAACAAGTCGACCTTTCCATGCCTGCATCCTGGCACGTACGGCGCAATTGTTGTCTCGGTGCCACATACGGTACCAAGGACGACTTCGCGAGTCACCCTTTACTTTTCGTCTACCTACCTTACGCAACTAGCTAGTTAGTCAGTCAGTCCGCCAGCTTCCAACATCAACCAAAGGTCTCCATCAACTGTACCTCGAATCGTGCGAAAAGCGCGAAACACAACATTAGATTGGATCACAACCCTCGCCATACGACAAACGGAGTTGTCAGTCGTCTGCTATCGACGAGCAGAAGTAAAGCGTGTGGTTTTATGCTGCATCTCTTTCCTACACTACATGCATCAACGAAGGCGAAAAACGCCCTCAAATACAATACAACACCTACACCAACATCCAACATTCACAAACACAAGCATCACAGCACGGCGTTCTTTTCTCCCTTTCGGAAGGGCCGAAAAGGGAAATGCGCGAGGACCGACCCTCGAGTTAGGCATTCGTTCGTTCGTTCGTTTCATTTCATCAAGTCAGGTCAGGGTAGGGACAGTGCCGGTAGGGGGTCATCATTGTGGTATGGGCGTTTCTGTCTGTCTCTCTGTCGTGCCCTTGCATTGATTTTGATCGTATCGTGTCGTATCGACTGTACATAGATGCATGTCCTTCCTTCCTTCACTCCGGAGCGGCGGGATAGTATGAAGTATGAGTTTTCTAAACGAACGATTGAGCGGTTGCTTTGTGATGTGATGCGATGGGATGCTATGCTGAGTGACTGTTTCGGAGGGGCTCGATCGGCTCATTAGATGGATGGAAGGATGGATGGGGATGCGTGGGAACTAATAGTAAAGCAAACACGCGGTTGGCGCGTCGAAACTACAGTACACCTGGCCATTGACTATCTATCTTCCGCGCGCGTCAAACACGGCCGGCACAGCAACGACACCCTTCCATTCCCTTCCTGCATACCCGATGGCCGTGCCGAGCCCTGCCGTCCCGCATCGCGTCATTCAACCATAGATGTAAAGGTCTATATAACAGCACTACCCTATCTTCTTCCACACCCGAAAACCTAACTACCTAACTAGAAAACGCTTCCACCCACTCGGGACGCGCGAAAAGGAAGAAGGCACGCCGCCAGCACCGAGGCGGTGACTTAGGAAAAGCAAGAGAGCAAGTGAGCAAAGCAAGTGAGCAAGCAAGCAACATGATCTCGCCTCCTCCGTAGGAACGCCCGCTTCGCCTCCCGCTGCACATCATGGAAGAGGTTTGGGAGTGGGGAAGAGCAGAGAGGACGAACAGGCCAGTCGGTGGACGCCGCAGTGTGGTCGTTCGTGGCGTGGTGTGGTGGGGGGCTGACAGGAGCGGTGGGAACAGAGGTGGTGTGGGTGGGTATAGACAGTCGCAGGGTCGTGATGGAGAGGGATGCCTATGCCTTTGCCTATGCCGATGCCGATGCCGATGCCGATGCCGATGCTGATGCGTATGTGAAAGGCGGGTATCCTGAAACTCAATGTCTTGCTGTACGGCTCTGAAACATGGAAAATGCGCTGATGGGCAAAGAAGGAGGGGAAATTGTGAAGTCGTTAAGGATGGAAGGCGGATGGGATATGCTTAGTTTGCAAGTTGGCAGGCGGGCGAGACGGTTATGGCAGTTCATTCCGAGTCCGAAGGGGGATCGGAGAGCTCTTCGTCGTCATCGCTATTCTCGTCGTGTCGAGCCGTGGGCTTGCCGTTCCCATGCCCGTTCGCTCGACCCCTTGCCTTCGTCTTCGACGTCGGCGAGGTACGCTCAGCTTCCGCTTCAGTCTCGCCTTCCACGTCCTCCTCTACCTCATCCTGATCCTCTACCCCATCCTCATGATCCTCCTCCGACTCCTGATTCAGCATCTTCATCTCCTCGTCGTCCTCCTCGTCGTCTCGCTCCGCATACGTCTTCGCCGCCGCCCCGCGACCACTCCGTCTACGCTCGCTGGACGGCGCGCACTCCGCTTCCTTGATGGGCTTCTTCTTCGACCTGGGAGTCTTGGCAGCGGGTTTGTTGATGGAGGCTTTGCGTACGGGCAGGGTTTTGCTCGCTTTATTCGCCGCCGAAGTCGTCGTTGACCCGACACCGACTGTGGTGGAAGATTTGGACTTCTTCCTCGCCGGCGCGTCGTCGTGTTCGTCGGACTTCCGCTTCTTCGCTTTCGCTTTGCCCTTCACCTTGACGAGCGCATCTAGCTTTTCGGCCAGGCCCTCAGGCAGGTACGTCTTGCGAGCGATCTCCTGCGCCAGCTCTTCGTTGGGGATGGAGGCGAACAGCTCGCTCGGGAGCCGCAGGTTGTGCGGGAACGTCTCCAGGGTCCAGCCGTGCGCGTGCTCGTAGCGGCGGATGAGGGCCTGCGCCAGGTCGGAGAGGTGATAGAGGTTCTCGCTCACGTGAGGGTCGATGGCGTCGTGTTTCTGCTTGACGCGCTGCGCGATGTGGTAGACGAGGCTGATGTTCTGCTCGGTGGCGACGGAGGTGAGATAGAACATGATGTAGCGAGCCGAGTCGAGCAGGTCGTCGACACCGTTGCCGTAGTCGGGATGGTGGGCGAGGAGGCTTAGGAGGCGGGCAAATACGCCTTCCATGATGGTTGACTTCTGCTGTGCGAACGTGGCGCTGCGTGAGCGGATCCAGGTGAGAGTCTCTTCTCGGAACTGGTCCTGCGGGTCAAAAGCGAGGAGGAAGAGGATGGCGTAGAAGCGTTGCGGGAGTTTGTGTTGGCTGAGGTACTTTTGCATTTTACTCACAAATCCAGCGCGGACCGGGTATAGAACGTCCTGGGCGACTAGCGCAAGGCGGTTGAAGTCTGGGGCTGAGAGGAGTTCATTGAAGACCTTCTGGGTACAGAGCTTGGTATATAGCTGAGCGGCCAGAAGGCGAAGGCGCGGCTTGTGTGAGTACGGTGTGTTTCTTGCTTTAGAAAGCTCACCATCGTCAACGATCAGGGTGTTGAGCAGTCTATACACCGGCTCTGCGACATCTTTCAGTGTGCCAGGATCATCGTGGGAGCGTAGACGATTGACAAGGATTTTCAAGGCCCACGTCTTAGCCTCACATTCATCGTCCGCTTTGTCCTCCCACTCATAGTCAGAACTCTCGGAAGGCGATCGGACCTTCAGAAGTATCTGGTGGGTTGCAATGTCCACGACCGCGTCGCTCTCCTCTTCCGCTTCTTTTGGCGCAAGAAGCATCAGCTGGCTCAAGGCTGCAAGTCGGGAGAGGAAGGCGTCTGAGCCAAACGTGAAGCCCTTAATGCACCGCTGTACGAGATCTTTCGCATGCATCTCTTTCTTCTCCGAGATGGTCAGTAATATCGAAACTGCATACTTCGCCGCTTGCGGTGGCGTCCCATGAAGAGCAAAGTCTGTCAGGCACTGCAGGAATTTGCGATCCTTTGGTAAGTCGTCAGGAAATTTACGAGCAAACCCAGCACATGCCTTGAGCGTGTCGACAGCCCCCAGCTCGTTGGGTTTCGTCGCCGTAGGAGCTTGGTCTTGGACCACTTTACACATTTCCCGTATGTGCGCCTTGAAAACCTCCGGAGTCTTTGCGGATATCTCCTTCAGCACTTCATGTGCCGTGTTGGCGAGAGGGTGCTCGTCACTCCGCGAAAATTCCATGATGGCAGGGACATGGCTTCTGTTGTATATTAAGACGCTTGATCGATAGATCAGAGGAGTGAGCGTCTCCAAGAGACCGGCCTGTGCTCCAGATGCTGCCTCGGTCCGCTTCGAGAACTCTTTCTATAATTCGTAGGTCTGTTAGAAGAGAAATAAATTTCATGATACTCGAGATACATACAATAGCCTTAAAGACGGTCCTATAGTCGCTCTCAGGGGCGATACAGAATCTGATAAGCTGGTAACTCCGCCGATCATGCATCTTGACAAACTTCCAGAGATCTGCTGTAACCCGAGCTGAATCAGGAAGCTGCCTGGCGTAATTGTCGATTAATCTTGTTAGGTGAGCCTTGATGTCCTTTTCATTCTCATCTATCACGCCACCCTAATGGTATGGTCAGCTTATCCTAAATCGGACAGGATATTTTGACTTACATTAAAGTCTTCGCAGCGCTTCAGGAAAGTCGCCAAGATTTTTGCCATTCCTACCTGGCGGGCTTGTAGTGCAAAGAAGACTCGTTTCGCCTTCTCATCGAGATGTTTCACCAGCACCAGGATCCGTTCTGTCCGCAACCTATCGGCATCAGGTGGCTGGGCTTCGGTCTCTCCGTTTGCTTGACTGTCTCCTACTCTCTGCGAGCTGCCAATTGCTGTCTTGGTACCTTTGGATTTGATAGGAGGATAGCTCAGGGGAAGAAGGAGCTCGAAAAGAACACGATCAAGCAGAACATTGATTTCCATGTCATTGGTGTAAAAGGTGTCAAGTATTTTCGAAGGGGCGCCTCCGATCAAAGATATGACCTGTTCCTCGCCTGTTGCAATCTCCCCAGCCGCGACGCCCCATATGCGACCTAGAAGTCGCATGGCTTCAACACGAACGATGTGCTTTCGATCACGAACTCGCTCAGCTAGGGTTGCTAAAACTGACCCTGGTGTTAGAATACCGCCAGACAGCCCCAGGTTGGCAAGAATATCGCTGAATCCAAAGCCTCCAACGGCCTTGACTGCTGCGATGCGTACTTTCTCATCGCTGTCTCCGAGCATGTGTGCGAGATCGCTCACAAGTCTTTCCTCCTCGTGCCGACTTAGTCCAACGCCTCCAGCGGACGTAGTCAGAATCCTCCCAATACCAGTGGTCCAGGCTGCTCTTATAAGGCCAGACTTGTCTTGTCTTCTTCCGAGGAAATTGTTGTACGCGCTAGAATAGGTATGAGGAAACGGTTGCGGCGAACAAGGAGTGCTTAGAGGGTTCTGTGGAGCAGAATTGTGTGCATATGCTGTGATGGTGGCCGGAGGATATGCTGCGGGGTCCATAGGAGGAGGTGGGGGAGGACCAACAGCTCCAATGCCTGACACAATATCCCCTAAGGTCTCCGTAGCTAGCAGTCTGAGCTGAACGTTCTCGGCGGAAAGCTCAGCTTCGAGCTGCGGAATCACATTTTGAAGCACACCAGGACACGCCCGCCAGAGTTCCCGGAGTAATCGATGAGCCTTGCGTAACTCTTCCAGGTCGTCCTCAGTAGGTCCGCTTGGACGGCCATCATCGGAGTCATCTAGGTCGACGCTCGATCGTCTGTGTGAACGATGTCTTGCAGCTCCATTGGTCGCGGAAGATGAAGAAGCGTCCATAATGACATCGTTAAAGTATTGGCTGACATGTCTTGCCATCTTATCAGTACAGGAGTTACAGATCGACTTGGCCATATTGTAAGCCGCAGGTAGTTCCTTTAACAGAAGCGTAGACTGCCTGTCGTCTACTGGGGCTACACCGTGTTTCTTGCCTTTGGTGAGATTCGAACTGACCGCGTGAGGATCCACTCGGAGGAATTGCGCCATGATGATGTCTACCACTTCGCCGGGCAAGGTACTCGATTCGTCCACCAGGATCTCTAGGATAGCCGTCAAGTTGAACTCCACGTTCTTCGCCAATTGTTCACCAGTCGTAGCCCTCGAAGACCCGGAGAGCATATCAAAGAAGGAAGCGAATAAGTGAACGATCAATTTCTCCGAGGAGGGAATATCGGTAAGGAGGACAATGCTCTTGACCTGCGCCAACGACTGCAGAACGTACATGTGCTGGCTGTTGAAGGCAATCGAAGGATCAGAGAGAGCTGGCAGTATGCTTGTAACCAGTAGTGTAAAGATATCCTGACAGCCCATCAGCCTCTTATATTACTCAAATTACATCCGTGACTTCGTCCTTACCTTCAATTGCGGGCCGGTATACGGCGCATCTGGGGCGCATAGCCTGAGTATGTCCACCAAGCAACACGCAGTCCATGCTCTTACACCCTTATCCTTGTGCGCCAGTAGATTTGGGCTCACCAGCTCCTTTGCGACCTTCGTGAATGAATCCCTCTCATTTTCTTCCTGTTCCATCTCCCGCATCTCTCTAGACAGTGCTTGCAGCCGTCGCAGAAGATCCGCTATGCTGATCGGTTTCCCAGCGCGCCATGACAATGGCTCGTTGAACTGTAGACCTGACAGAGCATGTTCTTCCTCCATGACTTCGGCCACAGCTGGCGCAGCGCGGCGCGTTCGAGCTGGCATGATGGTGCTGAGGTCCAATGTCTCTCGCCTCCTTCATCGGAGTCGAACCAAAGAGACTGGACAAGTCCCCGAAGAACAGCTACCTTATTGCGTGAGTATCGTAAGGGATGCTATTGGAGGAAGAAACTCTCGAGAACTGGTTCGTGCTTAAGAGTTTAGCTGTCCTTTGCGGTCATTCTCACATAGAATTTGTGAGACAAGACTGCAGTATTGTCATGGGCAATTGATTGCCTCAACATTGACTCAGTGCGAAATTGTTATCTTGCGAGTCCGAGCACTCTTAACCTACAAGTCATCGCGTGTTACACAGGCGCGTCCTCACAATTCGAGGATAGCGTGTTCACCTCCGCAGTTTGAAGATGCTGTATGCTGAGTCATCCAACATGCTGTTAGTTCAAGTGTCTCCAGTTTTCAACCATCATTCGCTCAGACTCAAGGAAAAAGTGACTCTCACGATATGTCAGTTAGACTGCGCGGGCTCCAAGTCTATGCGTCTATGCTCCGTTACTGATCGATCAAATTGCTGCAATCACCAGCAGATTGGCGCCTCTCATCATGGTATATGGCTCTCGAAACTATGCCCTCTTCTTGTCTGAGCTGTGCATATGATTGCCCTCTGTACAGTATACTGAGCAAACACTTGCTGAGAAGCGTTGCTTTCCTGTCGAATTAACTGGTTGGACTTAAGTATATTTCTAGTCTCTTTAGTCTCATGAGATCTGACCTCAGGCGTTATACGATTCACTGTTGGACCTTATGCTCCATCCTCTCATCGCTCACGATACCCTCCCTTTTCTTCTCCACAAGACGACCACCACGTTCATTCTCGGTCCGAAACCCTCAGCCTAGGGAGCGGAACACCATGACCATCGCGGCAGTTCTGATCTCACTGTTGGTCTGTATACTAACAATCATTCAGGCCAACAGTGCCGCTGTTCTACCGACGTTGGAAGCTCGACAGACGCCACAATCTGGCATGCCTCTCATAAACACAAATGCATCGCAATCTAGCTTGTCTGTCATGAGCACCAATGCTTCACAGTCAACTTTGCCTGTCATCAACACACATGCTTTCAACCAATGCTTCAAGAATGACTGGTTTACCCGGGAAGGCTCCCAGTGTTACGCGGCGACCTACGACTTTGAAATCTGTTTCAAATACAATCAAACGATGTGGTTGACGATGGACCCTGCTTCAATATATATGTGCGTGTGTCTACCATGGCCTAAGGACGGCCGCACGATGGTCAACGATACAAACTTGTACGCTTTCAATCGGGCATTTCTCTTGCTCTTAGCATTACACTGACCAGCAAAGCTGCTTCTCATGTCTCATCGCCCATGGTCAACCAGAAAGCGCCATTGGCGGGACAGCAGACAAAGCAGCCTGGAGTAAATTCTGTTCATCGAACAATGCTTCTACCGTTACGGGCGATGTCATCCAGGCCCTCCTGAAGGACGCACCGTTGCTGCCAGCCTTGAACCAAATCGAATCATCCGCCACAAGTACCATAACCTACGATGTATCGAGTGGAGTAATGGTCGGCACCTTGACCACCTCGGCACCGAGTGTGACGGTTATCCCAACTAGCATCCAAATTTCCGGGTGGCAGACTCCACAGCCTGGGGATTGGGCACAACCTGACCCATTCGGGCCAAACACTAGCCCCTCGATCCCTGAACTAACGGTGGTTAGTGTGACCGTGACGACGGTCCCAAAGGCGCCACCCACAGCCAGGACGGGATTCGAGACCCCTTTCGTTCCAATCACAGTATCAAGAGATCCTTCTGTCAGTTACTCACTGATAACTGTAGTGTTGAGCGCTCCTTCTACCAGCTCATCTAGCTCGGCCAGCGCAACTGGCAGTGGCGGTGCCTCGATACTTGGGTACATTGGTCGAGTTGAGATGCTGGCTCTAATCGTTGTGGTTCTATCATCCATGGTTTCATATGTGTAGCGGGTTATGCGCGGAACAATACTAGGATATCCTAGTCTGCTAAGTTAGCGATCGAGGGTCCTTTCTGTCCGTGATAACGACAAAGGCTGTCTGGATGTAGGAAGATAATTAGCTGTACGATATGCGACATAAAGACGGGGTTTCTGATGATGCATGACATGAGAGTCTAAGGTACCTTAGTAGATTTCAAACTTGTCTGAAGGAAGGACGCAGATGCAAGGCTGTCCAGCTTAGTTGGATCTTGCCATGGCAGACAAGGGTAGCACAGCCGTGAAAGTGTCTGATGTATCTCGGAGGAGATGTAGGATCATCCAGATGCCGTTAAGACCAATGCAGGACGGCCTCAAGACAATCGCAGTCATTGCGAGAGTTCTCTGGAGCTAAGTTTGAGCTATCCTTCCTTGTGTTACAGTGACACTTCATCTTTCGCGCTCGCAGATGCTCGACATAATCCTGGAGCAGCAGCACGACATGCGTACTTGGTACATACGTCCCATGCTTGAGGCAAATCGCCCACGAATATCTTACTCAGCACCACGAGGACGTCGGTAAACAATACATAACATTAACGTACATTAACGTACATAAACGCTCAACGGCAAAGCTCGTGCAGAATGCTTGCCACGTCAGATTCGCCGTTCCGTTCCAGCTCCTGGGCCGCGACGCTGATGGAACCGAAGCACAGCTCTGCCACAGCTCTCGGCAGCACCGATAATTTGGACATAGTGGAATTGCTACTTAATCAACAAAGGCCACTTCACCTCTGATGGATATATTCCGGTCTAAGGTTCACATCTCATTGCGTTGGCTACGGGCGGCCCAGCATCGACCAGCTCACTACTCACCCCTCTATTCTTTTCTTCTCTCGAACTTTAAAGGCGCCGCTGTGGTGTCGTAGCGGGGCGGCGGCAAGAGACAAAACCTGCTTCATACAACCTATCAGCAGCGCAATCTAACTTCTAACTTCGGGGACATACGCGATGCGGCGACAGCTTTCACGTTTATTTCCTTTCATCCTTCCAGGGCTGGCACTGGTCGATGACCGATCCATTCGTTGGGTGTTGGTGGCGGCAGACTCAGCTCCGTTCGCGCCTCCAGAGTGCGGCGAAGTCATCTCCACATCATGCGAGTAACTGTGTAGGGTTCGAGTAAGTTACAGGACTCTTGTCAGAGGTATATGTACGAAGAATATATATATATATATATATATGCGAGCGGGAGTCGCTTCTCTTGTTGTCTTCTCTCTTGCCGCATCATTACAGGACTCGTACTATCCGTTCATCCCGAGATTGTTGATCAATCGCATACTTGTTGTCATCGTTTCTCTCTGTCGTCGCAATTGTCTTCGACCATCCCAGAAACAAAGGAACGAAAGTCAGGGTCTGTCAGGATCTGGTTGCAGTTGCACTCTACCGTGCGTAAGGGATTCCATTCCTTCCCTTCCTTTCCCTTCCCTTCCTTTCCCTTCCCTTCCCTGACCTTACCTTACCTCACCTTACCTTACCTTACGGGCAAGGTAACCTGAGGCAGGTAGGGCTGCATGTGGCGAGCTGTTGTTCAAAGTAAGCTTATTGCTAGCGCCAATCCTCCTCTTCCAACATGTCCGAAGTACTCGAGTACTCCCTCTATCTCATGATGTTGTACGAGAATCTGGTCAGCACTAAGCGTTGTCATCCACAGGAGAGTCTCATTCGCACACTTGCTCACCATCGAGATTTGACCTGGTTGCGTCGAAGGCGCGGCTTGGCAGGAATCGGCACCGGCATCGGCATTCCGTCGACCGTCTGATACGGACGATACGTGCACTGCACCCTAGCGAAAGTCATTGAATAATCAACCATCACCAGACCATCACCCGACCTGCAAGCGACCCTCCGTACATAAAGGCCAAGATCCTGCAGATCAGGCCATTGTGTCAAGAGCGAGCAGAAAACAATGCCACCATCCGGCCAGTCCTTCACCGCACTCAACTCCACCTCCTCCGAGTCGACCCTGCCAGAATGCATGGACTACTTCACCCTCAGCGCGCCGCCCAACACCGACCTCTGGCGCAAACCGCCGTCGCAAGACACCTGCACCTCACCCATCCTCTACACGCGCCTCAACCACCCCTTCGTCGCGGCCGAAGTCACCGTCTCCGCCGACTGGGAAATGGAATGGGACCAAGGCGGCCTCGTCATCTTCGCCGGCCGTCCCCCATCTCCACCCCCACCTCCTCGTCCGACCCGAACCACTACCACCCAGCCCCAACCCACGACCTCCCCCCTCCAATCTTCACCACCCGCGCCATCAACAGACCCACCGCCCCCCTACCCCCACCCCCCCTCACCCTCACCCTCCCACCTCCCCGCCGCGAAATGGGTCAAAGCCGGCCTCGAATTCTGCAACGGCCAACCGCACGCCTCCTCCGTCTCCGCCTCCTCCGACGGCGCCGACTGGGCCATGTCGCCCCTCCCCCCAACCTCCTCCCAAACAACCCCCTCCTCCTCCACCGCCTCCCCGCCTCGAAACGCCTACCAGCCAAACTACTCCTCCCTACGCATCAAGCTCGAACGCATCGGCCACGCCCTCTGGATCTGGTTCGCCGCCGACCCGCCCCCCTACCGGCCCGGCACCGACTACGACTACGACGAGGGCGACGGCGATGACGTGCTGGGCGATTGGCGCCTTTGTGGCGGACGAGGCGGTGGTGGTGGGGTGGCTGGGGGAGGAGGAGTTGGGGGGTGGAAGAAGTTGAGGGAGGTGACGTGGTTCTTTTGGGGCGTGGATGATAAGTGTGTTCGGGTGGGTGTGTATGCGAGTCGGCCGGCGAATTTCGGCGTTAGTCAGTATGCGCGCGTGCATGGTGGGGAAGGGGAGGGCGAGGGGAGGGGGTTGGAGGTGGAGTTTGAGGGGTTGGAGATTTTTTGATGGGGTGGATGGGGCGGATGTGTGGGTGGCTGGTGAATTTGGGGGGTTGTTGGGTGGAGTTGGGGCTGGGCGAAGGCTTTACATATAGGTCGCTTTGTTACTGGGGTTTCGTTTGGTGTATCTTTTCTCGATCTCGACGTGCGATGGATGGGTGAGCGGTCCAGGTCTTATGCATGACTTCAAGATCGCGATCTGCTTCGTTCCGTTGCTTTGTGATATACCGCTCCTCTACCCTACAGCCTTAGGCTGGACGAACATGAGGTAAGAGTATGGCTCATGGGTTCAGATTGTGGCACAAATTCTTACGTACGGCACACCCCTTCCCCCGATCGGAACTGCTTTCGCCAGTGCTCGCATAACACCAAACTACCTCTGAGGCAGTCACATCGTGTGTCTGAAATCCAGTATCCTCCGATCGCCGCAACCCGTCTCTCTCTCTCTCGCCGCATGCGCGTCCGCAAAGCGGCGAATGGAGTGGGATTGAATCCGACCCAAAGTCCAGTCCCAACAACAACCAGGCCAACCAAAAACAACGACGAAGACGAAGACAACAACATTCCCCCTACGTCAGACATCCAAGTGTCCAGCCTTCATCTTCTTCTCCAATCTCTCCGTCGTTTTCCAGAATGACAATCTCTCTCTTTCTCACCCCCACCTCAAGACCCATAAGCCTGCCGATACCAACCCCCCTCGCCCCAACTCGGCGCCCGGAACACCACCTCTCCCATCCCTACTCCCCTCTCGCCCCTTTCGCCCTGTCCCTGTCCATCCCCCTCACCTCGTCCTCCCTGCCTCCACGCCTGCCCCTGTCCCTGTCCCGTCCACTGCTCCTGGCCCATCCCCATCCCCAGCCCCAGCCCCAGCCCCACGTCTCGTGAACGCTCTCGCGAATGCAAATGCGACTGCGGTTGCGAGCGGGAGTGTTGGTGCGTCTGGTGGGGGTGCTGGTGCGACTGGTGGTGGGGGGAGTAGTGCGTCTGAAAGGCCGGATGCAAGGCCACGTCGGGCTCTGGCACGAGGCGCTGGTGCTGCTGCTGCTGGTGGCGGGCGAGGTCGGCGGCGAGGAGATGGCGGGTGGTTGGGATGGAAGCCGGTGCGGGTGCGGCGGTGGTTGTGGTTGTGGCGGCGGCGGAGGTGTGTGTCTTCGTGGGGGAGGTAGACGGATTTGTGGATCGGGTGAAGGCGCGCTTGTGGAAGGGGGGCTTATGTTTCTCTTTCTCTCTCTCTTCCTCTTTCTCCTTCTCCACTTCCTTCTCCACTTCCCGTTCCAACGCTCCTCTCCCGGCATCCCCACCGCCCTCCCCACACCGACACCGCCCCTCCCTAAC
>JAABUJ010000693.1_pt1 | contig 61269 bp, 65 predicted proteins | sample 5559131 | NCBI WGS metagenome assembly JAABUJ01 (sample SAMN10711875, study PRJNA513366) | rock metagenome | isolation source: Antarctica rocks | place: Antarctica: Victoria Land, Mt New Zealand nord | collected 2016-01-07 | reverse complement strand
CTCACGCTCCAACGACGCCTCGCCCGCCTGATCGCCGACGACGAGCAACTCGCCGACTGAGATCAAGCGCTCCTCGGTCGCGCCCAGACCGCGACCACAGACGAGCCGGACCCGCTAACTCAATACACAATCCGATCTTCTACATCGAACTCCTCTCCACGTTCGTGGTCACACGAAGGCCGCGGCTTTTCTGAGCACCTCACGCTCCATCTCGGCGATCCGCAGCCGCTTGCGCAGCTCACGGATCTCCTCACGCTCGACACCGGTCAACCCGTCACGCCCACCCTTCTGGTCGACCTGCGCCTGACGGCGCCAGTTACGCAGCGTCTGCTGTGAAACACCCAGATCCTTCGACAGCTGAGGCAGCGGCTTGTCAGTGACCCGCATCAACTCGACGGCCTCACGACGGAACTCCAGCGGGAACGGCGGCCTTGTTCTCGGCACTTGAACCTCCTTGCCGAGGCCTTTCGACCCCAGCGGTCAAGTGTCCTCCAAACCGGGGGAAGGCCACTCCAAACGATCGATCAGGCCTACTCCAAGCACAGGTTTCGATGGTACTGGCGCTCCGCGCGCTGTCCCCCACTCGCAGGTGTCAGGAGCGCCTGGCCAGAGCACCGCTTTCGCGTGGAAGCGAGCGTGCTTGCCATCGAGCCGCGGGATCGGCGCCGAACTCTCGCCTGTATTGCTGAAGATGGGGTCTTTATTTCGGCGCAGTTGCCTGGAGCTGACCGCGTGGCCTGAACTGCCCGCTGAGACGCCGTCTGGCGCTCCGTACGGCCCGATAGAACGTTGGTCAGCCTCGCCGGTCCCCGCCAGCGCACCAGGCCGGTGCGCAAGGTCGTCTACTGCACTCATCTGGAGATCCCACTTTCCTGAAAGAATCAAAGAGCGGGCTCGCCCGAGGCGACGGCGGGCGCGGTCGCCTCAGCTCCTGGGCCAAGCACGGAGGCCGCGGCAGGCGCCCGGAGTCCAGGCCAGCGGCCAGCGCGATGCGCCCGGGGCGCGGCTCGACATCTCGCGGCTGCGTGCCGGATCACGCTCGGTGAAAGGGGGAGAAGACGGTGAACGTCCCGCCGTCGGCGCGCCGCACCCCGTTGAGGTGGCGATACCCGGGCCGGCGCAGTCGGCCACCCGGCACCCGTCGAGGTGGCGCGACACCACTGCGCTCAGATCGGCGCTGTACCTAGACTCCCACCCGAGTGACACCGGCGAGCGAGCATCACTTTCCCCTGTTCCCGCTGCCCATCGTGGCCCTCCCATCCGAGCTGGTGCCGCTGCGCATCTTCGAGGAGCGCTACAAGGCGATGATCGCGCACTGCGAGGAGCACGAATCGGAGTTCGGGATCCTCTGGCTCTCGGCCGACGGGCTCCGCACCGTGGGCTGCGCGTGCGAGATCGCCGAGGTGCTCGAGCGCCGCGAGGATGGCCAGGTCGAGCTGCTGGCCCGCGGTACGCGGCCCTTCGAGTTGCTCGAGCGCCAGCCCGACCGCCCGTACCCGGCGGGCATCGTGGCCTGGCTGGGCGACCGCGACGAACCGGCCGACGCCGCAGCCGGAGATGCAGCCCGCGAGGCCTACACCGAGCTCGTCGAGCAGGCCACCGACCAGGAGCCCGACGCCGACGAGCTCGCGTCAATGGACGCGTTCGCCATGGCCGCCACCGTCGACTTCGGCGCCGACGCCAAGCAGGGGTTGCTCGACCTGCGCTCGGAGAACGCCAGGCTGCGGCTGGTCTGCCGGCTGTTCCGCGCGGCGCTCAAGCGGCTGGAGTTCGTGGAGCGCGCCCAGGCCCGCGCGCGCTCCAACGGCAAGGTTCGCTTCGCCTGAGGGGCGGCTTCGGGCCAGCGCTGGGGCGCCGGCCGGCTGCGCGTTGGAGCAGCAGGCCGGGGAAGCGTCGCGACAGCAAGCGCGCCGCCGCGCCATTCTCAACGCCAAGGAAACCAAGAGACGAGTTTCGACGCAATCCGGGCCCGAGATGAGACGCGGGGGACGCGGCGATCGAGCAATGAACGCTTCTGGGCCTGGAAGTCGCCCAACAGGACGTTCCCAAGGGCACTACAACGAGCGCCGGGCTGCTGAAGACCGGCGCCCCGACCGGGGCGCCCTGACCGCCCAGCCCTGAGCGCTGCCCGGCACGCGACCGGCCCGGGGCGGCGACTCTCGGCTCCTGCACCGCTCAGTGCGCGAGCCCGCAGGCCTGCTGGGCCGCCGCCAGCGTGAGGCCCTCCACCCGCTTGAGCTCTGCGGGGAGCGGAGAGGTATCGGAGAAGCTGACCTCGCCGTCCTGGTCGCGCACCCGGTAGGCGTACACGCCCCCCGGCGGCTCGGGGAACCGGGCATGGCGCAGGAGGTCTGGATCGATGTCCCTCTGCAACGTGCGGGATTCCAGGATCAGCGGGTCGGGCAGCGCGCGGCTCGGGCCCCCGTTGCAGCGGGCGGTGCCATCGTCGGCGACCACGAGGTCGAGCGCCGCGCCCGGGCCCGAGCTCGGGCCCGTGGGTGACCGGATCACCTCGAAGAGATCGGGGGCGATCTGGCCGCCACAGCCGCCAGCCCCGACGCCGACGCCGACGAGCAGCACCGCGCTGGCGAGCAGCGCCCGGGACCGCATCCGCGCGGCCCGCACGCCGAGCAGCGCGCGACTCGCCGCTCCGGCGAGCAGCGGCCGTTCCCGGACGAACCTCACGCCACCTCGGCCCAGCCGCCGCGCCGCGGATCCCCCGCGCCCGTGAGCCGGCCGCCCGGCTCGCGTCGGACGGCGTGAACCCCACCGAAGAAGAGGTTGGGCGCCCGGAAGCGCACCGGCGACTCGGCGCCGGGCTCGCCCGCGGCCGGCGGGGCGGCGCCCGGCTCCAAGTAGGCAACACCATCCTCGAGGTGTACGCGGGGTGCGCGCACCGCCGCATCAAGCGCCAGGCCGCGGTCGACCACGTTGACGATGGTCTGTAGGACAGCGGAGCGGATGCGGTTGGAGCCGCCGCTGCCCAGGGCCAGCTCGGGCGGTCCCTCGGGGCCGCGGACCACCGTCGGCGCCATCATGCTGGGCAGGCGACGCCCGACCGGATGGCGGTGGAAGCCGAGCGGGTTCAGATCCTGCTCGCCGAGCATGTTGTTGAGGTGCACCCCGGTCCCGGGCACCACGACGCCCGATCCCTCACCGTTCGAGCAGGTCACCGCGCAGGCCATCCCGTCGGCATCGATGACCGAGATGTGGGTGGTCGATCCCAGGCGCGAAGCGAGAAAGCGCTGCGCGAAGTCCGGCCGGCCCAACCCTTCGAGGAACCCCGGGGTCCGGGCCGCCTGGGCGTGCTCCATCACCGTCAACAACCGGCCGGTGTCCGGCGGGTCGGGATCGTCTTCCAGCTCGCCCAGGGCGCGGGCGATGAGCAGGCCGCCGGCCGAGGGAGGCGGGTTGGAGAGCACCTCGCGGCCGCGGTAGCGCGCGGCGACCGGCGCTCGCTCCATGGACTGATAGGCGGCCAGGTCCTCGGGCGTCAGCAGAGCTCCACGACCGGCGAGCCACTCGCAGATCGCCGCCGCGACATCGCCGCGATAGAACGGCGCCGCACCCTCGACCGCCAGGCGCTCGAGGGACTGCGCGAGATCGGACTGGCGCAAGGTGTCACCCGCCCGGGGTATGCGGCCATCCGGGGCGTAGACGCGCCGGGCCTCGGGCGTGGACGTGGCGATGGCGCCGAGGATCCGGAAGACATAGGCCTGCTGGTCGTTGACCACGACGCCGTCGCGAGCCAGCGCGATGGCCGAGGCGGCGAGGTCGCCGAGCGGCAGCCGCGCGAAGCGCTCGGCGGCGGCGCACACCCCGGCCGGGACGCCCGGGATCCCGATGGCCGCCGGCCCGATGTGGAAGAGCTGGATGGCGTCATCGAAGGAGACCTCGACGGCCGCGAGCTCCCCGCGATCGGCCGGATCGGCGCCCCGACCCGGGACCTCGACGAAGAAGTCGACGAGCGCGGCGGGCCCGGACGCTGGGACGACGAGCAGATACCCACCGGCGCCGAGGCCGGTGAGCAGCGGCTCGGTCACGCAGGAGGCGAGCACCGCGGCCAGCGCGGCGTCCACGGCATTGCCCCCGGCCCGCAGCACCTCGACGCCCGCCCGTGCGGTGAGCGGATGCCCAGCGGCGATCGCCCCGCGCGACAGGCTCACGCCACGGCCCGGCCTGGCCGTGCCGGCTCTAGCCGCGCGGGATGAACTCGGGGACGTCGAGCTCGGACACCGACAGCCCGGCCGGGGCCGCAACCGGGTCGCGCCGGCGGGCATCGGGACGCGGCGCGCGGGTGACCCGAGGCTCGCCCACCGGCTCACGCAAGGCGGGGCGCTCGGGGCGAACCGGCCGCGGCCGATCCTCCGGATAGCCCGTGGCGACGACGGTGACCCAGACCTGGTCGTCGAGCTTGTCGTCGACCATGGCGCCGAAGATGATGTTCGCGTCGCTGTGGGCGGCGGCGGCCACCGCCTTCGCCGCCTCGTTGACCTCCCAGAGCGACAGGTCGCCGCCTCCGGTGATCGACAGCAGGATCGAGCGTGCGCCCTCCATGCTCGTCTCCAGCAGCGGTGAGGCCACAGCCTGCTCGGCCGCGTCGATGGCGCGCGACTCGCCCGTGCCCATGCCGATCCCGAGCAGGGCGTTGCCGGCATCGGACATGATGGTGCGCACGTCGGCGAAGTCGAGGTTGATCAGTCCGGGGAGCGTCACCAGGTCCGAGATGCCCTGCACCCCCTGGCGCAGGACATCGTCGGCGACGCGAAAGGCCTCCATCATCGAGGTCTTCTTGTCCAGGACGGTCAGAAGGCGGTTGTTGGGAACGACGATCAGCGTGTCGACCTCGCCCGCCAGCGCATCGACCCCGGCGTCAGCCTGCTCCCGCCGCCGCGATCCCTCGAACCCGAAGGGCTTGGTCACGATGCCGACGGTGAGGGCGCCGAGCTCGCGCGCGATGCGGGCGACGATCGGGGCCGCGCCCGTTCCGGTGCCCCCACCGGCGCCGGCGGTGATGAAGACCATGTCGGCCCCCTTGAGCAGGGCCTTGATGCGATCATTCTCCTCCATCGCTGCCTGGCGGCCGAGCTCGGGATTGGAGCCGGAGCCCAGACCGCGGGTGACCCCGTCGCCGATGTGCAGCGTGTGCGGGGCGGCGGACTGCTGGAGAGACTGCAGGTCGGTATTGATGGCCACGAACTCCACGCCGGCCACCTCGGCCTCGATCATCCGGTTGACCGCGTTGACCCCAGCCCCCCCCACCCCGATGACGCGCAGGACGGGCGAGCCGACCGGGACCGGAGCGGCATAGAGGTCGCGGGCCTCGGGGCGCGCAAAGGGGTCGGGCCGGACCGGCGGCGGCGGCGTGACCGCCGCTGGCGGCGGCGCGACCGCCGCCGGGGCCTCACGCGTGGGCGCCGGCTCACGGTCCAGCAGGTTCTCGGGGATATCGGAGGAGAAGGCGTGGCGGAGACGCTCACGGGGCGTGGGCAGGGCGGCCCCAGCGTGGGTGGCGGGCGCCGGCGGGGCCGGGGCGGGAGTCGCCTCCGCGCCGGCGGGAGATGCCTCCGCGCCCGCGCCGGGCGCCTGCGCTGGCGCGTCGGGTGCCTCCGCGCCCGCGGCGGGCACCTCCGGGCCGGGCGTCGTGCCGGCTGACGGCGTCGCCGTCTTCTCGGACTCGGGCTCAGTCCACTCGCTGTCGGCGTCGGTGCGACGGAAGAGGGCCGCCAGCGGCCCCTCACGCATGCTCGCTCGCTTACCGCTTGCCATTCTCCAGCACCTCCCTCGCCAGACGGCGATAGGCCTCGGCTGCCGTGCCGTCGGGATCGTACTTGAGCACCGACATCCCGCGCACGGGTGCCTCGGCGAATCGGATGGTCTTACGGATGCGCGAAGCGAAGACCCGATCCCCGAAGTTCTCCTCCAGGATCTCGATCGCCTCCTTCGCGTGCACTGTGCGGGAGTCCACCAGGGTGGGAACGATGCCCTCGATCTCCACGTCGGGATTGAGGTTCTCGCGCACCATCACCAGGGTGTTCTGAAGCTGCAGCAGCCCGCGCATGGATAGATACTCGCATTGCACGGGGACGATCACCTTGTCCGCGGCGGTGAGGGCGTTGATCGTCAGCAGCCCGAGGCTGGGCGGCGTGTCGATGCAGACGAAGTCATAGGAGGCGAGCACCGGCGCGAGCGCCTTCTGGAGCGAGCGTTCGCGACCGATCTGGGCCGACATCGCGATCTCCGCACCGGCGAGGTCGATCGACGCGCAGGCGACGTCGATCTCGCGATGGGCGACGACCTCGGCGATGGGAACCTTGTGTACGAGCACGTCATACATCGAGCGCTCGATCGTGTCCGGGTCGATGCCCTGGGACATGGTCAGGTTGCCCTGGGGGTCCATGTCCACGCACAGCACCCGATGACCCTGCTCGGCGAAGGCCACCGCGATGTTCAGCGTCGTCGTCGTCTTCGCCACTCCGCCCTTCTGGTTGGCAAAGGCGATGACCTTGGCCCGATCGCTCATCGGCCCTCCCCCGTCTGCCGGTCCTGTTGCCGTGTCATACCGGCGTGGTATTCGCAGGCGCGCCCGAGACTCCTTCTGATCGGCTTGACCGGAGGACTAGGCTGCCCGCGATGGTCGGCCTGCTGGAGAAGCGCCTGCTCTTCGTGACCGGCAAGGGCGGCACCGGTAAGTCCTCGGTCGCCGCCGCCCTGGGGCTGACCGCCGCTCGTCGCGGACGCCGGACGATCGTCGCCGAGGTCGCCCAGCGCGATCAGGCAGCCCGCGCCCTGGGCGCAGCACCGGGCGCCGAGCCGAGCACCGAGCGACGGCTGGCGGACAACCTGTGGGCCATATCCGTGGATCCCCAACAGGCCCTCGAGGAGTATCTCGCCGACCAGCTCCCCGTACGTGCGCTGGCCGAGGCGCTGGGCCATAGCCGGACGTTCGGGTACTTCGCCGCCGCCACCCCGGGCATGGCCGAGCTTCTGACCGTAGGCAAGCTGTGGGAGCTCGCCCAGCCGCAGCGACGGCGGCCGGGGGCCAGCGGCTATGACCTCGTGGTCGTCGACGCTCCGGCATCGGGTCACGGGGTGGGAATCCTGCGCACACCGGCGACGTTCGCCTCGGTGGCGCGGGTCGGCCCCGTGGGTCGCCACGCGCGCATCATCGCGGCAACCCTCACCGACCCGGCGCTGACCGGGATCATCGCCGTTGCCCGACCGCAAGAGATCCCGGTCGCCGAGACGATCGAGCTGCAGCGCGAGCTGCGCCGGCAGCTCGGCCTGGAGCTCGACCTGGTGGTGGCCAACGGGGTGGCACCGACCCGCTTCTCGGCGCGAGAGGCGGCGGCAATGGATCGGGCCGCCTCGGGACTGTCGGACGGCCCCAGCGCCGCCGCGCTCGCCGCCGCGCGCACCGAGCACGCTCGAAGTCTGGGTCAGCGAGCCCAGCTCGCGCGCCTTCGCCGAGCCACCGGCCAGCGTCCTGTGCGCCTGCCGCTGCTGGCCGTCCCCCGGGAGCTCGGGCTCGAGGGCTGCCGGCAGCTCTCTCGGGCGCTGGAGCCGGTGCTGGTGGGCGCCCGCACGGGCAGCGTGCCGAGGGCGCCCACGGCGGCCGGCCGCGCGGCGTGAGCGCCGGCGGGCCGCGCGACGCGAGTGTCGCCGAGCTGCTCGAGGGTCGGGACGTCTGCATCTGCGGCGGCGCAGGTGGCGTGGGCAAGACTACGACCTCGGCCGCCATCGCCCTCGGCATGGCCGCGCGAGGGCGCAAGGTCGCCGTCGTCACCATCGACCCGGCTCGCAGGCTGGCCATGGCCCTCGGGGTCAGTGAGCTCGGGAACGAGCCGACACGGATCGACCCCGAGCGCCTGGCGGCAGCGGGGCTCGAGGTGACCGGAGAGCTGTGGGCGATGGTGCTGGACGCCAAGCGGACCTTCGACGAGCTCATCGAGCGCCTCGCGCCCGACGAGCGCACGCGCGAGGAGATCCTGGCCAATCGCATCTACACCGGGCTGTCAAACGCCGTGGCCGGCTCCCAGGAGTTCACCGCCATCGCCAAGCTCTATGAGCTGCATCGCGAGCACGACTTCGACTTGGTGGTCCTCGATACGCCACCGTCGCGCAACGCGCTGGACTTCCTCGACGCCCCGGATCGACTCACGGGCTTCTTCGAGGGACGAGCCCTACAGGTCTTCCTGCGGCCCACGGGGCTGGCCACGCGACTCGTCGCCCGCGGCACCAGCCTGACCTTCTCGGTGCTCAAGCGAGTCACCGGCGTAGACCTGCTGTCGGACCTGTCGGTGTTCTTCGGTGCCCTGGGGGGGCTGATCGACGGCTTCAAGGAGCGCGCCGCCAGGGTCAACGAGCTGCTGCGCGATCCAGCGACCACCTTCGTGCTGATCACGTCGCCCGAGCCCGAGCCGGTCGAGGAGGCGATCTTCTTCTGGGAGCGTCTGCGCGCCGCCGGCATGCCGTTCGGTGCAGCGATCGTCAATCGCGTGGTGGGAGACCAGGCGCCCGAGCCCGAGTACGACGCCCTGCGACACGAACTGGCCGGCCTCCTGGACGAGGAGGCGCTGGCCGGCAAGGTGGCCGACGCCTATCGCGATCACCGCGTACGCGCCAACCGCGACCGTGTTGGCATCGACCGCCTCGCCCAAGCACTCGGCGACCCCCCGATGATCCGCGTGCCCCAACTCGACGACGACGTGCACGATCTCGGCGGCCTGGCGCGGGTGGCGCGTCACCTGTTCGCCGGAGGTGCCCAGCCGCTCCCGGCCGGCCCGGGGCGCTGATCACGAGAGGCCGCCGAGGAGGGCACCGAGCGGCCACTCCGGCGGGGGACCTCAGGAGGAGGAGATGACCGGGCCCGGCCACAGCCACCCGGCGTCGCCGCCGGACGGGCGCAGGGGCCCGACCGTCTCCAGCTCGGCAGTGTCGTTGTCGTGCTCGCCGACGGCGATGCTCTCGAGCTCCGCCGTGTCCCCGGCGCCGGCCGAGCCCGGTGATCGTTCGTGCACGGCATCGTCGAAGGTGTCCTGCCCGGACGCGGCCAGCATCTCATCGTCCCCCAGCCGGATCTCGGCCGCCCCAGCCAGCACGCCGTCGGCTATCCGCACCAGGTCGGCCCCCAGGTGACCGCAGAGCGCAGAATGGCGCGGACGTGATCGAGCACTTCGCGCGCCAGGGCCAGCGGGTCGTCGACGGCCGGGCGCACACCGGCGATGCAGGCGCGTTCCAGCGAGACGGCGTGCGCCACCCTCTCAGTCATCGCTGCCCGATCTTCGGGCTCGGCACAGAGCGCGGCCAGGCGCTGGGCCAACCGGCCGCTGCCCGGTCCCTCGGGCTCGAGCAGCACGCGACCCGCGAGCAGCGCGTCGGTCAGCGCTTCCATGGGCCCGGGTCGCTCGCAGGCCAGCTCGAAGCGGCGCAGCGCCCAGCGCAGCTCGCCGCCGCGCGGCCGGCGACGGCGAACGAGGTTGATGAAGGCGCGCAGCTCATCCTCCTGCTCGGCGACGAGCACGACATCGCCGTCGTCGGGCCCCCCGCCGCCGAGCGCCAGCAGCTGCCAGGCGCCCGCGTCCTCGCGCACCCAACCGACCGGGGCCAGCGTCAGCGCTTCGGCGTCGAACAGCCTCAAGGCGCAGCGGAGGTCGGCCAGCCGGGCGTGGAGCGCCCCCGGCGAGACCGTGGCATCGGGCCGCGCCTCGAGCTCGAGCAGGGCAACCGCCGGCCCGCGCCCGTCGTGAGTGGACTCAGCCGCCCAGGCGGCGTCGGCGGGAAGGTCGTCCCGCGCGTCGGCCCGCACCAACCAGAGCCCGTCGCCGAGGGCCACTCGGTCGCTCTCGAGGGCCAGTCCGACGACCGGCACGGCAGCACTCACCAGCCACCGCGTGGCGTAGACCGTCGCCTCCAGCTCGCCGTGGACGACCTCGAAGCGCTCGTCGCCGACCTCGAAGTCGGCGCGGTCCTCCCACAGCCGGGTGAAGAAGCAACGCAGCACGGCGTCGACGCGCTCGGCGGGCTGCTCGGGCACCCGCCGCTCACCCCGCGCCCGCAGGTAGGTGTCCAGGCCACCCAGATCGAGCATCACGCGGACGGCGGCAGCGTACTCGGGCAGGCGGCCGAGGAGAGCCATGCGGCCGCGGACGAACTCTGCGGTCAAAGGCGAATAGCTATAGAGCGAGGCGCGCGCGCCGCGTCGCTCGAGGAGCTCGAAGGGGACATCCGCGCCGGCGGCAACGTCGGCGCCCAGAAGGGTTGACGCGGCATCGGCGAGCGTCCGCAAGGCACGGTGGAGGGAGCGGTTGCGCACGGGCGGACCTTCGCCGCCTCCGGGTCGGCTCCTGCGAGCGCAGGAGCGCATGCCGCCCGGCCGCGTGCGCCTCGGGCCCCGAGGCGCGGGCCCAGCGCCGTCAGGCACCGGCAGCCCCGACGGCGTCAGGCGGCGGCGAGGTCCGGCGTCCGCGGGTCGGGAGCCGGGGTACAGGCACCTTCCCCGAGCCAGCGATCGCCGTAGGCGCGCATGTCATCGACGATGGGCAGAAGCGCCCGGCCCTTCTCGGTCAGCGCGTACTCGACCCTGGGCGGCACCTCGGCAAAGGTCTGGCGCTCGACGATGCCCTCCTCCTCGAGGGCACGCAAGCGCAGCGAAAGCGTCCGCGGGCTGATGCCGGCGAGCGAGCGCTCCAGCTCACAGAAGCGCGAGCAACCCTCGGCGAGATCCCGGACGAGCAGCAGGGTCCACTTGCCGCACACGACCTCGGCGGTGCGGCAGACCGGACATGAGGCATCGACCGCCATCTCGGCCGTTCACGGTACCAAAGCTATACGAAGTGAAGTGGGGCGCCACCGGCCCCAGGGCTGGGACGCAGCCCTCCTTAGGCCGAGCCTGGGAACCCTCGGCGCGCGCCGGCCGGGCACCACGGTCAGCGGAGCTGGGGCACGACGGAGGCCGGTGGCCGCGAGCCGCCTGGCGGGCCGTCGGGCGATGGTGAGCGCCCCGCCGCGCCCGCGGCGATGTCGCTCATGGAGGTCGACCGCCGGCCCTGGGCGGCGACCAGGAGCTTGAAGTCGTGCGGGCTGGAGGCCGCCTTCAGCGCCTGTTCCATGTCGACGCGCCCCGCGTTGAGATGACCGAGCAAGGCCTGATCGAAGGTCTGCATGCCGTAGTACTCGCCCTCAGCGATCACCTCGGCCAGGCGCCCGGTCTGCTCAGGGTCTGAGATCATGTCGCGGGCCCGGCCCGTCATCGTCAGAATCTCGCAGACCGCCACCCGGCCAGTGCCATCGGGGGTCGGGACCAGTCGCTGGGAGATGATCCCCTTCATGGTCCCGGCAACCATGGCCCGCGCCTGCGCCTCCTGATGGGGTGGGAAGAAGTCGAGTATGCGGTTGATGGTCTCGGTGGCATCGATGGTGTGCACGGTGGACAGGACCAGGTGACCAGTCTCGGCGGCTGACAAGGCGGTCTGGACCGTCTCCTCGTCGCGCATCTCGCCGACCAGGATCACGTCGGGGTCCTGGCGCAGGACGCGTCGCAGGGCGCGCCGGAACGAGGCGGTGTCCTGCCCGACCTCGCGCTGGTTGATCACCGAGCGCTTGTCGGTGTGCAGGAACTCGATCGGGTCCTCGATGGTGACGACGTGCTTGGTCATCGTCGAGTTGATGTGATCGATGATGGCCGCCAGCGTGGTCGACTTACCCGAGCCCGTCGTCCCGGTCAGCAGGATGATCCCCCGCTCCTCTTCGGCCAGCGTGCGGATGACCGGTGGCAGGTTGAGCTCCTCGATCGACTTGATGCGCTCGGGGATGGCCCGCATGACGAGAGAGACCGAGCCTCGCTGGCGGAAGGCGTTGACGCGGAATCGCGCCAGCCCCGCGAGGGCATAGGAGAAGTCGACCTCGTTCTCGGCGGCAAACTCGCGCAGGCGCTCGGGATCGGTGAGCATCTCCCGCAGCAGCGCCTCGGTGTCCTCGCCGGTCAGCGGCACCGAGTGGGGAATCGGGCCCAGCCGCCCGTGGACGCGCACCAGAGGCCGCGAGGGGACCTTGAGGTGAAGGTCGGATCCCTCGTGGGCGATCAGGTGGCGCAGGCCGGCAACCAGGTCGAACATTCCCTCCGGCCATCGGCGCCGAAGCGCGGGAGCTTGAGCGGTGACCGGACGGGCCTGTAGGAGCCGGACGGCGCTCAGGCCCGGGCGGGGACCGCGCCGGCCGCCACCGTGGGCGGCCCCGGAACCCCCGCCGCCTCGTAGGCGGCGGGCTGGTCGAGCGTCTCGGCCTCCAGGAGGGCGGCGGCGAGGGCGTCGAGCTGCTCGCGATGCTCGGTCAGGAGGCGGATGACCTCCTCGTGAGCGGAGTCGACGAGCCGCCGGACCTCCTCGTCGAGCAGGCGCTGAGTGCTCTCCGAGCTCGGCGCGGCACCGGGCAGCAGCGCGTCCTGGGGATCGGCGGGCAGGACGGCAATGGGCCCGATCACCTCGCTCATCCCCCAGCGACCCACCATCGCGCGGGCAATCTGCGTGAGCTGCTGGATGTCTGACTCCGCGCCGGTGGTCAGGTCTCCGAAGACGACCTCCTCGGCCACCCGACCGGCCAGCGCCACCCGGATGCGGGTACGCAGCGAGGCAGCGTCGTAGTTGACGCGATCGTCGTCCGGCGTGGCCAGGGTGACGCCGAGCGCCCGGCCGCGGGGGATGATCGACACCTTGCGGACGGGGTCGGCCCCGGGGCTGAGCATGCCGACGAGAGCATGCCCGGCCTCGTGGTAGGCGGTGCGCCGGCGGTCGGCCTCGGAGAGCACCAGGCTGCGCGGCGCGCCGAGCACGACCTTCTCCAGGGCGTCGGTGAAGTCGGCTGTCGTGACGCTGTTGCGATTGCGCCGGGCGGCGAGCAGGGCAGCCTCGTTGACCAGGTTGGCGATGTCGGCCCCCACCATTCCCGGCGTCGTGGCGGCCAGGCGGTCGAGATCTGCGTCATCGGCCAACGGGACCGAGCGCGTGTGGACCTCGAGGATGGCCCGCCGTCCAGCCCGATCGGGCGGCTGCACCGCCACCCGCCGGTCGAAGCGCCCCGGTCGCAGCAGCGCCGGGTCGAGCACCTCGGGGCGGTTGGTCGCGGCCAGCACGATCACCGCCAACGACTGCTCGAAGCCGTCCATCTCGGTGAGGATCTGGTTGAGGGTCTGCTCGCGCTCGTCGTTGGCCCCGCCGAAGACCGCCCCGCCCGACCGCGAGCGCCCGATCGCGTCGAGCTCGTCGATGAAGATGATGGCCGGCTGGGACGCCTTGGCCTGGGTGAACATGTCGCGCACGCGGGCGGCACCCACGCCGACGATGGCCTCGACGAACTCCGAGGCCGAGATCGAGAAGAAGGCGGCGTTGGCCTCGCCCGCCACCGCCCGGGCCAACAGCGTCTTACCCGTGCCCGGCGCGCCGGACAGCAGAACGCCGCGCGGGATGCGGCCGCCGAGGCGACCGTAACGGTCCGGATTGCGCAGGAAGTCGACGATCTCCTGGAGGTCGGCCTTGGCCTCCTCGATCCCGGCCACGTCGCGGAAGGCCACGCGCTGCTCCGAGGGCTCGGCCCGCCGGGCACGCGACCGACCGAAGGCGCCCAGCGGACCCGAGGCCATCCCGCCGGCCGCCCGCCGGGCGATCAGGACGAAGAGCCCGATGAGCAGCAGGGTCGGGCCGAAGCCCAGCAGCAGATTGGCCAACAGCGACCGCCCGGCGTCCGGCGGGCTGGCGTTGATGACGACGTGGTGGCTCTCGAGCTGCTTCTCCAGTGCAAGCTGGTCGGCGAAGGCGGGGATCTCGGTGGCGAAGCGGTCGGTGAGCTCGGCCTTGGCGTCGGAGGCCGGGTACCTGACCTTCGCCGTGAAGGTGCCCTGCACGGCGCTGCCCTGCGATGAGATGCTCTTTACGTTTCCCGCGTTGACCTGTTCCAGGAAGTACGGGCTGTAGGGCACCCGGACGCGGGGGTTCTGGCTCGGCGCGAAGAGCGCGACCGAGAGATAGTTGAGGACAAGCAGGACGACGATCCCGCCGGCGATGCGCGGGTTGATCCGCGGGCGTCCCGAGCCTGGAGATCCGCGCCCGTCGGGCGCCGGGCTGACGCGCCAGCCGCGGCGATCGCGAAGCTCGGGCGTGTCAGCGGGAGCGCCGCTCGGGGGACCCGGCGCCGCGCCACCCCGGGCGGCCGGTGGCGAGGCGCGGGAGGGGTCCGTTCGGGAGTCCGGTGCGGAAGGTGGCGGCTGGGCCACGGCGCAGACGGTAGCGAGCCGGCGGGTCCCGGACCCCGGCACGCCGGGTCAACCATGACCTGCCCGCCGCCGACGGTAGGCTGCCGGGCCGTGGGTGACCTTCGCGACCGACCCGAGATCCCGCTCTTCGGCCTTGGGCTTGGGCTGTTCTTCCTGGCCGTGCTGGCCGGCGGGACGCTGCTCTATGGGCTGGCCGACCTGGTCTTCGCCGCCGGGCTTGTCGCCCTGCTCAACCACCCCGTCGCCCGCGACGCGCGCTCACCTGAGCTCTACCGCGCGGGAGCGACTCTCGGCGCTGTCTGCGCCGGACTCGACGGCGTGCTCACCCTCGGCGACGCGACGGGATCGGTGACCAGCCTGCTGACCATCGGCATCCTCGCCGGATTCGTAGGCATCTGCCTGGGCGCGCTGCGCGACTGACCGCACGAGGCGCCCGGCGCGGGGTCAGGCGACGTCGCGCAGCTTCTGAGCCTCGGCGAGGCTCTGAAGCTTCTTCAGCGACTGATTCTCGATCTGGCGGATGCGCTCCCGCGTGACGTTGAACGTGCGTCCCACCTCGTCGAGCGTCCGCGGGTGCTCGCCGCCAAGCCCGTAGCGCAACTCGAGCACCCGCCGCTCCCGGTAGGAGAGGTTCTCGAGCGCCTCGCGCAACGCCTCCTTGGTCAGGATCTCGGCGGCGCGCTCGTAGGGTGACTCCGCGCGCTCGTCAGCGATGAACTGACCGAACTCCGACTCCTCCTCATCGCCCACCGGCTTCTCCAGCGAGACGGGCGCCTGGGCCGAGCGCTTGATCGAATCGACCTCCTCGGGATCAATTCCCGTCACGTCGGCGATCTCGTCAGCGGTGGGCTCACGACCGAGCTCGGTGACCAGCTTGCGCTCGGCCCGACCAATCTTGTTGAGCTTCTCCACCACGTGGACGGGGATCCGGATCGTCCGCGCCTTGTCAGCCAGCGCCCGGGCGATGGCCTGACGGATCCACCAGGTGGCGTAGGTGGAGAACTTGAACCCCTTGCGGTAGTCGAACTTCTCCGCCGCCCGCACGAGGCCGAGCGTGCCCTCCTGAATGAGGTCGAGAAAGGGCAGGCCCTGGTTTCGGTAGTTCTTGGCGATGGATACGACCAGGCGCAGGTTGGACTCGACCATCTTCTGCTTGGCGTCGAGGTCGCCGCGCTCGATCCGCTTGGCCAGATCGACCTCCTCCTGGGCGGTGAGCAGACGGACCTTGCCGATGTCCTTGAGGAACAGCTGCAGCGAATCCGTCGTCATGTCCGGCTTGAGGTCAAGCGTCGTCTTGACCTTGCGGCGTCCGCGCTTGTCCGGCGCGCGCTCCACCTCGGCCGCGGCCAGGGCCGGGTCGACCTCCTCGACGAGCTCGATCTCCGAGCGCTCGAGGAAGCCGTGCAGCTCCTCCACGTCTGACTCGTCGAGGTCCAGCTCGGAGACCGCGCTGGCGATCTCGCCGAAGGTCAGCACGCCGAGCTGCTGACCCTTGCCGATGAGGCCCTTGATCTCCTCGATTTCCTGCAGTTCCGCTACTGACATCCCACGCTCTGTTCCCCTCGACGTCCCGGCGCGCTGGTGGCCGGATGGTGTCCTCGTGCACTGCGAGTCCGCGGAAGCGGGACAGGCGGGCTGATCTTAGTCGCTCGCTGGCGGCCTCCGGCGCGGATCTCGTGGCGCTGGGCGTCCATACTCCACGCAATCGGCCGGTGCGCGATGATGCTGAGCGATGAGCGTCAGTCACCCCACCCGATGAGCACGCCCGACGACGAGGACAGCGTGATGGGCAACCTGCCGCGAACCCGTCCGCAGCGGCGCAGCGGTCGCCGGCCGGCGAGCTCGGCCCCGCCCACGCCCGACGATGTTTCCGGCCCACCGCCGGTGCCGCCGGGATCGGTGGCGCCTGGCCAGACCGGCGCGCGCGCGAAATCCGCCTCGGGCCCGAAGGCGACGCCCCGGGGCAAGGCGGCTGCCGGCGCCGCCCGCCCTGGCGCGACCAAGTCATCGGCCGGCTCGGCCCGCGTCAAGCCATCGGCCCGCGTCGTGGCCTCGGCGGACGATCCCGCGCTGCGTCGCCGTGCGCGCCCGACCGCGCACCCGCACCCCACTCCGCCGGCCCGCCCGACGGCCGAGACCGAGGGCGAGGGCGCCCTCGATGCCGCCGGCCAGATCGCCCGACGCGGGCTGACGCTCGGCGTGCGGGCACTGCGCGGTGCGGTCTCGCGACTTCCCCGCCCCGGGTGATTCCGGCGGCGCCCGGGGCCGCCCCATCGCCTCGGGGATGATCGACCTCGACGAGGCACGATGTCGCGTGCTCGAGGCTCTCGAGCCCATGCCGCCCCAGCCGGTCGCCATCGGGCGAGCGGCGGGTCGGGTCCTGGCGGAGGCCGTGCACGCCCGGGATCCGCTGCCACCATTTGCCAGCTCGGCCATGGACGGCTTTGCCGTGACCCCGGGGCCCGCGGGCCGGCGGATGGCCGTTGTCGACGAGTCGCGAGCCGGTCGACCCGCTCGCCGCGCCACGTCGGCCCAGGCGGCGATCCGCATCTCCACGGGGGCCCCGCTGCCCGACGGCGCCACCGCGGTCATCCCGCTGGAGCGCGTCGAGGAGGAGTCCGAGGAGATCACCCTGCTGGCCGCCGTGGGCGACGGTGACCACGTGCGCCGCGCCGGTGAGGAGCTAGCGGCGGGGGTCCTCGCGTTGGCCCCCGGCCTTCGACTCGGGCCGGTCGAGCTCGGCGTCGCGGCGAGCGCTGGTCGCGCCGAGCTGCACTGCGTGCGCCGGCCCCGCGTCGAGGTTCTGGTCACCGGTGACGAGCTCATCCCCGCCGGAGATCCGCTGGGGCCAGGCCAGATCCCTGAGTCCAACGGCCTGGTGCTGGCCGCCGCCGCCCGGGCCGCCGGTGCGCAGGCAACGACACGGCCACCGGTGGCCGACGATCCGGCCGTCACGCGCCGGCGCCTGGCCGATGCCCTTCAACGCTGCGATGTCCTCGTCGTCTGCGGCGGAGTCTCGGTGGGCCCCCACGACCACGTCCGTCCGGCGCTGGCCGCGCTTGACGTGTCCGAGTGCTTCTGGCGGGTTGCCCTGAAGCCGGGGAAGCCGATCTGGTTCGGTCGCCGCGCCGAGCAGCTGGTGTTCGGGCTGCCCGGCAACCCGGTCTCGGCGCTCGTGTGCTTCTGGCTCTTCGTCGCCCCCGCGCTGCGCGCCCTGGGCGGCGGCGTGGCGCTGCCGGGGCGCGGGCGAGCCCGATTGGGCGACTCCGTCCCCCCCGCTCCCGGACGCTTGCAGGCGATACGCGTGCGCCTGGAGCCGACCGGGGAGCTGCCGCGGGCCCAGCCCACCGGCCCCCAGGACTCGCATCGGCTCACCTCGATGCTGGGCGCCGACGCACTGGCTCTGGTGCCGGCAAGCAACGCTCCGACGCCCGCCGGCACCGAGGTCGTCATCGAGCTGGTCGCGACGCTGGCCGGAGCCTGACCGCTGTCCCTTCCCGGGCCGCTGTTCTGCGATGCTCCGGCCATGAATCGGCCCGCTCTGCCCCCACTTTGGCGAGACCGGCTGCGGCGGTCTCGCCTGCGTCGGCTGGCCGGCCGGGCCCCCCACCCGCTGATCGCCGTCCCCAGCGCCCTGGCCGCGGCCCTCGTCGCGGCGTCCGCGGTCAGCGCGGCCGCGCTGCGCGTGCGCCGCCCCCCGCGGGTGGCCCAGGCGGTGATCGAGGATCCGGCCGGCTCGATGACGGTCAGCCGCTCCGGCGCCGTGCGCTCGGTCCAGGCGGCTGAGCTCACGCTCCCCAGCCAGGCGCTTGACCGCGTCTGGACGCCCATGCACCTCGAGCGTCTGGCCCGGACCTACTGGCGCTTCATCACCCGCGCCACCCTGGGCGTGATCCGGATCCGCTACACCCCGACCCGACGCGACCTCGTCGTGCTCACCCGGCCGTTCTCGGTGCTGAGCTTCCACGAGCCCGAGTACGAGATGAGCCCCTGCCGCGGGCTCGTGCGCTGGCGGATCGCCAAGGGACTGCTCGTCTCCCGGGCGGGGCGCGGCGAGGGCTACCTGCAGATCGAGGTGCAGCGCCGACAGGACTCCGAGCAGCATGACTGCGCCGTCGCCCACGTGGAGGTGGAGGTGGCCAACTTCTATCCAGCCATCGCCTCGGGGGTCTCGCAATGGGTGTACCGCGAGACCCAGTCGCGGATCCACGTGCTGGTCACCCATGGGTTCCTACGGTCGCTGGCCCGGCTCGACCTGGCTGAGTCGGTGATCGGCCGCTACGCGCGGCGGGTGGCCGAGAGCGAGTCCTCGGGACCGGGACCGGTGCCGGGCACAGCCTGGCGGCCACTGCAGCGGGTCGCAGCGCGGATCGCCGGACCACAGACGGGAACCAGCATGCCCGGTCAGAGCCCGGCACCGACGCCTTCGGCGTCCAAGCGCGAGATCGCCCCCGTCTGATCGCCGCGCCGGCCAACGGCCGGCGTTTGGTCCGCGAGCCGGCACCTCGCCTGACGGCTGGGGGCCGCTAGCTTCCCAGCTTGGTGGTCATCAGGAACACGGCCACCAGGATGAGCAGGCCCAACAGGCTCCCGAGCCGCACGAGCCGCGAGACCGCTGCCTGGTAGTCGGCGCTCAGCGTCACCTCCCCCGTACCGGCCGCGGTGACGTCGCGCTCGGCCAGTTCTGCCAGGTGCATCTCCAACGGCCGCATGACGGCGTGGGTCATGCCGATGAGCACCAGCCAGATCACCAGGGTGGCGCTGATCCAGAGCTCCGAGAATCCGTACGGGCCCTGCGCAGCCAGGTAGAGCCCACACACGAGCAGAACAGCGGCGGCCGGGGTGATGAGCACCTGCCCCAGCCGAGCCTCGGTCCGGTGGAAGAACGGAAGCGTGCGGCGGTCGCCGCGCTGGGCGATGGCGCCGATGATCGGATAGGCGAACGTCACGCCGAAGGCGACGATCGCCGCCGCGATGTGGACGAAGAGCACGACGCGGTAGAAGGAGAGATCGGCGAGGGGCATGGTCGGGACGCTGGCCGAGAGCCAGGCCGCCGCCGATCAGAGCGCTTCGAACCCGAGCTCGCGCAGCTTGAGCCCGGCATGGCGCGCGGCGATGCGCCGCACCGTTCGCGAGCGGGAGCGCATGACCAGCGACTCGGTGGTCGCGGCGCCCGGCCCGACGTAGCGGACGCCCTCCAGGACGTCGCCGTCGGTCACCCCGGTGGCCGAGAAGAAGCAGTCCTCGCCCCGCACCAGCTCATCCTGGTCGAACTGGTGGTCCAAGTCGTAGCCGGCCTCCAGGGCAGCCGTCCGCTCCGCCTCGTCACGCGGCCAGAGCCGACCGACCAGCCGCCCCCCCGTGCACTTGATCGCCGCCGCCGAGATCACACCCTCGGGCGTGCCGCCGATGCCCCAGAGCAGATCCACCGGGTTCTCGGGCGTCACCGCGGCCAGCGCCGCCGAGACGTCGCCGTGAAGGATGAAGCGCACCCGCGCCCCGGCGTCGCGGATGGCTGAGACCGGCTCCTCGTGGCGCTCGCGGTCGAGGACGATCACCGTCACCTCGCCGATGTCGACGTGGCGACGCTCGGCCACCAGCCGCAGGGTCTCGGGCAGCGGACGATCGAGGTCGAGGAGATCGGCGATGTCCTGGGCGCCGGCGATCTTCTCCATGTAGACGCAGGGACCCGGATCGAACATCGAGCCTCGCGTGGAGACGGCCATCACCGATAGGGCGCTGGGCATGCCCTTGGCCGCCAGCGTCGTTCCCTCCAGAGGGTCGACGGCAACGTCGACCTGGGGCAGCGAGCCGTCACCGACGTGCTCGCCGTTGAACAGCATGGGCGCCTCATCCTTCTCGCCCTCCCCGATGACCACCACGCCATCCATGCGCACCGTGTCGAGCATGGCCCGCATGGCGTCGACCGCCGCCTCGTCGGCCCCTTCCTTGTCACCCTTGCCCACCATCCGCGCCGAGGCCAGGGCGCCGGCCTCGGTCACCCGGACCAGCTCGAGGGCGAGGTTGCGATCGGGACGCGAGCCGTCGGGTGCGGGGCTCACAGGACGCCGGGTGGCTTGCGCCGGCGATCGCTCTCGCCCGTGCGCGTCGCCGCCCCGTAGAGCATGAGGACCCCGCCGGCGAGCGCGACGAACCAGCCGAGGTCCAGCGTGGTCTCGGCGCGCAGGTTGCCGGGGCGAGCGATGATGCCAAAGTACACGATGAACCCGAGCGCGAAGATGGCGACCACCGCGGTGAGCTCGCCGCGCGGCCACGACAGGGCGTGGTCGCGAATGACGATGTAGGCCAGGATGGCCGGCGCCAGGGCTCCCGCCAGCAGCAGATAGCGGACCATCGAATGCGCCTGCCAGGCGGAGACGTCGCCTCGGCGTCCGGCCACCTCGGCATTTGACCCCGAGGTGTGATACCAGGCCAGGAACAGGGCAACGGCCAACAGAGCGCCGCCGATCGTGGCGATGACCTCTCCCCGCCGCAGCTTGCGGAAGTTCACGGTGCGCAACGATATCGCGCCCGCGCGGGAGGCACCCGGCTGGCGCGACGAGCCCGCGGTGGGCGGACCGGGCGTTAGGCTCGCCGGACTGATGGCCGATGCCCACCCGCCCGGCCGCGCCCCGCCTCCCGAGCGCGGGCCGGCGCTGCGTCGGCTCGAGCCACGGGACCGGTCCCTCTCGGCCCGCGCCGCGCTCGCCGGACTCGACCTGCGCGAGCAGGCGCCAGAGGACCGTCCCTACGTCGTGGCCAACATGGTCAGCTCGCTCGACGGGCGCGCGAGCATCGCCGGTGCCACAAGCGCCCTGGGCGACGAGGCCGACGCCGCCCTCTTCGCCGCCCTCCGCGAGCGGGTCGACGCGATCCTGGCCGGAACCGCGACGCTGCGGGCCGATCGTTACCGGGCGCTGGCCCGCTCGCCCGAGTCGCGCGCACGGCGGCGAGCGGCCGGGCTCGCCGAACGGCCGCTCGCCGTCGTGATCTCCCGCAGCGGCAGCGTCCCGCTCGATATCGGCCTCTTTCAGGACCCCGGCAGCGAGGTGGTGCTCTACACCGGGGCTCGCGGGTTGGGGGGCCCGGTACCCGCTGGCGTCGACGTGGTCCGCCTCGGGCCCGGGCGGCAGTCTCCGGCGGAGGCGTTGGCCGACCTCCGCCGCCGCCGCGGCGTGCGGCTGCTGCTGTGCGAGGGCGGCCCGACCCTGCTGGGCGCGTTGGTCGCCGAGGGCCTCGTCGACGAGCTCTTCGTCACAATCGCGCCGACCATCGTGGGCGGGGTGGAGCCCCAGATCCTGGGCCGGGCGGCCGTCCGGGGTCCGCGCCCGGCCGAGCTGATCTGGGCGCTGGAGCACCGCGGCTCGCTGATGCTCCGCTACCGACTGGACGCCTGGCCCGAGTCACCGATCTCTGATTGAATCGCGCCCGAGCGAGGGCGGCCCACGGTCGGGCTGGGTGCGCGGAGCGCACGCCTGCTTGCACGCCGGTTTCGTCTCGTCATGCCCAGTCCGTCCCTCCCCCGAGACAAGCGCCGCCCGGGTGAGTTGCTGGCCATGTGGCAGAGCTACCGCTACGGCGGGGACCTCGTCGCCCGCGACCAGCTGGTGCTCTCCTGTGCCCCGCTGGTCAAGTACCTCGTCGATCGAAAGTTGCGCTCGATCCCGGCGCGCTGCGAGGTGGACGACTTCATCTCCGTCGGCTTGGAGGCGCTGATCGGCGCGCTGGACCGCTTCCAGCCCGAGCGGGGAGCCTCGCTGGAGCAGTACCTGTGGACCCGCGTCAACGGCGCCATCCTCGACGAGCTGCGCCGCCAGGACTGGGCCCCGCGCTCGCTGCGGCGGCTCGAGCGCCGCGTCCAGGGGGCGCGGGACGGCTTCCACGCGCGCGAAGGGCGGCCGCCGTCGGGCCCCGAGCTGGCCGCAGCGCTCGGGCTCTCCCACGGCGAGCTGCGCCGCCACCAGGAGAGCCTCCACAGCGCGATCGTCGGGTCGCTGAACGTCGCCGCCCCGGGCGGCGACCCTGGAGACGAGGCAATCGACCGCCTCGTCTCCCACGATGACACCGCCGATCCCGAGCGGGCCGCCGCCCTGGACGCCGCCACCGATCAGTTCCGGCGGGCCTTCGCCTCGCTGCGCCCTCGAGAGCGCCAGGTGGCGGTGCTCCTCTACGTCCACGACCTCACTCTGCGGGAGATCGGCCAGGTGCTCGGGGTCTCGGAGTCGCGGGTCTGCCAGCTGCACGCCGAGCTCAAGCGCGCCCTGCGCAGCAGGCTGAGGGGCTCAGAGCCGCTGTTCGCCGACGTCGCCTGACCATCCCCCATGTGCGCAGCTGAGCGTCAGCGGCGCAGCTCCGCGCCGGTGAACCCGCCCAGCAGGCGCTCCGGGCGCGGCGGTCCCTCCGCGTCGACGACCAGGGCACAACCGGGCCAGTACGGACTCTCGGCGCCGGACCCCGCCAGCAGGGCGGGCTCATAGACCCAGCTCCCGGAGTTGTGCAGCGCCGTCCCGCCGGGGGTCACCCATCGCTCCAGGCGATCCCCGGGCAGGGGGCCGGCGAGGTGGATGTGTCCGAAGATCACGTGGGCGGCGTCGATGGCCAACCGATCCACGACCTCGGCCATGGCTCGCAGCCCCGTGCGGCGCAGCTGCAGCCCCAGCGCGCCGGCACCCAGCGGCGCGAGGGCATCTCCGAGGCCCAGGCGGCCGGCCAGCGGTATGGCCAGGTCCGCCAGGGCACTGGACCTCGCGCTCGCGGGACCGGGAAGCCAGGTGGACGCCGACAGGTTGCGGGCCGCGATGAACGCGCCGTAGAGCGGAGCGAGGGCGCGCTCATATTCGGCCGGCGTCGCCACGTCACCCGGTGGTGCACCGAGGGCGGCGCGCAAAGCGCCCAACGCGCCCCGGGCGGCCGGAGGCAGACCGTCCTCGAGCGTCGGGGAGAAGGCGATGTGGCGGTCGAGGTAGTGCCCGTGCGTGGCGTATAGGTCGTCGCGCAGCCACACGCCGGGGTAGCGGATCTCCAGCTGCGCCGGGGCGAGAAGCTCGGCGAAGGCCGACAGCCAGCGGTCGGCGGACGGATCGATACGGGCGTCGAGGGCGAGGGATCCATCGTCCACGGCCCCAGCGATAGGGCCCGCGAACAGCGCCAGGTCGTGGTTGCCGCCGGTCAGGACGATCCGCCCGGCCGGCCCAAGCGCCGCGCCCAGGCCCTCCAGTAGGGGTCGGGCGACCTCGACGGCCTCGCCCGTGCCGATGTCGAGGAGCTCGAGCACGTCGCCGAGGAGGACCACCCGCTGCATCTCGGAGGCAAGGTGCAGCAGCGGCGCGCGCGTCCCGGCCAGGGCGAGGACGTCGCGGTGGCGGCGCGAGCCCAGGTGCAGGTCTGAGATGACCAGCGTGCTCACGGATGATTCGGCGCTGCCGTAATCGCGGCAACCCGTCGCGGGTCGGGGGTCATCAGAGCCCGAGCTGACGGACGCCGAGCTCGTCGAAGCCGACGTGGTGAGCCAGCTCGTGGCGTACGGTGCGCAGCACCTGATCGCGCAGGGCCTGCGGATCGTTGCCGAAGTCGCGCACCAGCGTGTCGCGGAAGATCACTATCCGGTCGAGCACCCCGTCGCGGGCCACTCCGTCACCGTGGTAGAGCCCGTAGGCCCCCCGACGCCGACCTCCGTCGGAGACGACAACGGCGACGTTGTGGTCCAGCGCCCGCCGCAGCTCCGGCGCCAGTCCATCCAGCGCATCGGCCACCAGAGCGTCGAAGTCATCGGGGTCCTGGGGATCGAGCTCGTCCACCGTCTCGCCGGGCTCGGTCGCGATCCCCTCGTGCGCCAGGCGCTCCGCGCGCACGACGATGCGCTCGAACTCCTCCTCGCTGCGCTGCCACCCCGCCAGTTGGCTGCCGACCGCAAGCATGGTGACCCCGAGCCCCAGAGCGGCGAGGGCGATCACGGCGCCAAGCTCGGCCCAGCGCAGGGCGCCACGCGGGCTCAGGCCCTCGAGCGCGACGACGACCACCAGCCCGAGGGCAAGCGAGGCGCCCGCGGCAGCCAGGGTCCGGCGCACCGGTCGATGCTAGCCGCCGCCACCACCCGACGCGCAAGACCGTCCGGATCCGAGGCGCCGCGGTTTGGCGTCACGAGATCGAGGGGTATCCGGACGCCATGACGTTGGGAACCTCGCTCTTCCTGATCGCCCTGGGCGCCATTCTGCGCTTTGCGGTGACCGCCTCGGTAGCCGGGATCGACCTGCAGACCGTCGGGCTGATCCTACTCATCGTTGGCGTGATCGGCCTGGTCATCAGCCTCGTGCTGATCCTCAGCCGTCGCGACGAGACCGTCGCTGTCCGCGATCCCCGCGATCCCCGCGATCCCCGCGATCCCTACTAGGATCCAGGCCGGCGGGATGCATCGCTAGACGGCGGGGGCCGACCCGTCGGGCGCGCCGATCCCGCCGGGCGGCACCGGACTGGGGGCCGGCACTGACGGGCTGGGAGCACCACCTCCCGGCGCTGGCGCGGGGAGCCGCAGCCGGCTCAGGTCGTCGGGAGCCCGCAGCCAGGCCACAATGCGCCCACCCCGCATCAGGAAGGCGGTGTGGGCGATGCCCGCACAGGGCGAGCCACCTGGTCGGGTGAGCAGGCGAAAGCTGACAACTGTGTAGGCGGCGACGGCGAGCGAGCGGATGGGGAGGGCGGCGCACGTCAGCCCGCGATTGAAGTCCTGGATGTCGGCCGGTCGCGCGAGCTGCTCGATGGAGATCCGCCCGCCCGCGTCCGGCGTCTCGATGACCGAGGGCAGGGCGAACAGCGCGCTGGCCCCGGCGTAGTCGGCCCGCGCCTCCGCCGCCGCCCAAGCGCAGACCACTGCGGTCTGCCGCGGGTCGGCGGAGCGGGCACCCGGGGGGGGAGGACCAGCCTCGGCCGAGCGCGCGGGCACCGCGCAGCCCGCCGAGGACAACGGCGAGGATCCTCCCTGACCGGCGACCAGCACCCCAGCGAGGGCGAGCGCGGCCGCAGCCATGACGACCAACGCGTAGGGAGCCCGCCGCACACCCTGAGTCTGGCAGGCACAGGCGCGGCCTGAACTGAGCTCCGGGCGTGACCGCGAGGCGGGCCTGAGCTCCGGGCGCGGCGGCGCGCGCCCGGAGGGCTCTCCCCGGGACTACAGGCCGTTGGGGTGGCGGACGACGTAACCGCTCGTGTCGCGGCTGGCCGTCTGCCAGCGCGAGCCCGCGGCGGTCGCGCCGCTGGTGTCGAAGCGCAGCCCAGCCACGAACATAAACGTGTGGTCGGCGTTGGCGTAGATCGTCACCCAGCGTCCGGGGCCGGCCGACCCGAAGCTCTCCAGGCCCGTCGAGTCATCGGGGGAGTCCAGCAGCCCCGCCCCGTGCAGCGAGTAGGACACCGAGCCCGAGCAGTCGTAGGCATTGTCCTGGAAGTTGTCCACGTGACCTCCGCCGTAGCGGTAGCGCAGCTTGGCGATCTGGTTGCCGGCCTGGATCATCTGCTGGACGGCGAGCGGCGCAGAGGCCGGCGCCGTCGCCGTCCCGTCGGGCTGCAGCTGGGCGCGGTCTCCGGGCGCCAGCGGCGCGGGGGGCGCAGCAGCCGGGGTGGAGGGCGCAGCAGCCGGGGTGGAGGGACGCGACCGGCCGGGCGAGCCACCCTGGAAGGCCTGGGCACCCCCGGCGACCGAGGCATCGGCGGCCTCGCTGAGCGGCACCGCGTCGGAGGGTCGGAAGACCCCGTCAGCGGGCTTGAGGTTCTGCTCGCGCTCGAACATGGCGACGTGGCGGGCGGTGAGCGGCCCGTACTGGCCGTCGGCATGGGTGCGGACCCCGGCAAGGGTCAGCTCGCGCTGGAGCAGGCGGACGTCGGGGCCGCGCAATCCCACATGGAGGGTGCGCTTGCCCAGGGCCGCCGTCTTACCAATCGCGGCTGGCTTGCCGGGGGCCGCTGGCCTGGCGGACGCCGGAGCGGCACCAGCCAGGGCGAGACCGCCGAGACCGAACACTGCTACAGGCATGAGACGTCTGCGGAACACGGACGCGAGTCCTTTCTCCTTCGGGCGCCTACGAGGTGAGCTGTCGGGCTCGCGCTGAAAGAGCTGCGCTAGGCCGCGTGGCGGCCATTCGCCCCGGGACCGCCATCGGCGGCCCAGTGGTTCCCCCGCTCCCGCGCCGCCAGGCGACGCAGGACTCGGCTATCGACTACACGAAGGGCGGGACAGTAGCGGATCCGGTTGACGCCCACAATCCAGCGCCCCTTTTCCGGGGCCCGGAACGTATCCTGCACCGTCGCATGCCGTGGGAGCCCGAGCTGGTCGAGCTGCGCCGCCGCGAGGCGCTCTCCCGGGTGGCGATGACCGGATGACCGCCTTCTCCGACCCCGAGCACGACCTCGAGCCCGAGCGGGTCGCCGAGCTGCTGGGCCGTGGGGAGGTCGAGCTCATCGACGTCCGCGAGCTCTACGAGCGCGAGGCTGGCCACATCCCCGGCTCCCGGCACGTCGAGCTCGAGCGGCTGGCCTCGGCGGCGCCGACCATCCCTCGGGACCGCCCCGTCATCTTCGGATGCCGGCTGGGAGCCCGATCGGCCATGGCCACCCAGGCCTTCCGGGCCGCCGGCTGGGACGCGTGGAACCTGCGGGGCGGCGTCGCCGCCTGGCACGAGCAAGGCCTGCCGTTGGCCCCCGACGGTGGGCTCGTGGCCGACCACTGACACCTCGTCTGGGCCTCAGCGGGGCCCTCGCTACTGTGCCGGCGATGCGCCGGTCGAGCCCGCGTGGGCACCCCGGGGCCGGGCCGCTGGCCAATGCGTGGATCGTCGCGCTGGTGATCCTGGTCGTCGTCGTGATCGTGCTGCTCAGTCGGGCTGGCGGGGCCGCCGCGCCCTGGTGCCCTCAGGCTGGCAGCGGGGGATGAACTTCACCTCCTTCACCGCGGCGGGGTTCGCCACCCGCCAGGCGCAGGCATCCCTGGGCGCCCTCCGGGCGACGGGCACCGACCACGTCAGCTTCGTCCCCACGTGGTACATGGCATCTCCCACGGCCAACGGCGGTGGCGCCCGACCCGGCCAAGACCCACGTGCTCGGCCTCGTCCACCCAGTTGGCGCCGTAGGTCAGCATCCCGGCGAAGCGGCGACGGACCTCGCTGGGACGCCCTGGACACCATCGGCGTCGATGGCTACATGCCTCTGAGCAGGAAGGGCACCCTCGACCCCTCCCAAGCCGCCCTGCGGTCGGCCTGGGGCCCTTACGTGCGCCGGCTGGATCGTCTGCACCGCCGCTTCAACCGGCCAGTGTGGTTCACCGAGCTGGGCTATGCCAGCCTGGCCGGCACGGCGGCATCACCTCAGGGCGGGGCCGCGGGAAAGGTCGACCCCCGGGCCCAGGCCGACGCCTATCAGGCGGCCTTGGAGGTGTGGGCTCCGATCGTGGGACGGCGTCCGATCCGGCCATCCGCTGATGACGGCCCACGGCGCCGGTCCGGCGCAACCCTCAGGGATGATCCTCGTTGTTTCTCCATGGGTGCGAAGCGGCCTCCAAACCGCCTAGACTCGACCCCGCGCGAACCAGCTCGCGCCCGCCGCCAATGCCTTCCCTGATCGACCGCCTGTTCCCTTCCTCCCAGCCGTCGGCGCCCGCCGAGCCGGTGCCGACCGACGTCGCGACCCCGACCCGGGCAGCCGTCGTCGAGCCCGGGACGGGGGCTCCGGCCGCGGCACGGACGCCCCGCAGCGGGCTCGACCGGTTGTTCCCACGCCAGGGGACGGCCGCCGGGTCGCCGCCGCGCTCGCCTGCCGCCGGCATCTCCCCGGGGGGCTATCACCCGCCGACGGCGACCAACGGCGCCGAGCCGGGGACGGCAGTCCTGGTGGGAGGCGAGCTCGCGGCCGGCGAGGCCGGGGTGCAGGTCACCACCCCCTCGGCCGACGCCGCCGCCGGAACGTGTGCCAACTGCAGCGCGCCCCTGGCCGGCGAGCAGGAGTGGTGCTTGGAATGCGGCGCGGAGGTCGCCCGGGCCGAGCCCCGGACCTGGCGTCTGGGACTGACGGTCGCAGGCTCGCTGCTCGTCCTGGCGGCCATCGGCTTCGGCATCGCCTACGTTGCCCTGTCGGACCGCAGCGAGCGAGACGCCGCCCTGGCCGGACCCCCCTCCCCGGGCCAGCTCTCCCCGCCGTCCCCGGTCAGCGCCGCCCCTCCGGGCACCACGCCCGTGGCTCCGGCGGTTGGACCGGTCACCGGGACCCCGGGACCGCTGCCCAGCCCGGCTCCGGCGCAGACGCCCGTGACCCCCGGCTCAGCGGCCACCCCCGCTCCGGCCGCCAGCAGCGCGCCGACCAGGCCGACGGGCGGCTCCTCAACCGGCAGCACTCCCGCCAAGCCGACGACGACCAAGCCCAGCACCCCCAAGTCGCCCACCAACCCCAACAACACGGTCAAGGTCAGTCCTGACCAGAGCGTCCATCCGATTTCCTTCGACACCGGCTCGGCCCACGGCTTCCCGTCCGGCAGCGCCGGGGCCAACAGCCAGGACGCCGGCCTTGCCGTGGACAAGAACCCAGGTACCGCGTGGTTCACCTCCACGCCCGACACGGGGATCTACGTCGACGCCGGCGTACCCACGCCCCTCAAGTCGGTCACCGTGACCACGACGACCCCGGGGTTCACGGCGGCGATCTACGGCGCCGTGTCGGGCCCACCCCCCTCGCTGTCGGGCTGGACGCAGCTGGCCGGGTCGACCACGGTGACCAGCAAGCAGACCTTCAACGTCTCGGGCTCGGGGCAGTATCGCTTCATCATGGTGTACGTCAGCCGCCTGCCCTCGGGCGGGTCGCGGGCGAACGTCAACGAGCTCGCCGTCCTGCCCTGAGCGAGTGACCGACGCCGTCAAGGCGCCGGGCCGAGCGGTCATCGGCTGACCGCCACGCCGCGACCTCAGCCGCGACGCGGTGCGCTGCCCGCGGAGGGCGGTGTGCTGCCCGCCCCCGGCCGTGGGCCGGCCGGGGGCACCGGAACGTGACCGCCGCCGACAGCGGCCGGAGGGGTGCAGCCGTCCGTCGGAGCTCGGCGTGAGCGCCGCCGATGCACGACCGCGGCGGCGGCGACGACGACGACGATCACCACCGCCGCCGCCCCCAGGCCCACGCGCTCGATCAGCCGGGCCGCCGCATGACCGGCGAAGTAGGAGAGCAGGCCGAAGCACATGGCCCACGAGATGCCGCCCAGCGCGTTGAACAGCAGGAACTGGCGCCATGGCATTCTGGTCATCCCGGCCAGCCACGAGGCCCAGATCCGCAGCCCGGCCACCCAGCGCCCGAAGAACACCGCCTTTGGCCCGTGACGATCGAACAGCTCCTGCCCGCGCTCCAGGGCCGCGAGCCGGCGGTCCAGCGTGCGCCCGGGACGAGTGAGCAGCCGCCGGCCCAGCCGGCGGCCGATGAGATAGCCCACGTTGTCCCCGACGATCGCCGCGACGGCGGCCACGACGATGACGGCAACGATCGAGAGCTTGTGCTGGGAGGCGGTCACGCCGCCGGCGACCAGCGCGGTCTCACCGGGGACGGGGATCCCGCTCGACTCCATCCCAACGAGGGCGAACAGCGCGAGATAGCCGAGATTGCTCGGCACCGAGATGAGCGCCGCGAGCGCCATGGCTGGGGGCCAGGCTAGCGCCCCCGCCGCCGCCCGCGCCACACTCGGGTGATGGACGAGCCCATGCGCCTGCCCCAGGGTCTGAGCATCCCACGCGCCGAGATTCGCCTGCGTGCCGCGCGATCGTCGGGGCCCGGCGGCCAGCACGCGAACGTCACTGCGTCCCGGGTCGAGGCGAGCTTCGACGTGGCCGGATCACCAACGCTGTCCGAGCCGATCCGTGCGCTGCTGCTGGCCCGGCTCGGCCCTCGGGTCAGTGCCGTCAGCCAGGACAGTCGCAGCCAGGCGCGAAATCGTGAGCTGGCCATCGCGCGCCTCCAGGCGCGACTCGCTGGGGCGCTACGGGTCAGGCGCCCGCGACGGCCGACCCGGCCAACCCGAGCCCAGCGGTCCGCCCGCCTCGACGCCAAGCGTCGGCGCGGGGCCCGCAAGCGCGACCGGCGAGTGCCGCCGGGCGACGACTGACCACGTCCCGCTACCAGCGCTCGACGTGCGAGAGCCGGGCCAGCTCCCCGTGCAGCTCCACGACCTGCTGCTTGACCGGGTCGGCGTCGGGGCGCTCGCCGACCAGGTCCCAGGTCTTGGCGGCTACGTCGCGCGCGGTCTCCGGCGTGGCGTGCCGGCCCAACATGGCCACGAGCTCGAGCTCGAAGGCCTGGATCTGAGCCGCCGGATCGCCCGGCCGCATGCGGGGCAGCGACTCCTGGGTGGACTCCCTCCACATGCCCGAGGCAACGATGAGGCGGTTGCGCAGCGCCGTCGGATCGATCGACATCGCCGGAGACTAGTCGTGCCGAGCGCGAGTACAGCGTCGACAAGCTCCGGTCGGCTCAGTCGCCGAGGACCACGGCGGTCAGGGCCAACGCAAGCTCGGCCCGAGGCTGCAGCGAGCCCGCGAGGACGTACTCACCCGGAGCGTGGGCACCCCCGCCGAGCGGGCCCAGCCCGTCAACGGTCACGGGCACAACGGTCGAGATGTGGCTGGCATCACTGGCTCCCCCTCGAGCGCCGGCGAGGATCGGGCGCCCGAGCCGATCGGCGGCGGCAGCCAGCAGTCCCGCGGTGGCCGACTCGGCATCCATCCCGGGCCAGAGTCGCAACAGTCGAGCGCTCAGCTCGACGCCGTCGAGCTCGCCGGGGACCGCCGCCTGGACCCGCGCGAACGCGCCGGCGTCGTGCGCACGCAGATCGCAGAACAGCTCGCCCCGGGCCGGCACGACGTTGAAGGCATCGCCCGAGCGCAGGATGGTGGGCACCGCCGTGAGCGTCTCGGGACCGTCTGGGTGGTGCTCGGCGCCCACCATCCGGGCCACGTGGGCCAGGGCAAGCAGCGCGTTGCGGCCGCGCTCAGGAGCCGATCCGGAGTGCGAAGCTCGACCGCGCGCCTCGACGAGAAGGGTGCCCGCCGCCTTGCGCCGAACGACCACTGCGTCCTGACCACCGTCAGTCCGAGCCCCAGCCTCGAAGCACAGGCAGGCATCCCAGCTCCGGAAGCGGTCGGCGTGGACGAAGGGCGCGGTGCGCCACTCCTCGTCGACCACGCACAACAGCGCCGCCTCGGCGAACGCGTGTGGCCGCGCGGCGAGCGCCCGAAGGATCCCGGCCGCAAGCACCACACCGGCCTTCATGTCGATGCTCCCCGACCCGGTGAGCCGATCGCCTTCTCGCCGCAGAGGCTCGTGGCGCGCGTGACTGATGACGGTGTCCAGGTGGCCGAGAAGCAGCAGCCGCCCCGACCCGCTGCCCCGGAGCAGCGCCAGGGCGTCGAGGCCGTGATCAGGGGAGGAGCAGGCCAGCCGACACAGCTGCGCCCCTCCAGGCAGCATGCCGGCCAGGACGGCCACTGCCGCCTCGGCCGCCTGGACGTCGCCGGAGGGCGACGAGATCCCCACCAGCTCTACGAGGTCGAGCTCGGCCCGGACGGCGATCTCCCCCGCGGCTGCCAGCAGGTCGGTCAGACGACGACCTCGCCCATCATCACGCCTCAGAACGCCCGACCGGTGAAGCCTGCCGGGCATCGCCCGCCACGGGTGTGCTTGCCGTGGAGGCAGTAGACCCGGCGAACGTGGCGCACCACGATTCTCGCCGTCCCCGCCCGCTTCGCCGGGTTCTCGGCCCGGATAACGATCACGTGCTGGCCCAATGGCAGGTAGCGCGCCCCGACGAAGTTGAACGTCTGGGCCGGGCCCTGGTGGGTGTGAACGCGGTGACCGTCGACGAAGACGATCGTGCGGGTGATGCCGACACCCCCCGGATCGACGGCAGTGACGGACACCTTGAGATCCTTGACGTAGGCGGCATCGGGCCGGGGCGAGACGACGCGGACGATCGGGGCGCCGGTGTCGAGCTGCTGGTAGCAGGCGCCCGACAGCGCGTCCCCGCTCGCATTGAAAGCGCGGAAGGCAGCGTAGGCCGGCTTGCGCGAACCGCCAGCGCGCTCCAGGCCAAACAGCGAAGCGCTGCCACCGGCGCCGGAGTCATCGGCGGCGAACCACAGACCGACGGTGACGTAGCGGTCGAGGGTCAGGCAGTGGTAGCCCTCGGACAAGTACTGCGCCTGGGTCGCCTCGCTGACGCCGCCCGCCTTTCGCCCGGCGCCGCTGCCGCTGCCGCACGTCCCCGGATCGGTTGACCAACCCATCTCCGTCATCCAGATGGGCACCGTGTCGCCGTTGGCCAGCTCGACCCGACGGACCTCGCGGTAGCCCGTGAAGGTCGTGAACCCGATGTGACCCTGAAGGTCCCGGTAGCCCTGGCGCGGGGAGAGCAGGTTGCACGCCGTGTCGGTGTGGACGCCGATGGCATCGAAGCTGCCCTTGGCGCCGTCGTGGTAGACGCGATTGACGAAGTCGAAGTCGTTGCCCGCGGTCCCCCCCATGACGACCGTGGCGTTGGGATCGGCCCGCTTGACCGCGCCATATGCCCCGCGCAGCAGCCGGGTGTAGGCCGCCGGGTCTGGCCCACCGGCCCAGAAGACGCCGCCATCCTCCTCGTTCCAGATCTCATATGCCTCAACGGATGACCCGTAGCCCGCCTGGGCGCCGAGGGCGCGGTAGTGGGCGGCCAGGACCGAGAGGAAGGCTGCATAGTCGGCCGGATTGCGCGGGGGGGTTGCCGGGTTGGAGGACCCAGTCTCCCAGCTCGGCGAGGAGGTGACGTCGAGCAGCACCTTGACCCCGGTGGCGTTCGCGGCCTGGATGGTCGCGTCGTACTGGCCCAGGTTGTACACCCCGGGGTATGGCTCCAGCGCCGGCCAGGAGGCAAAGAGCCGCAGCCAGCCGGCATGGGTGTCGGCCAGCTCGCCGATCACCCGTCCCGTGTTGGGACCGGGGACGTCGGGCGCGACGAGCCCGGTCTGGAGCGCCGAGGCCGGACCGGCCAGGGCTAGCCCTACCGCGCCCGCGATCGCCGCCAGGGCGGCGACGAGACGACGACGAGACGACGAGGGGAAAGGCTGAGTCATCAGTGACACCTCACATCGCGTTCCTTGCCCCGCCGTGGCCCGAACACCGAGCCTAGATGATCGATCCGGCCGTGCGGCTGCTCTGGACGGATCGGCCGGGCGCGCTTCTAGCCCGCGTCGAGCAGGAGCCCGAGCCGACGCTCAAGCGCGGCGGCGACTGCGTCGTGGGCGACGCCGGACGGGAAGCGCTCTACCAGGGCCTGCATGAAGCCGTCGATCACCAGCCGCTCGGCCGGCTCGCGCGGGAGGCCGCGGGAGCGCAGGTAGAACAGCTGCTCGGCGTCGACCTTGGCCACCGCCGCCGCGTGGGTGCAGCGAACGTCGTTGGCCTCGATCTCCAGTCCCGGGATGGCGTCGGCATGGGCGCGGTCGGAGAGCAGCAGGTTGCGTGACTCCTGGAAGGCATCGGTGCGCTGGGCGCCGGGGTCGACCCGGATCATGCCCCGCCAGACCGCGCTCGACCGCCCCCCGAGGACTCCTCGGAAGGCGAGGTCGGAGGTGGTGTCCGGCGCCGCGTGCTCCTGGGTGGTGTCGAAGTCGAGGCGCTGCCGCCCCCGCGAGGCATAGGCGCCGGTGACTCGGGCGCTGGCGCCGCGGCCGACGAGGGCCGTGTCCATGCGCAGGCGCGCGCGGCCGGCGCCGAAGCCGAGCACCACCCACTCCAGTGAGCCCTCCTGGCCGACCTCGGCGCGTTGGGTGCCAAACATCCACGCCTTCTCGCCGAGCCCCTGGCCACACAGGTAGCGCAGCCGCGCCCCGGGACCGATCGAGAGCTCGACCACGGCGTTGAACAGCCCGTCGCCGTCGGCTGTGGCCGACCCGTACTGGTCCCAGACCTCGGCCTCCGCGCCCTCCTCCAGCACGATGAGGCAGCGCCAGTGCATAGCGCTTCCTGCCGCGGCCTGCAGCGCCTGCAGCACCACGGGCGCCTCGCACCGCACCCCAGCCGGCACCCATACGAAGGCACCGCCGCCCCAGCCTGCCTCGTTGCGGGCGGTGAAGGGGCCAGAGGCGTCGACCAGCCGACCGAGATGGGGCTCCACCAGCTCGGGATGGGTGCGCACCGCCTCGGCCAGGGGAAGCACAAGGGGCTGGGCCGTACGGCCATCGCGAGCCGGGCCCGGAAGCTCCGCGGCGCCATTGCCCGCCACGACAGAGCCGTTGGGCGTGTCGACTTGGGTGAGGGTGAGCGCTCCGGCGGGCGCTTGCAGCAGGGCCTGGGAAGCGGGAAGGGGTCTCTCGGGCGGGGGCGCCGGGGAGTAGGCATCGAGGTCGAGCCCCCGCAGCTCGAAGAACTCCCACCCGGGGATGCCACGGAAGCGCGGGAGCTCGAGGCTCCCCTGCAAAGCGACGGCGCGCTCGCGGCGCGCCGTCAAGAAGCCAGGCTCGGTGGCTACCACGCTCACCCGATCGAGCCCTCCATCTGCAGCTCGATGAGGCGGTTCATCTCGACGGCGTACTCCATCGGCAGCTCCTTGGTGATGGGCTCGATGAAGCCGTTGACGATGAGCTTGGAGGCCTCCTCCTCGGGGATGCCGTGCGCCTGGAGGTAGAAGACCTGCTCGTCGCCGATCTTGGAAACGGTGGCCTCGTGGCCCACGTCGACGTCGTTCTCCCCGATCCGGATGGTGGGGTAGGTGTCCGAGCGCGAGTCCTCGTCGAGAAGCAGCGCGTCGCACACCACCTTCGCGCGGGAGCCGACCGCCCCCTCGGCGACCTCGAGCAGTCCCCGGTAGGTCGATCGTCCCCCGCCCTTGGAGATCGACTTGGCAAAGATGTTCGAGGTCGTCCGCGGAGCTGCGTGGATGATCTTGCCGCCGGCGTCCTGGTGCTGACCGTGGCCGGCGAAGGCGATGGAGAGGATCTCCCCGTGAGCCTCCTCCCCCAACAGGTAGATCGACGGGTACTTCATGGTCAGCTTGGATCCGAGGTTGCAGTCGACCCACTCGACAGTTGCCCGCGCATGGGCGACGGCACGCTTGGTGACCAGGTTGAACACGTTCTGGGACCAGTTCTGAACCGTCGTGTAGCGGATCCGGGCCCCCGGCTTGGCAATCAGCTCGACAACGGCGGAGTGCAGCGAGTCCGACGAGTAGGTCGGTGCCGTGCAGCCCTCGACGTAGTGCACGTAGGAGCCCTCGTCGGCGATGATCAGAGTCCGCTCGAACTGGCCCATGTTCTCCGTGTTGATCCGGAAGTACGCCTGGAGGGGCAGCTCGACGTGGACGCCGGGAGGGACGTAGACGAACGACCCACCCGACCACACCGCCGAGTTCAGCGCGGCGAGCTTGTTGTCGTTGGGCGGGATGATGGTTGCGAAGTACTCGCGGACCACATCCTCGTGCTCGCGCAGCGCCGTGTCCATGTCCATGAAGATCACGCCCTGCTGCTCGAGATCCTCACGCACCTGGTGGTAGACGACCTCGGACTCGTACTGAGCCCCGACGCCCGAGAGGAACTTGCGCTCGGCCTCGGGGATGCCGAGCCGATCGAAGGTGCGCTTTACGTCGTCGGGAACGTCGTCCCACGAACGCCCCGGCTTCTCGGACGCGCGTACGAAGTAGTGGATGTTGTTGAAGTCGATCTCGGCCAGCTTCGGAGAGATTCTCGGGCTCCAGGCCGGCATCGGCCGGGCCTCGAAGTGCTCGAACGCCTTGAGGCGGAACTCCCGCATCCAGGTCGGCTCGCTCTTGAACTCCGAGATCTTCTCGACGATCTCGCGGTTCAGGCCCTTGGGCGCCTTGTACAGGTAGTGCTCAGCGTCGTGGAATCCGTAGCGCTCGGTGTAGTCGGCATTGATCTCGCCGAGCTGCTCATTCTGGGTCAGCGTCTCCGGGGTGGCCATGGGTCAGTCGACCTCCAGCTTGATGGTGTCCCCCTCGACGAGGACCGCGAAGGTCTCCACCGGGCGGTAGGCGGGCAGGCTCAGCGGACGTCCGTTGCGCAGGTCAAAGCGCGAGCCGTGGCGCGGGCATTCGACGGTGCACGTCGCCTCGTCGACCTCCCCCTCGGCCAGCGGTCCATCGTCGTGGGAGCAGCGGTCCTCGATGGCGTAGAGGGTGCCGGCGCAGTTGAACACGCCGATCTCCAGGTCCTCCCACTCGATCACCCGGACGCTGCCGGGCGGCAGCTCGGTGAGTGGACAGACGGTGAGCGCGTGGGCCACGAAGGAGGGGTGGGGGGGTGCGGTGTCCGGGTTTGGCGGTCCCGGAACTCCTAGTCCCGGGCTCGGATATCTCGTCGAGTGTAGCGGCTCCGCCGGCCTGCTGCCGGGCTCAGAGCCCGGCAGCGCGGCGCTCCGCCAACCCGGCGGAGACCCGCTCGTCGCCGGCGCCACGCTCGTCGCCAGCCTGCTCCCAGCCTGCCATCTGGCCGAGCCCGGCGCTCTTGAGCACCTTCAGAGAGAGCAGTGCGCACTTCAGCCGCGTGGCCGAGATGTCGATGCCGAGCAGGTCGAGGATGAAGGAGCGGTCGAGGCGCAGCAGATCCTCGACCGCCATGCCGCGGACCTCCTCGGAGGCCATCGAGGCGGCCGCCTGCGAGATCGCACAGCCGTGCCCCGAGAAGCGCACGTCGGTCACCCGGCCGGCCGCGTCGACGGCGAGCTGGACGCGCAACTCGTCGCCACAGAGCGGATTGGTGTCCTCGTACTCGAGGTCTGGGTCCTCGAGCTCGCCCCAGTTGCGCGGGCGCTTGTAGTGCTCGAGGATGTTCTCCCGGTAGAGCTCGTCCATCACGCGGGGGCGGGATTCGCCAGCCCCGCGTCCAGCCCCTCCTTGATCCACCCGTACCCCTGAGCCTCGAGCTGCTCGACCAGCTCGGGGCCTCCCTCCCGCACGATCCGGCCCTGATAGAGGACGTGAACGGCGCTGGGGTGGACCAGGTGGAGGATGCGCTGGTAGTGGGTGATGATGAGGACGGCGACGTCGGGACCGGCCACCGCGTTGACCCCGGTGGCCACCACGCGCAGGGCGTCGATGTCCAGGCCCGAGTCGGTCTCGTCGAGGATGGCCAGGCGCGGGCGCAGGAGGACGAGCTGCAAGATCTCCATGCGCTTCTTCTCTCCGCCGGAGAAGCCGTCGTTGAGGTAGCGGTTGGAGAACTCGCGCGGCACATCGCAAAGCTCCATGGCGTCCTCGACCAGGCGCCGGAACTCCTTGAGGGAGACGGCTGGCTCACCCCGGCCCGAACGGTGGGCGTTGAGCACGGTGCGCAGGTAGCGCACGACGGTGACCCCCGGGACGGCGACGGGATACTGGAAGGCCATGAAGATGCCCATGCGGGCCCGTTCGTCGGGATCGGCCGCGGTGATGTCCTGCCCGTCGAAGGTGATTGAGCCGGCGGTGACCTCCAGGCCGGGATGACCCATGATCGCGTTGGCCAGGGTCGACTTGCCCGAGCCGTTGGGCCCCATCAGCGCTTGAATCCGGCCGGGCTCGACGGTCAGGTCCAGCCCACGCAAGATCGGCTTCTCGGCGGCGTTGACGTGGAGCTGGGCGATCTGCAGGCTGGGCATTGGTCAGGGGATAGCAGTCAAGGCCAGCGCCACGGGCTCCGCCGCGGGCAGCTGGCGCTCGGCGAACTCGACGAGGTCGGCCAGGGTGGTGGTCTGGAGCGCCCCGACAACGCCGCCCTGGACCCGGGTCCATAGCAACTTGGTAGCGCAGTGGCGGTTGAGCGGCCCCTCGTGCGAGCAGACGACACGGTGGCTGTCGCCGGCACCAAAGCACTCCATCGGCGCTATCGCGCCCTCCAACGCCCCCACCACCTCGTCCATGGTGATCTCTGCGGCGGGGCGGGCGAGCCGGTAGCCCCCGTGGGCGCCCCGGCTGGCCACGACCAGGTCCGCGCGCTTGAGCGCCGCGACGACGTGCTCGAGGTAGGAGAGGGGCAGCTGTTCCGCCGCCGCCAGGGTCTTCAGCGAAACGGGCGCTGGGCCGGCCCCGTGACGCCCGAGCTCGACCATCAGGCGGACGCCGTACTCGGTCTTCGCGGAGAAGATCACGCCGAGCCCAAATCCTACCACCAGAGTCGGAAAGCCCACGGCAAGCGCAGCCCAGGCGTTCAACCAGCCTCGCGCGGCCGGGTATGGCACCCTTTGAGGGGTGAGCCACGAACAGCATCCGATCGACGCCTCCGGCCGCAACGGAGCGGCCCGCATCCCGTCCGGCACACCGATCCCGCCCCCCGAGGATCCGGGCTCGGCCGTCAACGGCGGTGTGCGGGGGGGTCGGCTCCAGCCGCCGACGGCTGGCGAGCCCCACGACGTCCTGGCCGCCGACGAGTTCGCCTTCCCCGCCGGCCAACCCCGCGCCCCAGGTGACGCCGACCCGCGCGCCAAGCCCCATGACGTGCTCGCCGCCGAGGAGTTCGCCCTGCCCGCCACGCACCCCCGGGCGCCGGTGGACCCGCAGCGGCGTCCTCACGACGTCCTGGCCGCCGAGGAGTTCGCCTTCCCCGCCGCTGCCGGGCTTGACCCGCCGCCGAGTGGTCCGGTCCGCGCCTCGCGCCCGGCCCTGCTCGCCGCCGGCGTGGCCGGCCTCGTGCTGCTCGCCCTCGGTGCCCGGCGACGACGCCACCACGCCTGACCCAGCCCCGGCCAAGGCTCATCACGCGGAAAACGGGGCTAGCGCTTAGCGCTGGTCGGTGCGCCGCGCGCCGGAGCTGAGAATGCCATCCGGGGGGCCCGGATCCGGCGAGGGTGGATCGGGCCGGGTGAGGGCCGGTTGAAGCACCTCGCGGACATAGCTGGTCCGAACCTCGTCGGACTGTCCGAGCATCCAGATCTCCTGGGCGTGCGGGTGGGGCGGTCCGTCAAGCACGGCGATGACGTAGCTGCGGCGCACGGCCCGGGGCTGACGCAACATCCACGCGTCTTCGGCCACCCGCGCCTGGGTCGCCGCCGCGCGGGCGACCCGATCGTGCGCGAGGAGGACGATCCGCTGCAGCAACGCGGGGGGCACCGGCCGATTCTGGCGCAGGGCAAGCCCGGCCCACCATAGAATCCGGTGAGGATGCGCAGGTGCGCTGATCCGCGCAGGGCGCCGCCCGGATCCTTCCCACGCAACAAACCTTGCAGCGAGCAGGAAATTCACGGCTATCGTCGCGTCCCGCCGAATCCTCAGGCTTCAGGGTCAGGGGAACGGGGGAACCACAGCGACCCACGGGTCGTCGGGGCGAGTCGCCGCCGCTGCGGCGTAGCGCTTCCCATCCGGGAGGCGCGAGCCCGTCAGCTCACCTCGCAGGCGCAACCAAAGCCGACCCAAGACCGAGGTGAGCCGTGGCCGTGGCGCAGCGTGACCTGTCCAGTTCGCAACTGTGGAGCGAGTCGCTGCAGCACTCCCGGCGGCGGCGCACACGCGCGACAAGCACGAGCAGCGCTCGTCGGCCGGGTGCCAGCCAGTTGACGGCGCCGCGGTTGAGCGGACGCCCGACCCGCGACCTGGCTGCGCTCGAGCACTGGCAGGATTCCCAGCAGCGATCTCGTTTGCGCCGCAGCTCGGCGACGCCCGTCTACGAGCTGTCGGGCAGCGCCCGCCGCGTAGTTGGTGTCGCGGCGGCGGTGGCGGTCACGGCGGGCCCGACCGCCGGCTGGCTGGGTGGGGCATCGCTGGCCGCGGCCAGCGCCCGGCACGAGCTGCGCGAGGGGATGCGCGGCGCGAGCGTGCGCGTGCTCCAGGGCGACATCGGCGTGGGCACCGACGGCGTCTTCGGACCGCACACGCGAGGAGCGGTAGAGCTCCTCCAGCGTCTGCACGGCCTGACCGTCGACGGCATCGTCGGCCCCCAGACGTGGGCGGCCGTCGCCGGAGCCTCGGGGTCGGCGGCCACCGGACGCGGCGGCAGCGTCGCCGTCCTGCAGCGACGTCTGGGCGTGACCGCCGACGGCGTCTTCGGGCCGGCGACCACGGCAGCCGTGCGCGGCTTTCAGTCCGCCCACGGCCTCGCCGCCGACGGGGTCGTCGGACCCGCGACATGGTCGGCTCTGGGGATGGACGGCAGCCGTCCCGTGGTCCGCGAGTTCGCCCGCTTCGCCAGGCCGGCGTCGTCGGCCAGCGGGGCCGTCGGTGGCCGTTCGGGGAGCGCGGTCTCGGCGGTCATCGCCGCGGGCAACCGGATTGCCGACACGCCCTACGTCTACGGGGGTGGACACGGCTCATTCCAGGACTCGGGCTATGACTGCTCGGGGTCGGTCTCCTACGCCCTGCACGGTGGCGGGCTGCTGAGCTCGCCCCTGGACTCCACGGAGCTCGAGAGCTATGGCCTGCCCGGACCCGGGCGCCACATCACGATCTACGCGAACTCGGGCCACGTGTTCATGACCGTCGACGGCCGCAGCTATGACACCGCGATGGCCAACCCCTCGCGGTGGCACAACGGCCTCGTCGAGTCGACCTCGGGCTTCGTCGTCCGGCACCCCGCCGGCCTCTGACCGAGGTCGGTCCCCGAAGCCGTCCGGCACCCGGTCTGGCGTGAGCGTGCCGGTGGCGCGCCGCGCCGGCGGGCCATCGCCGATCCCGCGCCGTCGCCCCCGAGCGGTCAGCTGTGGGCGGCGATTCGCTCGCGCCCCTGCGCCGTGACGGTCGTCACGGGCATACCCAGGGCAGCCACCTTGTGCGGGAGGTCGAGTCGCAGCCAGCGAGAGACGCGGGTGGGCAAGGTGGAGACGATCACCTCGTCGAAGCCCCGGAGGTTGACCGCATCGTGGATCGCGCTGAGCGGGTCGTGGTCACCGACCAGGCCCTCGACCGGAGCCCCGCCAGCCTCCTCCAGCAGGGGCAGCGCCAGCTCGATGGTTGCCTGGGCCTCCTCTGAGCCGGTGTCCTCGGGGTCGACCAGGCGGTGCAGGCCATGTCCACTGGCCGGGACCAGCAGGGTGAAGGCACACCAGTCGCGCGCGGCGCGCTCGCGCACCGCCTCGATGAGCGTCGGGGTTGCCGCCGTGCGATTCGCGACGACGAGCACGCGGGTGGGACCTGAGGCATCCATGGTCACTCCTCTCGATCGGTTGTGCTGATTGTTGCAAACCCACCGAGCGGGCGCCGACCGGTGGGCGGCACGAGCTATCGATCGGCGGCAGCGAGCTGGGCCCCGTAGGGTCCGGTGCCGGTCAGGCACACCGCACCGCACCGCGCGGCCAGCGCCAGCGCCGCCGGCGGGTCCAGTCCCTCTCCCAGGGCAAGGGTCAGACCGGCGGCGAAGGAGTCTCCGCACCCGTAGGCGTCGACCATCGGCCCCGGCAGGGGGGCCGGCGCGAAGCGATGCCAGCGGCCGTCGCGCGTCCGCCAGCGACCGCCGTGACCACCCTCGGTCTGCACGGTCAGGGCGGCCCGGCCGGCCAGCCGGGCGGCGTCGCGATGCTCGTCGGCGTCTCCCCGGCTGGAGACCAGCGCGTCAAGAGTCAGCCCCGCGCCCGCATCGAGCAGCGCGCCGCTGGCCCGCGGAGTCGCTACGAGCACGCGCGACCGCCGGGCGTAGCGCAGCGCACCGGCGTCTCCGGCGGTGAAGTACACCGCGTCGGCGCGCTCCAGCTCCGACCAGGGCAGCGGATCCTCGGCGGTCGGGACAAGCCGTTCGGAGAGGATGGTGATCGTCCGCTCGCCACCGTCGTCGAGGTAGGTGAACCCCCGTCGCTGGGGCCGGGCTCTCACGGCCCCGTGGACGCGGACCCCGCGTCCGGCCAGCTCGGCCTCGGAGCGCACGCCTGCCTCGTCGTCGCCCAGCGCGCAGAACAGCTCGGCCGATCCCGCCAGCCGCGCGAGCTGAACGGCGGCCACCGCCCCGCCCCCGGCCGCGAGCTCGAAGTGCTCGCGAGCGTGGATGATCTCGCCGCGAGCGGGCAGTCGCGCCACGCGGGCGAAACCCACCCACTCGACGTGCCCGACCACCGCGACGCGCACGACGTTACGCTGTGCGCCATCGCCGAGCGCGAGAGCCTCAAGCCGGGGGCGCCCGGCTGCCGGCGCCGAGGTCACTCACCCATGACCTTGATGATCAGCCGCTTGGGCCGCTGGCCGTCGAACTCGGCGTAGAACACGGCCTGCCAGGGCCCGAGGTCGAGCCGGCCGGCGGTGATCGGCAGCACCACCTGGTGATGGACGAGGAGGTTCTTCCAATGGGCGTCACCGTTGTCCTCTCCCCCACGGTGATGGCGAAAGTCGCCGGGATCGGGAGCCAGGGCCTGCGCCGCCGCATTGGTCGACGGCTTCCAGGCCGGTGGGGCGAGCTTGTCCAACCACTCCAGCGTGTCCTCGAGGATGCCCGGCTCGTCGTCGTTGACCCAGACCCCGGCGGTGATGTGCATGGCCGAGACGAGCACCATCCCCTCACGCACGCCCGAGTCCTCCACGGCGCCCTGCACGTCATCGGTGATGCGGACAAACGCCCGGCGCTGCTCGGTGGCGAAGGTCGCATAGACGGTATGAGTGGTCATGACGTCATCATGCCTGGCATGGAGCTGGGGCTCAGCGGCCGTGCGTGCATCGTGACCGGCGGCTCGCGCGGGATCGGCGCTTCGGTCGTCGCCGCCCTACGGGCCGAGGGGGCCCGGGTGCTGGACGTCAGCCGCGAGCCGGGGCCTGATGGGCTCGCCCTCGACGTCACCGCTGCCGACGCCGGCGAGCAGGTGGTCGCGGCGGCGCTGGACCGCCTCGGCGGCCTCGACGTGCTCGTCAACAACGCCGGCACCAGCGCCGCCCGGCCGCTGGAGGAGCTCACCGACGCGGAGTGGAGCGCGCAATGGGAGCTACACGTCATGGGCCCCATGCGGCTGATGCGAGCGGCCGGACCGGTGATGGCCGAGGCCGGGTGGGGGCGCATCGTCAACGTTGCCTCCTCGGCCGGAAAGCGCCCCTCGGCGACCAACGCCGCATACTCGGTGACCAAGGCGGCGGAGCTGTCGCTTTCGCGCGTGTTCGCCGACCACTTCGCGGCGCAGGGGGTCCTGGTCAACGCGGTCGCTCCGGGCGCGGTGGCCACCGCGCTGTGGCTGGGGCCGGGAGGGTTGGCCGACCAACTCGCCCGGGCTCGGGGTACCGACCGTGAGGAGGCGATCGTCCACCAGGCGGCCGGAATCCCCCTCGGCCGCCTGGCCCGACCGGAGGAGGTGGCCTCGGTTGTCGTCTTCCTCTGCTCGGAGGCCGCGGCAACGGTAACCGGGGCCGCCTGGTCGGCTGACGGTGGGTCGGTCCCCGGCTTTCTCTAGGGAGGCCGTCTCGGAACCTCCCGCGCGGCTTGGCGTCCGAGAGCCCGTCCGTGGCCATCTTCGAGCGCGTCATGGGCGGTCGAAGACGGCCCCCGCCACCCTGCGGGCGGTGCCGCGCTGAGGCAGGCCGCCCACAAAACGCGGCGCGCCTGCCAGGATGCGACCGTGCTGCGACCGCTGCGCATCGCCCTGGGCCTGCTCGCCGGCCTTGTGGTGATTGGGGCCGGCGCCCTGGCCCTGGGCCTGTCCTCCCGCGGCAGCTCGCCCTCAACTGTGCCCGTGGCCGCCCCCGCCGCCCCCACCCCGTCGCCGGCCTCGGCCCCGGCGCCGGCGCTGGCGCCGGCGCCGAGCGCCGCCGTAACCCGCGCGTCCGCGCCCACGCGCCGGCCGGGCGCTGAGCGGCGCAGCGCCCGGCCGGCGCCCGCCCACCCGGTGCCGCACGGCTGGTTCGCTGTCTCGCCGGGCGCGCCATCCGATGCCCAGGTCGCCGCCGAGCTGGCCCAGGAGCAGGTGTTCAACCGCCAGCTCACCACGGGCTTTCAGACCGCCTTGGCCTCCGACTTCACCGACTACGGGCTGGGCCTGGCCTGCGGCGGCTTGCTGGGCACAAGTCAACTCGGCGTCGCCAACCTCACGCTGCCCTGTGGAACGCTCGTCACCTTCCGGTACCGCGGCCGGGCCCTGCGCGTCCCGGTCATCGACCGCGGGCCCTACATCGTCGGCCGCCTGTGGGACCTCACCGGCGCGACTGCAGCCGAGCTCGGCTTTCCGGGACTCGACCAGATCCAGTGGAAGATCGGCTGACCGGGAGCGCGGAGTCGCCGCCCCGTCGTCTAGCGTCTCCCCGGTCCACCTCGGAGGGGGGTGGATTCCGCCCACACAAAGGAGGATCTCGTTGCTGCGTCGCCTGATCATCGCGTTGGTCGCCGTCTGCCTGCTGGGCTCACTGGCTGCCGGCTGCGGCAGCTCGTCGTCGAAGTCGTCGTCCAACGGGTCGGCCGGCCCGACCAAGACGGTCCCCCTGGCCAAGACCAAGTTCGTCCTGCACGCGGGACTGGCGTTCGGGGCCTTTCACCGCTACGTCTACAAGCCGTTTCGCTCCGGGGCGTTCAGCGGCGGCAAGAAGATCCGCACTTACCTCAAGGCGGGACTCGCCGGGCTGTTCGCCTACCACGAGATCAAGAAGGCCCGTGACGCCGCTGCGGGCAGTCCGCTGCTGACCAGGCTGCTGCACCCGCTCACCACGCTCCAGGCCAGCCTGCTCGCCCTGGGCACCAAGCTCAAGGGCGGCCACGCCGACCCCGGCGACATCCAGACCGCCAACGGCACCGCCACAAGCGTGGGCCAACTCGCCGGACAGAGCGGAGCTCCCATCAAGGACCTCCCCACCCCGAGCCTCGGCGGCTGATCGATCGCGCCGGCGTCCGGTGGCCGTGTGGTCGTCGGACGCTGGGCAGGCGGCCGCGGGGGGCGGCCAGCCGCCAGCTTCGCGGATGCCTCCGGCGGCCCGGCTACCGTCGCCGGGACGATGGCGGCCAAGTCAGCAGGGGCGAGCAGCACCCGGCAGCGGTCGGGGAAGGGTTACTTTCACCACGGATCGATGATCCGCCGGGTGCACCGTGAGCGCGCGCTCGCCCTCTCCGGGCCACGCGCGCTGCTCATGCAGGCCGCCCATCCCCTGGCTGTGTCCGGGCTGCTGGCTCACTCCTCCGGCCTCGAGGAGCCCTACGAGCGTCTGCGCCGGACGGCACTGGTCATGCAGGCCATCACCTTCGGCCCCCGCGAGGAGGCGGACCGCATCTGCACCCACGTGCGATCGATGCACGCGCGGGTGCGCGGACGCTTGGCCGAGGCGGCCGGCCCGTTTCCGATGGGGACTCCCTACCGGGCCGATGACCCGAAGCTGCTGATGTGGATCCTCTACACGCTGGTGGACAGCGCGCTGCTCGTCTACCGCCGCTACGTGGGACCACTGGCCCGCGAGGACGAAGCGGCCTACTGGGAGGATCAGAAGGTGGTGGGCGAGCTGTTCGGCCTGCGGCGGTCGGAGATGCCCGCAAGCCTCGAAGAGCTGCGCGACTACGGCACCGGGATGCTCGCCTCCGGTGAGCTGATCGTTACCGACTGGGCACGCAGGCAGGCACGCCGGATCGTGCTCGAGCCGCCGGTCCCGCTATGGGCGCAACCCCTGCTGCAGTCGGCCAACTTCATCACCGTGGCCCTGCTTCCCGACGCGATCCGGCGTCAGTACGGGTTCGCCCCGGTGCCACCGGCAGTCGTGCGTCGCGCCCTGGTCTCGGGGGGCGCGGAGTACGTGCGCCGAGTGGTCGTCCCGGTGCTGCCGGACCGTCTGCGGCTTGTCTCCGCCGCCCGCGCGGCGTAGTCGAACCGGCGCACAGGCGTCAGCGCTGGTCGCCAGGGGCCTGAGCCCCAGCGGTCAGCGCCTCGCCCCGGTGATCGCCGGCGGACGCCCCCGCCGGCGCCGCGAGGAACTCCAGCAGCAGCCGGTTGAACGCCTCGGGCCGCTCGGAGTTGATCATGTGACCGGTGTCGCGCATGATCACCTCGCGTACGTCGGGGATGAGCCGCGCGTACTCCTGCGCATCCTCGACGGGCGCCAGCAGGTCGTCCGAGCCCCACAGGACCAGCGTGGGACAGCCGACCTCGGGCAGTCGCTCGCGGATGTCATGCGCGGCGATGGCCAGCATCGCCGCGGGAAAGCCCTCGGAGCCGGCGCCGCTGACGATCTCGAAGATCAGCTCGGCCCGGATGCGGCCCGGATGCCGGAAGATGGTCGACAGCACGGCGTGCCGGGCCAGTGGACGCCGGGCCACCCAGCGCGTCTGGATCAGTTGGCGCGCGGCAAGTACGGGGTAGAGCCGGCCCACGACGGCCAGGGGCGCCCGACGCATGTCCACGTGGCTGATCCCGGCCGCACCCACCAGGACGAGCCGCTCCACGCGCTCGGGGATGGAGATCGCCGTCTCGGCAGCGATGAAGCCGCCCATGGAATGGCCGACCAGCGACACCGGCCCGAGCTCGAGCTCGTCGCAGAGCGCGTCGACAAGGCGTCCGTAGCCCGGCATGGAGATCTCCTCGTCCTGCGGCAGCTCCGAGCGCCCGAATCCAGGCAGGTCGAGGGCGATGGCCCGATAGCCCTCGGCGGCCAGACGCGGAAGCTGCTCCAACCAGTTCTGCCAGTTGCTCGAGATGCCATGAACCAGTACGACAGGCCTGGCGGCCGGGTCGCCGAGCTCGACGTAGCGGACGCGGCGGCCGCGGACGACGCGGTCGCGCACGTGCTCGCTCCAGTCGATGGTCGTCCAGTGCGGCTCGGCCGGTCTCCCGTAGTCGGCGTCGGCGCCGGCGGCCGCACGGGCATGGGTCGTCCGGGCGCGGGTCGGCGTCAGGGTGCGCAGTGCCAGCGCGGTGGCATGGCGCAGGGCCGTGGTCGTGAGGTCGGCCAGGGGTGTGCGGGTGGGCATGTCGGGCAGTGAACCATGCCATGCTCGCTGGCGTGCCCCACGTCTCGGTCAACGGGATCGAGATCTACCACGAGATCCATGGCGAGGGCGAGCCGCTGCTGTGCGTGATGGGGCTGGCCGCCGACACCCAGTCCTGGCTGCTGCAGCTCGGCGAGTTCTCGGCGCGCTTTCAGACGGTCATCTTCGACAACCGCGACGTCGGGCGTTCGGGCTACGTCGGCGGGTCCTACGAGGTCGCGGACATGGCCGCCGACGCCCTTGGCCTGGCCGACGCGCTCGGGCTCGAGCGCTTCCACCTGCTCGGCGTGTCGATGGGCGGGGCGATCGCCCAGGAGCTGGCGCTCGCCGCCCCCGAGCGGGTGCGCCGCCTGACCCTCGCCGTCACCTACGCCGGTGGGGGAGCCTGGGCGCAGGAGAAGTCAAGGCTGTGGGGTGCCGAGGCCATGCGCGCCGCGCGGGAGGAGCACATCGACGGCCTGCTGCTCAACACCCTCTCCGAGGCGTTCTACGAGAACCCCGACGCCGTCGCCTACACGCGACAGCTCATGCTCGCCAACCCCAATCCTCAGCGCGCCGACGGGTTCGTCCGTCAGCTCGACGCCTCCGGACGCCACGAGACGCGCGACCGGATCGGCGCCCTGCGCATGCCCGTCCACGTGATCGGCGCCGAGCACGACGTGCTGGTCCCGGCCTGGAAGGCGCGTGAGCTGGCTGAGCTGATCCCGGGCGCGCGGCTGACGGTGATCCCCGCCGCACCGCACGGCGTGCAGGTGGAGCGCGCCCAGGAGTTCAATGCCGCGGTGCTCGGGTTCCTGGACTGAGAGCGCCTGCCAGCCGAGCGCGCCGCAAGGCCAAGCGGAGTCCGCGCGAGCCGGGCGCCGGACCCTCAGCAGGTGATGTCGATGCGGTGCAGCAGCCAGCCGGCCGGGCCTCGCGTCAGCCGAACCCGTCCGGCGCAGCGGTCGACGCGGTTGACGTGGGTGGCCACCGTGCGCAGGGCCACGGTCGCCGAGGTCGGGTCCTGGGAGGTCACGTAGGCTTGGGGGAAGGAGATCGACCGCAGCGTCGACTGTTGGGCGGCGAAGGCGTCGTAGCCGGCGAGCTGGGCGCGGAACTCGGGATCGGCCAGGACCCACGCCCGGTCGGGGTGCTGGGCGGCGGCCATGGAGTAGAACGACTCGACCGCCCCCACCGGCGTGGCGGCATTCGGAGCGCCACCGGCCGGGACCGGCGCTCCAGCTCCGCCAGGCCGAGACGACCCGGAGCCTGCACTCGCGGAAAGTCCCCCGGCAGTTCGCGACGGCTTGCCGACCGCCGTGGACGGACGGTGCGGGCCCGAGCGCGCGATCAGCGCGACGGCGACGACAGCCGCCAGGGCGAGCAGCACGCCGGACAGCAGCACCGCCGGTCGTGGTCGGCGATGCTCGTCGGCATGGCTGACGGCCGAGGGGGTCAGCGTCGCGGGCTCGACGGCAGCGACGGGTGGCGACGAGCGATCCCCTCGCTCGCGCGGGGATCTCGAGGTTGGGACGCGATCGCCCGCCGCGTGCGACCCAAGGGTGGGGAGGGGCGCTGGCGGTCGCCGGGCTGTCCCCGCGGGGGCCAGGGCGCAACGGAGGGCGTCGGCCAGGGCCCCGGCTGAGGCCGGACGCCGCTCGGGCTCGGAGGACAGCGATTCGACGAGCAGCTCGGCGGCCGCGGGAGGCGCCTGCGGCCAGTCCCGGCGCAGATCGGGCGGTGGCTCTTCGAGCATCGCCCGGGCGAGGGCGAGCGGATTGGCCTGGCGGCGCGGACGCTGTCCGGAGAGCATCTCGTAGGCCATCACGGCGAGGGCGTGGACATCGGAGGCGCCTGTCGCACGCCCTCCCTCCAGCTGCTCGAGGGCCATGTAGCCAACCGTCCCGAGCACCGCCCCCGAGCTGGTGAGCCGGGTGAGGTCGGCACCCCCGGCCAGCCCGAGGTCGGCGAGCTTGACCTGACCGTCGGCGTCCAGCAGCACGTTGCCAGGCTTCACGTCGCGGTGGACGAGCCCGCGCGCGTGAATGTGGTCGAGCCCAGCCGCTACGGACGCCACCATCGCGGTCGCGCGCGCCGGGTCCAGCGGACCGGCCCGCAGGGCGCTGCGCAGCGTCTCGCCCTCGACGTACTCCATGACGACGACGACGCCATCGTCGGTGTCGAAGATGTCAAAGACCGCGACGAGGTTCGGATGGCTGAGCGAGGCGCCCACCCGTGCCTCGCGCCGCAGCCGCTGCAGGCCGGCCTGGCCCAGCCCGGCGTGCAGGCGCTTGAGCGCGACCTGCCGACCGAGCAGGGTGTCGTCGGCGAGGGTCACCTGGCCCATGCCCCCCCGGCCCAGCGCGCGCAACTCCCGGTAGCGACCCAACTCGAGGGCGGCGGGCACGCCGAGGCGATACCCCGCCGGGGACGGCCGACAAACGTCGTCCGAGCAGCGGGCTGGCTTCCATGCCCCGGCTGCTAGGCGTCGACCGGGCTTGCGGCACCCAGCCCGATCGGGCAGCTCACGCCGGTGCCGCCCAGCCCGCAATAGCCCCTCGGGTGGCGAGCCAGGTACTGCTGGTGGTAGCCCTCGGCGTAGTAGAACGGGCCGGCGGGGGCCAGCTCGGTGGTGATCGGCCCGTGACCGGCGCCGGCCAGGACTGGGGCATAGGCTTCGCGCGTGCGCCGCGCCGCCTCGGCCTGGGCGTCGGAGAACGTGTAGATGGCCGAGCGGTACTGGGTGCCGGCGTCGTTGCCCTGCCGCATGCCCTGCGTGGGATCGTGGCCCTCCCAGAACGCCTGCAGCACGTGCTCGTAGGAAAGCGTCGCCGGGTCGAAGACGACGAGTACGGCCTCGGTGTGGCCAGTACGCGCCGAGCAGACCTCCTCGTAGGTCGGATTGGGCGTGTGCCCCCCGGCGTAGCCCACCGCCGTGGTCCAGACGCCGGGCAGCTGCCAGAACAGCCGCTCGGCGCCCCAGAAGCAGCCCAGGCCGACGACGGCCTGCTCGTGACCCGCAGGCCACGGCGGAGTGAGCGGATGGCCGAGCACGAGGTGAGCCTCGGTCACCGGCATGGACCGCTCACGCCCGGGCAGGGCGTCGGCGATGGCGATCGGGCGGGTCTTGGCGCGAGAGAAGAGCATGGTTGGAGCGTACTCCCGGCCCGTGAACGAAGGCGAACACCGGCGCGCCGGTCTACCTCAACCAACCCTCGCGGGGCCGCTGCGGTATCGTTGCACGAGCAACCACAGCAGCCAGGCCCCCGGAGGCGACACGAATCGCCGGCCGCACAATCGGGCGCACAATCAAGATGGCCGTAAGGCCGAGGAGGCGATCAGATGAGCAGCGCGGCCGCGGCCTTCCCGCGCGAATCCGACCCCCGGGGGCGGTTCGTCCGTCAGGACAGCTCGTTCCGAGGTTGGGTCGCCGAGCGCCCGGAGCCCGGCAGCCACCACCTCTACGTCTCCCTCGCCTGCCCGTGGGCATCGCGCATCGTCCTCGCCCGACGGTGCAAGGGGCTCGAGGACGTTCTGCCCATGACCGTCCTGGATCCGCTGCGCGACGACGCGGGCTGGCGCTTCACCACCGAGGAACCCGATCCGGTCAACGGGTTTGGGTATCTCAGCGAGGTTTACCGGGCCACCGATCCCGCCTACGAGATGCGCGTCACGGTGCCGGTGCTCTGGGACCGGGCCCGCGGTCAGATCGTCAACAACGAGAGCGCCGATCTGCTGCGGATGCTCAACGAATGGAGTCGCCAGGGACCCGATCTCTACCCCGCCGCCTACCGGGACGAGATCGACAGCGTCAACGACCGGGTGTACCGGACGGTCAACAACGGCGTCTACCGGGCCGGCTTCGCCAGTCGTCAGGACGCCTACGAGGAGGCCTTCGCCGAGCTGTTCGCCAGCCTCGACTGGCTCGAGCAGCGCCTGGGCGATCACCGCTACCTCGTGGGCCGCCACCTGACCGAGGCCGACATCAGGCTGTTCGTGACGCTCGTGCGCTTCGACGCTGTCTACGTCGGCCACTTCAAGTGCAACCAGCGGCGCATCGCCGACTATCCGGCGCTCTCCGGGTACCTCCGTGATCTCTACGGGCACGCCGGCGTGGCCGAGACCGTCAACTTCGACCACATCAAGCGCCACTACTACATGACCCACCCGAGCATCAACCCGACCCGGATCGTCCCCGTGGGCCCCGAGCTGCTGCTCGACGCACCCCACGGGCGCGAGAAGCTGGGCTAGCGCAGCCCGAAGCTGCGCCTTTTCGTGCCCTGACGGGTACCCCCTCAGCGGGCGGTCCGTCCGGAGCGTCTTGAACCCGACCCAGGAGTCGATCGGTGAGCAGCAACCTGGCGGCAAACCTCGCGGACAGCGCCGCCCGCAACCCCGAGCACATTGCCCTGAAGCTCGACGACGCCGAGGTCTCCTACAAAGCGCTCGAGCAGGGAGCGGGCCGCGTCGCCGGACTGCTGGCAGACCGCGGGATCCAGCGCGGCGACCGGGTGGGGATCATGCTGCCCAACGTCCCCTATTTCGCCCTGGCCTACTACGGCGTGCTCCGCGCGGGCGGGGTGGTTGTCCCGATGAACGTCCTGCTCAAGGGGCGCGAGGTGTCCTTCTACCTCAGCGATCCCGAGGGCAAGCTGTTGCTCGCCTGGCACGACTTCGCCGAGGCGGCCCAGCGGGGCGCCGAGGAGTCCGGGGCCGAGCTCGTATCGGTCGCCCCGGGAGAGTTCGAGAAGCTGCTGGGCGACCAGGACGCGGTGGAGGAGGTGGTGGACGTCGACGGCTCCGAGACCGCAGTCATCCTCTACACCTCGGGGACGACAGGTCAGCCCAAGGGCGCCGAGCTGACCCACGACAACCTCTCCACCAACGCCAAGGTGGCCCGGGGCCTGGCCGAGGCCTCGGCTGATGACGTCCTGCTCGGTGCCCTGCCGCTGTTTCACTCCTTCGGGCAGACGTGCGGGCTCAACGCGTGCGTCCTCGCCGGCGGCTGTCTCACCCTGCTTCCCCGCTTCGACCCGGACAAGGCCCTGGAGATCATCCAGCGCGACCGGGTGACGATCTTCCAGGGAGTGCCCACGATGTACTCGGCGATGCTGCACGCCGAAGGGCGTGAGTCGGCGGACACGTCGTCGCTTCGTGCATGTCCGGCGGCTCGGCCATGCCCGTCGAGGTCATGCGCGGGTTCGAGGAGGCGTTCTCCTGCAAGGTGCTCGAGGGCTACGGCCTGTCGGAGACCTCACCGGTGGCGTCGTTCAATCACCCCGACCGGGAGCGCAAGCCCGGCTCGATCGGCACTCCGATCGAGGGCGTGGAGATGCGCGTGGTCGACGACGAGGGCAACGAGGCAGCCCAGGGCGAGCCGGGCGAGATCGTCATCCGCGGCCACAACGTGATGAGCGGCTACTGGCACAAGCCGGAGGCCACCGAGGAGACCATCGACGCCGAGGGCTGGTTCCACACCGGCGACATCGCGACCATCGACGAGGACGGCTACTTCTTCATCGTCGACCGCAAGAAGGACATGATCATCCGTGGTGGCTACAACATCTATCCGCGCGAGGTCGAGGAGGTCCTCTACGAGCATCCCGCTGTCCGCGAGGCAGCCGTGGTCGGCGTTGCCGACGATCACCTCGGCGAGGAGGTGGGCGCCGCCGTCGCGCTGAAGGACGGGGAGTCGGTCAGCGAGGACGAGCTGCGCGACCACGCGCGCGAGCGCGTGGCCAACTACAAGTACCCGCGGCGGATCTGGTTCGTCGATGAGCTGCCCAAGGGTCCGACGGGCAAGATCCTCAAGCGCGAGATCGAGCTGCCCGAGGCCGCCCCCAAGTCCTGATCGCGCCCGGGGGCTGGTCGAGTACCGGGTTGCTCTAGTCGGCGGTCGCCGGGCCGCCGACCCCGGATCCGTCGGCCAGCTCCCCCCCCAGGGCGTCGATCTCGCCGGTGTGTAGGGGCAGGCACGTCTGGCAGAAGTCCTCACCGAACGGCGTCAGGTGGATGCTCCGGCGCATCGTCCGGGCCCGCCCGGGCTTCCGCAGGGCGGCCTTCACATCGGGCTGAGCCTCCAGCACCTGATAGCGCAACGGGTCCCCCAGCGGCTCACGTGAGAACCAGATCAGCCCAAGGCGGGACAGGTTGTTGAGGTACGCCGGCACCCGCTCGAGGTAGCGCACGCCGGCCGCCGGGCCGATCATCGACAGCCCGCCGACCACGAGCGCCGAGCCCACGTTCAGCGGCTTGCCGGCGCGGACGTCGACGGTCGGCTGGGGACCTTCGAGCGCGAGCAGGCGCAGGATGCGGGCCTCGTCGGGCGCCATCTCGCCGAGGATGCGCTCGAAGGCGGGATGGGCGTCCACTTCGTAGTCGACGTCGGCGGAGCGGCGCAGCAGCTCGTCGCCGCGCTCGCGCAGTGAGCTGGGCGAGGGGGCCGGTCCACGGCGGTCGGAGCGCCCATCGGCGGCCGCGGAGTCCGGACCCCCGTCCCCGTCGGCATCGCCCTCGATCAGACCCAGTAGCCGGCGGGCGTAGACCCGCACCCCGGAGCTCACGTCATCCAGGAGCTCGGCGGTCGACTCGCCCGATGTGGCCGCGCGCAGCACCCTGATCCCACCGCGGGCCGAGACCCCCACCGTCCACTCCGCCGTCCGCCACCAGGCGCCGGCGGCGATCCGGGCCAGACCGGGAGCCACGGCGATGACCTCGCCGGCGCTGGGGCGCTGGGCGAAGCGGCGCCGGCCCTCGGGGTCAGGGCGAGGGCAATCCGAGGGACGGGGCTGCTGGTCGACGTTCATCCGAAGATCCCGTAGTGCAGCAGGCCGGCGAAGAAGCCGAGAACCGCGCCGTGCAGGACCAGGAGCCACTCGTCCTCGCGCATGGCCGAGCGCAGCATCTCCGAGAAGTCGGCCGAGGACATCTCGAGCATGCGGTCGTGGATCAGCCGGCCGACGGCGGCGCTCTGGCGGCGGTTGAACTCCGGGTCGCTGAGCGGGGTCATCGTGTACTCGACAGCGTCGCGGGCCACCGTGTCGCGAACGCTGTCGTACTCCCGCGTGCCCATGGCCACGCGCACGGCCGACCGAGCCATTCCCGTCGCGCGGTCGACGGCCGGGCGCAGCGCTGATTCGATCATCTGACGGGTCCGGTCCGACCGGGGCCCCTCCAGCAGCTCACGGCCGATGTTGCTCAGCGTCACCACGTTGCCGGCGACGATCTCGGCGTAGATCTCGGCCGCCTCGGGCTGACGCTTGAGAAACAGGCCCTGCCAGGTGAGGCGACCAATGCGCCGCGGCTCGATGGGCTCGAAGATCATGTAGATGGCCAGCCAGTTGGTCGAGTAGCCGATGAGCGTCCCGGCGATGGGCAGTACCCACCACTGTGGGAAGGCCTGGGTCAGGAAGATCATGGGCACGCCGAGGGCGAAGCCGAAGAAGAAGCCGAAGTTGACGATGAAGCGCAGCTCCTTCTGACCGATGTCCCTGAACATTCGGTTGGCGAGCTCGGGGTGCTCCTCGAGGTGACGGATGACCATGAGCTTGACGTCGAGGAGCTGGTCGATGTTGCGGCCGATTTGATCGACGACGATGTCGTGGACGATGGCCGGGAGCTGGGAGCGGACGCGCTCGTGGAGGGCCTCGCGCAGGGTGTCGGGGAGGTCGTGCCACAGCTGGGGCTGCTCCCGCTCCATCGTGCGCTCGACGATCCCGCGGATGTCGCCCTCGGAGGTGGCGAGCACGTGATCGGCGATGAGCTCGGGATCGAGCTGCTCGTAGAACTCCGCCGGCGTCCCCAGCTTGGCGATGCCCTTGTCGACGGCGATCGACCCCATCTTGGCCGCCCGTGACGGGATGATCCCCTGCCACCCCAGACCCCCCTGCATGATGCCGGGGATCTGCTGGATCTTGCGCGGCAGCAGGGTGGCCAGCGAGCCCAGGAGGGGGATCCGCACGCCGGCGAAGCGCACCGGGTTGAACAGCATCCACACCCCGCTCCAGTTCGTCGCGTAGCCGATCGCGCCCGAGAAGAGCGGGATGCTGAGCTCGCCGATGAGGGTGCCGTGCATGGTCAGGCTGTCCGACCGCAGAGGAGCGGGTCGGGCGATGGTATGTCTCCCACCGCGGCGAAAGGCACGCGTGGCGGCGCGGAGGTCCGCGCCGACCGGGTCAGGCGCTCGGCCCCGGGGCCCGCGCGGAGCCTGGGTCGCGCAGGTCGTGCAGCTCGAAGTACACGACTGCAGCGGCAAGGGCGGCGAGCGGAGCGGTGAGCGTGTTGCCGATCGCGGCACCGATGATCGCCCCGATCAGACCACCGGCCGAGCCGAAGCCCTGGAGCACGAAGCCGGCCACGAGCACGATGAGCGTCACCCGACAGGATCACGCCGAACACGGGCCAGCCGTTGCCGCGGACCAACTGCTGGCTACGGCCCAGAGCCGCAAACGGTCCTACGCGCTCGACCATCACCACGGCAGCGGCGACGGCCCAGATCGTCAGCAGGAACAGGCCCGGGACGACGAACAGCCCGGTCCCCACCACGACGCCGACACCGGTGATGATCGCGACGGCCAGCAGCGGCCCCATCACCGGGCCGACGGCCGACAGCAGCTCGGCCCCCCGGCGGTCGCTACGACCCTCACGCAGGTCGGCCACCAGGGCGACGACCATGCCGCTGTAGATGGTGCCGGCGATCAGCTGCACCGCGAAGGCCACGAACAACAGTGCGGTGCTCGCCGAGGCCAGCAAAGCCCCCGCCGCCCCGGCTACGAGGAAGATGACCAGCGCGGTCGGCAGCAGCACGCGGGCCTGGTCGCGATAGATCGCGCCGACGCGGTTGACCACCTCGGAGATGGAGAGCTTGGCCGGGGGCACGAGCTCGGACGCTACCCGACTGCTGGGGCGCCGGCCCGCTGCACGGCCAGCCCCCCCTCCTCCAGCCTCCGACGCAGGACCTTCTTATCGAACTTGCCCACGCTGGTCTTGGGCACCTCGTCGATGAAGGCGACGGCCTCGGGCACCCACCAGCGCGCTACGCGGTCGGCCAGGTGCCGGCGGAGCTCATCGGCGGTCACTGTGGAGCCCTCACGGCGGACCACGCAGGCCAGCGGTCGCTCCTGCCAGCGCTCGTCCGGCCGGGCGATGACCGCCGCCTCGCTCACGTCGGGGTGGGCCATCAGCTCGCCCTCAAGCTCCACCGAGGAGATCCACTCGCCACCGGACTTGATCACGTCCTTGGCCCGGTCGGAGATGCGGATGAAGCCGTGGGCGTCGATGGAGGCGATGTCGCCCGTGCGCAGCCAACCATCGTGGAAGCGGTCTGCGCCCGAGGCGTCCTCGAAGTACTCCGAGGCGACCCACGGACCGCGGACCTCGAGCTCGCCTTCGGCAGCTCCGTCCCATGCCAGCTCGTCGCCGTCGGGACCGATGATCCGGGCCTCGACCAGGGGCATGATCCGGCCCTGGCGGGCGCGGTAGGCCCAGCGCTCCTCGCCGTCGGTTCCCTTCGGGGGGTGGGCCACCGACCCCAGCGGACTCGTCTCGGTCATCCCCCAGGCCTGGATGATGCTCAGGCCGTGGCGCTCCTCCCAGTCCTTCATCAGGGCCAAGGGCACCGCCGACCCACCGCAGACGATGCGCCGGATGCTCGAGAGGTCGGCCTGATGATCCTCGAGATGGCGGAGCAGGTCCATCCAGATGGTGGGGACCGCAGCGGCGATGGTCACCCTCTCCTCCTCGATCAACCGGGCGATCGGCTCGGCCTGCATGAAGCGCGAGGGCATGATCAGATCAGAGCCCACCAGGCCGGCCGCGTAGGGGATGCCCCAGGCATTGGCGTGGAACATCGGAACGACGGGCAGCACGCGGTCGGCGGCGCACAGTCCCATGGCATCACCCAGGCAGGTGGCCAGGGCATGCAGCAGGTTGGACCGGTGGGCGTAGAGCACTCCCTTGGGGTTGCCGGTCGTCCCACTCGTGTAGCAGAGCCCCGCGGCCTGGCGATCGTTCAGCTCGGGGTAGGCGAACCCGGGCTTCGCATCGGCGATCAGCTCCTCGTAGCGCAGGGCGCCGGGGAGCGAGCCGGGGTCGCCGTCGCCCATGACCACGTAGTGGCGCACCGTCTCCAGCCGCGGAGCCACTCGTTCGAGAAGCTCGACCAGCGACGCGTCGACGAACACGACGCGGTCCTTGGCGTGGTTGGCCACGTAGACGAGCTGATCCTCGAACAAGCGGATGTTCAGCGTGTGCAGGACGGCTCCCATGCACGGCGCGGCCAGGTAGACCTCGAGATGGTGCTGGGAGTTCCAGGCGAAGGTGGCGACCCGGTCGCCCGGCTCGATCCCCAGATCGGAGAGAGCGCCACAGACCCGATCGACCCGATCGGTCACCTGGGCGTAGGAGGCGCGCTGCACGCCCTCGTCGCCGAGGGTGACCACCTCGCTGTCGCCGAACACCCGCCGCATGCGGTCGAATACGTGCTGGATGGTCAGCGGGTGGTCGTGCTGGACGAGTCCCTCGAGCATTGGCGTCCCTCCCGGCGTAGGCACCCACGCACGCCGGCCGACGGCAGGCTGCGCTGTGGGCGGATCCTACGGTGCCGTTAGATCAGCGGGTGGCCCAGCGCCGGTGCCCCGACCGACCGAGCGCGGCCACGCGCCGCTCAATCGCCGGCATCGTCGTGCTCGCGCGCGGCCCGCATGGCCCGGCCCATGGCCTCCATCACCGGCACGTCGCTGCCGGCGGGGAACACCTTGCCCTCCCCCGGACCCGTCATGGCCAGCCACGTGCCCGTGTCGAGGTGCTCAGCCACCTCGGGCATGCGCATGGTCGAGCAGACCAGGACCCGGACCGCCTCATCTGAGGCATTGGAGATGCGGTGGGCGCCCTCCGGGCCGGCCGGGAAGGCGACGACGGCCCCGGGATCGAGCTCACGCGCACCCTCCGGCGTCCGCAGCGTGGGGCGCCCCGAGAGCACCACAAGCAGCTCCTCGTTGGCATGATGGAGGTGGTACGGGGAGACCGCGCCCCCCGGATCGACCTCGTACAGAGTGGCTCCCAGCCCGCTGGCCCCGGCGTAGGCACCGAGCCGGGCCGCCCGCAGCCGGGCCGGGTCGCCGAGCTCGACGTCCCACTTGGGCCGGTGGATGTTGGCGGGCGCGTCGGGCACCGGCCGACAGCCTAGACGTACGCGTGCGCACTGCCGGCGGCGTGGCCTGATGCGCCCGCGACCAAGCTCCGGGCCCTGGCCGCGACATGCCGTCTGCGATGCTGGCAACCCCCGGCCGGCGACCCATCGGCCCGCGTCGCCTCGCCATCAAGCACCTGTGACCGCCCTCGCTCTGCGCCCCTGGCCGTCGCTCCGCGCCCCGCTGGTGGCCGCAGCGCTGGCCGTCGGCGCCACCTTGGCCAGCCTGCGCGGCGTCGACCTCCCGGCTCAGCTCTACCGGGTCTCGCTGTTTCATCGCGTCGGCCTGACGCTCTGGGACAGCGGCTGGTACGGCGGGCACTGGACGCTGAACTACAGCGTGCTGTTCCCTCCCGTGGCCGGAGTCCTCGGTGTGGCGATCACCGAGATGCTCAGCGCCGCCGCTGCCGCGCTGGCCTTCGACCGGCTGGTCACCGGCCACGTCGGACGGGGAGCCCGCGTGGGTTCGCTGCTCTTCGCCGTCGGGACACTGGCCCAGGTGGCCATCGGCCAGCTCCCGTGCCTGCTCGGCGAGGCCCTGGCGCTCGGTGCGTGCTGGGCGGCGACCCGCGGGCGTTGGCCGGCAGCATGGAGCCTGGGCACGGCCACTGCCCTGGCCTCCCCCCTGGCCGGGGGCTTCCTGGCCCTCGCGGCTCTGGCCTGGTCGCTGAGCGCACGGCCCGATCGCCGCCTCCGGCCCGCGGCACTGCTCATCGCCGCCGGGATCCCGATGATCGGGCTCAGTGCCGTCTTCCCCGGCCAGGGGACGATGCCCTTCCCCCTGCTGGACTCGGTCTGGCTGCTCGTGCTCTTCTCCGCGGTGCTCGTGGCCCTGCCCCCCGATGAGCGCACCCTGCGCACCGGCCTGTGCCTTTACCTGGGCGCTGTCGCGTTGAGCTACCTGCTGGCGACGCCGGTGGGCGGCAACATCAGCCGCCTGGGTGAGTGCCTGGGGGCACCGCTGCTGGTCTGCGGCCTCTGGCCACGACGGCGCCTGCTGCTGGCCGTGGGAGTCCTGCCCCTCGTGCTGCTGCAGTGGGTGCCGGCGCTGGCCAGCTTCACCTCCGACCGACGTGATGCCTCCGTCCAGCCGGCCTACTTCCGTCCGCTGCTGGGTTTCCTGGCTCGTCACGGCCAGCCGATGGGCCGCGTCGAGGTCGTGCCCACCCGCCTGCATTGGGAGGCGGCCGACGTTGCGCCCAGGGTGCCGCTGGCCCGGGGCTGGGAGCGCCAGCTCGACACGGCCGACAACCCGATCTTCTATACGCCCGGGGCGCTGACGCCCGCCAGCTATCGCTCCTGGCTGCTGAACAACGGCGTGCGCTGGGTCGCGCTGGGAGACGTGGCGCTCGACTATGCCGGCCAGGCCGAGGCGCTGCTGCTGCAGCGCGGCGCGCTCGGCCTGGTTCCGGCCTGGCACGACGCCCACTGGCGGGTATTCGCGGTCAGCGGATCGACAGGCATCGTCGACGGTCCCGGACGCCTCCTGCACCTCGACGCGAAAGGGATCACGCTGGCGGCGTCCTCTCCCGGGCGTCTCACCGTGCGGGTCCGGGCAAGCTCGCACTGGGCGCTGGTGACCGGAAGGGGCTGCGTCGCCTCCACACCGAACGGCTGGATCTCAGTCGACGCCCGGTCCCCTGGCGAGCTGAGCCTGGCTCCGCAGCTCGGCCAGGGCGAACAGACGAGCTGCTGAAGCGCCGCGCGTGCGCGGTGGCCGTATGGCCGGCGGTTGCTGTACGCACGGTGACGTCAGCGCGCTGACCAGGAACCGGCACCCGCGCCCATGGCGGGGGTAGATCACTGCACGCAACCGACCCAAGGAGGCACAGTGCTCATCGCCCTCGCCGTCATTCTGCTCGTCCTCGCCGTGGTGGGCGGGATCGCCGTTCACCCCCTGCTGTTCCTGCTCGCCGTCCTCGCCGTGCTCGCGCTGTTCAGCAGCCGGCGCCGGACCGTCTACTAAAGCGCCAGCCACCACCCCGGCCACCGAGCACCCGACCAGCCCGCCTTCCGGCGGGCTGGTCGGCGTTGACGCCGGCGCCTCAACTCAGCGCCGCGACCAGCGGGTGGTGGCGCAACTGCTCGGGCGGCGCGCCGTGCAGCAGCCACTCTCCGGAAGCGCGCCGGCTGACGGCGCCTGACCGTGCCAGCTCGCCCAGGGCCGAGGTCACCGACGGGCGGTGGGCACCCACGAGGTCGGCCAGCCTCTGATGGGAGAGGGGCAGGTCGACCACGATGCCGTCGCGCCCGACGCGTCCCCAGCGCTCGGCCACATGCCACAGGGTCAGCAGCACCCGGTCATCGACTCGCTGGTGGTGAGCGATGGCCAGGGCAACGGCGAGCTGGTGGGCGCGCCGGGTCCCCCGGCCGAACAGCTCGACCCCCAGCTCCGGCCACGGCACCATCCGGGTGACCAGGCCGTGGTCCAGCACGGCCAGGCGGCTGGGCTCGAGCACCACCCAGCCGACCTCGGCCCGAACGTGGGACCCGTCCTCGTCCCAGCGCCAGGGACGCAGCACATCGCCGGGTCCGATCAGCTCGACGCAGCGCCGGCCCAGCACGTCGACCTCCCGCGTGAGCAGTCCATCGACAACCAAGAAGCCGCGGTGGTGAATGCCCGGTTCCACGGCGCTCCCGGCGTCCCACGCTCCCGGGGAGAGGGAGCGCACTCGGGTCAGGGCCTCGCGCCGGGCCCGCTCACGCGCCGCGACGCCGAGCAACGCCGCCAGGTCGGCGTCGGCGTCGACGATGCTCATGACCTCGGAGTGCCCAGCCACGGTGACACATCTTGCCAAGCGCGCCGGCGCGGGCGGACGTGGGGCTCGTCGCGGCCGCCGGCAGGCTTCGCGCGGCTCGGGGCCAACTTCGCCCGGCCGCTTGCGCCCTAGTGGCGCATCCTGCGAGTGCGCGCCCAGGTAGGGGTGTGGGGTCGTTGGTCTCGAAGTTCTTGCCGGCATGTTCGGCGAGAATGGAGGCTGGTGATGGCTTTGAAGGGTGTGGGCAGAGGG
>JAABUJ010000692.1_pt1 | contig 61479 bp, 58 predicted proteins | sample 5559131 | NCBI WGS metagenome assembly JAABUJ01 (sample SAMN10711875, study PRJNA513366) | rock metagenome | isolation source: Antarctica rocks | place: Antarctica: Victoria Land, Mt New Zealand nord | collected 2016-01-07 | reverse complement strand
TTATCTTTAATACAACACATTTTACATTTTCTTTCTACAGAACATCTTACTTTTTGTATTAAGCTTTTTATATTTTCTTTCTGCATCATATAAGTAAAGTAAATAATGAAGAGATATGATGCTGACTTTTATTTTAGAGATACATCATCAAAACAGAGAAAACTGAGTGTAAAGATTATCTTCATCAATGTAGTTACAGTATCAGGCTTTATATCTTACATCATTGAATTAGATTAACTCATTAACATAGTAAAAGCATCAGACTTTACATCTCTCATCACTGAATAAGATTAACTCATCAATAAGAGAACACATTTTACTGATATATTAAACTTCTCATTTCAATCTGAGAAGAAAAGAAAGAAAAAGATCAATGAAATTAATTTATCTATCTCAAACATTGCTGCATATCTGAAGAAAGAAGACTTTGCTGATTAATAAAAAAGAATAAAAGCATTTATTAATTATTCTGAATTCACACTCAATGCTGCATTGTCTCAAAGTACTTTAGCTACTTCTTTTACTTCTTTCAGCTCAAAATCTAGTATGTAACTTCATTTATTATAACACTCAATTATAACACATAAAGTGTGTACTAAATCAGAGAATAGATCATATTCAAGAACTCAGAAGCTCTTTATTTATTCTCTTATTAAGTTTTTTACATTTTGATATCACTTAAAAATTGATCTCATCACATTCTTCAGTGATCAATGCATTCATAGATGCTGATATTGAAGAGGCTCAAGAGCAGAATGATATGACAATGAATAGATTGAATATAGATCTTAAATATGATTTAGAATATAAGAAGCTTAAGATGAGAATTTAAAGAACAAAATATGTAGTCAAGGCAAGAAAGAAAATTGTTGCTAAAAGATATGCAGAGAGTGAGCATAATGAGTATTAATAAATGATTATAGTGTTCTGTATCAGACTTTAACTTCATTTGTAGTGATCTTTTTTACAGATCAGAATGTAATGACTAAATAAAAGAAGAATGAAGATACTGCTCAGCAAAACAACTTAATTATAGCTGCTAAAGAAACACAAGCTTTGTATAAGCTTCTTAAAGCAAAGAGTGCTTTCTCAATAATTAAAGAAGAGATATATTAACTTCATTTAACATTTAGTCTATGCTGATATGATTAAATTGAAAAAGTAGATAAGCATATTTAAAGTCATTAAGATATCTGTCTAGATGAAGTAGTTAAGCATTAAGAACAAATTATTCAATTTAATAGCTATAAATAACTTACTAAAGCTGAAGATAAGAATTTAAATCTTGCTATGCAGATTTTTAATAGCAGCATACTTGATTCAGAGCACATAGCAGATAAGAAGAATCATCAGTGTATATTATATTTTTAACACTTCTTTATAATGAGTCTGAAGACAAAAGTTAATGTTGTTTCATTCTATAATTATTAGCTCTCAACAGTGTTCAATGTCTCTGCAGATAAGAATGAAGAAGCAGAAATGATGTTAAGTGATGATGAGAGCAAAGTTACAGTAACTTTTTCTGCTTAAATAATGCTGAATAAGAACACTAATAATGAGTGTATCTTTCTTAAACCTGATGAACTTGTGCACATAAATATCAGAAAGACAGTATTGAAAGAAAACAAAATATATTAATTCTGTACTGTTTATTTATTAAAGATTTAACTAAATTTTGAACTTCATAGACTGCTACTTCAATGTCAAAAAGTAATGAAGTTGAGATACAAATTAATCAGATATGATTATATCACTTTATTATAATGCTCTTTAAAATTGTCTATTAGCTTCTTGCTGATTAACTATATTTATGAATTAAGATCAACAACAAAGATTAACTGTCAACATCACAAGCTTTAATCTTTATTGATGATGCAGATTAAGAGGCAGAAGACTTAATGAAGATATAGAATAATGATGAGAAGAATGAAGATCATTATAATGATGATAATGATAATGTTAATGAAAATACAAAGAATCAGAATGAATTCTAATGCTCTAAGCAAAGCTAAATGTTCTTAAAGACTCTTAAACATTATTTTTTACATTTGAGCACATTTAATTTTAATACTTCACTTAATAATATTAGCTCACATGTAACTTGTGTTTATCACAAGCAATTTAAGAAAATTGAAGTGTTCATAAACTGCATAGAAAGAGTAAAGAGATCTGATGTTCAAATTAGAAATTATGTTAAGTATATGTTTACTGAGATTGCTGATGTTTAAATTGATGAATGTTAACATTATTTTTAAATAAGAAAGAATGAATTTCTCTTAACTTTAAATAATTATTAATGATATCAACAGATGAAAGATTCTGTCTCTTATAAAATCATGATACTGAAGCAGTTAAGAACTTAATGTGCTTTATTTGTGCTTTTAAGTGTGAATGCAATGCTTTTAACAATTTTTTACTTTATTAATAAAGAAGACTTTTCTCTCTTAATTAATGTTGTATTGTATTCAAGACTGTGTATGTATTAATAGTCAATGTACTCTGAGCAGAATTGTTTAAGTAAATGATTTAAAGACTGAAATCAGTAATTATTGAGTCATCATTGATGATCTTAATAGCTGATGCATCAATTACTGTAGTGAGCCTTTCAGATAATAAACTTATGTGATCTTTAATCTCTCTTGATTCATGACTATGATCATCATTAATGATTACATATTCTGAGTGTGTGCTGTTCAAGATATTTATAATGCTTAATTGTATCACTTCTATGTTTAAAGTTTAATCATAATCATTGTTGTTAAGTCTTAAATCTTGATTATGATCACAAAGCCTGAAGTTAATGTTGTTCTTATAATCACTATCATCATAAAGATTATTATCACTGAAATAATGATCTGATAGAAGCTCTGTACATAATTTAGTTGCTGTTGAATTCAGCTCATCTATTAATGAATCTTTCTCATCACTATTAACAATCATTGTCAATGCAGATCTCTCTTTAATTATTTTTATCACTTTTACTGAAAGAATGAACATATCATGATATTTAATCAGCATAATGTTCTCAATAGTGTCTGAGTTCAGTCAATTTCAACAATATGTAATTATGTCTTGAGCTATGTTGAACAAGTGTTTGACTTCAATATCTGCTGCAGAAATTGCAAGTATATCTTTTATAAATTGTGTCATTGCTGATTTTAAGTTCTTCATCAGCTTTCAGTAATCAAGTATTAAAATATTTACATCTAACACTGAAGACTTTTACAGATAATCTGAAACTTCTTTTGTCACAGATGTGTTTTGATGCTTTTTTACATTTTTTATGCAATTTATCATTGCTATCATCTTCTTCTTCTTTGAGTCAAGAATTCTCAAATCATCATTTAATGATTCTTTCTTTAAGTGCTGATAATTAACTCTGTAGTATTATTAAAACTCAAATTTATACTTTAAACATAGATCTTCTCAGTCTTCTCTTTATTGAAACAATATGTCAGTCTTGCTATGTAATATTTATTAAGAACTGAGAATATTCTACATTGTACATATTAAGCTTATTGTATGAATTCAATATAACATTAAGATTACAGAACAATTCTTAATTAACTTCTATCTTTTTATAATATTGAATTAGTTTCTTTTTTAATGCATTAATGACATTCTGCAGCTCAGCACTGAAAAACAATTCAAACTTTCTGATTGCTTCATTCTGTTTTTCAAGATGATTAAATAGATCATTGTATGTATATTACAACTTATAAATTGTTGACTTACTAATAACATTTATTGTCTCTGTTCAGTTCTTAAAGTGCTTCAGAAGATGCAGTATGTATTTAATATGTTGTTACTCTTTTGTATTGTATTTAAAAAGTTTCATTCTGCTTATTGTTAAAGTTAGATGTTCTATTCATTGAGAAAGTTCAGTTCATAGCTTATATGCTTAACTCAGCATATCATATAAAGAGTTTCACTGAGTTCTTACATTCTCAATTATATCTCATGAATTTGTCTTCTGCAAATCTTTGAACAACTTTAGACACTGTGATGGTGTCATAATAACAATAGTTAATAATTGAATCTATATGAGACTTTTGTTAAAATATTAATTCAACAGATATGAGCATTATAATAAAGCATTATAAAAGATATACTGATCTTTTTTAGTATAATGTCAAAGAAGTAGTCTTTGTTAATTGTGAAATTTTGTAGCTCATCATCATTAAATGTAGTGATGAGTTAATTATTCTTTGTGTTCACTTTCAGATATGTAAGTAGCTGACTGACTGCAAGCTGAATTACATGTATTATGCAATTTATAATTTCAGTTTCATCACTTTAGATAATATTTTTCTGACTTAAAAGTCAACTCAAATAACATTGTAATGTATAATTGTTGAATACATTGTCTGCTGTAATTATCAGCAATTAATGTGTCAAATTTTACTTCTTCAACATCTTAAGAATATACTCAGCAAGATTTTCATCACTATATTGATTTTTTAGTTCTCTGAAGACTAAAAGTATCTCTGTATATTTTCATTTAGCATCAATAAAGTATGCAGTAATGTCTAGAAATGTAAGATGATTTAAATTGCTTTATTCATTAAATGCAATGAAGACTTTAATCTGTATCTCAAGCTCTGTAAGTACATCTTTTTAAATATTCACAGCACAATACTTAAGAAGTTATGCAATCTTGCTTTGATTTAAAATCTTAATATCAGCACAATACATTTAAATGAGCTTTTGAAACTTTACATGCTCAACAGCACAAAAGAATATATTGAGTACTATAATGAATTGAAGAATCTGCTGATTAAAGACTTTGAAAATAAAGTTAAATAATTTAACAATGATTTTTTGAGCTGTCTGTCAAACAGTGAGTGTTATATTAAAGCATTATAATTGAAAATCATAACATATCTTTAAATTCATTACTTCAAAAATTGAAATCTGTCTTTCTGATGCTGATTTCATCTTTCAGCAACTGCTGCTTTTCAGATGATATTTTATGATAATTGTTTCATTATTTTTTGATGCTGAATGATTCATGATATTATGACAGTTAACACACATCATATCTAATCTTTCATTATGTTTACTAACTACTTCAGCAAAGAACTGCCAGATCTCTGCTGAATGAATTGAACTGTTTTATATTATTTAAACATAATTTTTAATCTTAATGTCTGTGTTCTAACTCTATACAGTTGTTTCTTATCAGTCTTGAAACTCTCACTTTGTTGCAGATCTTTAAAGAACATACTCTGAATTTGAAGTGTCTGCAAGAATTAAAGAACAAGATTGACTTAATTAAGATGACTCAGTTCTGTCACTGAAAACACTTAGAAATGATCTTTCTGAGTTGTTTAAGATTTGATTGAATGATGAGCTGTATAAAGACATGATGTTGAGTTATTGTAGTAAGTTAAGTAAATAAATGATACTTTGTTGTACTTTAAGTGATGTGTTGATGATAGTGTGTTGTAAGAGTTTCAAAATTAGTATATATAAGATTGTAGTTATGTGACAGAACATGTATCTGAATATAAAATGAATTTCTTACAATATTAATTATGATAAATACTATTTAAAAATTACTATATATAGCAAATATTAAGTATCAATGAAGAGATTTCTCATTAAAAAATCTTTAATTGATAATTAAAGATCTATTTAATTATTCTTTATCTTACATCTTTAATTTCTAAAGATTAGCTTTCTATTCAATTAATAATGATTACTTACTATTCTTCTTACTACTCTCTTCATCATTAATAGATTCAACATTCTTCTCATTATCTTTACTGTCATCAATCAAGTCATCAAGAATAAATTTATCAATGAAATTATCATCTAAAAATTTCTTATCTTTAGACACTATCACACAAGCTTCATCAACATCTTTAATTACACTCTTTTCATCTTCTTTCTTCTGATCAAATACAGACTCTTAAATGTAACTAGTCAATGTCAGAGTTAAGAAGTGTTATAATTAAGTGATATAATATTCATGCATAATTGAAGTCATTGATGTGTTTAGAATCAAGAACTTCACTATGAAAGTAATGTATGATCTTGATGAGATCAGAATCTTCAGCATTACATAGCTCTTGCTTTTTCATATTATTAAGTACTTTTTCATGATGCTTAACTACAACTGTTAAGCACTTTTCAATTTAATGATTAATGTTGATGCATTTCTGCTGAATAACTTCATCTTTATTGATATTCTAGAGAATGTCAGAGAGTCTATAGAAGATATAGATGTAACATATTTTTTACTTCATTTTCATGAATTTTCACTCTTCTTTTAGCACAAGAGCTTCAGCAAATAACATTTTCTTCTTAATCTTCTCTTTAAGTCAAGCTCAGTTCTCATTCTTCATCAACTTATCTCTCAACTCATCTTCATAGTAGACATCTGCAGATAGTTAAAAGCAATATAATTGAGCATAATAATTTTAAAGAAATCTTACAAGAAATTTTACAATTATATTACTTCTTTAAGATCTCATCTTTAATCTTCTCTTTCATGATCTTCTTCAATGCTGAGTTCACAATCTAATATACATTAATCTTTTTCAATGCATCTCTTTTTCATTTTACAGCTCTGCAGTTCATCATCTTTGCATTTTCAATTCATCTAAAGTTCTCATTCTTCATACATTTCTGTTGTTTCTTTCTTGCACATACAGTCTTTAAGTTATTCAAGTACTCACTAAATGTCTTCTTTAAATCATATATAGACTTCTGTAAACAGCCACAGCAGTTAAATCTTTCTTTAGAGACTGAGAATGAATTAAAAGTTAAGTATTTTGCAGTCTGCAGTGAAAGCTTAATGTCTAAATTTATTATGATGAGAGTTTAAAATATGTAGTTAGCTGCTGAGTTCTATACTGAGTGATATAATCAAGCATTATATGTGTGCATCACAGCTACACATCAGAATGAAGTACAAGAGCAATGTATAAGATTAAATCTTAAGAAATGAGCAGTAAAACAAGTGATAGCACTGAGCAACATATTTAGTGAGTGTAGAGACTGAGTGTAGAGACTGAGTAGAGACAGAGTGAATGTAGTAGATTGAGTGACAGAGATGAAGATAAGAAAGTGTTAAATTGAGTGTTAAAAGTAAGTGTGTTGATATATTTACTCATAACATTGATGCACATATCATGAGTAAATGTATTGTTTATCAGCAATTTAACATCTGAGTATTGCTAACATCTAAAAGCTCTCAACACATCTTTTAACTACACACTTTCAAACTACAACACACTTTCAAACTACAACACATCTTTAAACTACAAGATCACTCTAGAACTCATTATCATTTAGAGATGCATTTAAACTGCTTTCTTATAATGCTTTTGTTAATTTAATTTTAGAGCATCATTATATCATTATATTATGTCATGACACATATCAAGAAAACTTCAAGATGCAGTGCTATGAAGATTGTATTAGATGAAGAGAAGACAGCAGCAGCAGAAAGAACATTCAGAAAGACATTTAAAAAAGAAAAAACTGATGTTGATAAGAAGAAAAAAGAAAATAATGCTGCAGATACAGAAGAAAATACTGAAGTATTTAAGTCAGCTCATCACTGAAAGTCAGGCAGTAAGCTTAATTCTGATATACAATATAATATTTAATAATAATGCTTTATTCTATAGCTGTCACTCTTCATAAAATACATCACTATCAGAAATCAACAGATTTTCTGATAGCAAAACTACTCTTTTAAAGACTTTGTTGTGAGATAATTTAAGATTATTTAAAGAGAGTTTTCTCTCAGCATAAAATGTTTTGCTTTTAAAGCTCAGTCATTAACAGTCTGCAGAAGACAGTAAAAGCATATATTGTTATTTTTTTTAAAAGTATATCTAATGAACTGTACAATAATTATCATTTATTAGCTAACAGAATGCAGATGTCAATCTGACTGCAATTTATGTAAAGTAAATTATCATTCAGCACAAGAACATATCTCTCATCAAGAAATACATGCATAACTGAAATATTGCATCTAAAGATGCAGATTAAAGCAATCATTACTAAGCTATTTTGAGAATATCTGACTCTCAATGTAGTAAATAAATAGACTAAATTGAAAGCTGTTTAACTGTGTATATATAATGTTCACTTATAATGCTTATGTATCAGTAATCTTTAAGCCCATAACTTCTATTCTTAAATTAAGTCTCAAGAGCTTACTTACTAATCAGTCTCAGAATTCTTAAAATCTGAACAGAACTTCTGAATTAAGTTAAGCTTCAATGTTTAAGTTTGACTCAGATTCTCAGACTGACAATTAAAGCCTAACTTAACCTGACTCAGAAGCTCTGTTCAGGTCAGACTGAGTTAACTTAACTTAATAGTCACTTTATTCTTCTCAGTTTTGTTCTCAGCAACATCTTTAACTGTAACTTTCTCTTCAGTAACATCATTCTTCATAACTTCTTTCTTAATCATCTCTTCAATCACAACATTCTCTTTAATCACAACTTCCTTCTCATTAAGATTCTTCTTCACAACTTCTTTCTCATCAACATCTTTGATCACATCTTTCTCTTCTTCATCAGCATCTCTCTTCACACATAAACTCTCTTTTAATGAGATAACAATGACAAATTTCTTGAGCTTAATCATCTATAATAATCATTAGTATGTTAAAAATAACTGTTAAAATTCTTTTACTTCAATTATGAGTTCATTAAAATATTTATGTTCATCTAAATCTAACTTTATGATTCAGAATTTATCATCATTCTCTGTGCTCAGTGTCATAACAGAACTCTCATCATCAAAAAGAAAGATATGCATCTTCTTTAAGATTTTAAGATCTTTAGCTGCACTGAAGAATTTAAGCTTCAAGATATGTTCTTCTGAGTCTGAAATTGTGTAGCTACTAATGATAAGTAGATACATGTTAGAATGAACTGTTAGAACACTTACTTCACTGTTATGTTCATGATATTATTAGAGTTCATCATCTGCTGTTAAAAGTGTCTTATATGCATTTCTGACTTAAGATCATCAGCTATTTAAAGACTGTGTCTTTCTCTCAGATAGCTTATCTATTCTCAGTGCTAAATTATAAGATCAATGTTTTGCTCTGTCATCTCTTCAATTATTAAGTAAATCTATCATATAACAAGTAAGTTCTAACAAATTTTTCTAACATATATATATGATATTTATTTCTTCAGTAATCTTCTTCTTCACTAAAGACTTCACTTTCTTCTTATTCTTCTTTGTGATTGCAAGATCTTTAATCTTCATTTATATCTTTTATTTCTTCTGTCTTCTCACAATCTTCTATCTCTTTCAGTTGATCTCTAACTTCAGTCACTTCACTAATGTCTGTTAGCAGTATTAGATTTATAAAGCTCATAAATATATCACTCTGCTGAGCTCAATATCAATTCTTCATGATATCTTCTGTCAAATTCTTCTTCATCTGCTTTCTTGTCTTCACATTGACTTTAATTTACACTGATGTTAGCCTAAGCTTACTTAAGACATAATGACATGTCAATTTGTCATAATCATTTACTTAATCAAGAAGATAAGCATTAAGAGACAGCTCACTTCAATGTTTTTGCTTTGCAGTAATATAAAAGTGTTAAGAATATTCATTCTTCTTCTTGCACAGACTGTCACTTTCATCTTTAATATGTCATTCAGCTTTTCTTAATGATTCAACTTTACACATCTCTGTCAGTCATCATTGTAAGATACAGACTTCAATTTCAGACTTCTACATGCTTAATGTTATTAATACATTAGAAATAAGCATTAAAACTTACATCAATGTCAGTATCATTAGGCTCAGCAGATAAAGAGATATTCTTGATGATAATCTTAGATGATGTAATATGTGAGGTGATGTCTTTCTATATTTTAAGTGTTATTAATGTGATAGACATAGATGTTCTAACTTATCTTGAAGTTCTCATAGTATTTTGTGAGCATGTTGACAACAGCATTCATGACAGAGTCTTTCTACACATTAAATGTTATTAATGCATTAGAAACAGACATTAAAATATATCTCATCATCATTGTTGTGACACTTCTTTAAAGACAATGATGTTAATGAAGACATGACACAGTGTTTTGAAGTTTCAGAAGACATTATGATATATATTATTTCTATTAGATAATTTTAATGTACATGTCAGTTAAAAAAGAAATATAAATGTTGAAACTCATATTCTTAATGATGCTGATGAAGATGAGATGTTCAGAGTTAAATGATTGTGTAAAGAAAGATAAGCTGAGCTTTTAAGTTTGTTTTGTTTACTCAGTGAATTTCTTAATAACATTATGACAACAACATAGCTTCAGTAACACTACATTGATAATCTTAGATCAAAATAATACATTTTACATCAAAATAAAACACTTACATCTATTAAAAGTCTTCATCTCAGACATTACATTCACAGAATCATCAGCAACATCAAATATGTCTAGTTCTTTGTCTTTAATACATCATTCTAACAGTCTAATTAAAACAGAAGCATCTTCATTATATCTTCATAACAAATCTTATCTCTACAAGATCACAATCATTACTGAATCATCTATCAAGTCAAGATCATTTATCTTATTTCTAATGAACAATTCTAACAGTTCTAGATAATATGACTAGAACAAAGCAGACCTTAAAGACAGTAAAGTTAAGCAGAGTGACAAACTATAATAAAGTGAAAGATGTAGCTGAAGAAGAAGACTGAGTGACTGTAAAGTTAAAGAAGAGAACAACAGCTGAGACTATATTACAGTCATTAAAGAAGCAAAGATTTAAAATTAACAATATGTATACACTCTGTCTATTTTCTAACAGTACTTTCTAACATGTCTATAGTGATTGTGCTCAGAAAGATCAGACATTATTAAAAGAATGTGAAGCTTCTAATTCTTAAATTATCATTTCAGCAACTGATTAAGAAGATTGCACAGAATATCTCATTTAAATCTTATCTTTACAAATCAGATATGTCTACTCACTGACAAAGCTCTGCTATTCAGGCTGTACAAGAGACTATGAAGACATTCTTAATAGAATATCTTGAGAATAATACTTTACATATTAATGTTGAGATCAACTATTAATAGATATTTAGACATCAATTTGTGTGCAATTTACAAAAAATGCATAACTATTTAAACAAAGAACATAAAGTTGATTCATTACTTCTATTATAAATTAATGTTGTTTAAGTTCTTTTCAGATCTTCAAAAATAGTATTACAGTTGTAGTCTGTAAACTACAATGTGTGTAGCTTAACTCATTATGATAAAATCATACTTGTTCTTGACTCATTACAAATACATATTAGAAATATGACTGTAACATGATTGTGATGTTGTCTAAATTTATACAGTAAACTTATGCTATATATTAACTCAATAGAACATAAAATTGAGATCAGTGTAACTCATTATGACTAGTCTTATCTGCATGTGAGTATTTATGCAGATTGTAAATAGAGTTAATTCATGTATAAACTCAATCTGACTTGATCTAAATCCTAGTATAGATCTAGGTTGAGTGCACTTTTTTTCAACTTAACTCAACTCTACACTCAGTCTAATTTTGATTTTTAGTCAGTTTACTTACAATTTAAACACAGCACATTGAAATGCTCTAAAGTAGATGTTTTATTATATATAAGAAATCACTAATGTCATCATTCAATACAGAGACAGATCAGAATCACTAGAACTTTAAGAAAGTTTAGACTTTAATTAAAAAAGAAATAATAAATCTTAATAATTCACTTTTAAATATATCTTTCAATTAATTAACAAATCAGTCTTGTAACAATTTAAATGTTAGGTCATCATCACTCTGTTCTTTATTAAAGCAGAATACATCATCTTAATGAAGACTACAAAGAAGATAATTTAAATGCAGAGCTTGCTGACTGAAATGTAGCTAAATGACAATGAATTAAAAGCAATTCTTATTAACATAAACAATTAAGAGACTATGATTCTTATCTGAAATTCACAATTTCATTAATAAACAAAGCATATCAACATTCACTATCACTTTGTATGTCATGTCAAGATCAACAGAGACATCAAATTCATCTATATATCTACAGATTAAATGATAGTTAACAGTCTTATAAAATCACTTCAATCTGTTAAATTTAGATGATTTATTGAATTTATTGAACTATATATGACTAGTCATGAAGAAGAAAAAGAAACAGTCACTAAAAGTTGAAGATTCAATCTTGCTGACATCAAATGACTTGAAAAAGTGTGTTGATACTCATGTCTATTATGACTTAGTGCAAGAACTCAAGGTTGTGTCAAGACATTACTCAATTAGGCTTGATGTCAATCTTCTGAAAAGTTTTTCAGTTTGTCTTCTTACACTTAGTTAGTTAGACAATACTATGATCATTACACATTGCTATAAGTGTATGTCTGATAGGGCCCAAGCACATGCACAAGCACAAGCACAAGCACATGCACTTATCAGCGAACCTCATAAGTTAACTCAGACATCATACATCACAAACCATACATCATACATCATACAACCTTTGATGTCTTCATGTCTATGTCTCTGTCTCTGTCTCTGTCTCTGATGAGTCGGACCTCCTTAAGGTCAGAAAGGTACTTTTATATCAGTCATTGGTATAGGTAAGGTATATAAGAAACAGTAAGATAAACCTGGTTCTCATTCAAGTGCTTCGTACACGTACCTTACCTTACCTTACCTACTTACTGCTCCTGCTGATCACACTAACACAACCCTATCAAGTACAAATACCTACAATCAAGACTTGAAATCAAATTCTGTCATAGCCTGTCTATTCTCTTGACGGAAGGAATCAGGAGTCTAATGCCTTGCCCCACCTTACTCTTGACGTCGCAGAAACTCCGGCTTCGTTAGGTGTTGGTCGTCTCTTCGACGCCCGAGTTGCACTTCCGGCTGGCTGGCTGGCGAGGGAGCTCCAAGCGAAAGCGTCAAGTCACTTAAGTTACCTACAGTACCACTAACTTACCTTCCCTACTACTACATACGTACTCGGACATTCAACAATCAACTCGACAACGAACGGGATCACTTACACAGAGGACCATATTTCTCTTCTCGCAATCTTGGACCCTCATCTGCAGTGCCTTATCGTCGTGCAGCTAAAGTCCGCCGGGCGCTTACATATTAGCCCGAACTTGAGTCAGAACCAGCTTATGACGACTCGTCGGCTCTGTGAGCTTCCAATATACCGCTACAGCGTGTTACAGGAACACAGGTTATTATTTCGAGATCTGCTATCGAAATAGTCGAGCTTCAAAGGGAACATCGTCTTTCCGTGGAGTGTATTGTCCAACTGTGCTACTGCAGAGGCCTTTGTTACTGCCTCGGTCTACAACCCAAACAGTTGGACCATTCAACAGATATTGCCGCTTGTCGCTACGAAGCTTGAACGAGCGCATCAGCAAATCACGCCACCGAGCTTGATTTGCAGAGGTACGCTGAGCTAGCTTCAGCGGAACCTCCGCCATCTTCGTCCTGGCAGACGAAGCCTCCCAACACCGATATACCCTACCCGCATCCGACCGCCCAGCCACTTCGACCATCCTAAATCCTTCTATTTCACAGGAAACCTCAGCCCCAACAACCACCTCGAACTCCTTGCTCTCAGCCCATTCGACACGACCGGCTGTGACCGACGAATCTGAACCTATCGTCTCTGCAACCGCCACATCAGGCCGTGCAGAAGAGCCTGCGCGGAGGCCCAACACCCGCCGCCGACGACGCCGTTCTCGTTCATCTTCTGCCCCTTCCGAGGAGTCTGGGCCATCGAGAGTGACGAGGACAGAAGGTCAGGATACAGGGAGAGGGGGCCGGCCAAGGCAGGAAGTCGAAGGTGCCGGCGGGCACCACAGCGGAGAGAGACCACCGTCGCCCAAGCGTAGGCGTTATAACTATAAGACCATGCGTCGGGATGCCGAGGTCACCAATTCGAACCCAAACAGCCCGCGGACTTTCTCGAACGGATCTTCATTGTCACCTTTGCACAAAGCTGCCTTGACGAACACGACGAATGGTGTCTCGCACTCTCAGAATTCCACAAACGGCACGTCGTCACATTCAAACGGTGCCCTTTCAACGTCACGAGCAGCATCACCGACATACTTTGGTCACGACCGGGAGGAGGTGACGCGACTCTTGATTCAAAGTCTGAGGGACTTGGGTTACCATGGTGCTGCGAGTACACTCGGCCGGGAAAGTGGGTACGAACTCGAAAGCCCGACTGTTGCTGCTTTTCGAATCGCTGTGTTGCAAGGGGAATGGGCCGAGGCGGAGGATCTACTCTTCGGCTCACGTTCTTCTGGCGACAGCGGGGGAGGTGTGAGTGTCAGTAACGGGTACTCGAACCAAAGCGAAGGGCTTGTGCTCGCGGAAGGAGCGGACAAGGATCAGATGCTATTCTGGATGCGGCAGCAGAAGTTCCTTGAGCTGTTGGAGGACCGAGATCTTGGAAATGCCTTGATGGTGCTACGGCAAGAGTTGACGCCTTTGAATCAGGACGTAGGGAAGCTGCATGCTTTGTCAAGGTAGGAATGTCCATGCTGCACCGCCGACGGACGGTGCCGGCAGATCACTCCACTTTAAGCTAATACTTGCTCAGTCTAATCATGTGCCAGTCGGCCGAAGACCTAAAAGCTCAAGCTCGATGGGACGGAGCCGAAGGCCATTCACGACAGGACCTTTTGTCCGAATTATCAAGTGAGTCCGCATGAGTGATATAGACATCCCAGCACCAGTGACCAACAATCCGTGACAGAATCAATATCGCCTTTCGTGATGATACCAGAACATCGGCTGGCTGTCCTGCTGGACCTAGTCAAAAGGAATCAGATCTTCGACTGCCTCTACCATAATACCGCCAAATCGCCCTCTCTGTATTCCGACCACAGCTGCGATCGACGTCTGTTCCCACGAGATACTTTGTTCGAATTGGGTCAGCACTCGGACGAAGTGTGGTTCATAGAGTTTTCTCACGACGGTACTATGCTCGCCACAACCAGTAAGGATCGCACAGTCATCATTTACAATACTACTTCTTTCGGGGTGCTCCACAGATTGGCAGAACACGGAAATGCCGTGACTTATGTAGCATGGAGCCCCGACGACTCCAAGCTAGTCAGCTGCTCGATGGACCACAGGGCTAAATTGTGGGACGTGGCAGTAAGTGATCAAGGCCACCATCACCGTCATCCTTGCTGACTTCTGGAGTCTGGACGCTGTCTGGTAACGATTGAAGCTTTTGCCGAGCCTGTCACTACGGCAACATGGTCTCCGGATGGCCAAACATTCGTCGTGGGCTCATTAGACAACCAGGCGCACCTGTGTGCCTGGGATATCAATGGCCGTCATGTTTACACTTGGCCCGGTGGATATCGGGTCCAAGACTGTGCCATATCTCCAGATGGGCAACGGCTGATTACCATCTCGACCGACAAACGAATACACGTCTACAATTACCGAACGCGAGAAGAGGAGTACAACTTTGAGCTCAAGGTTGCCTTGACTTGCATCCGAATCAGCCAGGACTCCAAGCACATGCTGGTCAACATGGCGGACAACGAGATACAGCTGCTCGAGATTGAGACTGCCGACCTCCTCCGAAAATTCTCGGGCCAGAAGCAAGGGCAATTCGTGATCCGAAGTAACTTCGGAGGTGCAGCCGAGAACTTTATTATCAGCGGGAGTCAAGGCAGGTCCGCCCATGATGCCATTCCCGTGCATCTTACTGACACCCGTCGTCCCAGATTCGCGTGTCTACATCTGGCACAAGGTCAACGGGATGCTCGTGGACGCGCTCGAGGGTCACCGATTCGGTTGTGTCAACGCGGTGGCGTGGAACCCTCGAGATCCTTACATGTTTGCATCGGCAGGTGATGACATGAAAGTCCGAATGTACGTTTTATTACGCCATGATCACTTCCGTTGTAGACCGTTGTTGACCCTCACTCGCAGTTGGTCGAACTCCAACAGGAAGGCACGAACCGGCTCCGACGGGTCATCCAGACTCAGTCTACTGCGACCCACGATGGATCCCGCAGCAAGCCTGACCTAGACCACGAGAAGAGGAGTCCAGACTTGCCAGCGATGCTCTCATTTTGTTCATAAGCATGCGTCCCGGCGAATCTGGTGGACGAGGCGGAATCGCGATATGATTAGCATGTAGAGGGAAGGGCAGCGTATAGGTGTTTTTGTTCATGGAGACTCGATGCTACTTCAATCCTCCCTATTTTTCCCCAGGATCTATGGTTGGGTACCCCATTCGGTTCACCACTCTTCATACGATTGCACCGGTGGCAAGGTATAGAATGATTCATGATCGGTGTTGGCGACTTTTCTTTTCGTCGCGCATAGCCCGCTGGAGGTGGTTTCTCAGAGGTTGTGCATTCGTTTCCAGGCTTGAAGGAAAGAGGGGGGGGGTTGTCGGCAGTCAGATTGTCAATCGGAGAGCTGGATGCATCGTTGTCGTGCGGCACGAATAGGCAGAACCAACATGTTTACTGTACGATCAGGGAGCCGTTGCGGCATCCTAGCGTCGGCTGAAGCCTCAGCTCGTACTCTACCCTGTACACGTCAAAGACGGCCCTGCTCTGCTGTGCTCTATGCACACGGTTTCTCAACTGAAAGACTAAGACTCGGAAGCTTGTGAGGACGCCGAGCGATCCAGAGCCCTAATGTACGAGTACTAATAGCATATTCACTTTACCCTGACCTCACGTGCCGTTCCGCCACCTAATATATCGCGACGAGCTGATTGGATGAAGCAACACCTCGTGTTCGCTTCTCATTATTTATTAGGGTTTTAGCCCCAATAATAATATTCCCCCCATCATTTGATTAAGGGGTACTCCATAGCGGGAACGACCGTTGTTCGGAGAATTCCGTCCTCTACGTGAGGTACCGAAGAGCTCGTACTTTGTTCCCATAAGATAACCTTCCTTCGTTCCTCCTTACTACTACTGTAGCACCCCAGCTGCTGCAGGTACAACGTTGTTACTTGTACCCGCCTTACTTCCAGGTTGTACGAGTCCAGCTTACACGGTCCAGACAGACACTAATGTCCCGCTGAGGTTGGTTCTTGGCATATCTTAGCATATCTTGGCATACATTGAGTTGCGAAAGATCTGTCTAGGTACCTGACGTTACCTGTATCCTCTCATTTCCTTACTGCCCGCCATGCTGCCGAATCGTCTGTTCTTGGCCTCTCGCCATGGGTCGAGCCGTGTTGATGGACAAGGGCAGACGTCTGGTGATGCTTTCACATGCCTCCAAGGCAGTCAACCCGGTGCAAGTCTTGACACACTCGGCCTGAGGCTAGGGATGAGGGCTGTCGGTGAGGTCTGAATGCCCAGGACAACCCTACCGTGCCTTGGCCAGGGCTCAAGAGCTTGGGCAAAGCATACATATAATGCCAGCGTCTCTGCCCTCTTTCCCAGCCTCCGACTCATCCAGCTCATCCAACACCTCGACGACCAACTACAAATCCTGACTTCTGCTATTTATTCCCAATCCACCATGCAGATCACTTCCGCCCTTCTCGGCGGCCTCGCCATGGTCGTCACGACGATAGCCAGCCCAGCATTCCCCCTCGAGGGACGCTCCATCGGCTCCTCCTGCTCCACCCCCGTACGTCGCCCCCTCTCCACTATCCCCCTTGCCTCTCTGACACCGCGATCACAGGACGGAGCCGGCACCTGCCAACAGACGACCAACTGCGTCTCCCAGGGCTTCAACCTAGCAGGCTACTGCCCGCACGACGCGCGCAACGTCCAATGCTGCGTCAAACGAACCTGCTCCACCGCAGCCGGCTCCGGTCTCTGCCTCAACACCGCCGACGGCTGCTCCGCCGGCAGCTTCCACTCGGGCGCCTGCCCCGGCACCAACGCCATCCAGGTGAGCTCGTCTTCATTCGCGTTTCAGCGCCACGCTTCTCTTCCAAAGGCCGACATGATTAGCTGACGAGACGTGTCAGTGCTGCGTCAAAGGCTCGACTACCCCCCCTCTGCCTCCCACCGGCGCATCAGGAGCGGGCATCGTCGCCGCCGCGCAGAGGGAGGAAGGCCTCCCCTACGTCTGGGGCGGCGGCGGCTGCGCCGGTCCCTCGGGCGGCGGGTTCGACTGCTCCGGTACGCATGCACCCCCCACCACCACCCCCAGCCCCACATCCCCCACTACACTACCCTCCCCTCCCCTCCCCTCCTCTCCCCTACCCTACCCTACCCTACCCTACCTTTCCGACAAAGCTAACCGCCCATTCCAGGCCTAACCCAATACGCCATCTGCCAGTCCCAGCACAAAACCATCCCCCGCACCGCCCAGACGCAATACCACTCCCCCCTAGGCCACCACCTGCCCCGCGCCGACGCCCTGCCCGGCGACCTGCTGTTCTGGGCCACGGGCGGCGACTGCGCCGCGAGCGTCGTGCACGTCGGCATCTTCGAGCGGGCCGGGTATATGGTCAATGCGGCGCACTCCGGCACGCCGGTGCGCGAGCAGGCGCTTTGGCTTTCGAGTGGCGGGGAGGAGATCTGTCCTGATGCTGTGAGGTGAGTGGGTCTTTTCGTGGGCTTGTGGTCTTGGGGTTGGGTGTCTGTTTCTGTTGGGGGGTTCGGGCGGGGGTGTTTTGGATGGGGTTGCTGATTGGGGGGGTTTTGATAGGTTCTGGTAGATGGAAATGGTGGATTTGGTGTCAGTCTGGGAAAGGGGACAGGGTGGGTGGGTAATGAGGGCATGGATCGGAGGCTGGGGGAATGGGATGGAACATGAAGCGTGGCGGTGGGTAGTGTTGGGGTTACGGGTACGGGTACAGGTATATATGGGATCAAAGATCATGATCATGAGGGCTTGTGATTTCCTTCTCGTCCGAACACCTGGCATTGGTGAGTAAGAGTACTGTACAATACTACCACTCCTCTTACCCAAGGTTTCCTCTTGAGACAAGAACAATGTACACCCATCTATACCCAGCCTTTCCGCCGAACTTAGTAACATTCAGAATGAGTGCTCTACACTCGAATCCAGAACACAAACGTCTACATCAGAGAAAACAGAAAGATACACTTCCGGTGCCAAACCATCACCCAGTCCCCCAACCATCGAGCCCACCCTTTACACGTAAAGGATAGACAACTAGAGTTAGGCTACGGCAGGGGTTCAAAGTCGCACCCGAGCAACCGCCAAGCCGACGAACCACTACCGACGGGCGCATGCAGGAAACAGCCCAAGACCCAAGATGGCGGGGTCCCACGACCTCGCACTCGAACTCGAGCGTCCAGTACCCGCACCGCACCGCACCGGCCGCCGACCGACCGCGCCCCACCGAGCGGACGGCCAGACAAACAGACGAGCGACGTAACCTCCCACCGGACCGGCTATGTCCCGATGCTGTCTGTACTGGGCCCAGCCACGCCACGCTACCCTCGCCCTCGCCCTCGACCTCCTAACCGGGTGACGATGATACCACGTCTCGCCACGCCCTGTCACGGCCGTGCGAACCGTGCTCACCTATCCCCCTGCGGCACACTTCGCTCAGCCACGCACGACGGCGCGCGACTGCCATTCGGGCGGCGGGAATCTCTTCGCTTCTTCACGAGCGCGCGTGGGGCGTGGCGGAACGGGGCGTAGGAGCGGAGAGCGAGGTGCTTTACGCAAGGGACGGGATCCGAAGCAGGATATTGGATCCTGGAGAGAAGGGCGGATGGAGAGGAGATGGCTGAGTGGTCGGAGTAACAGGGAGGCTTTTGACGGTACGTGTGGGGTACGGTACGTTTCACAGTCGGGAGCTGGTATATATGGCGCCGAGGTTGGAAAGTGGGGACCAGTGGCGGTGGGAGGGCGCTTTTATCGCGTTGGGGAAGATTCCGTGGAGAGGGTGGAGGTGGACGGAGGGGTGAGACTGTCTTGGTCGGGGAAGCTCGGCTGCTGTTGAGATTGTGGGAATGGTTCTTTCGGCGGGAGTTGGTGGACGTTCCTGGTGGGCTGTGGCTGGACGAGCGATTAGCATGAGATCCAAAACAGGCTCAGATGGTCTGTTGTGGAACGCTACTACCAAGATCGATTCGAGTCCGTGATGGTTAAAGCGCGCGAGTACATGATAGAGTGTATTATCAGGGAAACGCGTATCCTACCTGTATGATACTCGTCGACGAGCCTTGGACCTTGAGTCTATGACCCGTGTGCGTGAGAGGCAATAACAAGTCCATGGATCGCCGCTGTATGACGCAGCGCGGTGATCGGCTTATTGGATGAGAAGTACTGGATTTTTGATGGCATGTATTCTACATGTCCTGCCAGCGTCTGAACCACCACTTGTGTGTCTTATGCAAAGATAGTTGCTTAACGCTGAGGTCAAGCGGGTCGATTACTTCGTCCCTTGTTCCACCTTTTCTAGCGGACTCTTATCAGGAGCTGTCGCTTCCGACACCGGTGGATGACTGGTGTTGTTGCTTGCTTGGGCCGTAGGTACTTTCTCCTTGATGATGGCCAGTAGATAATCGCCAATATCTCCCGCTCCGTCGACATTGGAGAGCTTGGACTTGAAGAACTCCACATCCCGAAGTAACCTGTTCAAGGTTAGCCAATGCCCCGAGACCGACGCGTGGTACTCTAACCTTTCTTTCCCCATCTCAGTCTTGACCGCAACCTCTCGCAGGGCCGTTGACCATTGTTCCTTGTAGCTTGAGAAGACCGGATTCATGATCATCATCACTGTCATCTCCGGCAAGTGTTTACTCAGGACTTTGTGCAATGTGATTGTTTCCTTTGTGAGCGTCTCCATGTATGGGCTGACTTCTTGCTTCTCTGAAGCTTCATCCCACTTTATCTTCTTCATGGCGTTGACATGCATCGCCGCCCGTCCGCTCATGATGTCCACAAGCTTTTCATGGATCCCGGCTTGGTGTTCTTGATATAGTCGCTTGACCTTGTCAAACTCACCCATGATAGATCCCGACGTAGATGAGCGCCGCCGGACTGATTCGCGTATGTATGGAATGAGTGCAGTTAGGAAGCTCAAAGCTTGTGAAGCCAAGGCGAGATGCTTGGTGGTGATGTTCTTTAGTCCTGCGCTTCGTGTTGCACCGGCACCGAGAATCAACTGAGCCGACCGAGAGTTGAACAGCTTGAGATATTCCAACAGGTTCGAGGCGATATCTTGCGTCATACTTGGAATGCCGGCCATGAGATGCTCATAGCTTTCAACGCCTCTGAGGAGTGATATTGCTGACTGGGGTAAGATGTACTTCTGCTCGTCGACCGTGGCACTGCGGACTTTGTCTTTCCCGGATATCGACGCAGCAATTCCGTTGGCTTGTCCACTGTTTGCTACCGTAGTAGGCCCAACCTCATCCTTCTCATCTTCCCAGACCTTGAAGTCTCTCGTCCATTCAGGGGCGTCTCTAGTGCTGCCCTCGAGTACACGAGAGAGAGCGCCACTGTCGACATCGCTGAAATCTTTCGCATCCCACCGGTCCGAATCCATAGTGGCAACGATTCGTTGCCGCTCCATTTCCCCAAACTGCGTAACAAAGTCTTTGATGTGACCATTGACGACCGACTTCAGACTTGTGCCTCCACGGCCTGACACCGCCTCGCATTCGTCGGCGAATAATCTGTTAAGCGCAAAATATCTCAAAAAATTCTGAAGAGGAAGCTGAGTCGTCTGGTCAGATCTGACCTTGAGAATTTTCGTGATCTGCGTTTGAGCTGTGTCTACTGCTTGACCGAGGAGGCTTGACATATCCAGAGCTTGATGCACTTCTGCTTGGATGTTGATTGATGAAGAAGATTCAGACCCTTTTGCGTTCATATAACTATCTAAAGTCGGCTTCATCGGGCTTTTCGGAGGAGATCTTAGACCACTTGTGGCCGGCGGGGCTAATATACCGCTGGTAATATCTAGCAAGACCTTCAGCTGAACGCCGAGCCTTCGCAAAGATTCTCCGACCGCAGCGTATATTTTCATCAACATCATCTCAGCATCTTCACTGTCCATTGCACGAAGATTCCGCGCAAGGATGAGGGACTTCTCTTGCTGGCTCATTGCACGCCCCCCCTGAGTCGATGCCGACATCACCGACTCGTTGTCGTCGTCGTTTGAGCTTGGTAAGTGTCGCCGAATAATGCCTTTGATCTCTCGCACAACAGCTTCGCGATACGCGGTAGCAGCCGGCATGAGGTGTTCTGACCGTGTCAGGCCTTTCAAGCTCGAAGCTGAGGAACGACGAAGCTCATCATTGAGGTCGAGGAAAGCCAGAAGCGTAGAAGGACCACGACTGTGCTCGCCTCGTGATCGTTGCGATGCTGTTCCCCAACGTTCCACTGTTGTTTTAGGGTGAATACTGGCAACGTGTCGTCGAAGATCAGCAAGCAATGCTCCAAGAAATTGCGCCTCAAAAGCTTTGCCAATTTTATATCTTAGTAAGCCCAGTTCATCTGTAGCACCTTCCAGAGCTTTGAGGTTACGCAAGTCTTGCAGTTCGCCTGGATCACTCAGATCCTCACCACTTTGCCCCAGCTTCGGTGGTACATTACGTTCCCCTGCCATGAGCCTCTCAATACCGTCCAGTGTTTCTAAGGCGGTCTCGATCTCGTCCTTGTTGATTTGTTCTTCACAACGAGCCACTCCATCTACTATCCGGCGGAGCTGCTCCACAGCATCCCCAAGCTTCCGGACGTTGTCTAACCGTCTACGCATCTCAACCACCTTAAGCCCTCTCAGAGCTAGGTCCTGGTCAAGGGTTGCAAGATCTCCTCTTAACTGCTTGATCCGCGCTACGGAATCGGCAACTTCTGAATGCAATTCTCGTAGAGACCCCAGAGCAGCAAAGAACGATGTCGAAGCCGTGGAGATCGAGCCTATCAGATGAACCTCGACAGTGTCCATATACCACGAGAGCTTCTCTTGCAGTATAGCATTCGTTGCTAGGGCTTTTCTCCCAGTTGCACCAGGCGCTGTTACCGATCCATTGGTCCTCTTGACATCCGAGCCAGTCGATCCCAACACTGGTCGTACAACCTCGGATCGCTCACTCACTATGTCGAAAGTCCGTGGATTCTCTAGGCGAAAATCTTGATCGAAGTAGACCTCAGGTATGGTCGACAGCGGTGTTATAGGATGCAAACGCCTTGATGCTCCGCCGCTAGTCCCTCGTTTTAACGTCGGCGATTCGAGGGGAGATACTACTGGAGAAGACACTGATCCAACATATGATACTGACCCATTGCTGGAAGGTCTCTGCTGCGAAATCCTCCCCAACGAAACGAGGGATTCTTCATTTTTGGAAAGCCCTCTGCCATGCCGGACAAGCTGTGATCCGCCAATGTCATCGCTCTCATGAGCCCGCTGAATGGCATCGTACAAAGGTCCGACTTGTGACAAGTAAGGCGTGAAAGCTGCAGGTTCTGTATGAGGTATATTGGTGAGGACGACAGGAGGAATGTCTTTCGTCGATGGAGGTTTATAGCTGGCCGACGTTGATGCTGAGGTATGAGGAAGGAGACCTTTCCCGACGGTTGGTGGTTGAAGGAGTGCGTGAATTGCTAACAATGTAACATGAGCGCCACGCTGGTGTTGCAAACAAGATAGTCACTTACAGTTGTGACCTACTTCTTCTATCGACTTGGCCCGATTCTGTGAGGAGGTATCCAAGACACCTCCAATAGACACAACAGAACTGGCGGTTGATCCGCGGCGGAGCTGATGTCTGCCATTAGGGCTTTGGATCTGAGTCGAAGCGGTATATGGGAAAGGATACTGAGAGGGTGATGAGACTGATTGGGTCGACACGAAGCTGTCATTCGATCTTCGTGGTGCTGGTGATGACATCTCCCCATCTCACAGGATATCCAAAAACCTCCGAAACCATGGAGGGGGCCCGACACCGCTTTAGGTACATAGTTTGGACATATTTTCATCCAGAGAGTCGGCGGTATTACTCACGACCACCTCGCCATACATCATTGAAGCTACTCCTGTAGCCTTTACATAGGTAGGTAGGTAGGTAATTTATTCCGCCCGGAGGCACTAAGCCTAAAGGGCTCTAGCACTATCAACTATCATATCTACTGCTATGTTCATGTCTCACAGTAGTCCTTGCTGAAACATCTTTTCCTTGCTATCTTCTATGCTCATTTACTCCTGATATGCTCAGATAGTTGTAGATAAGATTGTAAATACATTTTAAAGATAATTTTACAAATGTTTAATGTTCTATGATCAGCAGTCAAAGCAGACATCATGTGACTATGAGGTGTATGTTAATGAGAGAAAAGATAATTAATGAGAAATGATGAATCTTATCATCAGACTTAATTGATAATTAAGTCTGTCTATGTTCAAAATAAATTTAATGATAATTTTAACAGCTATCATGTCTGATGATCAGTCTTCTGAATCTGATGATGCTTTATTCTTTAAACATTAAAAAAGAGCACTTTCTCTTGCTGTAAAGTACTGCTGCAGAGACACTCTTTTTGTAATTTATTTAATGCAGCAAAATAAAAAATACTTTATGTCTTCTTTCTTTATATCATAGACACAGTTCAGTGATTCAATGACATCTATTCTGTGCAGATATTTGTTAATTCTATTCATAATCATACATAATTAAATAAATATCTTCATTTCTGTCTTCTTTAAACTATCATAAAGCTTCTTAATATGTTTATCTGACAGTGCTCTGTCTAACTTTGTTGTGAAGTCTTTTACTTTTCTTAATAAAATATACAACTCTTTCATAATCTTTATGACACTTTTTGTGATGATTAATTACACTTAATAGAAAAAAAGCTTCAAGAAAGCTTTCTGTTTTGTAAAGTCTTACACTGTCTTCTTTGCTGCTTTTTATTGTTGTGACATTACTTTTGTTGACAATTAAATACATTATATTTAATTCTCTCATTGCAGAAGCTTTTCTGCAACTTAATATGTAACTTTTATATCTATTTGCTCTGACTGTTACTTAAATTGCATCAGTCTCTGAACTGCTAAAAGATTCTGAATGATAATGTATATATTTTATCTTTAAATATAATCAGAAAAATATCTTAAAGTCTGACTGATTGCTGACAATTTAACTGTATAGAGATTTTGCTTCTTTCTTGACTCTAGCATTCTTGAGTATGTTACATATTGATGTGTTGTGATTCTCATTTTTATATTTATAATGATTTCTTCTGTCTCAATCTTGCCATTTCTAATGAATGCACTCATTGCAATGATGATGTCTTAAAGAATATTAATAAAAGTCTATTTATCTTTTTTCTTTCTTGTTGTGTCTGCTTATAGATGAGAAGCTCATAATTAAATGCTATAAAGCTTTATTCTTTTTATTTTATTGAAGAATATCACTGAATATTTAATATTTAACTTGCTGAGCAGAGAGTTAAACTGTTAAGTCTGTGTTGTGTTAAGCTTAATCAGTGAATTTAAGATGAGCAGTATTTATAATTTAATTTATGTTGTCACTGTCTTCTCAATCTATCAAAGTTACATAAACTTCAAGCAAGTCTCTGTCTCTGCTATGACTGTAAAGACAGTAATGAAGACATTTATTATTATCTGAATCTTTATCTTTTACACTTTATTAAAGATGATCATTGCTCTGACATTACAGACATGTCTTCAGACTACTATAATATAATTCATTATTGATGCTATCATGCAGATAAACAGCTGCCTTATCATCAATAAAAAAATCATCTATAGTTTTTTAAGAATCATAGTTATCTTTAATCTCTTAATGACTGTTAAAGTCATGTAAGTTCTATAATGAAGTTCACTATTTATAATCATCTTAAGCAGCTTCACTTCAGTGACTAACTGCACTTTCTGTTTCTTAATCTTGACTGTTGTGTTACTTAGATGAGCATCAGTTCTTATAAAGTAAATTAGTACTGTCTTTTCTTTCTTAACTCTGATGTCACTTTTCTGTTTTCACATTATGATTTTTAATATAATTCTTTAAATATCTTCAATATTAATCTCTGCTGAGAGATCTGTAATTCATACTGTATAATCATTAATAAACATCAAGACTTCTTCATTACTATTAATCTTCTTCTTTACTAGATCAGCATTAAAAAAGAGAAATAAAATAAAGAATAATGATGATCTCTGTAATAAATCTATTTATAATAATTTCTGCTTCTTTAAATTATATTCATTTACTGATAATGTTGCTGTCTAATTAGAGCAGAAGATGTTCACTTATTGATACAGTGATGATGATATGCATTTTGTATACAATCTTTACAGTAATCTTTTCTTATACATTCTGTTATATATATCTTTAATGTCAAAGCTAATCAGACTAAGTATCTTTCTTTAATGTTAAGCTTTATAGATTCTTTCTTGTAATAGTATTAAGATTTATTCAGTGAATTGTTGTTTTCTGACTTTAAAGTGATTAATAAATAATAAAGTATATATCTTTACTATATATAATAATCTGTTCACTATCACTGTCTTTAGAGCCTTGTCTAAAATAAATAGTAATGATATTAAATATTATACTTTTGCTTTTATATAGTCTCTCTTTCTCAACTTCTTTAAGAATATTATCTTAGTGTTTTGTCACTGACTTGATAGCTCTTTCTTATTTAGTAATGATTAAAAAAAATGTAATATGTAATGCTTCATCATTAATTATGTTTATCATCATATCATTGCTGACAGACTGTCATCTTCTGCAACTTTTCATAAATTAATAGTCATTATTCTGCTTTTCACTTTCTGTAGTGTCAGACACAGCATATTTATTGATTCTTTTGCTGATGCAAGAAATTCATTTTGTATCTTTTTGAAAAGTAAAGAAAAGAAGATATTCAACAGCTTTATGATCTGCTCTTAATTATCTATTATTATTAAACTGTTTTTTTTTATCAAAGATGATGTCTTATCAAAGTATGAGTCATTGATTAAGTCAATGTATCTGACAGTCTGCTATATATTTATATTATTAAATAGAAAGTTGTGTCAATGTGTTTTCTTTTAATTTTGAATTGCATCATAATACATTTTTGCTGCTTCTCTTGCTTAAACTTCTAAATTAAGCACTGACTTTATCTGTCTTCATTATGTTCTTGTGCAATTTCTTGTTCTTGTGTATTCAGTTTGCAAATGTGTTAAATCTGTTGTTCATCACTGTTTAACATATAAGAATGACTTTGCTTTAGACATTAACTTTTACACTGTATCTCAAACTGTATTTATCAGTTCATCTATTTGCTTTTGCATTAATATATTTAAGAAGAGATCTCTAAGTCTGTGTGTCAGAACTGCATAAATTTTGTTTTAGAAAGCATTTTTAAAGAGAAGTCTTTTCTTTCTTAATTAAGATGATAAAATCATATTAAATGCAGTTATTATAACTTAATGATCTGATTCATACTCTGTCTCATAAATCTTGCATCTTATCATAGCTGCAGCAAGCTCTAATGTAATTAATATTAAATTAATAATTATTTTTATCTCTTCTCACTGTTATGTTTTGATTTCTCTTAAAAGCAGACTATGCATAGCTTGAGCACTCATTAATTTAATAATAAAGTTAGCTTTACTCTGTCTTGCATTGATCATTGCATTCTCTTCTTATAACTGATTATGATGATTAAAGTTGCTCAATAATAATATCTGTAATTTCTTAAGAGCTTTTCTTCTTGCATCATTGATAAGCTTATTGATGAGATGTATAGCTGTAATTAGAATTTGTTTATTGTTGTATAATATGTATATTGAGATTATTAGCACTGTGTATTCTTGAAGATACAGCATCACAATCATTAAATTATAAAAGTTAATTAGTACTTACTCTGCTTCTATATCTTTATAAATTTATAGCATGCTTCTTACTGCTCATTTATTCTCAGATTGCATAATAGACAGCATCTTGATTTAATTTGCATATCTTATAGAAATGATTACTAACTTATTGTCTATTCTTCAGACATGAGACTCAGACACTATTATAATGCTGTAATGCTGAAGATTTAAATTGTTTATTAAGCTTAATTGTATACTGCTTTGCTTTTATACATTTAGCTGAGCTGTTCAAAGTGTATTATTCATTATAAGATGAATAAAGCACTCAACAGTTTTTATTGTACAATTTATGAAGCTCATCACAAGATATACACTTTAATGTTGCATTACAGTTGCAATGATTGTGTTCTTCTATGATATATCTTGCATAAATGATCATCTTCTTGCAGTTATAGATCTTATAATTCATATTCTAACAATTATAGCATTAATTAGATCTAAAATGTCTCTTAAAGATGTTAATAAATCTTAATTCATCATTAATATGAAAGTAATCTTTTTGCAATAATTTATTGACATCACTGTCTCTATACAGATATACAATCATGAAACTGTATACTTTATCATTATTCTTTCTGCTAATTTATGTCATCTTTATCATTAAGACCTCATTTTTCTTTCTTAGTGACTCTATGATTTCTGATAGCAATAGCTTCTCAGTGAAAAGAATGTCATCTTTATACACATTATTAATTTTAATAAGATATAGCTGATTTCTAAACACTCTTAAGTCACTTACAATGATCTTCTTAGTCACTTTCTTTATCATCTTTGTCTCTTAAACATCTTTACTCATAATTTAAATGCAATCATGATTCTTAATATCTTTCATCACTACTATACATCTTCAGTTTTCTTTATCTTATTATTTGCAGATCTCTTTCTCTATAACTTTTCTCACTATGACAGAATTAACTTTCAATTTCTTTATTGTGTCTGCTTAGAATGTATCAATAATGCAGTATAATGTATCAGCATATGTTGATGATATAGTTAGTTCTGATAAGACAGATAAGATGTTGCTAAAGTAACTGTTGAGTGACATTTTTGCTATTGCAGCATAGATTGATGATTTTTCTGAGAAAATGTGAATGCTTTATTTTTATGCATTTACTAGAACTATGTTTTCTGTCTTTAAAACTGCTGTTTCTGCTTTTAAAATAGTTGCTTTGTCTTGCAGCTTCTGAATAGTCATTTCTTTGATGTTTAATTGAATTTATAGTGTTGTCACTTGCTCTTTTGTCTGTAAAATGAGCATCATCATTAATATGATAAATTCTTTTCTTATTTTCTGCATAAGATCTATCAGATCTACTGTGAATGTATTATTGCTCATTTTAATTGATGAGAAGTTCAACTTCATTATGATTTTGCTTGCATTGTTGCTTTCTTTATTCAGATCAGCATCTCATGCTTATTGTATCTTCTGTAAGACATTTTTCTTTCACTCAGAGCTTCTTTTCTTCATATTGATTGTTCTGATGTGGCTGAGCATCATGTGGCTATTCAGGCTATTTGCAGAACAGTATATTTGAATAAAAGTCAGTGCAGAGTGAGAGATGAGACTTTCTGTATTCTTCACTCAAACTCTACAAATGTATAGGAACTGCAGTGGCAGCTTGTGGCTTTACAGTGAATGCAAGATCAGCAGGGTTGATTCTGAATATCATGGAGTCGTCTTCCTTTGTCTGTGCGTAGCCTTTACATACTGTAGGTACCTTACAGTTTTGGGTACAACGAGCATATGACTAAGCATCGGATCGGCCGCGCAAACCTCCTTGTGGTGAAGCATCCCGATCACTGATCGCTCTGACGCCATATATTTACCAGACGTCAATACAGGAGGGGAAGGAAGTGAAGGTAGGAGTGAACGAAGAATCAAGATGAGGAGTTTATTCACACACACGTTGCGCAGGCTTTTTCATAAACCATCAGGCAGCCGATATCCCCAGCCTAGTATAATATCGCGAATGACGACAGTCATTGACGGACTCTGGCAACTGGACAATAGCGAAAAGTACTACGGGTCCCCTCCGAGCATAGGTTCCTCCAAGAAGTCCCCTTAATGGGTTCCCTTAATGGGTCAGCTACCACATAACCTAGTCGTTCGGAGGTAGGGCAAGCGCTGATCTTACACATTTCGACGGCTAGGAACCGGGGGCCTTGTTCAGATTCTCGCCGTATGCGATGTTCCGAGTCCAATCATCAGAGCGATAGAAGAGGAGTTATGAACAAGTGGAGAGACGTCATTTATACACCTCAGGCAGTTAAGCAAAGCAGCATCCAACTTAATCCTTAAAATGCCCCACTGCTTCCCTGCCTGTTTTGATTCCTCCCTAGGGCATGCCAATTAACTTAGGGCATTGTTTTCATCAACTGCTTCAAGCTTCAATGATGGGGTCATATAACGTCTCCTGTCATTACAGTGGAGTTTCAACCCAACCCTAAATCCAATCCCAGCGGCTTGTCCCGATCCCGTGCGACAACGAAAGCGTGTACGTGCACTACCCTAGCACTATGCGAATAAAGTACACCGTCACGGTATATATTATATGATAAATCACTAGATTCGCGAGAAACTCGTGCTGGAAGTTCATTCAGGTACCTGACTACCTAGACAAATTAATATATTCAGTAAGACCACGGTGCCTGAACCCTAACCTACGGATCCTCCTGACCTACCCTCTACCCACAGGGCTAGCCTAGTGATTTTGGTAAAGCATGATCCAGTAGGTAAACATACAAACCGTATGACCTTTTAACTGACTAGGTAGAGACAGTCAAGAGCTTCTTCACAGATATAGTTCTGTATATTGTTATCTACTACGTCCGAGGATTTCTGTGCTGCTCTTCTGCAATCAATATACATTATATATACCAGTGCGAGGTGAACTATCGTGGTAAAGCCCAAGTCTGATATAGAAGGAGACAGAATCTGACAAACCCAAATTTCAAAGCTGCTGACCGTCAACAAGGAAGGACAATGAGCGAAGAAGAAGTGTCCTTGACTTACCGATTCAGCGGTACGATGAGTGACTGGTACTGGAAACAGTGTCCACACAGAGAGCCTCCTAGTATGAACTGACCCCTTTCTTTTTGAAACTTGAAAAGCTGTTTTTGCGGGCTTGTCAGTACATAGCCGCTTATCTTCTTCCATTCCCTTTCTCATATAGTCATACAGGTCGTCATCATCGCTCTTGCTCTTGCTCTCGGCACCAAATGAGATGACGTTCCGCCTCGACTGCTGGAACATCTACCTTGAAATCATCCCCGATATCCACTTCACTCGAATCACTCCTCGAGCTCGTGCCCCAACAACCAAGGGAGTCACCTTGCCCGATCTCGCTTGACATCATTTTGTGAAGCTTCCTCCCCGGTCTTTCCTCGTCATGATATCTGCGACGACTTGTGCGTCCTCGTAAGACTTCTGCTTCTTCCTATCCTCAAGTCGATCAACCCACGCAGCAGCAGCTACGGTCTCTGGATGTGTTGACTTGAGAACCTTCTCCCGCCTCTCCCGCACCTTCTTTGCAATCTTCAATGCCATTTTGACGTCTTTCTTCGCTGTCAGAGCTTCCGACAGGCGTAAGAGCGAGGTCAGCGTCAGAGGATGGTTGGGTCCCAGTTTTTTCTCCAGTGCGACGTGCATGTCACGTTGAGTAGTATACGATTCCTCAGCGTGGGCCAACGGATCAAGCTTGAGGAGGGCGGCTGCGTGGGCGGAGTGGAACTCGAGGCTTACCGCATGACCGGATGCTGAGCGCTCAGAGCCTTCCCAAGCAGACTGATACAAGGACACGGCTTCTCCATGGCGGTCCTGTGCCGTCCTGATACAGCCGAGTGCGAATTTCAGGGACAAGATGTATGGGTGATCGTTGTCAAGGTGATGCTGATGATTGATGTATTGCAGCAAGTCATGGATGTGAGATTCAGCTTCTTGTAATTTGGACTGGGCGATGAGGCACAGAGCAAGATAGTACTACATTTTGCGCGTGTCAAGGTTGGAAAAGCCATAAACGGATGTTTGAATGGCAAAAGCTTCGCGCAGCCGCTCTTCTGCAGCAGCATATTGACCTTGTGCGCATTGAATAAAGGCCAGTCGATACTGACAGGCAAGGGTTTCCTGGTCAGAGGGACCAGCTAAAGCTTTGCGGCCCATTAGAGCGGTGTTGATAAGAGCCTCAGCAGCATCATACTTCCCTTCCAATTCAAGGATATTAGCGAGACGTCGTTGTGAGCGGTATATGTCTGGATGAGTAGGTTCAAGAACCTTTTCACGTCCAGATAGAGCTTTGCGAGCCATTTTCTCCGCAAGACTTAGTTTTCCCTCTCCCTGATAGACGTTGGCAAGAAAATGGTATGCTTCGAGGGTTTCTTTATCTTTTGAACCAAGCAGTGACTTTGTTCCTTCCACAATCTCTTTGGAGATGGTCTCTACTTCTTCATATTTGCCTTCTTCCTTGAGGATCTGGGCAAGATTGGCTTTGGCTCGGAAAGTGTCCCTGTGCTTCAAACCGTACGCTTGCTTCCAACTTTCGCATGCATCTCGTGCCATCCTTTCAACTTCAGTCCACCGGTTGCGCTTGAACCAGTACTAGGCCAGATTTGTCTGCAATTTCGCCCTGGCGGGGACATCGACATCTGAGGCAGATACGATTTGTATAACTTTCACCGCGTGAGGTTCAAAGGCCGCACATATATCAAAGGTGTCGTGCTCGCCACTAGGAAAGTTATTTGAAAGTAGAAGGAGTGCTTCCTTTAGATAGTTTTGGTCCAATTTTCGTGAGGTTACCCACTGTCTGACAGTGAGCGGCATAAGTCGATGCATATTGTACGAATTTTTTTGAACCCCTTCCGATAAGGGAGAATCGCAGGAGTACTCCGGCAGCTTTGGTGAGATTGATGGATGAGTTTCCTACAAACAGTTTCAAAAGCGACACTGGGATCTTCGACTGCTCATAATAAGCCATAAGGAAAAGAAGTTCGGCAGCATCAGGATTGGCTCTCTGGATCTGCTCTATAGACAGCTTCCATGTTCCATATACTGCATTCGGCACTCCTGGATCTCTGCCGCGCTCGTCCTCTTCGAAATTGTGTTTCAAGAGTTGTATGGCTAGAGAGTCTTCTTCGATCAGATTCAGGTAGTCGGTTATATTCATCGAATTCTCTTTAATGAAAGAAGAGGCCTGAACCATGGCGAGAGGTAGATGGCCTAGTGCAGCAGCAAGTCGATCGAAGTCTTCATCTGCGCGCTGGCTTCCTAATCCTGTCTCTTCAAGTTCGTTGCGTAGCATCTCAACAGACTCATTTGTCGACATCCTTTCAACGCGGATGGGCGCATTGCCTTTGGTGAGAGACCGGCCTGCCTTGAGGTCTCTTGTTGTGATCAGAATGCTACCTTGCTCACAATCAGGGATGTATCGCAATACATCAGTCACTTCCCTAGTAGTGTCTGCTCCATCAGTCTCAGAGAAAATATCAGGACCGTCCGCATTATCAATGATCATTAACCATTGGTGACCGATCTCTCGCTGAAGCCAATCCCGGGTGAGTGCGAGACAGTCCTGATTTGGATCATCAACATTCGGTATCCGACATTTGGTCCCAATCTCCAACAGAGCTTGCCGAAAGTGTTCAGCATTTCCACAGTGTATCCAGAAAAGCGAATGGTCCGGGAATTTCTGGCGGTACCAAAATGCGTATTTAATTGCAATTTGAGATTTGCTGTTGTTCCATTCTGAGCATATCAACGCATGGACAGTAACAAAGCACTTACCCTACACCCCCTAAACCATATAGGGCCACACGCTTCTGACCTTTACTCATCGATTGAAGTGTTCTCTTGACGTTTCCAGAAACCCCTTCTCTTCCGACAAAGTGTGGGTTCTCACTGTAAGGCATAATGATGACAGGGAGCGTTCGTGGTGAGATATGGGAGCTTTCCCTGCTACTTCCTCTGGAGGTCTCCCCGCTAGAATAGGATTTGAGGTCACTATCTGACCATGTTAGCATCCTAGAGCGGACTCCAGATGAGATGGTGCTGCCTTCTGGGCTACTCCCATCACTTCTAAAAAAGTTGGCAGACAGTCGTCTTTCTGTAGTGTAAGAGTCTTGAAGCGATATGGAGGGCACCGAGAGGCGAGGAGCACTCATCGCCACCTGCACAAGATCAATCATCTCGCCAATGACCAGCTTGTAATTACCGTCCTGCACGTCATCGAACTTGCAAATATTGCTATGATTCTCGGCAACACTAACCAACCTCTCGACGGAGTCTGAGAAGCTGACGCTTTGTCGACTATCTATAGGATGCGTCAGACAAAGCGTCAACTAAAAGCTTAGACAGTACCCACGAGTCCAAGGTGTTTGTTGAAAGGCTTCGTTTCATAAAAGGAGACAATGTGGTAGTCTTGAGCCTGTTGCTCGAAGATTTCTTGGATATCTTGTACGATGGTCGAATTCTGCTGCAGTGTCTCCATAAAGTTGTTCTTGACGTTCCCCGTGATCGCTTTCACAATATTGGCCATAATACTTCCCAAGTCAGCATGATTACCGCCTCGGTGAGGGGTCCCGAAGAACGCTATGCCACGGGTGGCATGCTGTATGGACTCATATGCTGTACTGTGACTGGCTCGAATGAGGGCCTAAGGTAGCAGAGGTAAGCTGGAGTTGACGCTTGCAAAAGAGTCCTAGCTCACTTGTTTGACGATGATACCGCCTAAACTATGACATAGAAAGACGATTGGTCGATCAAGTTTGCTCTGATGTAAATTCAGCAGCTGTTGACCTCCTTTGTAGATTGTTTCGTACCTTTCTTGCGCTTCTAAGCCGGTTGAGTAAGTCTCGAGCAACGTCCATCACCCCCGCTATCGTGGTATCAAAAGCGACTTTGGAGTTATATCCAAATAGCAAAACTCTGGCATTGGGCAGAGCATTGGGAAGAAATTGGTGATCCTTGAGCCAAAGCACTTTGTTCTTTGTCCAAGTATCTTCGCCATGACTCTCCTTCCAGCCAGGATTCAGGCCGTGGACCGCAACAAGACTGGCAGGGTCAATCTTGCGTCAGCATCGAACAACAAACTGATTCTAGAATGAATTAATTACGAACTCTACAGTCGGATTTTCAGGGCTGGTGAGCTCATCTAGATAGTTTTCCCCTTTGGACCTTTGGTCACTTGGTGACTCCTTGGCTGCGGGAGATCTACTTCTATCGCGAAGCTTGTCTTTCGGTTTGCGGTGGAAAGCAGGCTTTAGTGACATACTCATTCACAGTAGCCTTGGGATGAATGGTAGACACCCCAAGAGATAAGTGAATCGTTGTACCATAAGGTATCCTTGCGACTCTCCAAAAGAATTCTTGGAGCGACAACTGTAATTGCCTGGGGAGAACTCCGTAACTACGCAAAGTAAGCTGAGGGACGACGCAATTATTAATAATGGGACGGAACAGTCTTATCAACACGATGCTGGCATCAGCACTAATCCAGCTGCAGAGCACCTGATTGGCCAGTCGATATCATTACTAATACTTCTACCTTTTCTACCTCCCTTACCAGGTAACTAGTATCCACACATGGCTAGTAGTCTAACGTTAAGTGGTTACCTCACACGTAACTCGTTATGGCTAACTTAGCGCCAAACGCGTAACGGAAATCTGCGCGTCTCCCCTCATCTTCCTGCTCTGTACATAAGGCGGAGTTGCATGCTTCTTGATATATCAACGACTCAAATCTCATCATGGATAGACAATCTGCATACGCTCTTAGCGTACTCAATCCGGACCGTGAAGGCACTGAAGATTCGCGAACCCGCATAGAGTCACAGCTGCGCGAGTTTGTGCTCGAATTCCGTCTGGATAATGCCTTCATCTACAGGTTCGAAAATCCCCTCGCGCTTAAGAACTTGAATTAACAATCAGGTCAGAGATCAGATACGGCAGAACGTCTTGATTAAACAGTACTACTGCGATGTCGACATTGCACATTTGATCTCGTATAACGAGGAGCTTGCGCACAAGCTCACAACACAGCCCGCTGAGATAATACCCCTTGTGCGTATAACAGTTGGATTTCAGTGGACGCGCTGACGATTTGAAGTTTGAAAGCGCTTTGAGGCGATGTACACACCGGATAGTCTATCCTTCAGAAAAGTGGGAGGATCTCCGCAGCCGTCTCCCGGAACATCAGCTACTTCTCCATTCCACCGTCTCACTGATTTCCATACGCGATCTAAATGCCACAAATATCTCACATCTCGTCCGCATACCTGGTATCGTTATCGGCGCATCGACCTTGTCTTCGAAAGTCACGAGCCTACATGTCCAATGCCGGAACTGTCAACACTCTCAGGTATTGCCGATTTCGAGTGGCTTCTCTGGGGTCACCCTGCCTCGAGTATGTGCACGGTCGCCAGCACCAGGCGACACAAGCGACAAATGTCCCTTGGACCCGTACTTTGTCGTTCATGAGAAGTGTCAGTTCATTGACCAGCAGGTCCTGAAGTTGCAAGAAGCACCGGATCAGGTTCCCGTTGGAGAGTTGCCACGGCATATTCTAGTATCAGCGGACCGATATATGACGAACCGTGTCGTTCCAGGATCAAGATGTACAGTCATGGGAGTTTTCTCAATATACCAGTCGAAAGGCTCCAAAAGCTCCTCAAACTCAGCTGTGGCTATTCGGAATCCCTACCTCAGGGCCGTGGGCATTAGTAGCGACGTCGATCACACCGCAAAAGGCAATGCAGTTTTCTCTGAAGAGGAAGAGCAGGAGTTTCTGGAAATGAGTCGACGGCCTAACCTTTACGAGGTCTTTGCAAGCTGCATCGCACCATCGATCTATGGAAACCAAGATATCAAGAAAGCTATCGCATGCTTGCTGCTTGGAGGTTCCAAAAAGATCTTGCCCGATGGCATGAGGCTCCGGGGGGATATCAACGTTCTCCTCCTCGGTGATCCTGGTACGGCGAAGTCGCAGCTTCTCAAATTCGTCGAGAAGGTTGCACCAATTGCAATCTATACCTCAGGCAAGGGATCTTCCGCTGCTGGTCTTACAGCGTCAGTGCAACGCGACACGTCTACACGGGAGTTCTATCTGGAAGGCGGAGCCATGGTGTTAGCGGATGGTGGTGTAGTGTGTATCGATGAGTTTGACAAAATGAGAGACGAAGACCGGGTTGCGATTCACGAAGCTATGGAACAACAGACCATTTCTATTGCCAAGGCAGGAATCACAACGATCTTGAACGCCCGAACGTCGGTCCTCGCGGCCGCCAATCCTATATTTGGTCGTTATGACGACCTAAAAACCCCGGGGGAGAATATCGACTTTCAGACGACGATCCTGTCCAGGTTCGACATGATCTTCATCGTCCGGGATGAACATGAAAGAGGCCGGGATGAGCGAATAGCGCGCCACGTAATGGGCATCCATATGGGTGGACGGGGCTTGGAAGAACAAGTTGAAGCGGCCATACCGGTCGAGAAGATGAAGCGCTATATCAGCTACTGCAAATCGTAAGTATCGCTCATCACTCCACAAAGAATCAACTCCTGATATCAGCAGGCGTTGTGCACCTCGACTGTCCGCCGAAGCGGCCGAGAAGCTGTCGTCACATTTCGTGTCCATCCGGCGCCAAGTCCACAGCGCCGAGCTTTCGGCCAACGCACGCTCGTCCATCCCGATTACCGTCCGACAGCTCGAAGCCATCACTCGGATATCGGAGTCTCTCGCGAAGCTCTCCCTGTCGCCCATCGCAACCGAGGCTCACGTCGACGAAGCCATCCGGCTGTTCCTCGCCTCGACCATGGACGCAGTCACGCAGGGAGAAGGCCAAGGGAGCAAAGAGCTCATGGAAGAAGTCGGGAAAGTCGAGGAGGAGCTGAGAAGAAGGCTGCCGATCGGATGGAGTACGAGCCTAGCGACACTCCGGAGAGAATTCGTCGAGGGACGGGGTTACAGTGAACAAGCGCTCAATCGGGCCTTGGTGGTGCTCCAGCGACGGGAGACTGTGCAGATCAGGGCGGGTGGAGGTCAGATCTATCGCAGTGGGGTGTAGGGCTTCATGGTAAGTGCAGCTTTTGGCATCGTTTTGCTGGTCACTATCGGTCCATCTGGCGTCATGGTGGGGGGCGCATACGCGTGGGTGAGGGGACAACGGTGGAGTCATGAGTTCACAGAGGTTATTGTTCGCTTTCACGGCAGGCTTAATCGAGATGTCCATATCCAGATGCGGGAATCATTGGAACGGAAATGCGAAGCTCTATGATTGCGCGGTTTGCCCAGCGGAAGTACTACAGGTAGATCCTGCTCTCACTCTAGAGGCCAGCACTGAATTGCTCGACGCGACTGGGTACCCTGGTACTTCGTACTAAACATAGTACAGCAATTCAGCCGACCAATTGCGCTGTTCATACCTACCCGGGGGTATCAGGTTACATACATTTTATTAATGATGAAGTGGATGCGAACGAGATCAGAGTGGAGGGCTTTAAGTATCGTGTAATCTCCATCTTCCCGGATGGCTCCTATACAAACAAACCACAAGGTCTGGTGGCGGAAGCACTTTATTCCGACCGTGTGGTGGGACGGCGGCCGGCGGCTCTAGAACAAATTGCCCGTGATTACGTTAACCCGTTCCGGGCTAGATCTCAGCCAAACTTCCATGGTCTCCCCCACTCCGAAAATTGGTGAGTAAGGAAAACAGTGGTAGCATTATTATTGTTATACGAAGTATTGAACACAACTGGCCTGCCGTTCCTCAAGGCTCAATTATCATGGATTTCCTTGCAGTACTATTGACTCAGCGTTTGGGCGGGATCCGTTGCACCACTGTCTAACAATAATTCTGCTGATCTGCGTGTCGCCACTCGATATCGATAAGAATACCTTCGACCGCTGGCAGCAATTGTACTTGCCACTCACACACTAGCTGATTGGTGCTCCCCCTCTCGCTCGCACGTCTTGGTCGTCTTCAACGGTCCCGTGCTATTCAGGGTTTCGTCTGGCTCTGGGGAGGTGGAGTTGCTACCATGTTCCAGCTATGGCTGAAAAATTGGGAGTGGATGAAGGGCCACATGAAAGGATTAGTGGTGAAACCTTTCAAGAAGCGTCGCCTGAACTTCATCACAATACACTGTGCGCAAGATGCCTTGAGCCGTCGACGGGCTTCTCTCCCATTATGCCAGCGCTGCTGACTCTTGGACGACAGACTTGTACATACTGGCCTGGGTCATCATCGGCTCAATCTTGATCTACCCTGCAGGGCGTTTACGCTACATCGACGCTCTTTTCCTTTCGAGCGGCTCGGCCACACAGAGCGGATTGAACACGTGAGATCTGCCCGTTTGACTCTGGGTGCTGAAGGAGAGGGTTGCTGATTAGCATTGTAGTGTGAACATCAATGATATGAATACCTACCAGCAGGCTAGTGCACGCTACTACATACCATCCCAAGAGTGCATTCCGCTGACCTGTTTCTATGTTAGATCGTTCTGTTCCTGATTCCCTTCCTTTCAAGTACGATCTTCATGAATACCGCTGTTGTCTTCATACGACTTTACTGGTTTGAAAAGCGCTTCCAGCATATCGTCAAGAGCGCAACCGAATGGCGACGTTCAAGGACTCGTTCGAGGTCTGTGACGGAGAACAAAACGAATGATGATCCGGACAGAGAAGAGCGGGGCGTTAATGGGAGAGATATCGTAGTCCTCCGCGATGACGGTCAGGGAAACGGCTACATTTCCAAAGCCATAGGTCCCGACAAGGATAAGACTGGGCCTATGGCGGAAAGTAGTCCGCCCTCAACCTCGTCAGATGAGAAAAAAGAAAGTGACGACAGTCTTGATCGTGAAGTCAACCCACCGTTACTAACAACGTCACAAGCCCAACCAGCAACGTTCCGAAGAGACACTACCTTCGGTGACGAGGTGAGGTCTCCTGATCCCAATAATCCAAGCCTCCTCCAAACACCTCTAGAGCTGAGTGCGGAACAACACATCGCTTTCCTGGAGAACCAGCGAAATCCAAAGGACAAAGGGACGCTCCGGATACCAGGCCCTAGAGACTTCGACCGCGGTGATTTGCCGGAAACAGTGGATCAAAGCGGCCAGCCGGAAGAGCAACATGGCAAGATGGAGGAGATCTCCGAATTGAATTCGAACGATCACGGTGTGAAGCGTAACATTACCATTGATGAGCCTAACCATCCACGCTCGAGGACACGAACCAGCACGTTTCCGAAACTCAACCTCTTTAGACCAGGGTCATCCAACCAAAGGCCGTCCTTCGAAGGGAGTCCTTCCAAAACTCGTACGCGACAACGGAGTGGTTCGACTAGCAGTATAAAATCACCACAGAACCAGGATGGGGACAAGGATACCCCCTACCTCAGCTGGCAGCCGACGGTTGGGAGGAACTCCGCCTTCATTAACTTGACGGAGGAGCAAAGGGAGGAGTTGGGTGGTATCGAGTATCGAGCACTGAAAGCCTTGGCGCTGGTGCTTGTGTGTAAGACCCCTTATTTAGACACTCGGCGCCTACCAGATGCTAAATCATTACTGTTTAGCATACTATGTATTCTTCCACACTTTTGGCATAGTGTGTTTGGTTGCTTGGATTGTTCGCAATGACACATGGGGACCAGTTGTCGATAGTGCTGGCGTTTCTAGGGTTTGGTGGTACGTATGCGAAGCTGACCACGTTCCACCTGAAGCTGACATACTTTGTAGGGGCTTCTTCACCAGTCCATCCGCTTTGGCCGATGTCGGTTACACCCTCACACCGGACTCGATGAATTCCTTTCCGACAGCCGTATTTCCCTTACTTCTCCTGATCTTCTTGATCATCATCGGGAACACAGGTTTCCCGTGCATGCTTCGCTTTCTCATCTGGGTGACTTCCAAGCTTGTGCCACGTGAAAGTGCTATATGGGAGGAGCTTAGGTTTCTGCTAGATCATCCCAGACGGTGCTTCACACTTCTTTTTCCGAGTAAGGCAACCTGGTGGCTCTTCTGGATCTTGGTCATCCTGAACGGTATAGACTTGGTGTTCTATATCATCCTTGACGTGAGCTTCCGCAACGTCTCACGGGCATGGTACACTTTTGACTGACACCGATGGCAGCTGAACGATCCGGTGGTAACGGCCGTATCCCCCGGCTATCGAGTCCTCGATGGCTTCTTCCAAGCAGCTTCGACGAGGACTGCAGGTTTCTCGGTTGTCAACCTAGCTGGCCTTCACCCGGCCATCCAAGTATCCTACCTCGTCATGATGTACATATCCGTCCTCCCCATCGCCATCTCGGTGCGGCGCACCAACGTCTACGAAGAGAAGAGCCTCGGCATCTACGGCGGGAAAGAAGAAAAGGCGGAAGACGACAAGGAGCCCAGCTACGTCGCCGCCCATCTCCGGCGTCAACTGAGTTTCGACTTATGGTACGTCTTTCTCGGCCTGTTCATCATCGCCCTCGCGGAAGGCAACCGCCTCCAAAACACCGCCGACTACGCCTTCACCCTGTTCTCCGTCCTCTTCGAGATCGTCTCCGCCTACGGCACCGTCGGCATGTCCCTCGGCTACCCGAACATCAACCCCTCCTTCTCCGCCGAGTTCACCGTCGTCTCCAAACTTGTCATCATCGCCATGCAGATCCGTGGCCGCCACCGCGGCCTTCCCTACGAGCTCGACCGCGCCATCCTCCTGCCTAGCGAATCGCTGCACAAGAAGGAAGACGTGGACGCCGTGCAGCGCATGGCGAGGAGGAATTCGAACCTTAGTACGCTTGAGGCGGGTGGGCAGGGTCTGTTTAAATTGGGCACGGCTACTACCACTGGAAGGGAGAGGGAGGACGGCGCTTCGAACGCGGAGAAGCGCCATGGCCACCATGCCCGTGATGGGTTGGGCAATATGATGGCTGGCTTGGCGGGGAGTCGGAGCGTGGATACGTCGGTCAAGTGATGGATGTTTATATTACTTAGGACCTAAAATCTTCGTCTGCACGACACGACCGCTGCGTGTATAGTTCATTGTTGCTCCTGAGGCTTCTTGTTTGTTGGACTGTATACAGGACTTATCAGGCAGCTGGACGGACGGGAGGGGGAGTGTACATAGGCATCGAACGATATCCGAGTTCATTTACATATCGGCGTCCTGTCACCGGGATCGTTCTACTTCCGTGAATGGGCTGCGACTGGCAAGCTGTAACTAGATGATCACGTAGAAGCTTGTGAATAGATACAGGTCTTGAACGTTCCTGACAGAACCTCACGCAATCTCACTTATCTACGTCGGTTGGCTCTGACTGAGCTCGTCAGCAGGGCCATCAGAGCCTGTGTACATCAAATTCACCGACCGTGACACAAGTGAGGGTATGTAGGCGCGAGAAACAGTAATATCACCCCAAGGCCTGGTCTACTCTACTCTGCTCAGCTTTCAGATGTCGACATGAGATGTTGCTCACCTTCGTGGAAGACAAGGTGCAATCTGAGAGCAACTAGGGACGTCGGCAATGGACATGTTTTTTGGATATCACGGAGAGACACAATTTTATCGCAGGTGAGTAGACTTTGGGAGATGGGTAGGTTGTTGTAGCAAAGCTGATTAAGGGGTTTCTCTTGGGATTCGTGAAGAGTTATGATATTATGGGCATGTGAGTGGACTTCAATGGACGGTGGATGGTAGGTAAGGGCAGTAATATAAAGTGTGATTTTCACTATTCTACTCTACTGAGCGAGGCTTGCTGCTACATCATTGAAAGGGCGGAGGTGGAATCTTCGCAAATTGAATAGGAGACTGAAGGTGGGAGATACGGTAAAACTGCTCACAGTACGGACCGGCTTAGCGATCCGGGAGATTTTGGAAAGGAAGCTTTACTTCTGTTAGCTTCTGAATAAGGGGGATCAGAGGGGTGTCCTCAGCAGAGGTGTATGTTAATGTCGAGGCGGTCCGATGAGTGTTTGACGCCGGACTGAATCAGAGGAGTCAGGGCTGTTAGCAATTGTATCTACCAGTTAGGCGCAACCTTTAAGTGTTGGTTCCTTGGCGGCACTGCAGGATGAGAGTGTTGTGAAGCGTTAGAAACAGTCTATACTGAGCCTTCAGAGTATGACCGGCTCCTTTCTCCATCTTTGGGCCGGTTTGACTTCTCTGTAGGTATCGACCTCAGTTGAGCAATTCAACTTCCCCCCAAACGATATCAAGCTGCTTCCTGAGGACCTGTACAGTGTCAAGATGCTCATATTCAGGATAGTTAAAGGCCGCGATTCCTTCAGGGAGGAATCTTCAGGAAGGGGCTGTATTGTTCGGATCCTCTTGTGCCAACGGAGAACATAGGGCGGCATGTCCGTTAGCTCTAACACAATCAGCATCTCGATATTTTCAATCTTCACTTGTGTAGCTCGCTTAAGGTCCATTTAAGGTGCCCATGAATCTTCCACTGACCATTCATAAACACACAAGCTCACACATCGGTCCTGACGACTTTTGACCCAGAGACCACAAGCACATCGACAGCCTCAAAGGTCACCGTGAGTCCTTGCTCTTTGCAGTATAGCATCTCCGAGAATGACACCAGCTGACTGTAACCCTGAAGACTCAAGACGCCGTTGTAAAGCTGTGTGCCTAGTACAGCTTTCCAATATCACAGGAAACCAGAGGCATGGGTATGCCGAGTAAGCGTAACCTTCCATAGACTCTTCTCCACATGATATAGATATTCTGCTCATATGAACATATCTGTAGTGTATGGTTACAAGCCCGACAACGAAGATGAACAGGTGGTGGACCATACAGACCCAGTGACCGGCTCTAGTCCCGAGTCTCCACCAGAGCCGGTACGACCCCGTATACGCGTGCGTACGAGGAGACCGAGATTCCCACGACCTATTCCGGAACAGATTCGCATTCAAGACGAGCCGGTGGACGCGGTAGCACAGAGCAACATCCAGGTCCTGCGGGTTGGACCACGGTTGAGAGATATCCTTGATGTCCTCGATCCCGCACTCGATCAAGCCCACGCTAGTGAGGATCGAGCGGCACCGAATGATTCCAGACGAGCTATGGAAGTCGCAGCATCTGGCAATGTTTTTACTTGGTTGGCAGCTCGAGAACAGGCTGAAAGGGAGGTCCCGGGTCCTACTGCGGCACCTCGGCGCGTTGGGCGGAGGCTCAGGGACACTCGGCGGTTGTTCATCTCCGATGGAAGGGGGTCAGGGCGGAGCTACGACTGGACGGTCAACGGGGCTCGGGGTGATCTGGACGGACTCGAGGCAGATCGGCTTCAGGAAGCCCCGCGGCAAGAACCTCCTCCTTCTACGGGTCCACTCTCAGAAGCCGAACTGATCGAAAGATTGGCTACAATCGACCAGTCACAGATCGATGCGGTGCAAGGGATGGTGGCCGAGATGACTCCATGGTCGTTGAACGGTGACAGGGACGGACCCACTCCAGAGGATATCTACCGAGAAGCGTATCGTCGATTGGACAACAGTACAGCAACAGGCGAGGAAAGGCGTATACTCCAAATGCACGTCCAGCGCGGGATTGACGGCATGTTGAGGGAGGAACGACAGAGTAGTTTGGATATGTGGCCTAGGGGAATTTGACAGTTGGTTGGTCTGCGCTACACGGCAGTCAGTATCTTCGAGTCAGTTGGTAGTATTTAGCGACTGGAGTCCCGACGCTGGTAGTGAAGGCATTTCTGGATTGTCAGCTGTCCCAAAAGCGGTTTGAATGTACGGTCCGTACCGATTGGAAGATTTCTTTTGGACTTGTGCGGGTTGTATTTATTTCCAGCAACAGGTTGATACTTTTACAATGGAGGTTTCTTAGGGCAACACAATGTATCGCTCCAAATGCGAGGGTATGGCTCCAAGCAGCTTCTTCTCTTCCAACCACTTCTTGGAGAATAGCCGATCGGCATATCGGTGTGCACCATCACATAATATCGTGACAACAGTGTGTCCTTTGCCCAGCTTTTCTGCAACCTCTTTCGCTGCCACCACGTTCAAACAGGAGCTCGCTCCTAGGTAAAGGCCCTCCTCATCCAAACATCTGTACACCATTTGTATCGTTTTCTCGTCGCTGATGTGCAGCGCGCCATCGACCAGGTCAATATCTGGTTTCAAGTTATCCGTTATCCGGCCCTGACCTATACCTTCAGTAATAGATGATCCTTTCCGCTCAACCAACTTGCCACCGCTGGTGATGTATGCATGAAGTACGCTTCCCGGTGGATCTGCCAAGAAAGTTTTCACTCTTCCGTCTGACACTGTTTTCAGATATCTTGTCACACCCGCTAGTGTTCCTCCTGTCCCTGTAGCACAAGTAAAGGCATCGACCTTTCCTTCTGTTTGGTACCAGATTTCTGGACCCGTCGTCTCAATGTGCGCTTTTCTATTCGCTGTGTTATCGAACTGATTCGTCCAGACTGCGTTATCCATTCCTTCTACATGTCTCTTGGCCTGGTGGTTGTAGTTTTCGGGATTTTCGAAGGGTACAGCTGGTACTGGGTACACCTTCGCACCAAGTAACCTTAACAAGTCCACCTTTCCTTGACTTTGCGTGTTGGGCATGTAGATGACAAGCTGATAGCCTTTAGAGCGACAGACATGTGCAAGTCCGATACCAGTGTTGCCGGCAGTCCCTTCAACAACGGTACCACCAGGTCTGAGCAGACCACGCTCTTCAGCGTCTTTAATCACATAGAGAGCTGCGCGATCCTTGACGCTACCGCCGGGATTTTGAAACTCGGCTTTGCCGAGTATCTCGCAACCCGTTTCGGCGGAAAGACGGTTCAAGCGGATCAGGGGAGTGTTCCCAATTGCTTCACAGATTATCCGTCAATAATTTCACGGAGCGTTGAACGAGTATTCAGGTCGCCGCTGAGGGGACTGTCGCATACCTCCAACGAAGCCATTAACCGCGCGCTGAGCTTTGGCCACTTGTATGCCATATTGATTGGGTCCTTCCATCTGTGCGAGTGTCTCTGCAGCTTTGTAGGCTGTTGTTGTAAAGCGCTTCAAAGCATGTCTGAACATAGTCGAGAAGGAAGCCTGCGGAGTTGGTGCACACTAATCGAAGGGCAACAGATGAAGTCTGTACTGTGGCTTGCGCTAGCACACATCGGCATTAGCGTATCTGTGGCTTTGTTTACTTTCGCTCTCCGCCCAAAACTTCAGTCAATCAACCACATAGTATTCGCAACTGTGTAATTGCATAAAAGCTTTCGAGGGGCAAGCACACATCGCAATGCCTGGACGAATAACTACGCGTACATCTGCTGCCTCGAGACCTTCCCAGAAACCTTCTGCGCAAACCTTGAGTTCACACGCGTCCGCTACATCACGAATCTCATCACCTACAATCGATGCTCTCGACGAGGGGCCTTCAACACAACTGCGCACACGGATTTGTGCGATCTTTGCTGATGCACAAAGGACAACAGGTGGGCATCGAAAGTTGGTCATTAAGTTGAGAAAGATCCAGGAAGCGTGTTGCTATGAGCCTACGAAGGCACGGAAGGAGGGGGCGGAGGATGGGAGTGAAGATGACTTCAACCTGGAGATTTCCAGATGCATTATCCGATTAATGGGTGTAAGAAAGAGTGAGATAGTCGGTGACCGGATTATCAGGTTTTGGGGAATGTTTCTGCGGCATGCGAACGAGTTGGGTACTAGACTCCTGCAGTGGTAACACGGATCTGGTGAGCGAAGCATTACTAAGTCAGTATGCAGACAACTCCCTTTCATCTGAATCCGGAGCAGACGAGAGTCAGGCCACATTGGACACACCGAGCACGCGCTTGGCATCAATTATTCTCTCGACCCTCCTGCCACTCATGATCTCGAAAGAAAAGACTGTTAGATACCGCTCCACACAGATACTATCACATATGATCAACACGCTTGATTCCGTCGATGACGAATACTACCAACTTCTGCGCGCAGGTCTCCTCAAACGCATCAGGGATAAGGAGCCCATGGTCCGGGTACAGGCAATCCTCGGACTCGGACGGCTCGCAGGGAATGAAGCAGAGGAAGATATCGAAGACGGAGATAGCGACAATGACGACAGAGGAGGGCTTCTAGAGAAGCTGCTTGAGGTCCTTCAGAACGATCCGAGCGCCGATGTTCGGCGTTCGCTGCTTCTAAATCTTCCACTTACGCCGAGTACGTTGCCGTACTTACTTGAGCGCGCCAGAGATGTGGATCCTGCAACGCGGAGGGCTCTCTACTCGCGTCTGCTGCCAGCCCTTGGGGACTTCCGCCATCTGTCACTCTCGATGCGGGAGAAGTTGCTTCGCTGGGGGTTACGAGACCGAGACGAGAACGTACGGAAAGCAGCCGCCAAACTTTTCCGGGAGCGATGGATTGAAGATTGTGCCGGCACGCGCGAAGCTATTGCAGGTGCACTAGCTGACGAGGCTGCTCCGCCCAGTATTGACGGCCTTCTTGAGTTGTTAGAGAGGATCGATGTCGTCAATTCGGGTGTGGAGAACGGGATAGCGTTGGAGGCCATGAAAGAATTCTGGGAGGGCCGACCGGACTACCGTGATACCGTGGTATTTGATGACGCATTTTGGGCCGCATTAAACGCTGAAAAGGTGTTCATGGCAAGGACTTTCAATGACTTTTGCCGTTCCGAGGGTGGTGGAAAATTTGAAGCTTTAGTGGAAGGGAAGTTGCCAGAGGTTACCAAGCTAGCTTTCTATCTGCAAAGATCGTGCGACAGTCTTACCGAGAGTATCAGGAAGGTGGCCGAAGCTGAAGAAGGAGAAGAGGAGGATGTTACAGTCGAACAAGAATTCATCGTGGAACAGCTCTTGCACATTGCGCACACGTTGGACTACAGTGACGAAGTGGGAAGGAGGAAGATGTTTGCCCTATTGCGAGAAACTTTGGCGATCCCCGAACTACCGGAAGGTGTGACGAAACTTGTGATTGAGGTGCTACGGGGAGTTTGCGGAGGTGGGCTGGCGGGGGAGAGGGAATTCTGTGGAATTGTGCTCGAGGCTGTTGCTGAGGTACACGACACGATCACAGGCGACGAAGCAATGGATGAAATGGACGACGAAAGCTTTCATTCCGCCAAGTCGGAACTGAGCGACGACACTCCAACAAAGTCTAAGAAGAAGAGTAAGCAGAGCCCGGATGGCGCGGACGAGGAGGAAGATGAGGAGAAGGCGATCAAGGAGATCATGATCAACATGCAGTGTCTGCGTATCGCGCAGTGTATGCTGGAGAACATTGAAGGCAACCTGCAGCAGAACGTTCATCTGGTTACGATGCTGAACAACCTGGTGGTGCCAGCGGTCCGAAGCCACGAAGCTCCGATTAGAGAAAGGGGGCTCTTGTGCTTGGGTTTATGCTGTCTGCTGGACAAGACCTTAGCGGAAGAGAACCTCAGTCTGTTCTTGCACTGTTTCAACAAAGGTCATGACGCTCTCCAAGTCACATCACTACACGTCCTGTCCGACATTCTCACCGCGCATCCTACAATCCTGGTGCCGCAGCCATCTTCCTCCACCGATGACGCTTCCGTCTCGGCCATGGCCGGAAACCAGAAAGCCGTCTTCAAAATCTTCGCCAAAGCCCTGAAAGCGTCGTCGACTCCAGACGTCCAATCAGCAGGTACGACCGCTCTCTGCAAGCTCATGCTCGGCAGCATCATCAAAGACGAAGACCTCCTCAGAGCCCTGGTGATCTCCTATTTCGAGCCGTCGACGGCCGAGAACGCCGCTGTCCGACAGGCGCTGTCCTACTTCCTGCCCGTGTACTGCCACTCGCGACGAGAAAACATGGAGCGGATGGGTAAGGTCGGGGTGGCGGTCGTGCATGCTCTGATGGGGATCGTGGACGAGCTGGACGAAGAGGAGGAGATGGTAGGCATGAGCGTCGTGGGGGCGCATGTGGTCGACTGGACGGACGCCAGAAAGCTAGTCGTGCCGGACGCGCGGAGTGTGAGTTGGGACGAGATGGGCCGGAAGGAGGTCAAGGCCCTCAATGCGGACATCCACCTCGATCTGACGGTCGATATCCTCGAGAAGATCGTGAGCACCAGTTGTCCAAGTAATTATCCCTTCCCCAGCCTCATTCTACCCAGACGCCGTTTCCCTGCACCGTATCTCCTCGAAAAGTTATCCTGACTAACATACTGCTTCCTCGCGCCACAGAAGAAGAAAAGAAGATCCTCGCCTCCATGCTCGGCAAACTCTACGTCTCGCCGACATCGACCCCGCAGAAACTGCACGCGGCGCACGAGCTCCTGACCGACGCCATCGAAGCTCGAACCGCCAGCGACGCGCCCTCGCGCAACGCTTTGAACAAACTCTTTACGGCGCTGACGAAAGCGATGGGGTCAAGCGGTGCCGCCAATGTGACCACGACGGCAACGGCAACGGCGACGGCGGCGAAGAATGGTGCAGATGAGGGCCATGGGAATGTGACGGTGTGCGAGGATGTCGTGACGGGAATGAAGGCGGAAGAGGAGGAGGAGGTGGTGGAGAAGATGGAGGGTGTGGAAGGGGCCAAAAGCGAGGACTCGGTTCTGGATGAGGCGGAGGCGGCGGAAGAGCTATAACGTAGACTGTCCGATATGAATATACATTTAGGGCAATGGTGTAGCAGGAGATTTGGGTTGGTATCGAGGTGTTCGGGGAGATAGGGTTAGGGCTTTTGTTGGCGTATGCTGTTCGGAACCTGGGAATCTGATAACGGTTCTGACACCGTTCGAGTCCTCGTGATTCTAGTAACCTCGGTCTTCGACTACTGTGAAATGAAGTGGATGATCTCGGCGAGCAGTACGAGGTAACGGTAGCGATCGCGGATGGACGGTCCATTTTCGAGTGAGAGCATTTTACATCCCAACCCACGAGTCCTGGCTCGTCGATACTTGTTGTACACTGCCCGATGCATGGCCGGCACGGATACACAAACACACAGAGCCTGCATGTGCTTCGACAACATGCCTTGAAGCGCCGAAGAGATGGTTCAAAGGTGACTACCAAACATGATATAAGCCGCCCTCAACCACCTAAGTGAAGTAAGCGATCCAAAGCCCAGCGATAAGCTCTAGCTCGGTCTCCCAAGTCGCCGGTCTGACCCCAGCCAGAGCTCTTCTTTTCTCCCCATCGTACAAGGATACACCGCCCTCCATTCTTGGATTGTGACCACAACACATATTGACGCGAGAGAGGAGGAAATAAACATCAAACGATGGAAGAACAGACGAAAGGAAACCACCCGCGACACAGAACGCTTCCCACCACCAATCTTTCAAAGCTTCGCCCCGCGCTTCAGAAAACCCCGCCCAACACCACCGAGGCGCACTCGCCATCCCGCTATGCTGACGAAGACGAAGGATCTATTGCCCGCAGAACCGTCCCGACCGTACGTATCGCACCCACATTAAGCCGTCACCATGTCGAACCTAAGGAAGGAACTCCAGGGAGTCTGCACACGCCCACACTGGGGTTTCCCCCGAACTTTCCCCAACCATACCCGAAAAGCTATTCGCGACAAAAGTACACTGACGGAATGAAATCCGACGTACGGATCTGGGCAAGTTCTAAGCTGGAGATTTGTTGGCGTTTGCACCATTTCTCCGTACGTCATCACTCATACTCAATCCACCGAGACCGGATGATAAGAAGGCGAAGGGGTCAGACGATCCGTCCATACCGCCGTAGAAACCACCGTTCGAAGCCCCTGCAGACGACGGTCCATGGCCGGCCGAGCTGAAAGCAGCCTCAGCGGCACGGCTATCGAACGGTCCTGCCGAGTGCGAACCACCGCCGTGACCGTAGCCGGTGTTGATGGGTGGGTACGGACCGGTGGGGGCACCGAGTCCAGACGGTAGAGCGTACGTGCTGTGGGGTCCACGATATTGTTGGCCGCCAAACCCTCCGGAACCGAACGCACCGGCCGCTGCGGCGAAAGGCCCCGGACCCGGAGTGCCACCCATCGATGGCGGTCCCATCCCGTAACCGGAGGGCGCTTCGAGTGGAGAGGGAAACGCCGAGTCCGCCACGACAGCGGCACCCGCACGGCTTGCGCCGCATCGCAGACAGCTGACGTTCTTCGCGAAGTTGTGATAGTTACACCCCTCCGATCCGCACTGCCAGTCGCCCGCCCGGAAAGGAACGGTTCCACCATTTCCACCCATCCCACGGCTGTGGCCCATACCGTGACCCCCGTGGTGACCCATGTGGTGCGGTGGGTGCATCATGTGCGGTGCGCCATAGCCATAACCGGGATATCCCATCGGGTCACCACCTGGAGCGGCGGAGACCGCTGGGAAGGAGCAGCGGAAGCAGGCGGTGCGACGCTGGAAGTTCGAAAAGCCGCACGACGGACAAGTCCAGTCACCTGGTCTCGGGCGATTCTTGCTCGGTGGGAAGGGGGTGAGGATCTCGGCCGCACGATCGAGGACCCTGCTTGATGACGGAGAGACCTCGATCGCCTTCTCGTTGAGCGCTCGCCCATTCATACACAGACTCTCGGCGGCCTAAGGCATGTCAGCGAATGTTGAGACGAACCAAACCATTGTATACTGGATTGGTAGCGTTGGGTAGTCCGTGATGAAACGTCAAGGGTAATGGGAGCTTCGAGAGCAGGGAACGTGAACGTGAGAAGGGCGAGACTTACCTCCTCGTGCGAGGAGAACACTGCGAAACCGGAGCCGGTAGGCTTGTGCTGATCGGGGGTGCGCAGCGTCCAGAATGCAATCGGCCTCCCACCAAACTGCGTGTACCAGCTCTCAAGTTCCGACTGGGTTGTGTCGTGGGGAAGTCCGCTCATGTGCAGGACCTTGCTCCGCTCCGACAAGAACGCTCTCACATCCGCCCTGGCGTCCATCGGCCTCGTCAACACATCGGGATGCTCGTGGGGCGGCTGAGATTTTCGGATGAGCCCACGGAGCACTCTCGCGAGGGTGACGGCCTCCTCCATCGCGCGCCGTGGCGAAGCTGGGGCCAGAGCTTGCAGGTGGAAGGGAAGATTGTGCTTGATCGGTGCCGAGGACTGGACCGGCTCGACCTCCAAGGCCGCACAGATGTTGGCGAGGGAGCTCGGTCCGAAGGGCAGAGACTCGGGGTGGTGCTGTTGCCAACGCTGATATTCGGTACGAAGGTCGAAGGTCCGAGAATGCTGAAGGTATGGGGGCAGGACGACGGCTTTGTCCCGTGCCTCTCGCGGAAGTTGGACGCGGAGGTCCCACGAGTCCAGCGTGACAAAAGAGAATTCGAGGTCATCCGGCAGCAAGTGTTTCTGCGCGAAGGTGTCGAAGCGGTTGATCGCGTCACGGAATGAACCGGCGGTGCGGACATGTTCCCACGTCAGAGTTGTCAAGCTAGCTGTACGAGGAACGACGTCAGTGATGACTGTGCTGACGTTGTGTCGTTTTTGAGCATCATGAAGAAGGTGGCGGTAGAGAATGACATGTACTAACTGCAGAGAGGCGTGATCGGTGTGTTGACCGGTTTAACCAGGACGCTTTCGCGGTGGAGCTTCGGATCCGAGCCGTCAGCAGGAGCATTCACTCGCAGGCAGGAAGGTGCGGTCTTACCTCCTCGCAACTCTTCGCGTCTAAGAGAATCCACCCGAGCTCGATGACCTCGGCCGAGTCCTTAGTCACGTACACTCCGTGTTCATCACAAGTCGTTGCGACATGTATGACCACGTAACGGTCCAACTTGGGCTGTTGACCGGTACTATTTGCCATTTCTGGATGAAGGACTAAACAAGACACGGACTTTCAAGGGTTGGTGACGGTTGCCGACTGCGGGTGTGGCTACGACGACCTGATATCGGACGGGAGGTTGTGTGAGAGCGATGCTGCAGGAGAAGTCGAAGAGCTTGCCTGGATGCAAGTGGGAAGTTGTAACAGGGATGCGCGCTTTTCGGGTATTGCCTGAGATAGTCTCTTTCTCTTCGTCTTCCTCCTTTACGTAGCCACGAAGCTGGGGGAACGACGTAGCACACGTGTTTCTGAGGAAAGAAAGAATCGAGCACACTGGACGAAAGGAGAGTGACTGAGTGAGAGACGGACTCAGAGCAGAGTCGAGACTGCAGTATTGATGGTGGGAGGAAATTACTAAAGTAGGGTTTTGCATTTTTGCGTTTCAGCAAAACTTTGGCACTAAGTCAACTTAGGTTAGTCTGGCCACGAGGGAGATGTTACCTACAATAATTATTATGGTATACAGATGACAATACTGTACTGTACTGTAATGTATTGTACAAGTACTGCACGATCGAGCTCGTTGATAGACTTTTCAAATGATGGTGTATCAAATAAAAAAGAAAATGGATCAAATGAAGGAATAATCACTAAGCAGTTACCTAACGTTACCGTTGTCAAGGACTGTGTTGCTGCCCGAAACGCATCTGTGGACAAACGTCTCCGGGGCTCGTTCAGGGGATGGCTCCATGTCTATTCCCTATTAATATTATTGGCGTGAAAGCGGTGTGGCACATAAGGTACTTGCGTATCTTACCTACGAAGTACCTCAAGTAAGAGTGAAGAGCTTCACAGAGAGAACCTGGAAATCTAGACCAGTCCCTGAAGGATGTACTAGGTACCTACTGTGCCTTAAGGTACCTACGGAGTATAAGATATTTTATGTACTAATATATCAGTCTACTCCTTCTGAGCTAACCAGAGTAGGCAATAAAGCAGATTCGCAAGAGCTGGTTCGAAAATGTGAAAGTGAAACCTTCGCGTCTCGTGGCCGCACCTCAGGTTCGGGTGCTGCATGTCGGCAGTACAGGTAGGTAAGGTACTTACGGGTAAGTCCTTGTCAGTCATGTATGGTAAGGAAAGGTCATGTATTATTTATTACCTACCTACCCTGACTTACGATACACAAAGTTGTCCCACTGCGACCACGTCTTAAGGTACCTACCTACCTTACCCCGGAATCAGGGGCATAAGGTATGGAGAACAGGTACCTTCCCAGGTCAGCGTGGCCCTACCCATGAGCTTGCAATTCAGTTGCAGGAAAAGTACACGTGGGCCACCGGTAACTTGGTTCGAATCCCCTTCAGTCGCCTCTGTTTTGTCCCGATGGAATGCATTGGGGTAGCCGGCCAGTAGGAACCACGTGGACCATCTTTGATAACTTGACGGCCTCGCCATGCTTTGAGATGCACGTCGATAGGAGCTGATCACCGTGACGGAAAGGTCTGGTCGGTCGATTCACAAGTCGGTCAAGCACGGAGTGGCTACTCATCACATCTCCATCTAAGCACCATGGGCATGCATGCTCCAGTCGCCGAACAAGTCCGCCAATCGGGAACCGGCCCCGAGCGATGGAAAGACGGAAAGACGAAAGATGGAAACTTCTTCTTTTCCGATCTAACCTTGAATATCGTTGGCCCGAGCCTGCTGCCGTTCGGCGTAAGTGAGGGGGTGATGACTGCCAGTTGTTCCCTTGGGTCCCAATCCCAAGATATGCTCTGCATTCAAGGAGACGTGAAACTTTCTCTGCCGGGGGTATCTAAGCATAGATCGGCCTGGGTCAAGAAATATCAACGCGTATTCCTCCGGACCCCCTTTCTCGTACCGAGAGAACTATTACCCCATTGCCCCAGTTCACCCCGCCGATCCCAAACAATCATTCCCAGACAATCGTTAGGTGAGTCGTTCCTCAATGTAAGACAGTCGCTCCCGTCATCCCATCCATGCCTCGGATTGACTTCCGCTCCTCCCTTGCCCTTTCTTACCGAACGGGCTCCCGACTCTCCCGCCCCCGCTTCCCTCGCCGGGGACGGCCAAGAACCCACCGAACCCATTCCCGACCATGGAGCTACGTCGACCGTCTCCGCTCCATGTCGGACTCAGCGACGCCCCGTACGAGTACGCGCTGATGGGTCGGGTGACGCTCGCGCTGCCTCGCCGTCCGGATGCGGTGGGAGGAAAGACCGAAGTCAGGTTCCACTCCAGTTCATCGAGACCTTTGCTGTAAACCGAGAGAGGGTGCGGAAGCCCTCTTGGGATGCAATCGGCCTGTTGCCGAGCAAAAGGGGCTGCTGGAGGCGCAAGCAGCGTTTCTGGAAATGTATTGGAGCGGACGTATAGAGTGTCGAGTGACGGCAGAGAGTGGCTTAGGAGAGACTCGGCCAGGTAGCTGTAGTATGACTCTGCTGGTTGCCGTACCCCGTAAGAGGACGTCGAAGAGACGACTTCAAAGTGTAGTGAGTGTAGGGATCGGGAGCGGAGCGGAGGGACAGGTTCCGCCGGGAGGGAACGGTTGACACTCTCGTTGACTGAGAGATAAGCGAGATATGGAGCGCTAGCAAGGACTAGATGAAGAGATTGCAGGAGGACGCCAGTGGAATTTAAGCTGAGGGTCGATAGTATCTCCCGTATCTCCGGCCGCGCAAGATATAGTTGAAGACCGTTGGCGGTAAGATTTGGTGCGTCTTGGATTGAGAGGCTTTGTAGAGGTGGCATGGATGGTGACGAGGATGTAACCTGGAATGTCGAGTCATTGAGCCAGGGGGCGTCGACAACCTTGAGCTGATGCAAAGCAGGAAAAGAGCTGACGACGTGCAAAAAGGTATTGGATTCAACCATCAGATGCGATAGTTCCAGTATCTCCATACATTGCCATTGCCGTGATTGCGCCAAATTCGTGAAGCTTTGCTCGGCCCCGTTGTGGTATTTCATTTTCCGCAGGTCATGGCAACGGGCCTGCAGCTCTTGCTTCAGCGTACTCGATGCAGGATCATCGCTGTAGAATCCTTCCGGCAGATCCACACACCGCAAGTTGGGTAGTACCGAAACCGTCCGGGCAAGGTCAGCTTTACACGTTTCTCGCGTCATGTAAGGCATCTTGAGTAGCAGGACCATCATCGCCAGGGACTCATCATTTCTGACTGTCCTGGAGAACAGCTGAAGCCGCTGCTGAGGTGCATCCTTCGGATCTCCGTTGCGTTCGAAGAACGATCGTCGCTTACGGCTCTTGGCCAGCTCGATCTCTCGCTCGCAGTAGTGGACCGCATCGATCCGGACACTATGGTATCTATGACCGGGTTACAGTCAGTCAAGCAAGGCTCACATCAGTGGCTGCACAACACACCCTAACCCCACTCACAATAAGTTCTGCGCGACTTCTGCCCACCGTCGACACACCAAGGCGCACTGCGCCAGGTTGCGCATGTCACACAACATGCATCCATCGCCCATGACAGATTCCTCAGAAGACTCATACGTCGTATCTCTTGTATGTGGGCAAATATAGGTGAGTATCCTTTCCAGGACTGGGGTGGGAAGTGTCGCAGAGACATCCAAGCCAGAGGATCCAGTTGCAGCAAAAGTGGGCGGCGCATAGTGAGTGTAAACTTGAGCTTCGGCGCCGTTACTCTTCAGCTTCGATCTGGAACGTATATGCTTGAGAAATCTCATGATGTTGAAGAGCGCCAGCTTGTAACGATCGGATGACAGGCTTCAAGCTGGCGGTGACACAGAGTGCTCAATGGGGTGTCGGGGCCTCCTTCAGCTGTAAGATGCTCACCTCGGGTTCTGAGCGAGGTACGATACCCACAGTATGAGTGAGACACTGTGTAGCCCTGGCGACTGCACAAGCAGTCCGGAATGTGTGGGGCTGAGATAGGTACCAGGTATGTAAGTATGGCTTCCCTTCATTAGGTCTCGAGTATGAGATGGCCTGTTTTGGCTGATGCTGCGATTCAATTGTCGTCAGTACAGTAGTAGTGGCCAGAGATTACTATCACTTCCACAGTTCAGAGCTTTGTACGAGTATGCCGCTACTGTCTCAATCACACTCCTACGCGCTTACATGTATAGTTCCTACCTCTTATTTTGTAATACATATTTGATGAAGACCTGCGGACAGCACTAAGGTACTACTAGTAGTAAGTAAGGAAGTATTGCAGATACGATGTATGGGTAGCCAAAAATAAATCAATCCGAGGGCGCGTAAAAAGCAGCTTCGTTCCTGCCAGCTCATCTACCTAAGTACCTTAGGTAGGCATATGTGTTGAGCTATTTCTCATGACCTCTTTGTGAATCCTCCCATTGCGTTGGGCTTACGATGACTACAAGGTAACCTGATTGTGATTCCGATTCGTAGAACTTCCTCGACAACATGACCCAATCCGTTCGACAAGATTGTCACCCGTTAGTGCGGCTCGACTGTGACTGCATCTACGATGGTACGTCACCATCAACGTGATAGCAAAGAAGCTGATATCTGGAGGTTGCCCCATCAGACGACACATTCTGTGTAATGTGGGAGAAAGAATGTCTGACCGAGTCAGCTTGTTTTTGTAGCTACGCATCAGTATAGTTTCATAATCTCGACGCCTCAAGTCCAGGCAGAAGTGCATCCTCTTGGATGACTCGCCATTTGAACGCCGCAAATGCCGCTAATAGATGCGCCATTGCATGACGGAAGACGGGACCTGAACAGTCTCTTGCCGAAATGCATCTCCTCGAGGCACCTCAAACTTCCTCTTTCGGTCTCTCTCCACTCTTGGAGTCCTCATCTTTGGAGTCTCCACTGTCTCTACCACCATTCTCGTTTCTGGAAACTCTCTGAATGAGCTCCAACATGACACGTTCCGCTTCCGCCGCATATTTGCATCTTTTCCTGATGGCGGATCCGTACCGGTAAAAAAGGAACGGGAACGGCACGCACATAAGCGCCAAGAACGCGGGAATGCTGCTGGCCCAGTGGATACCCAGATTCTTATACATATACGTCGTGAAGAGCGGGAAAGCGGCGCCGAAGAGACTGCGGAGAACGGAATTGGCAGCCAAGACAGAAGCGGCGTAAATGGTGTAGGAGTCAATCAGATAGTTGATGATGCTTAGGAAGACCAGGACCATGCCGAATCCAAACGGGACCGTGGCGATGATGCACACGATCCAGTGGATGGATGAGTAATTCGTCCAGGCGAATATGAACAACCCGACCGGGATGCAGACGGCACCGATCAAGCTAGGTGGCAGTCGCACTTCGGGGGGTGTGCTGGTAGCCCCGTCCTTTCGGTACTGTTCCGCCGCCCGTTGATAGCGTGTGTTGTCGGGGATGGTGTATATGACTGCTGCCAGCATCCCCACGGCCACGCCGAGGAAAGCGAGACCACCGATGCCTGCGCTCCAACCCCGTTGCTCTTGGAAGACGATTGGGAAGGCGGCGAACATCATATAGAGAGTTCCATAGATGATGCTCATATACACGCTCAGGAGGAGGACGATCGGCTCACGGAAGAGCAGGATCCACGGCCTGGAGAGAGCTGTCTTGAACGCCTCGCCGGCCGACGGCCTTTTACCTGACTGCACGTCCATCCTCGTACGATAGACTTTACCGGTCGCCCTCGATAGGGCGGCTGCGCGTTTGCGCAGGAGAACGGGTGGATACGTTTCGGGGATGGTCAGAGAACCGATGATCCAGACGGCGCCGGTGAAGATGGCCATCAGGCCTTCGACCCATCGCCATCCCTTCGTTTGGCCCAAGAAGCCACCGACGATGGGGCCGAGGGTAGGACCCATGAAAGGTGCCGCGGCGAATATACTCATGGCCAAGCCTCGCTGCGAAGCGGGAAACATGTCAGCAATGACACCCCCGGCGTTCGTCAGAGGCGAAGATCCAAAGGCGCCAGCGAAGAAGCGAAGGATGAGAAGCGTCTGAACATTCTGCGAGCCAGCGGCACCCGCGTTGAAAGCGGTGAGGGCGCCATAGGTGCCGAAGAAAAGGACTTGCCGACCGAACAGCTCCGAGAGCGGGGCCCAGAGCAGCGGGCCGATGGCGAAGCCCAGGACGAAGAGCGAGACGCCCAGGATGGCAACTTCTTGGCTGGCGGCGAAGTCTCCAATGATCTGGCGGACACCACCGATGTATGCAGAGGAGGCGAACGAGACCGCCAAAGTCGCGATGGCAACGAGGATGGTAAGGGTCCATTTCTTCCACATGGAAAAGAGCATCGGGTTCCGAGGATCGTCCGGAATGAACTCGACGAGGTATGGCTCGTCTTCGGTCCCGCAGCCGGCATAGCTATAATTCAGTACTGCAGGCGTGACGAGGGAATGGGAAGCGACGATTCGCCAGTGAGACATCCTGTTCGGTCCTCTTTGTGTTCGTGATGCTGCTTCGGTCAGAGCATGGACGGACGCATTGTCATCGCAGTGGTCGTTCATCATCCTCGGCGATACGGTAAGCCTCACGTGGGTGATGCTTCTGATATTCTCTTAGGACAGGGGCGAAATCGACTGAGATGAATCCGTCCTCCGAACATGCAGATGCGACGAAGAGAAGGTACATATAAAGAAAGGAATAGAACTTCATTGCGGAGCAGATTGGCACATTTCTCTTCTTCTTTCTTTCTTTCTTCGGCGGCGGAGCTGAGACAGATGTTGATGGCATACATCTCATACATATTTCTTTCATAACTTGGATACTATCTGCTGCTGTCATAGTGGTGGCTTTATTAGTAAGGTACTTAACTTTACCTTAATTCCGCGTGCTTAGACGACTAACAACACCCAGAACACGGCTATCCGGCTCTGAAGTTACCTAACTAGGTAAGGTGCCTACCGGGAAGTAGCTTAGTAGTATCTTAATTTGTCAAAACATCATGCCTCATTCCATTACCTTAGTGGTTCAGAGCCCTACAGAGGTTTCAGGAACATGCAGAGTTTGCTAGAACAAACAGTTTGCTATGAATAAAAGTTTTTTCTTTCATCAATTGAAGACCTTCTTATAGGATCACATTTTCATAGAGTAGCTAGACACTTATAATTATACATTCATTTCATTAATTACTTCTTCTATGTTTGACAGATTATGAGCTCAGATATGTATTGATATTCTTTAAAATTCATTCATTAAGTTGTTTATTTCTATTTAAAATGATGAAAGAAAAACATCTTATTGTTATTGTTATTTTATGAATGCTAAAAAGAGTCTTAAGAAATAAAGTGAATTCAATATATAATGAGAAGTTATTCACATCAAATCATTATAAATTTACAGATAAAACAGTCAAAAACAATCTTTACAATCATTTCAAAGTCAGATCTTTATATTAAAAATAACTTTATCATCAATTTAAATATTCTCATCATACAAAATGACTACAATGTCATATGATCTTACATTTTCAAAAGTTACAAAACTTAAAAGATTGATGAACTACTCATTATAAAGAATGTTGATTAAATACAGTCTGATGAGTGCTGAATTATGAGATTTAATAGTAAAGAGTGACATTAAATTCTTATTAAAGCTAGATGTTTCAAGTCAGTCAGTAATGACTGAAGAATCTATATCTAAAATAATAATAACTACATTGACAGTCTTAACTGATATTACTTGAGCTGACTAAATTATACAGAACAACAAGATCACAATTATTATTATTTTTATTGTTAGCTTGAAGATCACTGTCATCATAGATGACATGAAAACAGTAAAAAAGATATAAAATCATCTTATATATCTTTATTTATTTTACAGATTTAATCTTAAATATATTTTATTCAATAATTTATATATCTGTCAACTCAATTAATACTTCTTTATCAATGCTTATGCTCTGAAGTATAAGACACTCTTATAAGAAATTGCAGTCTTTAATCTCATTATTAATGAAACTTTAAAGATCATTACTTTTCTATTAAATCTAGAATTCTTCTACTCTCAATAAGTAATGATAAAACACTTTAAGACTCATAATGAGGTCTTATTTCTTAATAACTTGATCATTAAACTAATTAATAAAGAGTGTCTCAAAGAAGAGAACAAGAAGCTTGCTTTAATGAGTAAAAAGAGAAATCATAAAGATAAGAAGAAAAAAAATAAAAAGAGAAACATTGATAAGAATAAGAGAAAGAATGAGATATATATTTACTGTAAGAAAGCAGTTCACTTCAAGAACAATTACTGAAAGTTATATTCAGAAAAGATGTCTAAAGAGTTAAAGAAGAAGTAAAAGACTAAAAAAAAGAAAGAGAAAAAAAAAAAAAAGAAATTCTTGAATTCTGAAGATAAGCAGTATAATAAGAACTCAGTGATCTTAACTGTGATAGAGAGCTATAGTTTTGTAATTAATAAGATGTCATAAATAACTGACTTTAACACAACACAATATATGTGCTGTGATCTCTCTGCATTTAGCTTAATCAAAATGTTTAATAACAGACTTTCTATAAGAGAAATGTCTGAAGTGATGTATGCTTAAAAGATAAAAATGATTAACTTACAGCTAAAGAACAGCAATGAAAAATTTTAAAATATTACTTTAATAAATATTTATTTTATGTCTAATATGAGACTCAATCTTTTCTTAATTGAAATTATCAAAACAAAAGAGATATTGATCAAAATTAAGAATGAATTACTACACTTAAAGAATAAAATAAAAAGTATACTTAATTACACAGTACACAAAGACAAGCTATATTATCTTTAAACTTTAACAATAAGAAAATCTGTAAATAAGAATAATGTTAGATATATAACCCACGATAGCTGTGCTATTAGTGTGGTGATAGGCGACATCGATGTGCTTTGACCGCTCATGCACATGAGCGTCCTTGACCAGTGTCAAGGCAGCCTGGTTGTCCCCCTTGAGCTGAAGAGGTGTGTTTTCCCTATGGGTCTCATCCTC
>JAABUJ010000691.1_pt1 | contig 61521 bp, 60 predicted proteins | sample 5559131 | NCBI WGS metagenome assembly JAABUJ01 (sample SAMN10711875, study PRJNA513366) | rock metagenome | isolation source: Antarctica rocks | place: Antarctica: Victoria Land, Mt New Zealand nord | collected 2016-01-07 | reverse complement strand
CCCGCCCCCCCCCCCCCCCTAGACCGAATGGGACAAACTCTTCCCCCCCGACATCAACACCGGCGACCTCAACATCCCTGTCACACCCGCGCCACAACCGGCACAGTTCTCGCAACCCGCGCAATCCTCACAACAACTCAGATACGACTTACCACCACCACCACCACCGCCGCCGCCGTCATCATTGTCGTCGTCATCAGCCGACTTCTCGACCCTCCTGGCGCACAAAGCTGCCGCTGTGCCGAGATCGCCGCTTCCTAGCGACATTTTCTGATTTCTCGCTCGACTTGTACCTGGAGTTCGGAGTACTTTCACGCGGGGACGGGTCGTGATGAAACAGGAGTGTGAGAAGGGTTCCCACGTCCGGACGCGCTACGAAATGCTGCGCTACACTGCGCTCACTCGCACGAACAGCAAAGGCGATGGATGGATGGGCGTTTGATGCTTGTGGTGTAGTAAGGAAGCAACTAGCTCGGTTCGGATTGGCGTTGTCTTGCCTTAGTTCGGCTTGATTGGCTTTGACGTGGAGAGATAGCCCAACAACTTCCAGGGTGTCTAATCCACAAAGACCTCTCCGTGCTCTCCCAATAAAGTCAAGATGCTAAACTTCAATTCACCAGTACTTAACCCTAAATCCATGCCCAGCCTGACCACCGTAGAAATACACATATACACATGAAGCCCAAAACTCCACCCCCGTTCTTCACCCCACCCCACCGCACCCCAATCACAGATCGTCCACCCCCCTAACCCTCCCCTTCCTCCCTCCCCCTCCCCTTGTTCCACTCAAAACCTCCCTCAACCTCCCACACACCTCCTTCCTCCTCGTCATCTTCTCCCGATAAACCCGCACATCCTCCTCCGTCACGGCATCCATCTTCTTCCGCGGCGTACTCCTCGCCCCTCCATCGCCCCTCGAACCCAACAACGACGACGATCGGAACGACCCGGCCCCCGTCCCAGGCGTGAAGAAAACACTACTACCCCCACCACTCGCCGGCGTCGTCGGCAAGGTCCTCGATCTCGAACACGACGAAGCGGGCGGAGGCGGCGTCGCGAAAGGCGACGAGTCCCTGCTCCTGCCCGCGCCATTTGCGACCCCGTTAACGGGAGCGGCCGTCGCCGACGTCAAGGCCAGTCTGCGCATCTGCGTTTCCAGCACGTCGACGTCGCCGCTCTTCTTCTCCGCCATGGCGGTCATAGTCAAGACGGTCTTCAAGACAGCCTCGACGGTCGGGACGGCGTGTTTCTGCCTGCCGGCCTGGGCGCCGTGGCGAGTCTGCGAGGAGGCGGCGAGTTTAGCCTTGAGCAAGGAGACGGCCTCCTCGGCGTCGGCGAGGCGTTTCAAGAGGTGGGTGAAGTCGCGGCGGAGGTCGTGTTGCAGCGCGGCCTGTTCGGCGGCGAGGGGCGCGGCGCGGCGGGCGTCGACGGCGTCGGGCTGGGTGCGGGCGACGACGGAGCGTTGGAGGTCGTGTTGCTTGTGGCGCAGGCGGACGAGGTGGTGCTGCAGCTCGCGGCAGCCGTCGAGCAGGGACTGGACGTCGTGGATGCGGCTCTCCGCGAGCTGCGTGTGCAGTTGCCCTTCGAGGTTGCCTACGTCTTCGATCTCGATTAGCACCCAGTCCGAGGGCTCTTCGAGGTCCGAGCGCGCGCGTCCGCCGTCGTCTTTGTACATCTCCTCGTGGCCCTTGATGAATGCTGCGAGCGAGCGGGCGTTCAGGCCGAGGATGTCGACCATGCTGTTGATGTCGCGGTACACTCGCTCGATCTGGCCGGGGATGCCGGGTTTGTTGATGTTGCCGACGTAGTCCTGGTGGGCTAGGAAAGGAGCGAGGGTAGTGGTGGCTTCAACCTCCGTGTCGAGCTCCTCGCGTACTTTCTCGTCTTCTCTGTCGCTCAGGTCCTGCTCCTCTTCGGCCAGCTCTCGTGCTCGTAGAGCAGCTTGACGCTTGAATCCTTGCTCCTCTGGCTGGGACCTAGCAGTGCTGGGTGTAAAGATAATTGTTGACGCTTTTCTAGTGCCATCACCCAACAGCTCTGGCTGAGTCTCAGCAGTGGTGGGAGTAGACATTATCGTCGATGCTTTCCTATGATTAAGCCACTTGGTCTGGATTCCCGGCGCACTGACAGACCTCGCACTTTCGGGTCTCAATACCTCTGCCGGGATCGACAAGCGAACAGGGCTTGGTGATCTTGGGCTTTCCTGCACCTTGTTCGGCGGCGGAAACACAGGAGCAGACTTGCCACCAACCTCACCGAACAAAGGTTTCGCATTCTGTTGGGGCGCTTGCCGTTGAACCTTCGAGAACAGACCGCCGACTGGACTCCGGTCGCGGGGTCCACCAAATGAGCTTTCCGGAGTGATCTTGAAAGTCTGGGTCGTATCGGTGTTGGGACTCAAGTCTTGTCCAACATCCTCACCACTTCCTTCGTCGTCAAGTTCCTCGTCATCGCCATCGTCCTCTGAAGATAGAGTTGATTGCTCAGACTCCCCCTCTGTCGTGGCTCGGGGTATATCTTTAGGAGGTATGAAATCAGGCGGTAATGGAGCATCGTCATGAATGTCTTTCGACGCAGAGGTAGATGACGCGGAAGAGTCACCTGCAGCGTAACTGGTTTTGCTTGTGGGGTTAGGAGGCAAAGGAGCTTCAGGGAGATTCTTATCTACCCCAGAAGGTAGATCCAATTCCTCATCTTCAGGCTCCGGCTTGATTCTGCGGGACGTAGGCGATTCGTTGGGCGGACTGGACTGCTCATCGTGCTCCTCAAGTTTATGATCTGGCGTTTGAGTGGCTGCAGGCTCACTGTTCTGCACAGATGCTGGTGTTGTTGTGCTTTGGGCTTGTGTTCCAAATAGTCCTCCAGCCACCGGCGGCGCGGTACTGGGGAACGGAGACTTGGCTTGCACAGGTGTTGTAGTCGGCGTGGTTGACTGCGGATCAGCAGTCGCTGGCTGAGTCGGGCTCGCTGCACCATCGTTTTGGCCGCTCTCTTCCATATCTGCTTCCCCTGCTTCCGGCGCACCCGGTGTCTTGGGAGCTTCCTCCAGCGAAGTACCAAGCTCAGAGTCAAAGAATGAGTTTCCTGCTCCGTTTTCAGGTTTAGGAGCATCATCCTTGGCAGTACCATCACCCTTGAATATCGACCCCAACGTGAACCCACCAGTGCCACCCGTCCCAAGCAAAGTTGGGGTCTGATCAGGTTTCCCGAGGGTCCCTCCAAAGCTCGTATCGGTGTCCATACCAGAATTAAATGAGGTGTTATCATTAGCGTTACCAAACACACTTTCTCCACTCCCTTGCGACGCCGCGCTGGCAAAACCGCCTGTCTTGGCATATGAGCCAAACCCACCGGACGTGGACGTAGATGCTGGAGCGACGCTGTTCCCGCTAAAAGTACTAGCCACATTGTTGACACCGATTGAGGAGCCTGTGCGCATACCTAACCCTCCAGGCTGACCAAACGTGTTGCCAGTAGTCGTTCCGGTGCTCAAGGTAGCCCCACCCCAGGGTGACTGCCGGTTACCTAACCCACCAGTGGCGCCGAAGGCACTGCCCTGCGCAACACCTCCTAGTGGTGTAGCCGAGCCAAACGCAGGTTTCCCGAATGCAGCAACACCAGTCGATGCCGCACCGCCGCCAGTGGAAACAGACGTGCCCCAAGGAGACTGTGACTGAGCGACTCCGAACGGCGCACTGGTTGTCCCGAACGCTGGAGTTGACGGCTGCCCGAAGGCACCACCAAGACTATTAGTAGGCGACTTTGTGTTACCAAATGGAGACTGCCCGACCGCAGGCTGCTGTGGCTGTGTAGTTCTACCAAATGGCGAATCCGGCTGCGACTGCTGCTGTGGTTGACCGGATCCGACGATAGCTAGCCCCGGATATGGCATCCCTTGTCTGACAGACTCTGAATAAACCATCCACCAAGATGACAGTATACCCTCGTTATTTAACACCATCAAGGCCGGTAAAGGAGTAGGCGACTCGTCTAGTTCCTCGCCGACAAGTGGCCGTTGAACTTTCTCTTTGCTGGACAGATCTAAAGCAACGCCGATAGGAGAAGTGTCGGCCATCTCGTCATTCATTGGCATCTGAGCTCGACGTGAGTCGTTGGCCATTCCTGTTGTGGTGAAGACATCTGTAGTCTTCTCCGCTGGTAGGTCACTTGTCAAAGGACTTTTAGATCGTGAGAGAAGGCCAATGTCGACGGATGCTGTAGACGCTACTACCAAGATGTCGTGGATATTAGGAGGGAAATCCTTTAGACGCTGAATGAAATGGAAAGGCGGCGACCTATTGAGACCGAACGGTGGACAAGGATCCTGGAGTTTCTGGTACATGAATGAGGATGGGGGTTGATAGGATGGGGATTGACGAGTCACAAGGTGAAAGGTGGAAGCTGGAATGCTACCGGAATCGAACGAGGACGGGGTGTGGACCATGAGAAAGACATTGTCCCCAAGCCAAGATATCGAGGACACTTGTTCGATTAGTGGACAGGCCATATACGGATTGGTTTTCCTCTTACCATGTTGATCAGCATCCAGAGCAGGTGGTCGAGGGATCTCTGCCTTTCCTTCCCCCTGAGGTGTCATCTGGAACCCGGTACCGTTTCCCAACCCTGCAACCAACTGTTTGCCTCGAGTACTCCAGGATAAGCAACTTACACCGCTCTTCATGACCCGTCCGTTTGTGCCACTCAAGAATTGTTGGGTCTTAAGGTTCGCCATCATGAGGTCTCCATTCAGTGTCACAGCCGCGAAGAGCTCAGCCTTTTCCGGCGTAGGGTTCGGAATCAGCGCTCGCAATGCTACTCCATTCGTAGAAAGTTCAAACGCCGTCTGAGTGCTGCCTTGCATAATTAACGACACATCGTACACAGCCAGACCGCCACCATTTTCCGCTGAGAGAACGAGGAAGTTCTCATCTGAGGAAAAGGCTACTTGGGAGATCCTCATCCCAACTGGGATAGTCAACTGTGGAGAGAATGGCTTGATATTGTTCAGACCTGCGTCGGCAGCTGTGAATGCCCCTCTGACCGACTCGGTGCTTGCAATAACAACAGCGTCTGGACCTGCTGCGGCCAGTAAACCTTTGTTTGACGCCGTACTCATTAACGAGGAGGTGGGCGGTGGGAGAGCGTCGGCTGGCCATGGTGATGGAAGAAGCTTGACTTTAGCCTCCCCTGCTAGAGAGAGAAAACCAAGTGCCTAGATTGATGTTATGTGAGAAAGGAAAGAGTGCGATCCAACTTGCAGAACTCACCTCTGTCTGGATTTCTTCCAAATCCGGTCCAGTCTGCGTCTCGGCATTGCTGGAAGCCATGACGCTGCTCCCGAAAGCGGAGTTTCCGCTAGCATTGGCAAAGCTAAATGCCATCCTTGCTCTCTCAAAATCAGGAGAACAGGTCCGTACTTCACGGTCTATGAGCCTGCGGCGGTTGTTGACATTGGGCGAGTTGCCTGCGGTTGCAAAGGAATGTCGTCGGGGCGTGGAAGGCCTCCCGCTGAAGAGTTTGAAAGTTCGGTCGAGAATTTTGGCAGTGTCTGTTGCATCACAACAGGAAGATAGCTCATCGACTACTCCTATTATTGAGATGTATGGACGTTAACTCTGTGCAGCGCGTATCCATATAATTTTGGAGCTTCGGGTTATTCCGTGGAGCTTGTCGCGTTGGCCACAGCTGCGGGACACAGGTCGGATGGTCTCACTAAAACCTCGGATGGTCTTACGCTAATTCTCTAAAATAGAGTTTTCTGAGGAGCTAACAAGCAAGATACTGAACTTGAGATTGTGTAATTCATTAGTAATTCATTACAAATTTATTAAGAATCTATTTGTAACTGGTTAGTGGTTAGGGATTAGTGTTTGGGGTTAGGTAGTTAGGATTAGGGGATTTGAATTAGCAATATGAAATATATTATGCATGCATTTCAGATACATTAGAGTTAGGGTTAATTAATTCAGGATAGATTAGTAATATATTCAAAGAATTTGAACCTCAGTTGATCTTGAGGTGTTTCAGAAGGTTGAATGGTCTTCTGATAATCTCTGTCAAGATCATCCGACATTTTAGTGAGACCATCCGACATGTGTGGTCCCAGAGCTGCTTCGTGAATCTCCAGGCAGCTTTAGTTTCATCGACCCTTGCAACATTCATCATCTCCACCTCACGGACGCTTTCACAAAGAACAACTACTCTAACTACAGTCATCAGCCTTGAAGACACTCTCTGGACGTCCTCAGAAGTTATCGAACACCTGCAAAGTAGAAGAACCTCTCACTCGGGCTGAACCCACCCTGTCGCCATGCCTGGCTTCGACTTCTCCAACCATAACCGCAATGCCGTTCTACACGCACAAGGCGTCCCGCTCCCCAAGGCTACAAGTACGGGTACTACGATCGTTGGCTGTATATTCGATGGCGGTGTCGTGGTACGTACCCCCGAATCCTGGATCCCTTGCAAGATGGGCGCACCGAAGGCTATGTGACACCGGGGAAACGTCCGAGATCTAACACAGCCGCTTTACAGATAGCAGCAGACACGCGAGCCACAAGTGGACCGATAGTCGCAGACAAGGTAGGTGGCCAACCTCCGACGTCCCCTTCGTCAGAAACATTGCGCTTACATCGAGCCGGTAGAACTGCGAGAAACTCCACTACATCGCCCCGCAAATATGGTGTGCCGGCGCCGGCACAGCCGCAGACACCGAATTCACGACCGCCATCATCTCCTCCAACCTCGAACTGCACGCCCTGTCGACGGGTCGCAAGCCGCGCGTCGTGACATGCATGACGCTGCTCAAGCAGCATCTGTTCAGATACCAAGGCCACATCGGCGCCTATCTCGTCGTCGCCGGGGTGGATCCCACCGGCGTGGGGCTCTTCACCGTGCACGCCCACGGTAGCACCGACAAACTGCCGTACGTCACCATGGGCAGCGGGTCGCTGGCGGCGATGTCGGTGTTCGAAACGCAGTGGAAACCGCAGATGACGAGGGAAGAAGCCATTAAGCTCGCTTCCGACGCCATCCAGGCCGGGATCTTCAACGACTTGGGGTCCGGGTCCAATGTGGATGTGTGTGTGATCACGGAGGAGAAGACGACGCTGATGAGGAATTACATTCGGCCGAATCAGAGGGAGCAGAAGCAGCGCAGCTATATGTTCAAGAGAGGCACGACGGCTGTGTTGAACGAGAAGGTCATCACGAGGGAGGAGATTAGCAAGTACGTGACTGTACAGGAGCTGTCATCGGACGATGATGTGGTGGTGGTGGAGAAGATGGATATCGACGTGTGAGGTAGGGTGCTTCTAGGGTGGAGCAGCGGCGGTGTTGGGGTGGGCACGGGTATAACATTAGCTTCTCCTTTTACATCGACCAACCACAATGTTTTACCGTGCGATTCAATTCTCCAATAGAGGCGTAGTCAAGGAAAATTGTTGGCCTTCAATGGTACAGGCGAACAAATTTCATCTCTCGAATCGCCTCTAGTAACATGTTTTCGAAGGTGTCGGGATTGGAGGTGACGAGGAGAATATTAGTAAGACTTGGATGTTAGATAACGTTGGATCTGAGATGAGGATCTAGAGGTGCATTTGAAGGAAGCGAAGGCCTTATGGGAAGGGAAAGCAATGTTGGCATGATTGGGACTACGTAGGATGGAGCTACGATGTATGACATCAGGTGCAGCAGGTGTATATCATGGATCCTATGTATTGACAGTAGATACTAGCCTTTAAGTAGAGCGAGTCGCCTCCCTGCCCGCTCGAGCGGCCTCACCAGCAGCGGCATAGACCTCCTCCTCCAATATATGGCGTATACTCTCACTCCACCGGGGCCGACGAGGATGACGTGCTTTGACTTCCCCCCGCCAATGGTATACCACTTCGTCGACAACCTTTTCGACCTCCTCACCCTCAATCTCTCGCACCATGCTCAAAATCCACCGGACCCTCTCCGTACCAACAGATTCTCCAGCCTGTAACCGTCTGACGATGCCGGCGTGCGTAAGAGCCCGGACGAGGGCAGGACGTAGAGTCAACCGATCCCTGCGTAAGTGTGTATAGCACAGACGGACCTTGCGGAACGCTATGCTAGGGTTGAGATGGGCCGCATGAGCGAAGGCGGTGGCCATTTCATGTAGGAGATGACTCCTCGCCTCGAAGCTAGGGCGAGTGGACTTCAAACGGTTATTCGTTGTCGGTCGATGGCGTTCAAGGAGTCGGAAAGTGATGTCAACATGTGAGAGTGGATCGTTGATTAAGGCAATGGCAAGATCCACGCATCCCTCTAGCGAAAGAGCCTGATGCAGCTCGAATATGCGAAGGGCGACCCCCGGATCGATTCCGCTGTACTGCTGGACCTCAGCACCCACGATGGCCGCTTTCACCGGTATATTGCAAGACTGTAGTAGCTCGAATATACGCATGATAATATCCGGACGGGAGAGCTTCCGCAATAACCAAAGACTGTCATGGAGTATGCGCTCGTTAAGCTGATTCTCATGATACAAAGCCAGGATAAGATTATTGTAGCATGGAGCTAGGCCCCGGGTGCCGCAAAGCTCATAGAAGCTCCGCATGACTGCTGAATAAACCTTGGCAGGTTCCAGTCCAGTCTCCGGTTGCACAAGATCGTAAACCCAGTTCCGAATAATGAACTTGCATTGATCGAAATCGCTGAAAACCTCAAGGTAGGTCGTAATATTGTTCGTATGCATCGGCCGAGCCAACCGCCGTTCTACAGTCTCCCACACCGGACTTCCCAGCACATGAGATCTGAACTGAGCTGATCGGCTCAGCGAGTGCATCCATGTCCTGATCATTCCACCGTCGCCGTCGGACTCTTGCTGCTTTGAAAATAGTATCATCGTAGCAGTAACGAGAGAAGGTCTCACAACATGCTCGGGCAAACTGTCAATGTATTCTGTCAATCCTGGGACAGTCATCCGCCAATGATGAAGCTTCTGACCATTAAATTCCGATCTCTGTCGAATACTGGCTTCCGGGACCTTCCCGTATCTGCACCAAGATAGTAACGAGTAGGATATTCTTGTGCACATGTGTGCGAGCTGAGCATGCGTCGCTGCTGCCACGATAGATAGGGCCAGGGAACGATCCTCTTTGTTAGCTAAGTTCAGTAGAGATACAATTGAACCAAGAGTACGGCCATCGAGACGTTCTACTGAGAATACCGATGATTGTTGAAGCCCGTCCCATATAGCTCTCACGAATCCGACTCCATTGGACCTGGAAAGTGCACCCCCAAGCTCACATGACACGGAGTCTTTCTTTACATCTTTCAAGACGAGCATAATCTCGTCTTCGGAGACAAGGCCAAGCGCCACGGCTTGTTTAATGAATTGGTGTGAGTCGGCCAGTTTCGAGTGTTTGATTGGACGCCCCTTCAGATGTCGAACATACTCCAAGAAATTCCTGGCCGCGATCGCGTTGAGCATTGGGTCTTCGAGGAATTGTATGAGACATTCGTGACTAGTGTTGTTGCCCAACAAGCTCTTGAATGCTAGACGGCTGAGTTTCGGGGCTTGCTGTAAATCAAGACCAAGTTCTTGAATGAGATTTTTGATATCCTTGAGATCGGTATGTGATGCGAGGCGACGTGTGAACTGGTCATGAAGAATCTCTCCATTGGCTTTGGCTATCTTTCTCTTGGCCGTTATCTCAGGACGCTTTCCATCCACTAACTGCTCGGGTGAACGAGACTTCACCTCCGGCTCATCAGAGCTTGGCACGAAATCGGTCAGCCAGGACGGCAATGGCGGCGGAGCTATTCAGGTATTAATTGACGCGCTCGAAATTGAAATGGCGTGAAGAGCGCGGTACCTTTGTCCAAGCTCCCCGGCGCTGCCGGTGCCTCCCACCGCCAAGATGCCCGCTTCAACTCTCCGTCCCCCCCTAGGATAGCGCCCAGGTCCGAGCCCGCTCCACCGCCTGTCACCGCAAGGCCCATCATACGTCTCTTGGCCAGTCTTCGCGAGGCCTCCAATGGACCTGGCACCGAGCTTCCATGCCGCCTATGGGATCTTGACAGCTTGAATCGATGCATTGCGGCCGAAAGCATCTCGTCGCTAATCCAGACATGGTCGGAGAGGGGGAGGAATCCGTGCTGTACTGCTCGGCGGCAGACGAGCGGACTGATTGACATAGGAGGACTCCCTCCAGTCGGGCAATTATTTACATTGACGCTCAATGTTGACCAAGCTACGTCGGGGTTGAAGTTCACGAGGTGCGGGTCACTTACGTAAGCTTTTTAACCCATGCGCGCGGCTGAAAGCCAGAGACTTTCTGGCGAATGTGTTCAAAGACAATTGAGATTAATAAGAGTAGACACTGATCAATGTCCTCGGAGAGACGGAGCGACAGACATCAAGAGTACCATATATCATCAGCCCCTCCCACAAGGCACACTTCCCATTTTCGAAACCCATCCCGTGCCCATCCTTAACCCCGTCTAAGTTGCAACAAACAGTCTATTTTCCACCATCCTCACTCCAGGCCCCAGAAAACACCGACCGCAATACTCCGCTCCCACCCCCTGCCCTTCTCTCCCTCCCCCACCCCATCCCCCCGCCCATCCCGCACCCCACCTACCTCCCCACCTCCTCCCCCCCTTCAAACGCCCTCAAATACCCATCCCTTCCAAACGCCGCATACGCCTCCCTCGCCAACGACCTCCCCGCAACCTCAATATCAGTCCTGATATCCTCAATGAGCCTCTCCCGATCGACGTAATCGTACTCGGGCCGAATAAACCCCAGAATCACCAGATTCATATGCGCCGAGTAGAAAGGGCGCGGGAAGGTGTGGATGATGTGGACTTCCTGGTTCGGGGTGCAGGCCTCGTCAGTCCCGCCGAAACGCAGCGCCGAGACGCAGCCAGCAGGGGAAGGGAGGGACGTACGACGGAACGGACGGTATTCTTGTAAAACGGATTCCAGCCGATGGACATGACCATCGGATACACCACCCCCTCACCTCCACCTCCACCTCTACCTGGGCCTGTCCCTCCCCCTCTCCCTCCTATGCCGTTCGGATGCGCCGTCACCGCACCACCACCCCGCCCCTCCACAGGCACAGCCGTCTCAGCCCGCATATTCCCATCCGCATCAAGATCCAGCCCCGCAAAGCCGTAATAAATCCCGCTCTGGACGTCCTCGTGCCCGCCAACGGAGAGGCCGGCGATGGGGATGTTGGCCGTCGGGATGCCAAGCTACGTGGAGAGTTTCAGCCGTCGTTCTGCTTGTGGGCCGTTCTGCCGACAGCCGCTGACGAGAAGCAGAGGGGAGGACGCGAGCGAAAGCAGGCGGTGGGGAGGGCGCGAGCGGAGACGGACAGAATCAGGGCGGAAAGGGAATGCAGTGCGAGGGGAGGAAAGGTAATTGGTTGTATACGGACCTCCGAGCTCCCCCGGCCGAATCCCTTGATGACTTTGCCGTTCAGGCGGAGGGGATAGGGCGGTTCCGGGCCGGTGTCGGGACCGACGACGAGTGGGCGCGGGCCGTCGGGGCGCATGGTTGGTGGTTTCGTGCAGGGGCTCTGATCTCAGGATGGAAGGGGAGGAGAAGGGATGGAGGTAGGGGGGCTGATGTTGTAGCCCTAGTGGCTTATTCTTTGTTCTGCTGAGGGCGGTGAGAGGTAGGGTTTAGTACGAGCTAGGTCAGGTAAAGGTATTTGTAAGTCTCTCTGCTATTGATTACCTAAGGTAATGTTGACTCCTGTCTTTGGCTATTGTTTTGAGTTTCGTGCCGCCTCAATTCCCTCTATTTCATCTTCATGAATACCATATCCCTACATGACTTTCTGCTCATGAGAAGAGGGTGTACGCGAGAACACGGAGCAGGTCCCGAGCCAGCACCATCTCCAACATCGGGAGCAAAAAACAGGGTTGATGATGTTGTTAATTTTCAATCAATTTCTATGCTCGTGCATGGTTGCACCGCTACTATCACTATAACTACGATTAATGATTCAGATAACCGCCCAGAGGGTCGAAACGTCATCCTCGTATATAAGATGGTCCCTTTGTATATCCTCTTTCTTTCCAGAAAGGGCAGTTGTCTTCGGTTTCAGTGGTTTATCCTGCTTTTCCCTTAACAGCACGTCATTTCGGAACGCCGCCCCCAAGCGCCCCCCTGTGTTCGGACTCCTGACCCCCTACTCCGTCGGACTCGACTCCGACTGACTCATGCTCTGGTAATTAGGATCCTGCTGGACTGACGTGATACACCTGATCGAGGAGATTCAGGTGCCGGTGATTGATAACGGGAAATGGAAAGCGCTCAAATGCATGGAAGAAACTGAGACGGTAATAGTTAGTAATTGAAACGAACTCGTAAAGACTCATATAGCGTAGTGTTGGAAGATTCCTCACATTCATGACGATCAACATTGGAATGTCAAACACATCTCTCTTCACCGTCCAACAATAACTGCACTCGACCTTGCCATCGCGGACGCCAAGTCGATTCATCCTCGCTTCTCCGGCGATGTCACTCTTGCCGTTGAGCTTCTGGTTGCCATTCCCACTCGGACCACGGACTCTGTTGTGCGTTTGAAAGTCGTTATCGGTATCAGGATCTCTCGTCGTGTCGTCATCGTCGTAATTCATGCTGGCGTCGTTTTTCGTCTTGTATTTCAACAGTTTGCATCTCGTCGTCACGCTGCCCCTCGAGTCGCCAAAGGCGAGCCGGGCAAAGTCTTCGTAGAATTCAATCACGCTGTCGTCATCCAACAGTTCGGCTAAGAAAACGGGCTGTGGGTGCAAATTGCCGTCTGAACCGTCAGGGCGGCTGCCATCCGGCATACGTGGGGTGTTGAAGCCACCTCGCGACGAAGTCCCGGTGCTGGGGTTGCCGGAAGTACCACCGGTGTTGACGTTCAGATTTGCCTCTTTGCCCAACAGGATATCTTTCTTCCATCCCGTCAGAATGCTGAACTCTTTGCCGACGGCGGCAACTTCACCGGTCCGCCGACAAACGATCGTCGGGGTACCACACGCATTGATGAAATTCTCGTATTCCCAAAGCGTACGCTGAAAGCACTTCTCCATGAAAATCAGATCGTCTCGGTTCAGTGTTTTGGTGCATGAGATGAAGGAAGGCCTGATCGATGCCAGAGCCTTGGCTATACGGAGCGTTTTCTGCGGAGAAAATCGTCGCTGCAAAAAGGCCGTGAGGCCATGGAAGCCGGTGGTGTACGAGTAGGGGCTTTTGACGCTGTCATAGATCGAGGAAGGGTCCTTTGGTCGCTTCCTGGGTAAGGTCTGTGGTAGGAGATGAGGAGTGGAGATTTTGGATGGGGACAGGCTTTGGTGGGCAGCGAGCTCGTGGTTGCACTGGTTGAATTCCGCATTGCTGGCATATGTAGAGGTGTGGCCGTCATCGAAACCTGCAATCATAACCCGAGGGCTCGAGGATGGACTCGGGCTGGTCAAGCTGCTGGGGCCTGTGCCGATGGTGAACGCGTTGGGATGGATTTGACTCTCCCCGCCGACCGAAGGACCCATGTGACCGCCGATGCTGTATACATTGTTGGCGCTGCCGTGCCTAGAGTCAGGTTGTTGGCCACCCGGCCAATCGGTCGGGGCCGCATCCTGTCGAAATACGTAAGGCGCTGGGTTGGGAGGACTGCCATTGTAACTGGAAGACACAGTGGCAGGGGTAGCGTAGTTTGTAGCGCCTTGCACGCCACTACCTTGATGCATGAGCGTGTTGGTGTCACTCGGTGGAGTGTCCGCCGCTCCAGAAGACATGTGACCAAGCATGCCGAACTCTAGAGCGCCGTAGTGATTCCCGAAGTTGAGACTTGTCAGATCGAAGTTGAACAGAGCCGGATCACTGGGATCGAAGAAGGCGCCGGCATAAGGGCCTGGAGCGGCCGCTTGCGTTACCGGCGGAGCGTGCTGCATCGCACCCGCCAGGCTCTGAAGAGGCGACGTATGTGGAGCATGTCCGGCCTGAAAGGTCGGAGAGATGGGAGATAGCCGACTGCCAAAGCCGGTCGAGGACATCATTGACTCCTGGAGAGGCGGTCCCATCAGGCCTGGGTTTTGCGTCGGCGGATACACCGCGTACGAGGTAGGTATCGCAGGCCGACCGGGATAGTAGTGGTTGTGCGGACTGACGCGGGCCGCCCGGTCGACTAAAGAACCATCGACGGTGAGTATCTGACCGTTGCGGGCCCGGCTGATATTAGAAAAGTGGCTGCCCCCGACCCCTGGCATCAGGGCCTCGTTCGGGGCATCATGTAAATACTTGGCCTTCTTTCGCACGCCATCGTGGCAAGCGTCCTGGAGGCCACGTTTGATACACCGTTGACAAGGTCGTTCGTCGCCTACATGATTGAAGAAAAGAATCAATACCGAGCGGGAGCTGCGACGAATTTTTCTGTTTCCGCTAGACTCGAGGGGTGAACGAAGGGGGTGAGATGGAGGGCCATGCTTACCGCACGTCAAGTGAGCTCGCTGGCAAGCAAAGCACGCTCTCCTTGCTTTTTTCCTCCTCGGTCGGTTTGGATCTTTGGCGTTGGCTTTCGGCCCATTGGTCGCCGGCGCGTTTGGCTCTTTCCTGCCGTTGCCGTGCTCGGGGTGTTCGGCCATGTCGTCGACTTCGACGTCAGCACTTTCATCAGGTGACGCTGACCGCGAAGCAAGGTCGTCCTCAGCGTCCGAGGTCGTCATATTTATATATGGACGGCCCAATAAAACCCGGTTATTATAGGGTTTGCGCAAAGCATCCGGCTGTTCACCCTGGCCCAACGTGCCGCTGCCGAGTCCCACGTTCTGGGTTAATGCAGGTGTTGGCAGGTCAGTCCCTCAAGGGGACCCAACTCTCCACAGTGGGTTCGGGCCTGGGGGTCGATGTCACCGGCTGCGTTCCCCTTCCGTCTCCAGGCGCTCGCTCGAGCCGCGGCAAGATGGTTCGGAGGATTCGATCACGCGGCGCAGGGACGTCACGATCGATGCGGTGCAACCCGCCTCCTCAGCTCGGATGGACAGGATGGAGGCAAGGTTCCCAAGAGATGCCAAGGAAGACGAAAGTGGCACAAAAGTAAGGTAAGTCGAAGCTGGAAAGTTCCTTTCACCTCTCGACTCTACCTTAGGGGATGATGGGTCTGGAAAGTCAAAGGGGGGCAAGGGGTAAGAGGCTGCGATGCACGAGCTTCTGCGCTGCACTGCAGCCAGGTACAGAGTGTGAGGGTGGGGATGATGTACAGTGTAAAGGTAGGACAGGACGGCGTGGTATGGACGTGGGTGTGTGTTTGCTTTCCCTGTGTCGTTCCTGTCGTTCCTGTTGTTCCCTGCGACTTCCTTTGCGCTGGGGCTGCTATATCCGGCCTGCGGGGTTGAGTGGACGGGGAGGGGAGATTGACAAAAGGTAAGGTAAGCTAAGGGAGGCAATGACAATGCCAGTGGTAATGGTGAGGGCAATGGCAATGATCTGTTGTGGATGGTGGTACAGCGCATTACTTGCACCACATAAGGTATTGACAATTGATAATGGGTGATAATGATGTGCTGAATGGTTAATGGCTTCTTGTTGAAGGTAAGTTCAAGCTTCTGCATGGATTCTGCACATCCTCTCCCCTTGAGGCGCATATGGGAGCTGCCGTACGAATGTAATGTAAGGTAAGGTACCTAGGTAAGGTAAGATTTAAGATGTTCACTAAGCCGGATGAGGTAAGGTAAGCTTAAGGTAGGCTTTGACATTATTCTGTTTTTTTTTGGTCTGTTTTTGGTGGGGAGGCGCAGACGTCGACAAGGGGACAGGAGTGGATTTAGAAATTAGAATTACTGCCTCAAAGTTCATTCCCATTCCATCTATACCTTCTTTCCCATGCTCTTTGTCAGCTTCTTCTTCTTCTTCTTCTTCGTTTTATCGTCCTCCTCAGTTCTTTCCCCACATGAGGCGAGTACCTAAGGTAACATGGGTAAAGCTTAGGTGAAATACCCTAAGGTACATGTACAATATTATAAATACCTGGTACGATAATGTAAGTTACAGTACCTACCTTAATCTAAGTTAAGCCACATGGTTACATGTGTGCACCAAATCTGGTTAGCCGAGCTGCCGCGCACGGTGCTCTTCTTCCTCTCTCATCCCTCTCCCTGTCTCCAATCCCCGTCCTTCATGGTCCATATCAGGAGTACAAAGTCACGAAAGATGTAGATGACGACAGAGGGAAAGGGGAAGCAAACGAGAAACGGGAAGAGTAAGAGAAGGAGAAGGAGAAGGAAAAGGAGCAAGAAAAGGAGAACGAGAGAGACACCACACCTACGAAGTCTGTACACAGTCAATTGATTCATGATTATATTGATTTGATATATCAATGATCATTGATTATAGAGAATGAGGATGAATACCTGATTTCCAACCTACCCATACCTTGAGGTTCAGATGTCTCTCGAGTACATGTACCTGATCAGCTTGGACGCAAGTGCAACGCAGTTGCAAGGGGGCTCTTGGGTCCAGTTCGGTCCAGTCAGGTCCAGTCAGGTCCAGTCAGGTCCCAATCCACTCAGAGTTTCAAACCACTGTCGCTGTACTTGTACGATGAGGCGCGACTCGTATAGTTCTTACGAGAGAGTAACACGTCAGATATGATTTCATACATTCATACTTCAGTTAAGGTACACACAACATACCCTTCCTCCATACCTTAAGGAACGTAAGGTGCGTGCTATGCGTTGTGCGCCCAATCAATAACCCTGCCCTGCCTTGCCCTGCCTTGCCTTGCCTTGCCTTCCTGCTCTTGGTGCGTGAGCATACCTTGATGTCGTCCCCCTGTCCCTTAACCTTATCTTTTATCCTTCCTCCGGATAAGATATAACTAAGATATGGCTCGACGAGGGGCAATGATCTTCAATGCCGTGCAGCGATCTGCCTACTTCCCTGAAGCGAATCTACTGCTTCCCCGAATCCCCTTCCCATATCTGAAGAATAGATACCTGTGCGTGTTTTTGCCTTTAGCCACCAAAACTCTGACCGCAACGACTCGACATAAACTTCCGCGCGCGCGCCTCTGGGCGGTGAGAGAGAGAGAGAGAGACTGAGACATACGGGAAAGGCGCCATGGCCAGTGTCAAAAAAGCCAGAAGCGACGTCGCCCATTGATATCCAAGCTTGTCGTACACTGCGCGCACACACGTAGGTAGCCGTCAGTTAGCAGTTAACGACATGGTAAGGTGTCAGAAAAAAGCAGAAAAGCAGAAAAGCGTAGGGTATGCACGAGCGACATGTCTTAGACATACTTTGTACACCGAACAGCGGGAACGCCGCGGCGAAGCTACTCCGGGCGAAGCTATTCGCAGCTAGAGCACTGGCTGCGTACAGGGGATAAGCGTCAACGAGGAAAGTAAAGACCCCAGAGAAGACTAGTAAGGTCCTGGTTCGGCCTCGTCAGTGGGGGTGCGACGTCACACAACGCACGGCAATACGGTAACCCATCCCAAATACGGCGCTGCCAATTACCGGCACCATCCAATGCACCCACGGATACGTCGACCAGCCAAACCAGAAGAGCCCAATGGGGACCAGAATCCCTCCCGCGACCGCAGGCGGAAGCCGGTACTCAGGCTCGGCGCCACCAGGCTCACCACCGTTCTGCTCACGCTGTCGCACGAGGCGCACGTAGTTGCGGTGCCACAACGGCTCCGTGGATATTCCTGCCAACATGCCCACTAGTAACCCAACGAAAGTCAGTCCGACCTGCCACAATTCAAATCCATGGTTCCGTTCGAATACGATCGCGAACGCTCCAAAAAACAAATACAAAACCCCTAATAATAGGGCAGAGTAGATGCATAAATTCAAACACATTGGCTCCAAAGTCAGAAGCTGAAAGGGCCGGTAAATGGAGCGGAGGATGGTTTGTGCTATGGAGCGGTCCATCTTCTCGATTGGTGCCTGCCAACTCTCGTTCCCTGTCTCTTTCCGTAATCGCACCGCTTTTCGGCGGAGGAGGACTGGATGGTACGTCTCCGGTACGAGTAGGATGATGAGACCAACCATTGCAACAGACCAGATAAGAAGCGTGTAAAACGACCAATGCCTGTTTCGGTCAGCAGGTATAGGTAGGTAAACAAAAGCTAGCCTGCGCTATGACCACCGACCATGAAGCATATTGGTTGATGAAGCCACCGATTATAGGACCAACCTCCGGCCCGAGGAATGGACTTGCAGTGTATATCATCATCGGAGCTTGCAGCTGGTTGCGCGCAAAAAGGTCACCCACCGTACCTCCAGCTACACTGAGGAATGCACTACCGGCCAACCCGTCGATAAAGCGTGCGACAAGCATGGTTTGGATATTGCGCGCGACTGCACAAGGTATGATCCAAATCAGGAACAGTACTAGGGAAACAATATAAATAGGGCGTCGGCCATAGAACTGGACAGGTCAGTGATAATGAGACAATTACTCAACTCTAAAAGAATCCCTACCTCTGACAACGGCGCTAGAAGCATGGGACCAATGCCCAGGCCCATGACGAACAGTGATAGACCGAGTGTGGCGACGATCTGAGAGCAGTTAAATTCCTTGGTTATCTGCCCATACGTCGAGGTATACAGGGAAGACGTGCAGGTCCTGTTCTCCGTCAGCTCTTGGGCTGCCCAGCGACTTTGGGCACCAAACACATACACGCATAACGAGGTCGCGGAGAGGATGAGCACGATCAGCCATTTTCTAGGCTTGCTCATGCTGCGCGGATTCATCAGGTCGTTGTCTCCGTCCCAATTTACCTCAAACTCCTTCTCGGGATCATGAGGTTGATCTTGTCCATGGCTGCCCCCGCGCTCATCCTCACTCATGCATCCGTACCCATCTCCACCACCATATGATCTCGACGATTGTAGAAATAAGGGCCGGCTTCTCGGCGCCGTCCGGTGACTAGCTTCCCCCGTCCCTGATTTCTCCCTGCGGATGGGTTCGAATGCGGTTTTCGCGCCATGAGTATTGTCTCTCGTGTTGGGGGTCGGGCTGTGATCCGGAGCATGATCATCCATGTTGGTTGGTCCCTACCGATCGTTTGTAAACCAATGGACGAGTAAGGAGAGCCTGCAGCAACCGTACCTGCCGCTACCAACGGTTTCGATGTTATAGATCCTAGACGTAGGGATTGAAAGCCATGCCTTGTAGAGTCTGAGTTATGGATTCTATATATTAAGGGCTGGACAGTTGTCGTCCTGCATATGTCAACGAGAACTCTCCAACGCTTTGACTCTCAGTCCCCGTCAAAAGCTTCCGTATCAGCGTTCGACGGGTTTCACCTGGTCGCAAAGAACGGTGCTGACCCTGAAATTGAAGTCCAGAAGTGAAACTCGTACCATAAGGGCCAAAGAAATTCATGTCATCGTCCAAAAGAGATTTCAAAACACTTGGTAATTCGGACGGGACAATTCACGCCGGCTTAGCGCCGCATAAGGTAGTTGACGTGCAGTTGAGAAAGCTTCGATGAGATGGCTTGCCGAGAGATTGCCGAACTTTATCTCCGGGGTCATATCACCTCCGGGTAACGGTTACCAGGGTAACATCAGAGATCGCAGCCAGGGGTTGGGTATGGAACTTAGGTACCCTATTATGAATATTATTATTATTTGGCTTTGTCCTTTCCTCGTATTCAATAGTATGGCCTCTTAAGATATATAATATCAATGACCAAAACACTCCTTATACAATGAGTTAGTACGAAGTAACTACCTACCCTTACGCGGGACCACATCGATGAGGATAAAGATCTATGGCTCGCTTCTCAACATCTCAACAGCACCGTCCCGAATCCGCTGCTCACGCGCGCCAGACAATTGAGCGAGTGGCTGTCGATCAGCTTTTTCCACATTCACCCCCGAGGAAATGTTGACTACGATCAGGGCAAGAGCGGCTTCCTCTTTCTTGTATCGGTTTCTGCGAAGACCCAAGAATGTACCAGAACCTACCCTTGTTTCGTCTTTGCAGTATGCCAGGCGCACCCAATGTCCAATATGAATTAGTCGACATGAACATCATAGTTGTTGATGCGTCGTGAGATCCGCCGTCTACATAAAGAAGAGCCCATCGCTTGTTCAGGTGGCGCTGCTACATGTAAAGCCCATCCTGAGACAGACATCGTACACTCGCATCCACAAGAGCAATGTCTGTCAGTTTTGTAACCTCTGGCACATGAAGCCATGCTCGAAGCGATTGCTACCTACACTGCCCATCGTGGACCTGTGACCCCAGGGTTACCAAGTCTCCAGTCGGAGGCCTTTACGAGCATGATGTGCCGGTTGACCTTCGCCCCAGCTTTGCCATGAGGGAAGAGAGTGAATCATGGTCGTGACTGGACGCCGCTCCCTCGATGTCTTCTCATATCTCTCGATAGAGGGACATCTGAATGAATGAGCCGTCTTCTCCCAATACAACCGCCTTGACAGCCTCCATCAGACTGGTACTGACTGTCATTCAGTAGTGAACGAGTCCTGTTCCCGTACAACGCACACCATCGCTTAGAAGAAGCTGAAAGGATCGTCGATTGAGCGTCTGTTCATAACTGACAGTATCAGGAGTACGGAGCCCTGATACGCAGAAAGGATCCAGTCAGCGATCAGGGCTTCCGGGACATCAAGGGCACGAAGCCGCCTCCGCACGCCACACTGCTCGTCGAGATTTTACTTTTCCATACAAGAATTGCCAGATTGGCCGATCCAATACGAAATCAACGCCATCAACAATACCGCCAGACCCTCCAAGGAAGGCGAAGAGCAAACGCCGAATGTTGACTACCTCCTGATAAGTCCAGACACTTCGAACCCATGCATCTCGGTCCAAAAACACTAGACTGTCTTCGTCCAGTCTGCCGGAGCGGGGCAATTGCTCTAATGTGCGAAACCTCCGCCGGAAGCACCACGACGACTTGGGACGCATGACCATAGACGAAGCCCACATTCTCGAATGGGGCTCGCCGTTGAGAAAGCGAATCGGCACGCAGATCGCGTCGATCCAGTGTGCATTAGTGCTGATATCGCGCGGATTGTGGCTATCAGTACAGGAACAATCGTTCGTCTGGTTGACATCCTCATGGAGGGTATCAAAGGGTCTCGGAACCCTCTTGGCACACCTCAGCGATATGAGATGCATAACGTACATAGTCGCCAAGCCTACCGGCGTCACCATCCCAGGGTTACGCTGGTCCAGACATCATCATTTCGCTACGACATCGATGAATGGCCAATCTGCTAATCTTTGGTGTTCCACCAGTAGGTTCGACTCCTTGGCTGGTGGTTATAGGGAACGCTAGGAAGTGGCCGTTCCACAATATGCAAGCAATATTGCAGCTTGCAAGGTGCATGGCAGAACCATGGGTGCGTTGTCAAGAGCTTTAAGCGTGCGTACAACATAAGGGTGGAACGATGTAGTCCCCTGCAGGTCGCTTTCAGATTCGAAATTTTCGAAGTACTCGCTTCGTCCCGCACCGCATTCTGCAAGAGGCCCTCTTACTCAAAGAAAGTAGGTAGTAATGGTGTGCTTGAACGAGCCATATCAGACGTTACTCGTGTATTAGCTATTGAGGATTACAAATTGCTCGGTCGCAAGGCGTAGCAAGCTGTGAGTGATTTAACATGACTCGTATTGGTACTCGAGTACACTTCATATGTGTGTTGGGACTTCGAGTACGAGGTCTAGGGTTTGCAGTATTTTCTCCAATTGTGTACGTCCTTGTATCCCAATACCTCCCTGATCTTTCTGTTGCTCAAGGGTGCCTCCCACTCACCCATCTCTCTGGTGATAGGAACCCTGGGACACTCCTGCTTCAGGAACTCCACCGTCGGCACTTTCGTGGTGATCGTGTCGTTCGTAGCATTGAAAATCTGGAAACCCAGTCCATCGTGCTTGACGCACAGGTCGCAAATCTGGCCGAGATCTCGCGCATCGATGTACGACCATGCATTCCGTTTCCGGGTAGACGGGTTGTTCACGTAGCTGGGAAAGTCGGATTCGTACTCATGCGGTTCGATTACGTTGCCGATGCGCAGCGCATAGATGTCCGCCCCAAACCTGCGAGCAAAACTTCGCGCACACTGTTCGCCGCACAGCTTCGATGTGGCGTAGGTGTCCATCGGGTCCACATCGTAGTCTTCCTCCAGCGGAAATGAATGGTAGTCTACATCACCCTGCGCGAAGCAGACGCCATATGTCGTCTCGCTACTGGCGATGATGATCTTTTTGATCCCCAGCTTGCAGGCCGCTTCGATCACGTTGTACGTGCTTAGCACGTTCCCCTTGAAGCACTCGTTGTCTGGGACAAGCATGTTCCTGGCATAAGCAGCAAAGTGAATCACCGCATCAACTGCTTCCACCTGCGGTCCTTCGTAGCCGCCCATGTTGAAATGCGAGCTGAGGGCATTGAAGACTTGGCCGCTATCTGTGAGATCAGTCTTGAGGGTGTAGACGTCTGGATTCGGGAGTGGAACAAGATCCAAGTTGAGAACCCTGTGCCCTTGATCGAGAAGATATGGAATCACATGGCGGCCAGCTTTGCCGGATCCGCCAGTGAAAATGATTCGTTTGCCTGCAGCAACCATTTTGATGATGAGTTCAGATTGTGACTGTGATCAATCTTGGAAGTGGGGAGGCATAAGGTACAGGTAGTCAAGCAATACATATATATTTTTGGCAGCTAACGTACTCGTAGCCGTTGAGTTTGAGCATCGTGAATGACATCAATTGCAAGGTTTAGTCTCCCGGAACGGATTTCGGTCGATTTAGACCCGAGCACTCAATATCCCATAATTTACATGTACATATTGCTCACCAAGAATTGCTCACCAGAACGAACTTGTCCTTATATCAAGCAGATGGTCAGTTTGTTGTGTAAGGCGAATTACTGAATAAGGTCAGCCATCAACTCCCTTGCGGAGTGCGATAAAGCCCCGAGCTTCGTACACCAGTCCGTAATACACCAATCTCAAAACGACCAAAGCATCCCAAGTAGTCCTCCCTCCAGCTCATAAAAACACTATGAAAAACATTCGTAAGGCTCAGTATGTCAAAACATTGAGCTCTGCTTCTTCTTGATTCTTTGGGCGCCGTCGTGGCTTTGACTTCGTAGTCCAAAGACACTTCGTTTCCCATGGAGTTTAGGTCGGTCAGAGGGGCTTGATGAAGAGGCATTTGCCAGGAAGGCGGTAGATGCTGCATGTACTCCCCAATTAGGTGGCTGTAGGTAAGGCCCGCTTGGAACAGAAGGTCGGTATGGAAGAGGGGCTGGCGGAAAGCCTGAATGGTGATATTGAGGTTCATATGGAGGCCTCGTGAACGGCGATGGTACCAGAGGCACAGAATGTCTTTGGGGTATGTCTTGTCGTGGCGGTAAATGTGGTTTTGGCTGTTGGTTAGTCTGCTCCGCAGCATACAGCTTCTTGAGCCGCGCCGTCTCCTTATCTATCTCGGCCTGTTTCCGACGAACGTCCTTCTCTTCGGCCTCAAGCATTTTCTTCACGCGCTTTGTCTCGGCGTTGTCGGCCCTCTTTTGCTCACGTTCTTCTAGTTCGACCTGTGTCCTTAGACGAGCCGTCTCGGCATCAATCTCCCATTGGGTACGTGGATCTGTAGGAGGAGGCCGGGATATTCGGTCTTGCTTTGGTGGCTGTCCTTGTTTAAATGCTTCGATAGTGGACTGTGAGGGGTTAGAGGGAGATGGTCTGTGCGACTGTCCGACCTTGGGCGTGGCAGTCCCATGATATAGCCCAGCTACCGCAGCTGGTGGCGATTTCTTTCGTCCACTTGACGAAGCTTCATTGCTGTTTCGCCTGGGTGGTTCGGCGATCTTAAAAGCATCCTTCAAATGGCCAAAAAAGACGTCCTTTATGACTACTGCACTCAGAAGCATAACTACCTCCAGTCCTTTAGGGTCTTCCATCTCAACCCGATTAAGGTTCGGTTCGTAAATAGTGATTTCTTTGAGATGTCTGAATAGTGCCACTGTTATATCTGGTTCCTTGTTCTTCTTCTTGCTACCGTCGGGGTTCGTAGACTTCCCCGATAATGAACACACCAGATCTTTCGATAACTTTCCATCTTTCTTCCACTTGAAGTTGACCTTGGGGGTCGTCTCTGACGCGGCCGGATCGCTTTGTGTCCTATCCAGAGCAGATGCCGAAGGTTTCCGGAAGGTCTGTTGTGGCATCCCGAACTCCCAATATGCTGCGGTACCCCAAGATCCGGGTTTCTGCTTCACAAGAACTTGCTGGTCTGGATTGTAGAGCTGTATTGTAAACTCGAGGGGCAACACTGGTTGGGGCGGAGGGGGCACGCCACCATTCAGACGGATCTCCTCTGGTGTGAACGTTTGTTGTGTCCATTCTGGGATGAGGAGAACCTCTGCGAAGAGAATCTCTGAGTTGTAAGAATCGCACAAAGCAACTGCATACCGATTTCTCGAAGCCGGTATAGAGGGGTCGGGATAGCGAAGAATATAAGCCGGCTGGGCCTCGGAGCCGTATTGAGACAGGTAGACGGAGATACTATGCTTGAGGGTTTCCGTAGATGATTTCAGGTAGAATGCTGCGTCATCATAATGATCAGCCCAGGCTGCTCAGATTGTGTGATGTTTCCTTGACGTACTGGGAAGATTTTCATCAAGCATGGCTGCTGATACGGTACTCTGGATGATCAGTAGCACAATCGACACGAAGTATGTAGCTTGACTGCGTCTGAAGTCTATGGGTCATATCTACCTTACTCAAAGCTTGATGATGTGTTGCTTGAACACAGCCTCGAATGGGACGTAAGTTACCCTTACCATAACCTGGAGCTAACCTGGACCCAACCCAACCTAGCTCCCGCTGCGGCGGCAGCCACGCGGCTATCCCTGCACGGGCTGCTGGAGACATCGCAATTACCTTACTCGTAAAAGCAAATGACGCTAGTTCAGAATGGATCGAGAGTTCCCTGCTGAATTAATACTGACAGCACCTGTCAAGACTGTAAATGCATCCTGCACACTGGCGACGCACTGTCTCGTATGAGGTAGAGTTTCCATCGACAAGGCTGACAGACTCCACTTTTGGCACCTTCTCTTCTTGAAAGAAGGGCCCAGGGAATAAGAGGTACACCTGAGGATACTTTAGGGAGGGAGTCACCACAGCTTGTCCCGGTATAAGTGGCATAAGGATACTATAATGAGTGTTTCGTAGCTAGATGACATTGATTTGAAAACTTGAACTTGCTCCAGACGGCAAAGAGAGGCGTACGATCACAAGAAGATCCGAGTCCTGTGCGAAGCCAGCCTTCCTAACTTTCGTCTTCATTGGCAGAAAGATAAAAGACCGAGAGACTTTAGATTGAAACCCACGCGAAGCCATTTGTCAATGACATCTGTACCGTCGGATTCGACTGCTTAATTGTCCTCGCATTCAGGCTTGCTGTAGAAGTACTCGAAACCCCCACTGCAGGAGTTGTAGGACCTAAGAGAGAATAATCAGTTTGTGCGCAGGGATATGAATGTATGGATGAAGCATTGTTGCATACCCTCCGTAGCGATTGCCACAGTCGTCAGACTGGTATTCACACCTTGAGCACTTCTCGTCCCTGCATTCAGGCTTCGGGTAGCAGGAGTCGAAGCTTTGATAACACGAGTTGTAGGAGCTGTGAAGGGTCAACCATCTGTGAGAGGGGCTCTAAGAGCAAAGGGCATTGGAAAGGGTTCAGGTACCCGCCATATTCTCTGCCACAGTCATCCCGCTTGTACTCGCATTTGAAGCAGCCGTGGTCCTTGCCGTGGTCCTTGCCGTGGCCCTCGCCGTGGCCCTCGCCGTGGCCCTCGCTGTGGTCCTTGCTGTAGTCCCCACCACCGTTTGGGTTGGGAACGGCTAAGGTCAGGCCAGCGCTGAGGAGCACAGCCAGGCTGATCAGGGAGAATTTCATGGTGACTGGCTGGATTGAGTATGAAGTGGTGAAGAACGGTCTGCTGATTGAACTGTTGGTTGATCGATAGGGGAAGCTGTTGAATGCTCTTGGTGGTGGATATCCACTGCCTCTTTATAGAGCAGCCCTCATCGGAACCAATCCTATCCTAGCCATTCTGCTCACTGCACTCTTTCGACGACCTCGTTCATTACGATCGAGCCGCTCCTCACGGACGTCAGACTGACGTTCCATACCCGATGGATATGAGTTTACATGTCGTACTCGCGGGTACTCTCTGAGTTTGTATAGCATATCTAGCGCTGGATTGATCGTCGACAGCCAGTCGGAATTTCAGTAAGGTCTGCATGACATACCTTTGGAAGTCATAGCTGGAGCTGCGCAGACATCAGGACCACCACGTCGCAGCCTTGCGGCTTATGATTTGTCTGGACATGGCCGGCCCCGCGTTCCTCTAAATAAGGTTGGACCAGAATATGCAACTCGTACACATTCCGTTGTCCAAACGGGTAGAGACCGGGCAGAGAAAAAGTGTGAGACAGGTAGAAAACGAAGGATGACAAGAAACAGACTACTTTGGTCTTTGTAAGGCCTATGCTTTACTCTCCATCGGGAGTAAGAGCATCATGTCCTAGGAGGGGTCATGCGTTCCCTCAGTTAACGCTACGGAAGTAGATGAGCACCTTGCTTTCTCAACCAGCGGAAACCCAAGAAGACCAGCCTCGGGGCCACATAAGTCTCCCTTTGCCAAATCAAAAGACCACTCAGGTTCTTCGTAAAGAGATCAAAATGACATCAACCTGCCGTTGCTGAGAGAATGAGGCACCAAAGTCTCTGTGCCACGCGACGCAAGGGAAACCCCGTGTAGATCAAGGAAGTATTCTGACTTAACGTCTTGCATGGACATGAAAACAGCACTTGGGCAGAGCTCCCCAGCATGCGCTGGTAAGGCAAAGCCATCCTGCATGGATCTTGATTACTTGCAGACAAATACACCCGCATGTTCCCGTGAACCATTGAGGGATGATGCGGGATGTAATAAACCTTCCAACGGGATATCAGCCTTCGATATTTGGGCAGATCAGCAACGTCTTTTGCTTTTGTGAGTCTCGGCGCGATGGCTGCTGTGGTTGAGTGAGACAGTTCGGAAAGTCTATGCCGCAGCCTTAGATGAGGTGTACTTATTCTCGTTCAGGTGATTTGCAAGTGCTGGTTTGGAGGCAGTTGCCGATCATCTATCCTCTTTCAGAAAATGAAATAAGTTACAGAAGTATTATGTTATAGCTGCAAGAGTGGTCTGATGCAGTTGCTGGAATGCCTGTCCTTGCTCTTCGGCCTTGTTTTGCTTTGTCATGTATAATGTGGCGCCAGGGGGCAACATGTGGCTCTCATCGCCTCTGCCAACCTTGTGGTTCTTTCAGTTCGTCGATTTTTTCGGCTTCTTCCTTGGCCGCCTCTTGTTGTCGATATTGAGGAAATGGACCGGGATAAATGAGGGGTATGTTTTCGGAGGTGGAGATGCCAGAGGGTTCATGTGCTACCATGGCCGTCCAAGAGGCAGCATCATTGACCGACCTCATCTGTTCACGGAAACCTCTCGTACTTCGTACACATCCAGCTCCAGACTGGTTTCAAAGGCGATCTTGAACGGAAACAGGCTTTTCTTGCACAGCCCAGGGGTTCCTCACTGTCTCTTGTGCGACAGTCATCGAGCATCGAGCGACACAACCATGATCATTGTCAGATCTTGGACGTTGCACCCATGCAACCACTCACGGCGATCACAAGTGTTTGAGGGCCCGACCGTGCATTTGATAGCCAGGTAGCAGCTTTCCTAATCTGCATCTTGGGCAAGACTACACGGCAGTCCTGGCGATCAAGGATCTCCGGAGACGCGAAGTCTGAATGCTTCCCGCCCGATATAACGTGTCTCAGATTCTGGGGAGCCCTCTCCTCATTACCTCGAAAGGGCTTATATTATGACAATGGAAGTATACTGACATCTTGAGGGCAACTGTAATCTATCAGTCATTCTTGGACGCGTAGACACGACCCGGACTCTTGAGGCATTTAATGGATACCCCTCAGTCCGGCCTCAAATCAACGAAAAAGGGGAATCGTATGATGGACCTGAAAGCGAGGGAGCCACTTCCGTGGACCTTCGGAACCCTCACATGGGGGCGGGGACCGCCTGGAAGACGCCTGCACGAAAGGACTGACTTTCAAGCCTGGATTGAAGTGCGGTACTGCGTGGAAAAACACTTGGTGGCTTCAGCAGTTTCTGCAACAACTCCACGCTGGTCCAATATCTTGCCAGTACAGCGTCAAACCTCGTATCGAACGATCGGCCGCTTACTCTCAAGGCTGACATAGATCATCTTTGATTACTCGACACGTTGATGGGATAGGCCGAGTTTATCCTCCAAGTTTCTGGAACATCACATTCTTACTAAGCCAAGTCTGTGTTGACCATTTTTAGGGAAGTTAGGGCTCCGTCTTTTGAACGCTGTGAAGACAAGCATATTCGTAATCTAGGACGCCAACCCTCCAAGCTTCTTGATGACATACGACAGAGAAGACGCCACAACTCCAAACCAATAAGTACAGTCTACGTTATATGAGTATGGGTGGTCGTGTCTGTGTAGTGGGTATTCTACGCACATCTTATATGTTTGTGTTCGGATGGCATTGGGTCTGAGAAGCGTAACTGAAGTTTTGAGTTCTAAGTATATGTCATGAGCTAATGCTAATAGTATAGAAAAGGCAAAATTTCTCTCTTTATAGTGAGCTAGTCCATATATGCGTCGAATATAAACCCAATAGAAACTGTGGAGATCTGAGCCACATCTCTCATGACCTCAGGATGGAATCACGGTATAACCCAATTAAGGTCTTCGTGGAAGCTTCATCCAGTTGGCCCTCCGGCGTGGAAGGGATATCATATTGCCTGGAAACGGGGTATGTCAAGTGGACGGTCGCCATTGGAGACATCGGGTTGACGCCCGGGACCATAGTCTCTGTGGTCAGAGCCGAGTGTTTCGATAACGGAGTGAAGGGTGCTTGCGATCGATGATCTTTGAGGGAGACAAATTCGTCTGGGACGGATTTGCCCTGTAGCCCATTGCCGTTATGAGTATATAGTGGCAGTGCAGTGTAGTGCGAGTAGTAGACGGCCACTACGATCATCTTTCGGACCTTGGTGAAAACGGGGCCATAAAGGCTATATGTCTTGGCCCTGTGATGGATGTCAGCAGCGCCAGGTAAGAAAGGCTCGTGAATGGGTGCGCGGATCATCATGCCAGGTCTGTAAGCCTCTTTTGCAAGCAGGCGCCCTGTGTGCTGTTCTGCAAGCTCCAGCACGGGGTCTCTCTCGTCGACGGGGAGGCATGACTGCTTCATGTAAGCCGAAGCTGGCTTTTGGTAACTGTTGGAAACCAGCCTCCGTGCAGCTGCGGCGGTACCGGGCTGAGCGCGCTTCTGTCGAGGGCTGAGAGCTGGGTGTGCTTGCTGTCCAGTCGGATTGAGCCTGGACGTGAATCTCGGAGGCCTGGCACCGTAGTTGTAGTGGTTGCTGGAAAGAGCAGGGTTTGCAGCGGAGGAAGAGTTGTTGAGTGGCTCCGAAGTCGGACGCCTCCAGTTGGCTGATGTTTTAACGGGACTGGCAAGTGACTGTAAAATTCCCCTGTTCGAGGTCGTCGAATCCTGCCTTTGTCCGCTGAAAGGGGTTTCGCTTTCCCAGACCGCGTCCCGCTCCGAGGTGTCGGCCATATGCTTCATACTGTCGGAGTTCATGACTAGTGTTCGAAATGGGAAATAGTCAGTGACCAAGAGTGCGATCCGCTCCGTGGTGTTTAAAGAGGAAGATTGAGATGATCGAGATCGATGGCATGATCCAAAGGCTTCGGGGTCGACAATTATATAGAAATCGAACGATAGAAATCGAACAATGCTTTGTCCTATCTCTTTGATCTTGGCTGCCCTCATTGTCTTCTATAACAATGGCTGCAACAGATCCGTCAGAAATCCGATGTTGCTTGATGCACAAAGAAACCATACACTAGGAGAAAACAGAGCATAACTAATACATGCCAGTAATCGTTGCCACAGTCCGCGCAAGCAACATAGTAGACGTTGCGGACAAAGAAAGATCAAAAACAAGCTAATTGTGGAGCACTCAAACTTTTTGCTTGTAACTCCAAAAGTTCCCCTTGAAAATAACTACGGTCAACCTACAACCGTGCTCGAATATCCACAAGCTTGGGTTTGGTCTCAAATTGGGTTTGGTTTCAAGAGTGTTGTTAAGGGACGGCGAGATATGCCGTCAGAAGCTTCGTCTAAACCGGGTTCTATGGCAGATATAAAATGGAATGGTCGAAGCTTCATAGAGCGAGCGTTCGATAGCTTGCAACCAGCAAGACTGCGCCAACTCTTTCAAGGACTTGAAGCACGAAGACAGCCATCCGAGGCGTCTGAACAGCCATCTAAGCCTCCCGAGCATCAGGCTTGGAGAAGGACATCCCAACGCTTAGGAAGCGAAGTTTCGAAGGAGAATGTGGACAGAAGTCAACCAAGTGAGAGCAGAGGACTTGTTGGGCGTTTTCCCGAACGCAATGCTAGACAACAAAGTCGATCCTCCACTTAGCAACGATCCGGCTCTAGAAACGTATATCGCTGGCCCCGAAAACGGAGAGCCTCCGTACACAGGTGGTCCAAGCAGAATCGTAATGACGAGCGACGGTACACAAGGTTGCCTTGCACTTCTCCTATTTCGTGATATGATTTTGAGCATAAATAAGGCCCTTTTAGGTTCCAACAAGGTTGAAAGACTTCAAAAGGAAATTGACGCGCTGGACACAGAGATCAGTTTTGCAGAGGTATCCTTACGACAGTATCCTTCGCTCATTGAAGCCTTGCCAGAAATACCTGGGAAAGCTGATGAGGAGGCGAAGATCAGAACAATGACGGAAGAATCTAGAGAACAGTATCGACACACCGCAAGTTTCAAGGAATCGCTCCGTGGGATTTTGTCCCGGGAGAAGTTCAACCTCAGATCTTCAGGTAACAAAATACAAGAGAACATCCAGCGCGTGCTCTTTGAGTCGCGCCTTCTGGAAGTTGAAGATCAAAGCGCAGAGATGAAACAGCGACAGTCGAAACCTTCTGAAACCGAGGAACCGCAAAGATATGTATCCTCTATAAAAGCGTTGAGACGCTTATAAGTACTGACGAACTCAACCGCAGAGTGACTTATGAAGAAGTGGAGACGAGCCGACAACGTTTCCACTCGCTCCAGGTCGAATTCGCGAACCGAGAAGCTTTTTACCACTGCGAGTTCCGAGAATATCAAGAAGCCATTGAAGATAGGAGCTGCATCCTACCGCAGAGCGAATTCGACAGAATATTCGTCAGAAACATCAGGTGCCTAACGAGGGCTCTTATCAACGCAGAAGCAGCATACGAGGACGCGTTGGCGCGCGCGAGAGCTCTGAAGATCATTGGCAACGATGTCGCGCAAGAATCGAATTTCGTCGATCATGAGGACGACGGGTATAAGAAGAGCTTCGAGGCGGACATGGCTGCGGGAGCGGACAGGTTCTTTATTAACCGGTGGATGGAGTTAACGGAGGAAAGCCAGACCTAGGATGATGATCCTCTCGTCGAGAGTGGGACGCCAGACCAGTGGAGATATCGGATAGCATTAGCATGGTCGCTGAAGGGCGTGACCGCGTAAGGATAGATCGCTGGTATAAGACCTGTGGCTTGTAGGACTTCTTCTCAACAATCAGCGGCATAGCATCTCCCATAGCGACTGTTGAAGCAACGGGAGATTTTGGAAAAGCTCATTACACGACGAAGTTGCTTCGATAACTAAGGTATGATCAGCCTGACAATGAGTTCAAGTGGAGTACACAGTTTGCTATTCAGGCCTGCGGCGAAGTCATTGTAGTAATTCGCGATATTGCATCACGAGTCACAGAACGCCTGGCAAAATAGCTTTATTGCTAGGGGTTCTTTGTAACTGTGTATTTGTGTGCTACCAAAAGAAAGAAAAGAGAGCAAGAGAGCCATCAGCTTCCAAGGTTCCGTATTGTTAATAAATGTCTTAGTAAGCGTCCCGACGCAACAGCCGAGCCGCGATTTATTACCAGCTACTGTAAATTCTTGCTTGTGAGCTACTGTAACAGCATCCAAATCCCGCCGAGTAGAATCCAGGGATGCGCGTTGGCTTGCAATACGAGATATATGAGTTTATCAATGGCTAGAAGATCCTGAGTAATCAGGTTGATTCTATCGTTCACTCAGAACCCGGTCTCACTTCCTTCTTTGCTGTCCTTTACCGACATACTGTCTTCCTTCTGGAGTACTTTCACGCCAGATGCTCATACCCTGATTAACATCCACCGAGAGATCAGCTGCAGTAGGCCTCTCATTCCTGTCGGTCGTCAACATCTTCAACACAATATTCCTGAGCTCCGCCGAGTATGTGTTGGGCAATGGCTTCACAAAGAAGGCATCGCTAGTGGTGCCCTTAGGAAGAAGATATGAGATGTTTGTTTCTGTGTCGATCGGGGCGCTTCCCACCATCATGTGGTACACGACTGCTCCTAGAGACCAGACCTCCGCCGCCATCGTCCACTCAAGGGTACCCTTGCGAATCTCCTAGGTTGTGGTCAGTAGGTAAAGAGCACCGAGTTCTGACGAGAGACCTACCGGGGGTTGGTATTTATCGTTTGCGTTTGTTTTGCATGGGACGATGCTGTCTTGCGTAGTCGAAACCACTGACGCTGACCTGAAGCACGCCAGTTTTACATCGCCATAGGTTTCATCGCGCTCGGGAGCGCAAAAGTAAACTGTCATTCCGTGTTAACGAGTGAAATCTGCGCAGTCAGATGGAGGGTAAAGGTACTGTTCATGGGGCTAATGCTTTTGATCAAGACCGGGTGCCAGTCCTCGTCATGTTTCATATGCCGATCAAACGGGAATGTGTACTTGTGGCCGAAGTGGAGCCATAAAAGAGCTTGCGAAATGCCTTCCAGAACATGCCAGCAAAGGCTTTCGGGAATTTCTCTACTCGCACCCAGTCAGTTACTGTGGGAGTCATCCAAGAACAGACTCGGAGTACAAACACTCGCTTCATGCCGTCACTCGACTCCAACAACTGGCTCAGGTTGCCTTTGTCACAGTACTCCCAGACTGTGTAGTCAATGCTTCCGCCGGCAATGTCTGTGTCGTGGATGACGTCGATCAGGCTGACAAGGTTGGGGTGATTCAACAGCCTCAGCAGTGACTCCTTCGTACTTTGGACAACCATATTCTGGTCCTCAAGTGCTCGGGCCAAGAAAAGCTGTACAGCGTCTACTATCAGCAGTCTGATCCGTGGCGGACAGATAGGGTTCTCTTACTTTGTCATCTCTCCTTCGTCTAGCCATCCAGATCCTCGGATAACGCCCACTCATTATCAGCAGCTGCATTTTCGTGTCCAATTTCTTCGCCTTTGCCCTTAATTTTTCGCTCACAGGGACCCTGGCGGTCGTGCTCTTCAAGTCTCTGACATAGTTGGGTGCTTGATTGTTTGCTTGCGAGAAGTAGTAAAGCTCCTGAAGGAACTCATACTTGCTTAGGGCCATCGCGATATCGGCGTGCGCCGTCTTCTAGATTTGGAAAATTGCTGTTCGTGCACGACACTGGCACTGCGTTATGCTCCGTGCTGTTGTTGGGTGATCAGACTCTCTCATCTACTGCTCCGACTCCATATGGGAGCTGGAACTCCCGCTCAAAGTCCGGACAAAGCCGAACCGCATATGGACGATGGGACGGTTTCCGCAAGCGACAGGCATTCCTCGACAGCATTCCACAAACGAACAAAGCCAAAACTTTTGGCGAGAAACAAGACTATCCATACAAATTTTGGTCGCTAGGATCGCAAGCCGTACCCTCACTCCTCTCCTTTCGTCTCCACCTCCTCGTCTTCCGTCGACGAACACCTGCCGAGTATTACCGCCGCCGCGGTGACGATCGACGCCCTCCTCCTCTCGCCATTACTCGATATCGTTGACCAAACGCTACTTTGCCGCCGTCGCTGCTCCTTTACATCGACGATACCGTCACTATTGTGCACTTCAGACGGTCGGCCTGGTGTCCTCATCAGCCTGACTTCAAGCTCATAAACGGAAAAGGGCGAGCAAACGTAAATTCCCGGCTCCTCCACGCCCGTAGCTGACACAGCGCTCTTCACCTCCCTCGTTTGCGGCTTTCGTGAATGTCATGTTCATGTAGTCGTATCCTTGACGTCGAACCTGGTGATGGTACCTTATCTCTCTCTATATACCTATCCAACTCCATGGCAGCTAGCCCTACGAGTCCAGCCCCACCACAACCACGACACAAATGAAAAGATAAACGGCACGGATTCCCATCTTCGGGGGCCCGTGCCTATGGAAACAAGCACTTCGACCCAGTAGAAAAGTGAGCTGCTGGCTAGAAGTACAAGTGTAAGTGGCGAATCGAAACGATCGAGATAAGTCCCCGGTCCGACATTGGCTCCCTCCCACCAGGATCCCCACGCGCCCCGGTCGGTGTGCCCACGACGTCTACCCCACGTTCGTCGGACTCCTGTTCCCGCAACAAACGCTGGCAGGTAAACGCTCCGTTTCGTAAGGAGCGATGAATGATAGGCTGGGTCGTCTCGGCAGGGTCTTCTGAGAGGGCTTAGGAGGTAGGAGAAGGGTTCGTAGAGTTGCTGTACCACAGTAGGGTACGGGGTTGACGGGAGTTTGGCATGTGAGATGCGGGGGTCGTTATCAGGATGGCTGTGCGTGAGGTCTATCTACGCTTGCGACTATACGAGCTCGAAAGGGGAAAGGAAAGAATGGTTCGACTGGTCTGCATCAGGGTCGGAGTCTCCACGGACGCCTGCGTCAGTCACGCATGCCTCGCTAACGTCCGGCTTGGGTGGAGCGCGCCTCTAGGGCTTGAGGTACCAATCTAGTATCTATCTTCTCTATATCCATAGCCGCTCCTCTCTTATACCAACCAAAGCAGCTTTCTCTATCTCTATCATATAGCCTCCGTGTGAATCTAGTGAAAAAAAGGGTATCAATTGGCGTTCCACCTCCCTTAAGCCTTACTCTGAACCTGAAACCCCTCCTGCTCCCAATTAATCTGCGTCGTCTGTCTCAGCTCCATCTGCTCCGTCTTCGAAAGCGGCTTCTCCGTCCCGCGCCTCCGCTCCCTCGATTCGCTCGTCTCCTCCCACGACGCATTCTCATCGTCCGGGTCCGGGAAGCGGTACGTTCGGAACTCGGTGTTGGCCCAGCCCGTTCCTGCACATTCCGGATACTAGTCAGTTACTGTCACGTAGGCCTTATCCATTGCTGAGGTACGACGTAACGCAAGTCCGACTGACCGTTAAACCTACCACTATCCGACCAGTCCTCACTCAGGTAATGCAAGATGCCGCCATGCGCAACCAGCACGATCTCCCGCTCCGGCCGCGCCTTCAACCACTGCCGCGTTTCCCGGGCGCGTGCCTCCAGCGCTCCCGCCTCCGCCGCCCACTTGCCCGACTTGCTGTTCCAGCCGGAGTGCACGAGACGCAGGTCGACGGGTTTGTCGGCCATTTCTTTCCGGAGCTCGTCGGCGTCGCTGCCGGTGTCTGAGGGGAGGGCGCTCGTTTCTTGTGCGGTTGGGAGGGCGATGACGCGCATGCCGCTCTGGACTTCTTGGTCGAAGGCCAGGAGGGCGGTGGCGAGGGTGCGGCGGAGGGGAGAGGCGACGAGGAGCTCGATGGTCTTGTGGTAGGGGAAGGCGGCCGCGAGCTGCTGGCATTGCTCTTCGCCAAGTGGGGTCAGGCCGGGGTCGTGCATAACGTAGTTGGCTGGTGAGAGGTTGTGGTAACCCTACCGGTGTCTTAGGAACTGTTTAGTATGGAAAAAGGTAGGGGATTTACCTGGGCGTGGCGAACGCAGTGGACGATTGGAGCCACTGTGGATGCGTCAAGCATTAGTATTGTGGTTAGAGCATCGATGCAAGGCACGGGTGGTGTTGTGAGTAGTAGCTAGTTAGTAGTTTTTATTGAGCAATGGCATCACTTACTGTCGGGTTCTATGGAAATCCAATGTTGAGAATAGGAACCAGGCTCAGGATGATAATTGAGTCGTCAAGGCTTATCATCTGTATCGTCACTTTTCTGCCATCAGTGATCGTCATAGGCTGCCAAGGCGGTCAACATCGACCGAGGCTAGTGAAGCCCGAGCCGGAAATAACGTAGCTCGCAAGACCTGCCGCATGCGGACGCATTCCGGGTGCGGCTTCACAAAGGGCTTGATTACCTTACTTTACCTTGTTCACTTGTTTCGCATGAAAGCGAAGGAGGACAGCGACCGGAGTTATGTTTGCGAGTCAACGAGGACAATCACATTGTCAGTGAAGTTCTCGAGCTAGGCTGATGTGAAGGCGGGGAGTTTCTAGTGGTATGAGCAGTGACAGGCAGCTGTCAGATACACGAGCACTCTCAGTACAACGAATAAGAGGTTTGTACAAAGATGTTACTGGCGGGTCCAGAGGTATTGCCATACAACCCGCGTATTTTCTACGGGCTTTATCTCGCCAGCTTGACAGCCCTAATAGGATGCTCCTTGTGGCATATCCTGACCACTGCGCCACTCCGCCTATCGGCATCACCACTCTTAGCATACGTGGTTTGTAATAATAACGCCTCTGATGCAACCCGTCCTGCTGTTGATGCTCAAATAACCCCAAAACCCCTGCTGTTCTCTATCGCTATCTTCAATTTCTCTTTCAACTTCTTCCTTGAAGAGTATTCTGGCAGCAAGAGGCGGCCGAAACATGTGAGACTTGTAGGTACGCGCTGCCGTATACCAGTTAGCACCATTCCGGAGGGACTTCGAGACTAGTCAAGTGTACTAACGTTGTCATCTGTACCGTTCCTCTGTATGACGAACAAAATTGTGCTGATACCGTTGACCGGGACCCGATCACTGGCGGTGACGAACTCTAGAAGCTGTCTTTTCTTTTCTGGCGTGTATTGCCTTACCACGTGCCAGAAATCCCTCACAATTCGGTGACTGGCACTGTACCCATCGTCATACCTGGCGGTACGTTCGAGGTCATCAATGTCAATCTCTTGAATCCCTTCCACCACACTTTGCAGTGCTTCGGGAGTAAACATTGACAGAGCCTTTCTGTCCAGACAAGTGTAGAATCCACGAGCGAAAGCCTCGTACTGGGGACGTATGGACTTGTCGGTAAGCCAGAAAATATAATCCTTGACGTATTGCTCACGGTTGGAGCTGTTCACCAGGCTTGCTTCTGCGATACCGGAGTTCGTACGTGATCGTTGCGGCTCCATTCTTTTGTACTGTCCTGAGTCAACATGCTCCTGAACCTGATCAGGTGCTTCCGACTTGGTACTCTTGGTGATCCTTTGCGTCGTCGAATGAGGCAAACTTGACTCCTCGTTTTCTCGAGCATTGTCCAAGGATTGGTCGTGCTCGAAAGAGGCGCTCTTGGATTTGCTCTTGCCCATGGCAATTCCTATCGTTGGCCATTTGTCCTCTCTCCCGATTCTTTCCATGTCGACACTCAACGTGGACCCAGGTGCATCCATCACGAACTCGTAGCTTCGCATGAAGACGTCCTCAACATTTCCGTCAATCCAGGTCAAGAGATCCGAGAGACCCCTGGCAAGATCTGGCCATCCATCACGGATGTGGTCAAGGTCAGCCACATCTAAGCCTAACAGTTTCCGGTATAGGGCTTTCGGGAATGTGATGGGCAAAGTAAGACCGTTGTAGACAGCTAGCGAGGTTAACAATCCTAGAAGCTCGAACTTGAACGGCGGCTCGAGGGGACAAGGCTGAAACCATGACATGCACGTGCGAGTATCAGTTGTGAACAAGCCTGTCAACAGACAGCGATAAGTGTCTATCAGAAGAATTCTTAGGCGGGAATGCCATACCATAGTCAGGATTCAATGCCTCTCCAATAGCCATCCGGAAAAACTCTTGCTGAACGCCTCCGTGATCTACCCCTTCTTCCCCTTCGTCCATGCCCATCCGAACCTTGAGCGGCCGCATCAATTCTCGTCTTTCGCGCCTCCAAAGTTGATTCAGCGCATCTCGTAACACGTTGTCTCGTCGGACTTCGATTACAAGGTTTGTTGACATGGCAGTCTTCAGGCGAGTGCATAGTCTACCGTCGTTCTGATCCCCAGCAAATGCTAGGTGTAGCACTAGACGGGATGTAGTCATGGCGGCTTCGTATGCTTTCGACATTGACGCAAAATTGAGAGCGCGGAAGTATGTCACAAGCGCAGACGGAGGGAACAAGAACGAGTACGAGAGTAGATGTAGGGACTTGCTGCTTGCAGTATCAGCAAGCCACTCCACCGGCATGTCCATAGGATCTAGGCGTTCGGAGAGGAATGGTGTATGAAAAGTCTCGGGGCTTAAACCAAGTTCTTTATGATGAGCATCTGTGAGCGTGTCAGTCGTACTCAGGTGTCGAATATGGTCCGCGTGAGACTTACATAAAGAAGCTAGGATCATGACAGCTCCTCCAACGACACCCCATCGCGCTACCTTTGCCCTACCATCCCACTTCTTGAGAAGCACGCTACGAAGCCACTCCACTGTGACTGCAGACATTGACCAGACCTTATTTGACCCAGCAGTAATGATGGGCGTGCCGCGACCAGCTGTTATGCTCTTAGCTGCACCCGAGGAAGAAGTCTCGGACTGTGCTTCCCTTAGATACTCCAGGAGTAACCCCAACACGTCTTGAGATCTAATTCCTTGGCTAGTACGACTGTAGTTCCTCGCCTGCTTATTCTTGATGATTTCTGCAGCACAGCATCGGGCAGCAATGGCTTGGACAAGCCTGCACATGAGGGAAAGGGCTAACTCGTCCTCCAAGACGTCTGTCACCTTTAACAACGACCGAACCAATTCTGCGTTCGTGGCTAGGGGGTTTGCGTCGGGTGCGACTCTCCCAGAAGCGCGAAGAGTACGTATGGCAAGCATTGTTTGGGCGCTGGCTCGAGGGACTGCGGCGACAAGGGCACTGAGAGATAGTTTCAAGATATGGACAGCCTCGCGGTCAGGATAATAGACATTATCGGTCGATGAAGAAACCGCAGCATGTTCACCTGAAGAAGAGGACGAGCGAGTTTTGGAGAGACTTGTCGCGGCCTTCATTCTCGGAGTTTTCGGGTGCGACAGATCTGGTGGTGGCGTGAACAATGCACCCAATGCAATCCAGAGGCTTCGAAAGATGACTTTTGATTCATTGAAGACGTTCAAGGAGCGGATTGCTTGATCGATCTGGGTGGGATGGTCGGACTTGATATGGTCATCCTCACCGCTTGGCTGCGAAGCATCATCCAATCGCGTCCGAAAGGACCGAAGAAGCGCTTCAGGGGTGCTCATAACATAGAATAATGACTGAGCGCCAAATTGAAGTGCTCGACGATGCTGCCGCAAGATGGACGTTTTTGAAGCTTGACCAACGCGGAAACCCGATAGCTTATAGAAAAGCAGCGGATCCTCTGCTGACTTAGATGGTGGCTTAACAATATCTAGCAGGCCTTCTACTATATCTACTGAAAGATGTGATAGACTTTGTGGCAGCCGAACTGTACTTCGGCCAGCTGTTTTCTTGAAAGATGATACGGTCCGACCGCTTGTGGAGTGATCAATATCCGGCAGTAGGGTCGAAGCTTCCTTGGGATTCGTTCTGTGTTTCAGTGGGGTATCTGGAGGCAGGCCCACGATTGATGACCCACTGCTATGAGACGAACGCAAGGTCTCTGTCGGTGGCATTTTGTTAGTGCTTGTGATTGGATATGTGGAGCCACAAGGTGCATAACCATTGCGCGGATGTAAGTAAACGGATGCATATTTGCTGGCTATACTTTGTTCGGTTGGTAAGCCAAGTACAAGCGTCGGATCTGCATCGGGGTTCTCAACAGATGGCAACCCAGGCGGTGTTTTCATCGTGTCAACCTGGGGGCGGTCGGCTTCGCTGGAGATCTGGGAACTTTCACAGGACTTTAGCTTATCCGTGCAGCTTACTGACGTATCCTCTTGATTCTGAGTTATCCATGCTTTCAATTGGCCCCAGGCCATTGCAGACTCTGGACTTCCGGAGGCCGTGGTGCACTCTTCGTTGAGGATGCCAACTTGCGAATTAAACCCTTCATTCTTCCGCTCGGCTTGACTGGGTAGCTCTGACTGTGATCTGCGTCGAGCGCCCTGTTCTCGAAGCCCTTGTCGTTGCCGCAGCGTCTCAGGTTGTGGGTACTGCTGTGACCCCTGTTTCGGCTCCTCGTTTGCACCCAATGCTCTCGACTTCGAGGTTTTGCGGACACCAGGCGGATTCGTATGATTGAGCGTCGAAGCGGAGTTCAAACGGAGCCGAGTGGTCACTGAAGGTGATCGAGGTTTGAGCTTTGAATCACCAGTATCTGGGTTCCCTAAGTCCTGAGACTCGACCTTGTCCGAATGCTCCGACGCCTTCATGGTTGTCTGATTCTCGTCTATCCTCGCATTCTTCGAAGATTCACGACTATCTTCACCGGCAAGAGTAACGTCCGGCACGCTCATGAGGTTTGGCACCGGCAGCCACTCCAGCATTCTGATTGCGAAGGTATCAAAGAGGTTCTGAGTAAAGGATTTAGGATCTTTCTCCCTGCCTTTCTCCACGCTGGCTTCCTTGGTCTTTTCATCGTCTCTCGAGTCATGGCAATGAGCACCATCCGACCTCGGCCTATTAGACACAAGGCTCTCGCGCTGATCAGTCGACCTGGCGCGGGCCTCCCCATCCTTGGCAGCTCTCTCGGCCGTCACTGCAGATGGCATAGTGCCTGCTTCCAAAGTACCATTGTTTGGTTGAGCCTCCGTGCGAGCAACACTGCGTGCCTCGCGCTTCAGATGGCTGTGATGAGTGCCATTTTTCGTGAGTGCTTGGATCGGTGGTATTGTAGGCTCGTGAGGACACAGGGCCTTCTCGGGGTCATCCTCACTTGCCAGGAAACAGGCAACCGTCCGCGCGCTTAGTGCCGTAAATTTTCTGAGGGGCACGTCTGTAACCCGTCGACGGAAGCTAAGGCAAGTTGGGGTTGTGCAATACGGTTCTTGACATCCATCGAGGATTTGCCCTATGTATCTAGGTCAAGAGACACGAGTCATAACCTTTCCTCAAGATATTCGGCGGCCTTGCGAAGACCAAGAATTTACCTTCGGACTAAGCTTTGGAATTTCCGGCGCTGTTCCACCTCATGGAGTGCAAGTATGTTGTGATTGTCTTTCACATGGATGGTATTTTTGACGAGGATCTCCGGCGCTCTAGACGGTAAGCTTGTCATGTTGACGTTGCTCCGGCGCGATGGAGTTGCAGGTGGAGTTCCATCTTGCAGGCTGCCGCACCCTCCAGCGACCCCGATCATGTCGCTATTCGCAATAAATCACTCACCCCATACCCGAACGTTTAGTTGGTGTGGCGTAGAAGCTGACGGACAGTCGCGTCGCATTTGTAAGGTGGGTACCTTTTACCTACCTAGGTTCTGGAAGGTCAGCCTTATGAGCAAAGGCGATGGCGCTAAAGTTAGAGCCTCAACTAGAAAAGACGTCATTGAGCACTCGGAAGTCCGCTGAAATGTGCTCGAATTTCTCTGGAATTGTTTTCTCAAGGTAACCATTGCAGAGGCCACAAACTTACCTACGATATCAAGGCTGTATTGTACGAAACACAGTGATACCTAACCCCAGTCACCATATAGCGGCGGGGTCGTCCCTTGCAAGTTGTAAAGCCCGGCGTCTTTCCGTTACCGGCCAATTCCCAATAATCACTGCTTCCTTCATCACCGATCGGACTAAACGAAGACTTCTCTGTGTCATGGCAACCATAACCTCAAGTCAGACGGGTGCTGAGAGTGCACCACCCCAACCAGCAACGAACGTCACTCATTCTCATCCGTTTACGTGCAACACATGTCAGGTGGCATTCAGAAGTAGTGACCTTCAACGAAGCCACATGCATAGCGACTGGCAGTATGTATCGACAAGATATTTTGAGTGGCACAATACACTTTACTGACTGATATAGTCGGTACAATTTGAAACGTCGAGTTGCTTCCTTGCCGCCCATTACCTCGGAGGTATTCACGGAAAAGGTATTGACAGCACAGGCCACGTCTACTGCTGCTGCCACCAGAGCATCCTTTGAAAAGATTTGTACAGCCTGCCAGAGGACATATTACAGCCAAAACGCATATCAGAACCACCTTGGCAGCCAGAAGCACAAAATGAAAATAGCTTCATTACAGGACGGGCTACCAAGCACATCGAATGACGAGACCGAGTCGGTCATGAGTTCCACTATCTCGTTAGGAGAACCAATCGAAACGGCAGCGGGGGAGGGTGAAGCTGTGGTAGCAGAGGCGGAATTCTCAGATGTTGTCAGTGGCATCAAACATGCATCGGTAGAGGATCAGGGACCCGTACCACGGCGCCCCTCAAGACCACATCATTCTGGCAACGACGACCGTCCAGAACACCCGTTATCACCCACTACCACCAAAGATAAAACTCCGGACTCATCAGACACTACCACACCTTCTGTCGTCGTGCCTCTATCTCGTTGTCTGTTCTGCAACTACGACTCCCCAACACTCAAACTCAATGTTCTTCACATGAACAAAATCCACGGTATGTTCATTCCAGAGCAGCCGTATCTGGTAGATCAGGAAGGGTTGGTCAATTATCTTTACGTCAAGATCACGGAACTTCACGAATGTTTGTACTGTGGGAAATTTAAAAATACAACGGCTGGTGTGCAAACGCACATGAGAGACAAGGGACACTGCATGATTGCATTCGAGTCTGAGGAAGAGATGATTGATGTTGGCCAGTTCTATGACTTCCGCAGTACCTACTCGGATGCAGCAGACGAAGACGACCAAGATAGTGACATGGAAGATGCTGGACACAGTACACGTGGTGGTGTGAAGCTAGGAAAGAAGCATGACGACAAGTTCAAGACCATCATAAGCGGTGAAGACGGCGACGAAGAGTTGGGAGATGGCGAGGAAAACGGCGGAGGCTGGGAGACGGATAGCTCTTTCTCCTCCCTAGATTCCGAGAATGTTACCGCGGTGCCTATCGACCACACACATCAGTATGAAAAGCTCTCCATGCACCGTCACCATTCTCATGTTGATCCTCGTCCACATCGAACCGTAGACGGCTTCCATTCGCACGCACATTCGCATCGTGCCGTCTTCCATTCTGACTACGAGCTTCACCTCCCGACCGGTCGTACCGCCGGTCATCGCTCCCTGTCCAAGTACTATCGACAGAACCTTCACAACTACCCTACGCCCGCCGAACGCATCGAGCGCCGCGCGATTACCGAGGCAGAGTTGACAAATTCCGACTCCCCTCCCGAAGGTCACCGCCAGAATGGTCGAGGCCGTCAGGTCGCCACTCGTGCCAACGGTGGGCTCGGTATGCTCGGCGTGACGGACGCAAAGAAGCGAGAGATCCGGGCGGTGGAGAAGAGAGAACGCAAACGCGAGCAGCGAGCCCAGCAGCAATACCAGTGGGGTGTTGACAAGAGGGGGAATTCCCAGAAGCATTTCCGAGTAAGTACAAGGGCGGGAAGCAATTCAGGGAATTTGTCTAACAAAGTATCAGGATCCTTTACTGCAATAAATTCCTCGTCGTCTACGACAATATATTACTTATTTGTCATTTCCAGTGGTATCCAAAGACAAGTGGATTCACTGTGTTTCAGGATCTTGTTGCTCAATCCGATGCTTTGGGGAGACTGATAATTCGCTTTTTCGGATGGCGCTCAAATGGGTTTGACTGTTGCTCTTGTATTCATATATCTAGAATTCTGGAGTGTTTTCAATGCTCACGACGTCCCAATCATCACGGGTTATAACGGGTCCACCAATTGTTGAGTAGAGCAGTACCTGGTAGGCAAGGTCATAGTATCAGGTACCGGGTAGTGTGGTAATTGCGCTTTCAAGAAGAGTCATGAGATAGCAGGAGCGCAAAGGACTCACAACGACCTGGTCCATTCACAACCACCGAAGCCATTCTCTGCTGGTAAAAAGCAGAGGTACGGTGTAAGGCTGACGGGGTTTACCTACGACAATAGCATGAAGATTCAAGGCAAAGACATACCTAACCTTACTGTACTTGGAGGTAACTTACTGTACAAACAACGATCGAGTGGAGCAAGTATTATTACCAAGGTGTTGATAAGAGTCGAGGGGCGAGTGGAATTATTGCGGACTTCCCGACTCCACAACAATCATTGATGATGCCACTTGGGAAGTTAATTGCGACGGAGTCCCCCGAGTCCCCGACTCCGCAATAATTGACTTGACGTTGACGAAGCGGGTATGGGGTTTACCTGGTTGAAGGATTGAAGGAGACTTTCCCTTACCATGTATCTGATACCTCACACCAAGTCAATCTCGTGCAATTGAACTACCTTGCTCCCAGTAGTTGACATATGGCTAAGGTATGGCGTACCTAGCTCTAAAGTACAAATACCTCATGGATATAGCTCAGCCTAACTTGCAGTTTAACTTACCTTACCTCCGTAGGTTACATGAACAGTCCCTCTTCCGTCTAACTTAGCCGCCGGGTCTTGATCTAAGGTAGTGATGCTCCATCCCGGTCGTTGACCCGTCAAGGGTGCTGCCGAGCCTGCAGTCTGCATGACGGGAATTGGTGACGATGAACGGGTTGGGTGCAGAAAGAAAGGCTGATGGAGATTATTAAGAAGAGAAGGATTGGCAACTTTTCCTACTTCGATACACCGCTCTGTCCTCGGCAGCAACACGTCGTACGATCTTTGGATGAGGCGTCAGGAAATCCGGTTTTCCACACCAACTAGGTACAGTATCTTCTTCATGTGGGGTCCGCGAAGGGGACAGCCCTGCAGACTCGTGCATGGTGGCCAACCCCTCCAGAACCCACCTCTTCGGGCAGCCCGGTGCCGCTGACCACTCAAACTCAATCGTCCGGGGGCTCGAGGTAACTTCGTCTTTTTAAGCCGCTTGAGCCCCATACATAGATGGTTAAATAAAGTGGACGAAAGCCACGCGGTTCTTATGGAGGAAAATATGGAAGCCGATGATAACTAGCTATCCGATTTCCACTGAAACATCTCCTCCTCTGCGCTCTTGTGCAATCTTTTAGCTAGGATCATTATCATTTTCAGATCTCGGATCGAGTCATCTTGCTGCAGATATGACGCTCGAAGACATTGGCGACGAGCTGGAGTGCGCCCCACGACCAGCTGGGCGCTCCGATGACATCGCGCATCGAACAAGGAATGTCAAGAAGCAACCGCCGCAGAGGACCGTCGAGGAGTTTTGGGACAAATTTACGACCAAACACAAAGGGAAAATCTGGACGGTCCTTCCAAGCAACGGGTATGCCCGAACCAAAGCGGCCAACATGCCGGAGGGGGTCATCAAAGGACACAGGGCCATGCGGTCGTATGAGAAGGCCAAAGCGGAATGTGTTGCGGCCGTCAAGAAGATCGCGTCGGAGTGTCAGAGGGTGAATCAGAAGTATCGCGATGCCCATTTCGACATCGAATTTGACCTGAAAATGGGTCGACGATACTGCCTCAATGGATTGACCAAATCGGATCGAGAGATGAAACCGATGTCGGTCAAGCGTGTCACGGTAAGTTGCTCTCGCTTCGTCACGGTCCTGTGCCGGTGAAGGAATCACTCCTGAACATGCTAGGATATCTTCGATAACCCACGATTTTACATCGAAGGGGCTACGGCTACCGATGTTCGACAAGGTCGAGATGGGGATTGTTGGTTTATGGCGGCGCTATGCACGCTTGGGAATAAGGAGGGCTTGATAAAGAGGGTATGTGTCGCAAGGAATGAGAAAGTCGGCGTTTATGGTTTTGTCTTCTATCGAGGTAGTCTACGGGCCCGCCATCGGCAGTCAATGGCTTGCCTTACTAAATATCCAACAGATGGCGAGTGGATGACGACGATCATCGACGACAAGCTGTATTTGAGAGTTACCGATTATTATGAAAGTGTGGAGGAGCGTGTGATATGGGAGAACATCAACCGCATCGACTCGGAGGAAGAATACCGGAAGGTTTATCAGACTGGCTCTCGCGCGCTGTATTTCGCGCAGTGCAGCGATGAGAACGAGACATGGCTACCATTGCTGGAAAAGGCTTATGCGAAAGCTCACGGGGATTTCAACGCCATTCAAGGCGGGTTTGTTGGGTGAGCGAGGCATCCTCTACTGCGTCGAGTGTCCACTGACCGTGGAATAGCGAAGCTATCGAAGATCTTACCGGCGGGGTCACGACGGAGCTTTTCACGACGGATATTCTTGATCAGGATAAGTTTTGGACGGACGAGCTCATGAATGTCAACAAAGAGTTCCTGTTCGGCTGCGCAACCGGATTCTTCAGAGACTGGCTTGATCCCAATTACAACGGTCCACGAGAAAGGCGAGGGATAGCAGAGATGCATGCCTACTCAATCATGGAAGCTAGGGAAGTCAAGGGCGAGAGGCTGCTTCGTTTGAGGTGGGCATATGTCGCCACTCTACCGTACCACGACCTCTGACTTCTCCATGCAGGAACCCGTGGGGCAGGAAAGAGTGGGACGGTCCCTGGTCTGATGGTTCCGAGCAATGGACGCCCGAATGGCTGGGGTTGCTTGACCATAAATTCGGCAACGATGGGGTATGGCGATCTAGTCCGAGTATGTAGGGCCCCTTTGAGCTGACTTCCAACTAGATGTTTTGGATCTCTTACAAGGACCTGATGAGGAAATATCAACACTTTGATCGAACCCGCCTCTTTGGTCCTGAATGGACCGTCACCCAACAATGGACATGCTTAGATGTGGAATGGTCGGCAGACTACCACGACACCAAGTTCATTATAGAATTGACGAAGACCAGTCCAGTGGTCATTGTCCTCTCACAGGTATCCTCTTGAGAAGGCGCGCTAGCGTGTGCGGCAGACACTCATACTTCTCTAGTTGGACCCACGATATTTCGATGGGTTGGAAGGCCAATACGAATTTCAGCTTCAATTTCGACTTGAGAAAGATGGCGAAAAGGACTACATCGTTCGCAGCCATGGCAACTACATCATGAACCGATCCGTCAGTACCGATCTGGTACTCAGCGCAGGCACCTATTCTGTGCTCATGAAGATCATCGCCACACGTGACACGGAAAAGCCTACCCCTGATGAGGTTATCAAGACCAAGTGCCGAGCGATGCGTGAAAAACTTCTGCAGATTGGTCTCTCATACGATCTTGCGCATGCCAAGGGGCGATTTAAGGAGACCGAAGAAGAGAAGGAGGAACGAGAGAGAAAAGAGAAGGAGGCGGAGAAAGAGAGAAGAAGGGCAGCGTTAAGGCTGCAACGTCGCAAAGAATGGCAACATGGTAAGAATGTTCTTAAGAAAGTTCGGGCACTGGAGAAGAAGAACAAACAGAGGAAAGATGAGAGAGCCCGCGAGAAGGCCGAAACACGCATGGTTGCTGGTCTATCTGTCGAAGATGACCGAAGTGACATCGGTTCCTCTGAAGGCGACAAGACCACAAATGGTGAATCCGAAACCGAAGAGTCGGCCCCCGCGGAGACAGTCAACGGTTATCAACGTGAAGCCAGCAGAGCAGCGCCAGTCTCGCGACCAGAAGAGTACATCAAACGATTCAACGAAGAACTCGACCGTGCGAGCCGCCGAGAGGGCATCCCCAGCCTGCGCGTGAACGGTTCCGCGGCCCTTCTGGGCGATTCTCCGGACGGCGAGAGCGACTCCGACTTCGAATCCGTGTTCGACTCGGAGGTGGGCGTCACGCCATCGGTAATGACGGCACTCCTGGACCGCGCGCATGAGCCGGCACCTGATGACGACATGGACTTTGAGCACGATCCGTGGAACGCCGTCTGCGTCGTGGGCTTGCGCGTGTATTCCAAGGACCCGGCGCTCTCGGTCGAGATCGTGCGGCCGAAGAGGGACGGGGATGCGGAGGCGCCGCTGGACCTGGACGATCCGGCCGCTGGGGCGACGAAGAATGCGAAGAGTCCCGAGGGGAGCGTCAAGGGCTTCAAAACTTGAGCTCATAGTTGACGTCGTGCTCTAATTTCGCGAGTCCCGAGGGGTTTGAACCCAAGTCGCAAAGTCGGGCTAACCTCGTAACATTTTGTCCGACCCCTACTTACCATCTAATAACTATCGAAGAAATGGAATCTTTTACCATGATCGCAACTATCTTCAGGTTGAGGAGATTATGATGCCCGAGTCTGCAATTTCCCGAGCCTCGATCAGCTTTTGCTCGAGGGCTTGCATATCTACCAAAGGAGTGAGTACCACTGCCTCAGAGGAGCCGGGACGAGCTTTTGTAAACCCAGCCAATGTCATGCATACCTTAGCTTCCCCGTAACGATAATGCAGCCAAGACCGTACCTCGTACCGCCCAGACTGTCACCTCCCGCCAATGAAATTGTCAAGATATGTCACTTCGAGATCTCTATTTACTTATAGTACAGTACAAGCTAAAGTGATCTGTATAGTGGCCCTGTGTATGTAGGCGTCCACCTTCAGCAAAGAGGTACGCAGATAGCTTCACCTTTGTGAATACATCGTCCGATTTCCCTCACTCGACGGGTTTCAAAAAGCCAGTCACTCTGATGAAGTTGTAGAGGTATAGTTGTGTCTCTATCAGCGCAGTACATCTCGAAACCACCGACCAGTCTCCATTATCTCCTGCGCCCTCTCATCCGCACCGCTTGTCGGCAACAGGCCCCTTCCAGGTTCAACAACCAGGCGTACTCTCTGCTCGGCCTCCATCCTCGCGCGATCATTCGAGCGAGCAAGTTGCTCCTCATCGTAAAGCCAAGGGTCCGAGAATGTGTCATTGCTCGGTCGCTCGTGGAGCACGATGCTCCTTCGCATCAGATCGACGAGCGCGACGCCTTGGTCCCGTAGCAGGCTCTCTTCTCTCACGCTAACTTGCATCTTGGGTAATCGTAGCCCCGAACCGGAGGGAGGGAATCGACGATGTGCTTTGCGTCGTTTCGTCGCAGGTTCTTCTTCTGGTGTAGGACTGGACGGGTCGGGGCCAGGAGTGGGAGAGTCTTCGGAAGGTATGTCGATCCCGGGGCTACGGAAGAACAGAAGAGGGCTGGCGAATGGATCGAAATAATGCTCTGGTTTGGAGAAGATCCGTTGGCGCAGGGAGAGTAGGTCGGGGGCGCGAATCGGTCCTTCTTGGCCGAAGGCGGTCCAGGAGTCCGTGGAAGTGGGTTTCAATCGTTGCCTCCTCTTTCCTGTCGTGTTCTGGTCCACATAATCGGCCTCGTAGTGCTCGCGCTGGTGGTTGGCGACTGTGTCCGGAAATGTCCAGTCCACGACCGGGTTGGCTACTGCGGCAGCCCCTATGCCGCTTCTTCCAATATGACTCTCCGTCAACGCCAGCATGGCGGCCAGACCGCCCCCTGTGAGTTCTCCATATACGCCAATACGCCGTGGCCCTCCGGATGACCATGCGCCGTCGTGTGCAGAGGTACCATGGACTAGATGTTTCAGGACCCAGTCGTAGCCGGCTAGCACATCATGTATAGCTTTGGGAAACCTGTGCTGGCCATCCGCAGAGAGCCGATAGTTGATACGTACAATAGTTGACCATGAGGAGAGGGAGAGTAGAGAGGGCGATTTTATCTCGGGCCGGAGGTCAGCAGTTGGTGGAAGTGGACCCCGCGGTAGGAACAGAATGGTGGGTGTAGAGTCAGAATAATTGGGAGGACGGTGGATGCTGTGATTGAATTCGCGTCAGTAAGCAAACGCGTAGAGGGATTTAAGGCATTTATACTTGAGGGTGATATAACCACTCGATCCGACTTTGACGTTCACATCGTCGGACCGTGACGGAGCGACAGTTGAATATTGCCGCAACCTACACCGGAGGCTGTTCGATCGTGAACCATGTTGCAATCCATAAGCCGCATGGAACAGTGCTCGCATCTCTTGCCTGGCTAGGAGCCATTGCGACATGTGCCAGTCAAGGTGCAGGTTGTCATTGAAAGGAAAGGTGCCTATGGAAGACTAGATCGAGATTAGCGTACATTAAAGTACACTCTCAACCTTCGAGGCGCATCCGGTTCAATGTCTATCAAAAGCCTGCAGCGCGCACTCCATAATGCCAGAAAATATATATCACAAGTTTGGGGACAGCCTGAAAGCGACGGACGTCAATCGCAACGGGTATCCCGTCACTTCCAATGGCGTCGCGATCCAGAACGGTCATCACTCGTCCATACAAGGGCAGAAGAGAAAAAGAGAGGGAACCAGCAGCCAAACGAGTGATTCCGGGCAGCGCTGGAGAACCCTTCCAAAGAACCAGACGACGCAAGATTGGAGTCCAGCAGCTCGTAACAATACGACAGCTCAAGGTCGGTTGAAGGAGAGGGCAAAGGCATTATATACCGTTCGCAAAACACTGCCGATCTGGTTTCACATCGACACGATAAGGGCAGGCCTGCGATCCAAGAATGTAATGCTGTTGGTCGGAGAGACTGGTAGCGGAAAAAGTACGCAGGTTCCACAGTTCCTCATCAACGAGCAATGGTGCAAGACTCAGAAGGTCAAGGTGGTTCCTGAAGATAAGGGTTCGGCGCAAGAGGTGTCGGTCGGAGGTTGTATTGCCATCACCGAGCCCCGAAGAGTCGCGGCGATATCGCTGGCTAGGCGGGTAGCTGAGGAGATGGGCACGCCATTGGGCTCGTCTTCTCCAGCGAGCAAAGTCGGGTATTCGGTACGGTTCGATAACTCGACGTCACCTAACACTCGGATCAAGTTCCTTACGGAGGGTACGCTGTTGCAAGAGATGCTACGTGATCCATGGCTGCGGCAGTACAGTGCCGTGATAGTGGATGAAGTCCACGAGAGAGGGGTCAATGTGGATTTAATTATGGGTTTTCTGCGCGGCATGCTGTCCGGTAAGAACGAGGGCAGAGGCGGTATCCCTCTGAAAGTAGCTGTTATGAGTGCTACAGCAGATATGGAGGGTCTTCTGAAGTTCTTCGAACTTGATTCAGTGGCCTTAAGACTGAAAGCTCCCGGGAGAACCAACGGTCACGCCGGCCATGTGCCTGAGCCAAGTACTTCGACTACAGATCTACAAGATGCTGATGCCGAGTCAGAGTGGTCTGGTATATCTTCAGACGAAGAACCTTCACCACCCAGGGAACAGCACAAAGTACCCAATGGTATCCCCAAAAATCAGCGACGTACAATTGGCGCTGTCAATGGCGAATCGAACCTAAATCTCAGTTCACATCTTGGTGAACAGACTAGGCCCGACACTCTCAAGTCAGACCAAGTATCGTTATGCTATATAGAAGGCCGCCAGTACCCTGTCCAGATACTCTACGCTGCTGAGCCCGTGCAGGACTTTGTCGATGCGGCTCTACGGACAATCTTTCAGATACATTATAAAGAGCCTCTGCCGGGTGATGTACTGGTCTTTTTGACCGGACAAGAGACTGTCGAGGCCCTAGAAAAACTTGTGCGTGAGTATGCGCAAGGTATGGGGCCGGATGTACCCAAGGTACGTATGTAGCTCTGCCAGAAAGAACTCGGTAGACTTATCATTCCATAGCTCTTGGTGTTACCACTCTTCGCAGCTCTACCGCAAGCAGCTCAGCAAAGAGTATTCCAGCCCGCTCCACCTAGGACTCGAAAGATCATTCTAGCAACCAATATTGCCGAAACCTCTGTCACGGTATCCGGTGTCCGTTACGTCGTTGATTGCGGAAAAGCGAAGATAAAGCAGTTCCGTGCTCGACTCGGCCTTGACTCATTGTTAGTCAAGCCGATCTCACAGTCAGCGGCCATCCAAAGAAAGGGCCGTGCAGGTCGAGAAGCATCTGGGCAGTGCTTCCGGCTCTATACCGAAAAGGATTACTCGGCGTTGCTTCCCGTGAATACGCCCGAGATCCTCCGCTGTGATCTGAGTCAGGCTATCCTGACCATGAAAGCGAGAGGAATCAAAGACATAATAAACTTCCCTTTCCTCGATCGACCTCCGCGTGAGGCGCTCGAGAAAGCATTGCTACAGTTACTCCAGCTCAAAGCACTAACGGAGTCAGGGGATATAAGTGAGACTGGACTACAAATAGCCAGACTGCCTCTCTCCGCACCCTTGGGATGTGTATTACTTGCCGCTGCCGAGCCAGACATGGACTGTGTACTTGAAGTTATAGACATTATCTCTTGTATAAGCGTCGAAAACATTTTTCTCAACCTTACCTCAGAAGAAAAGAAGGAGGAAGCCGAGATCGCCCGAAGAGATCTCTATCGCAGAGAGGGTGATCATCTTACACTACTGGCAACCGTACAGGCATATACTGCAGAGAATACCGACAGGAGATCGTGGGCGGAGCGACACTTCGTCTCGCATCGGGCAATGCAAGCCGTGATGGTGAGGCTGGTCACAGGGAGCACGACGGAGGATGACTGCTGACGAACAACTGTATGAGTAGGATGTCCGGAAGCAGCTCCACGCCCAATGCCAAAATCTCCACTTGCTAAACCCTTCATCCAAGCAGTGCACTGCGGATGTCACGACCGAGCGTGCCGTGTCGATCTTGAAATGCTTCTTGAAAGGGTTCGCACCCAACACAGCCCGTCTGATCCCTGATGGATACTATAGGACCATGGTCGGTAACCAGACCGTGGCTATACACCCCTCCAGTGGGCTTTTCGGGAAGAAGGTCGAGGCCATTATGTATAACGAATTTGTCTTCACCAACCGCAGTTACGCTCGAACAGTGACCGCGGTGCAGATGGACTGGATTGGAGAAGCCGTAGCATCATAGACAGAACTTATAATGCCCTTCCGTCACCGATGTGCCAGACATACACAGTACCTTATTCTAAGGAGAACGACACCTCACACGTTCTCCATCTTGTAAACTTCGTACGCTACCTCTTCATACGGATGTGCGCTTGATCATAGAAAACGTTACTAGAGCTGACGACACCGAGAAATTCTTAAAAGGATATACCTCTTCAACGCCTCCACGGCTTTTGACACCACATGCTGCCCCACACATAGAACCTCCACCCTCATCTCTTCCACCTTCTCAAGTCTCCCAACAGCGCCAATGTTCGGCTTGGCACCCTCTCCAGGTCGAAACTGGCCTACTCCGGGGATTTCAAAGCATACGTTCGTATACTTGCCGCCGGGATAGGTGCCAGCACCAACAGCGAATATGGCGTCCTTGCACGCATCGAGGGAGGAGTGCGGGACGGTGAAGATGAGTTTGTAGCGCAGTTCAGTCGTCGATGGTGCCATGTTGTTTTAATGTTGTCTAGATCTAAGTACCTAGGTACTCAAGACTGGCTTGTGAAGTCGAGGGCATCGAAGTCGTGCTCCGAGAGATGTACTTTACAGTACCATAGTAGAGTATAGCTTCTAGCGGAGATTCTGCTGTTCAGTCTGATGGTCGATAATATCAATATGAAGGCGTACAGCTATGATATAGCCTGATCCATAGTCATAGTCATTCAGTAGTCATATGCATTGACCAATACACAAAAGTGGTGGATGGTGAATCTCAATGTTGTCGTACCCCCCCTCGGGTCAGTATTTTTGACTTGACCCGACTCGAGCTATGTAATTTATCGGGAAATAAATTACACATTTTGGTAATTTATGATGAGAGCAACCTAAAAATGGTAATTTACATGTAATCTATGTAATTTGTTTATTTATTACAAGAGGTGCACGGATTAATACTGACCCGAGCGGCCACCCTAGATTCGAGACACTTGATTCTGGAATGCACGGACATGAACCTCTCATCTCCAAGATCATCTAGGATAATATCCTAAACCCCCGTTCGCTTTCGTTTTATCCTCGCACCTAATCATTTCGATCATTCTGATTATTGCCAAGAAGCGTAAACTCTCTACTGATGGCCCTTACAGCGGAGACACGCCGCCGCCTCCGGGAAACGGATGCGAGATGGCCCATCAAGTTCTGGCTTCGCGTTGTGGCCTCTTTCATCTCACTCATCGGCATCATTCTCTTGGCCGCCGCAGTCTCTCTCTGGGATAAGAATTTCGTCTATATCGACTCTGCCGAAAGTGGCGATTGGTCTGATGGCTTCCCTATCGCTCCTGTATGTCTCTCTTCGTCTTTGGTGCCTGCATATCTTCGATTGTCATGCCCATATGCGACCTTCAAATGAATACTTGACTGACAGGTGCCACATGACCAACAATAGCTCACGGCCTCGATCCTCTGGAATGCCGTCGTCATAGCCTACCTTTTCCTCCTGACGAAACCCATCCACCCTGGCGCCGTGGTCGGGGTTGACTTGATTCTGTGGCTGGTAATGGCTATCGGGAACGTTATTTGCGTGCTCTATGGTGTTTTCTGGATCTGGCAGCCCGCAGTAGCGGACGAAAACGGGGTCATCATCTGCAACTGGCTGAACGTATGGTCCCGAGCGTGCACCCCTGTGCTGTATCCCATCGGGAATCTAGAGATAGCGGGGATCGTGTTCACTGGGCTAAGCATGTGAGTCTGCGCCGTATCTTTCGTCGTCCTCTTCTCGCACTTCCTCTCCCTCCTCCTCTTTTACTTCATCACCATCGGGCAGCTGTTTCTCAAATTTTACGAAAAACACTGACATTGGCCCTTATGCAGGGTCCTGCACTTCATCCTCTTCACCTGGGGCTGTCGTGAAACAGACCTCCGAAGGCGCCGTGCGAGAGTAGACCGCAACATCGAGCTGCAATACTGTCAGCGACCGGAGGACCGACAGCCACTGCCACCACCAGCGTACCAAACTCACTTGGAGGGAGGGCAAGGACCTACCGTCGAGCCGGCTACGAAATATGCCTAGTCATGGCAGGCTAGACAGCTTGCGGTGATTCCTTCACGGGGAGCGACTTTCATGGCGGACATCGCAACGGGGAAAGAAATTATGACCTATGAGCTATGAAATAAGGGCTATCCGGTGAACGGGACAGCTCTTATGGACAGAATGGGAACGGGGCATTGCAGATTAAGGGCTTTAGAGCAAAATATTTGCTTAGTCTCATGGATATCCTTTGAAAGAGCAGTTTTTCATCTGATTTGCTAAACTACTTCTTTATATGCAAGACCTCGTTGGTGCCAAGGGCTGCGGCGCAGATCAACGTTGGTTGACCCTGCATGCGGCGTTGTTCAGGGTTTGACTGTGCCGCCTGTCCTGAAACCCAACCCATGTTGGCATCCCAACGCGACCCAATATAAAAACGTTGGTGTCCCTAGACTCCCGCAGCATATAGGTATCTTCCTCCAGCCAACTTCGGAAAGACCGCCTCTGCCTCAACAAGGCTCGTAAGATGACTCTGCAGTCGGGATGCAAGGTAGCATTGCTGTTTTACCCACACGACAGACACGCCTACAATGTGCGAGAAGACCTCAATCGATTATCATCATATCCTTTTGAAATGAAAATCTACATTATCATAGACTTTTCTTGACAAGTTCTCGGGATAGTAAGCTCGCACGCCATTCGGAGTAGCATAGAGCCCTAGATTGTAAAGGCGGAGTTACTACAAATGACAAGATATCTCGACTATATGCGCTGCTAACCTTGACCCTAGTCTCCTGTATGCCTTCATCCCTGAAGTCTCCGTGCACCGAGTAGTCTGGATCCCCGCGCTTAGCTTTCGCGTTGCGGTCAGTATCATGTCATATACAACCTACAATGGTGTAATATAGCTGACTCGTGGTACCATTCAGTTGTATTTGATAGTTTTCACATACTCTGCAGGAATGCTGACTCGGGACAAGGCCCTAGCAAGCTTGGGTGCCACGTTTACCGTTGGCGGATATGCATACACAGCTATTGTAGAGCAAAAAATGTTCGACTCTCGACTCAGCACTTCAGACCCCTTGATCTGATGTAACCCACAACGCAAGCCAGATGAAACCCCGAGTATTCCTTCCTGAAACGAGAGAACTCGATCTCAGGACTCGCGTGCCCAGCCCTCCTCCGGGAACAGGGGGAGAAAGGATAACCCAATGCGCATCCTACATAACACTACAGCAAACCACATCCACTCCATTCCCTGCCCTGCTCGGACCATCGCCTAGCCTCACACCGTACGTGACCTTACTGATGACCCTCATAGTATCAGTGTCATAGTCTCCCTTCTTGTCGTGTTTGGGACAGGAGCCGCGGGGCGCCCAGCGCCCGCGTGTGCTGGCTGGTCGCGCTTTCCGGTCCTCGAATGATGGACAGTTGCTGAAGTTTCGCCCTTCGGCGCAGGGCTTCTTGATGGTCATCCAGCGATGGCTGCAGTTGGGCGACCTCCAGTATTGGACGCTGCACATGTTGTTACGTGAGGTCGTGATCGAGATGACCGGGACTTTGTGGGACCGATATTGTTGTGGCGAATGCCCGGCAAAGCATAAGTTTCGGGTAATCGGAAGTTTCGGCTCATGAAGTTTCTGCTCCGCAAGGGTGTAGTTAAGGATCTGCCTGATGTTGATAGAACTTGAGACAAGGCCTGGGTTCTGGTCGGAGATATACACCGAGCAAAGTCGCGGTGAATCAGACTGACTTCAGACTCGCAAACGCTCGGGAATCTCAGTGAAGAATCTCAGAGACATTGTTTGTGCAGACCGATTCAGTCTTCGCTATTGTTCCTGATGATTCATCTGGGAGCCTTGGTGTGTTGTGAATTGCGCTTTCTTGGGCTCTTCTTTGTGACGCCAGCAGTGGGAAACCGTGCCTATTGTTGAGATTCATAGTTGTTCATCTCCCCCCTCGCGCTCGCTTTTCTGGATGGTTTGCATGAGCTCGTAGAGTTGCCCAAGCTGCTGATCTGTAGCTGCCGTTAAATCCATCATCCTTGAGTAACATCTATATCAGTTAGCACTTACCGCTCATCTTATCAATCTTGCCACTATCAAGCTTCTCGCCCCGCCAAGTGTCTCCTTCCAGCTTTTGAGCATACATCTGCCATTCTGTCAAGAACCCAATCTACAGACGTGGCAACGTGTTAGCGTAGGATAAGGATCATAACAAGAAACTTAGTCTCACGATATGTGCTGGGTTTTCGACATTCCGATGTGCCCTGAATTCTGATTTGACGTACTCATCCCCCAGTATTCGCATCGTCCGATCTAGCTTCTTTCGGTGGGTTCGGAGGATGCGTCTGTAGAGTGGAATTGGTGGCAATAGAGCCATTGGTGCTGGCCTCAAACCTCGAGTAGATCCCACCGCGGTTGGCATCGCCATGCGCAGTCTCGCAGAGTGTTTCATCTTGGCTCTTAAAATCAGAATCTAATGTATCAGTATAAATTTGGGTGAGAGGTGGAAGTCTTCGTTGATGATTACTTCATACAGCCGGCAAGCTCCGTGTAGACGACGTCACATGTCAGATCCCTCACAACGACCAACGACGGACGAGATCACTGTAGCACTGACTGAGATGCTGCCAACCCCTTCCACATCTCATGTACCTTTCGAGAGGATTTATGAGCCTGCGGAAGATTCGTACCTGCTGTTAGATACGCTTTCGTCCCCTTCAGAGGTAGCTTTCTTGAGGCATCGGTTCAGACAGTACCCGGAATCCACAAATGACGCCGGAGGTGATAGACGGAGTCCTCTGGTTGTTGAGGTTGGCACGGGGTCTGGAGTTGTGCTAGCCTTCCTCACAGCTCACGCTGGGGCTATCTTCGGCAGAGAGGATGTACTCACACTGGGTACTGATGTGAACTGCTATGCTTGTCATGCTAGCCAGAAGACTGTCGCACAGGCAGTAGATGGGTTCATGAGCACGAACGATGCTGCCCTACCAGTCAAGTCTGTTCCCGGTCCAGCTAAGTATTTAGATTCTCTCCTTACGGACCTCTGCGCACCACTGCGCTCAGGGGTCACCGACGTTCTTGTCTTTAATCCACCTTACGTACCGACATCATCTTTGCCGTCGCTACCTGAAATAGACGCAAAGACTGCCGTCTCTTCGAACGCCTCTTCCGCAAGTTCGTTGAAGGATGACTCGCATCTGTTGGCCCTCTCTTATGAAGGCGGAATTGATGGTATGGAAACAACGGACCGATTGTTGGCAGAACTCGATTATCTTCTTGATCAGCATTGGGGTGTAGCGTACGTATTGCTCTGTGCTCAAAACAAGCCAGAAGAGGTGAAGCACCGCATTCAGCATTCGGGGTTCGGTTGGGTGGTTGAGACTGTCGGTCGAAGCGGCAAAGCAGCGGGATGGGAAAAGCTTGAAGTCCTGAGAATATGGCGTCAAGACAGGGAGATAGTGGCAAGCTGAAGATCGGATACAGCTGTGCTGGGCACGAGACCAGGTTACTGTCAAGTATCTTCTTCCAGGTCAGCGATCTCTCGCGATGTGTTCTGCAATCGCAAAACAGATGTGCTGCATCCACGGATGTTAAGAAAGAGTTGTGGACTTCAAGACAGACCTCATAGTCGTGACGCGCTTCCAAAGACTCTGGAGATTTTCGCGACCGGATGTGGCAGCCTCTCCTCCTGACCGGTGACGTTTTTATCCAAGAAGTCGGGCCGATGTGTCGTTATGAAATCAAAAGACAAAATAAGATATCATCCGGTTTTGTTGCTCTATCATGTAATGTGTTTCAGTACTATGTGTTGCTTGTCATATAATGTATTTCATTGCTATGTGTGGCTCGTCATGTGTGTTTACTATAGTCGCCTTGTTGACATGAACTCCAAAAATGGAAGGCGGAAAAACATCAAAAGTTCAGGGCCGGTGGGCCCTTATGAAAATTCACATCTAGAGATGATCATCATTTTACAACTTCCTCCGCTCCCAAGTCAGGTTCCCGCTTCGAGTTACGACGTGGTAGGACGTTTGCGAGCCTCGAGGCTTTTCGATTCGACTCCGCCGGGATTCGAACCAAGGACCCTTTGACCAGAACTTCTCTAGAAGCCTAAATCATGGATTAGCGCAGTTTTTGGGAATGAGATGAAGCGTTAACTTACCGCCCAGACCCTTGGTGAGAGGATATCAGTCAATTTTAATATATAACCTCATCCCGCAACTCCCAGAGAACAAGGAGAACAGCACCACTTTACTGCAGCCTCTTACTATCATAAGAGCGCGTACTCTCTCAACAATGCGACCACCGTATCAGTCATTATTCGCAATCAATTCTTCGCAGCTATTCTACCTTCTATGCGCGAGCTTAAGGCACAGCGACTCCACAAACCTGCTATGACTTGCTCTGCTCAACGTCCACATACTCCAACACGTCTGCAATCCAATGGTAGTAGCTAGTTCCAACCAGTCAAGCTATAACCTTTCAAATACTATCCCTAATAGAACGAATTGCGTGATGGCTACCTCTGCAATTCCGCACTTCAGTATGGATGTTTACTGGAGCACCACAACTTGGTCTTGTATCTTTCTCGCGTGGAGAGTGACATGCTTCCCATCTAAAATCACGAATTCCCTTGAAAGTCTTACGACACGCAGTGATGCACTAATCACAAGACAGCCTGCATTTTCGATATCCGGACAACGCCGTGGATAGAAGAACGTTTTAAACAGCCTTAACCCGCTGTCTGCACAACGAAGTAACCACCATCCTCTCTCAGAAATTTTCCCATCCTCAGCCCTCTAGAAGCCCCTCCCACCACCTCTCCCCCTCCCCCTAAACCCACCACCGCCTCTCCCTCTGCCCCTCGGGCCTCCCCTGCCACCTCTCCCACCCCTATCCGCCGCCTCCTTCCGCGCCTTGTTCTTCGGCTTCGGCGCATCGTCGATCAGCAGCGTATCCAGCGGCAGCGAGTCCGGCAGGATGTAATATCGGATCGTCGAGCCGCGAATATTGATCGTGTCTAGCGAAATCGGATCGCGGCCGCGGGGAGTCATTTTTACGGCGCGAAGGGCTGTGTTCATTTGCGGCGAGACGGACGTGATGGTGCCGTGGAGGATCGTACCTGTAGAGATCCTCATTAATTGGGATTGGGAACTCGCAGACGTTGCTGGCGGCACCGGCTTGATCGATTAAGCGGAACGAGAGCGAGTGGAGATATGTACCGTTCTTCAGCTCGATGGTGACGGTCTCGTTGGCGCATTTCATTAGAAATCTAGAGAGCAAGGCAGGAGAATGTTAACCTCAGAGCGCAAGGAATCTTAGCCTCGAGCTGCTAAGTGCGGTGGCTGGGACCAGGCCTTACCTGACGAGCTTCATGGCGATAGCTCCTGCGCCGCGACGCCGACGCTTGTAGATGTATATGTAGGTGGTATTGTTGCGCAACGAGTAGAGTTATATCTTTAGGTGGGCTCTTCGACAATTTGAAGCTGTGTGGTTGGCGGCTAGAATTGGCGCTAATGGAAGCGGGCTAAGGTACAGCTTAAGCGCGAAGACGCGGTGGTATACAGACAGAGGATGTAGGTAGTCCAATGCGATGGTCTTTTATAGTGAATCTTCAATGTTCGTTAATCTCCAAAGGAATGACCGCAAGTCAGTGATTCCGAGTGCTCGAGTAGGGTCAAGTCTAGCTTTATCCTCCAAATCTAATTCAATATTTCCTCCGAGTAGTATAATAAAAGAGCAACGCCTGCAAAACATCACTGAGATTGGCGATGACCGACAGTGCCTGAACTGCTTCTCGACTACCCAGGCCCCCAGTAAGCTACCGGTCGCGTCCTTCCTCCTCAACCTTCTCCCACTCGCTGTCCGTGCTCATATCGCCGGACTGTTCCCCAAAGCTAAGTCGCTGACGCACACCCTGGACCCCCGGCGGCTTCAGACTTTTCTCACTCCGTTGCCTGTTATCTCCCCGATCGGCGCCTTCATCACCAGCTTCCGTCTCCGTCCCGCTCTCATTCGGGTCCCCAGTTCTCATTTCACTTCCTGCCCCTCTCAACTTTCTTGCCTCTTCCTCTTCGCCTGCAGTCGCCTGCAGCTCCGCGGCAAACCAGTTTATCGCAAACCACAAGCCTGCCGATAGGAAGGAGAGGACGATGAAGTGGACGCTGTAGGTTGCGACCAGAAGCGCGAGGAGTAGGAGTTGGAGAGCTGCGAACGAAACGTTGGTTGCGACGAGGAGTGTAGGGGTAGGGCCGGGTGTGAAGATTGAGGAGAAGAGCTCGACGAGAAAGTTGGACATGGCTAGTCGTGGAATGGTTCGCCGAGCGCTGCCCAGGCCCCGCTCAGGCTGGTAGGGGAGTAAAACAGTGGCCGATAATGATGTTATAGGAGTTGGATGGACGTGTAGATTCTTGTAACCATGACAGTTGACAACTGGAAGAGTGGTTTGAGTCAGGTGTATCTCACGTTTAAAAGCCCTAGGAGATCGTGACTTGGGCCGCGCATGCGATGTGCGATGGTGACCATAGGATAAGTAAGTAAGTAAGTAATTTATTCCGCCCGGAGGCACTACGCCTAAAGGGCTCTAGCGCTATCATCCTGTCAAAACTATTGCTATGTCCATGTCCCACGAAAAGCCCTTGCTGAAACGTCTTTTCCTTGCTGTCTTCTAT